>WKJB01000056.1_pt1 | contig 42116 bp, 40 predicted proteins | sample 5403331 | NCBI WGS metagenome assembly WKJB01 (sample SAMN13198853, study PRJNA488119) | plastic metagenome | isolation source: water-polyurethane dispersion (WPUD) containing a polyether... | place: Mexico: Mexico City | collected 2016 | reverse complement strand
CCTGGTTCAGAGCGGATGCGGTAGCAGCTCCACTCTGCCGGGAGGTTCTCGTCACATCAGGGAAGCCAGATCAAACAACGTCCCTGGGCAGTACATCTAGGGGAGGAGCGCCCGCTTCAGGTCCGGCCGAATGCGATCGCGACTCATATCAGCCGGAACTGGGTCACGTTCGCCGCCCAATTCTCACGATTACGCGAGTCGCGCCGCGCCCCTTAGCCGGCGCCCTCACGAACACGAAAGGGCCCGGTGCGCTCAGCGCTCCAGGCCCTTCAGGTGTGGCGAGTGAGGGATTCGAACCCCCGAAGGCTATGCCGGCTGATTTACAGTCAGATCCCTTTGGCCGCTTGGGTAACTCGCCAGGTGCGCGCTCGGCCCGTGTACTCACCAACCGCTCGCGCCAGTCAAGGATACAAGGTCGCGGGCCCCGCTGAGACCACGTGCTGCGCCGATAGGATGCGACCAGTCATCACCCTGCAGGAGGACGCGTGCCCGGCATCCACGAGGTCGCCCAGCTGGCGGGCGTCTCCGCGGCGACGGTGTCGCGTGCGCTGTCCGGCAGGGGCTCCGTCTCGCCCGCGACGCGGGCCAAGGTGCAGGCCGCCGCGAACCAGCTCGGCTACGTCGTCTCGTCGAGCGCCTCGGGCCTCGCGACGGGACGCACGCGCAACGTCGGCGTCGTCATCCCGTTCCTCAACCGCTGGTTCTACGGCGCCGTCATCGAGGGCGCCGAGTCGGCCCTGCTCGAGCAGGGCTACGACCTCACGCTCTACAACCTCGGCGGCAGTGACGAGGAGCGTCGGCTCGTGTTCGAGCACTTCCTGCTGCGCAAGCGCGTGGACGCCGTGATCGCCGTCTCGCTCGAGCTCACGCCCGCCGAGGTGAAGCGGCTCATCGACCTGCAGAAGCCGATCGTCGGCGTCGGCGGTCCGCTGCCGGGCGTGCGCACCCTGAGCCTCGACGACGTCGAGCTCGGCCGCCTCGCCACGGAGCACCTCATCGCGCTCGGCCACACCGAGATCGCCCACATCGGCGGCGACGCGCTCGAGATGGACTTCCACCTGCCCACCAACCGCCGCCACGGCTACGAGGAGGCGATGCGCGCCGCGGGTCTCGAGACCCCCGACCGCTTCTTCCACGCCGCCGACTTCACGATGCAGGGCGGCTACCACGCGGCCAAGCAGCTGCTCGGCAACCCGCAGGGGCGTCCTACCGCGATCTTCGCGGCATCCGACGAGATGGCGATCGGCGCGATCCTCGCCGCGAAGGACCTCGGCATGCACGTGCCGGGCGACGTGTCGGTCATGGGCATCGACGACCACGAGCTCGCCGAGTTCTTCGGCCTCACGACGATCGCGCAGTTCCCCGACATGCAGGGGCGGATGGCGGTCGAGGTGCTCATGGACGAGCTGCACCCGGGGCACCGGGAGGCGGAGGAGCTCAACATCGACCTGCCGTACGAGCTCGTCGTGCGCTCCTCGACGGCGCGACGGCACTAGCCGTCAGGGCGCGGGCGTCGGGGTCGGCGCGGGCGTGGGCGCCCGCACCGCCTCCGCGTAGCGCACCGCGTACCTCGCGACGGTGCCGAGGTAGTGCTCGGGCACGTTGTAGGAGCGGATGCCCGCGCGCCAGCCCTCCTCGGTGTGGAACGCCGAGCTCGCGCGGCACAGGTAGTTCGCGGCGGCGAGCACCGCGTCGTAGATGTTCTGCGGGTCCTCCACGCCGTCGCCGCCGCCGTCGACGTGCCAGTTGCGCCACGCCTCCGGAATGAGCTGCATGGGCCCGACCGCGCGGTCGAGGTCGGGGTCGCCGTCGATCTCGCCGCCGTCGCTGTCCGGGATGAGCGCGACGCCCTCGCCGTCGAGCGCCACCCCGAAGATGCCGGGCGTCGCGGTGCCGTCCGCGTCGAGCCGCGAGCCGCCGTGCCGCCCGTGGTCGGACTCCGTCGCGCCGACGCCCGCGAGCGTCGCCCAGCTGAGACCGCACGCGGGCATCGTCTCCGCCTTGAAGATCGCGGCGCCCGCGTAGGCGGCGAGGGCCTGCTCGGGGATGCCGGTGGCCGCGGAGGTCGCGGCGAGCCAGGCGGGGTCGACGATCCCGCCGATGCCGGGGCCCGTGCGCTCCGCCGCGACGACGGGCGGCTCGGCGGGCGGCGCCCAGCTCGGCAGCGGCTCCTCGGATGCCGCGGGCGCCCCGCCGCCTCCCCCGCGCGGCGCGAAGAACCACACGATCGCACCCGCGAGGAGCGCGATCGCGGCGACCACCGCCACGACCGCGCCGACGATCCGGAGCCGGGCGCGCATCCGTCAAGTCCTAGCATGGCGGCATGGCAGATTCCTCTTTCGACATCGTGAGCAAGGTCGACCCGATGGAGACCCAGAACGCGCTCAACCAGGCGCAGAAGGAGATCGCGCAGCGCTACGACTTCAAGAACGTCGGGGCGTCGATCGAGTTCTCCGGCGAGAAGATCCTCATGAAGGCGAACTCCGAGGACCGCGTGAAGGCCGTGCTCGACGTCTTCGAGCAGAAGCTCATCAAGCGGGGCATCTCGCTGCGCTCGCTCGACGCCGGCGACCCGTTCCCCTCGGGCAAGGAGTACCGCATCGAGGCGCGCATGAAGGAGGGCATCTCCTCCGAGGACGCGAAGAAGATCTCGAAGATCATCCGCGAGGAGGGCCCCAAGTCGGTCAAGTCGCAGATCCAGGGCGACGAGCTGCGCGTGCAGTCGAAGAGCCGCGACGACCTGCAGGCCGTGATCGCCCTCCTCAAGGGCAAGGACCTCGACGTCGCGCTGCAGTTCGTGAACTTCCGCTGAGCAGGCCGCTGCGCTGACCCCGCCTCCCCCAGCCGGCCGCGACCGCGCCGGGGCGGGTTCACCGCGCCCGCCGACCGAGGGGCGGTTGGTCTAGCACTAGGCCGCTGTCTCGAAATGTGCTCGTTATAAATCCTGGTCAGAATCATGTTCTCGAACCGGGCCATGGAATTGGTCTAAACCAATTCTCGAATCGGGCTGGCTAGCCCGTCTCTCGATGTGCATATTGGTCAGCACCCGAGAGGAGGATCGGCGATGGCCCTGCCGCCCCGTGCAGCACACGCTCGCGAGCAGCTCAAGCACGTGCTCGCGCAGCTCAACGAAGGCGACGCCCTGCCTCCCGAGCGGGCCCTCGCCGAGATGTTCGGCGTCTCCCGGATGACCCTCCGCCGGGCCGTCGACGAGCTCGTGCTCGCGGGGAGCCTCGAGCGCCGGCCGGGCGCCGGCACCTACGTGAGCCGCAGCCGCCTGACCCGCCGCATCGCGATGACCTCGTTCAGCGAGGACATGCGCCGCCGAGGTCTCACGCCCGAGACGCGGATGATCTCGTTCGACACCCGTCGCGCCGATCGCCTCGCCGCGCACCGTCTCCGCGTGCCCACCGGCGAGCCCGTCTACGAGTTCACGCGACTTCGTCTCGCCGACGGCCTGCCGCTCGCCGTCGAGACGACCACGATCCCCACCAAGCGCGTCCCCGGCCTGCGCCGCGACGACCTCGAGACGAGCTGGTACCAGCTGCTCGCCGACCGCTGGGGGATCGTGATCGACCGCGCGACCCTCGACATCCACGCCGTGCTCCCGCCCTCGGACGTCGTGGAGCGCCTCGGCATCGACGAGCGCCAGCCGTGCGTCCAGCTCCTGGTCGAGAGCGCCGACCGCGCGGGCACGGTCATCGAGCTCGGGCGCTCGTACTACCGAGGCGACCGCTACAGCCTGCGCGCGGAGCTCCTCGGCCCCTCGCCGTCCTGACCCCTCGCATCAGCACCACCCCAACCAAGGAGAAGCAATGAGAAAGACGAAGGTCCTCGCCGTCGCGGCGGGCATCGCCACAGCAGCCTCGCTGGTGGCGTGCTCCGCGTCGGCACCCAGCGGCGACGAGAAGATCACCATCTCGTTCTGGACGCACACGCACCCGCCCATGATCGAGGTGTTCGAGGCGCTCATCGACGAGTACGAGGAGGCCAACCCGAACATCACGATCGACTACCAGACGATCCCCAACGGCGACTTCAACACCAAGATGCTGACGTCGCTCAGCAACGGCTCGGGTCCCGACATCATCAACATGGACGACGCGGCGATCCGCGGCGAGTACCTGCCGAAGGGCCTGCTCGCCCCGATCGACCCCGAGGCGCTCGGCGCCGCGGACGCGGCCGAGGTGGCGGCGCGCTACGTCGACGGCGCACTCGCCGGCGCGTCGGACGAGGACGGCACGATCTACGGCCTCCCGAGCGAGTTCAACGGCTCGGCACTCGCCATCAACACCGCGCACTTCGCGGACGCAGGTCTCGACCCGGCGACGACGCCCCTCGAGACCTGGGATGACGTGAGCGCGGCCGCCCAGAAGCTCGCCGCCGCGGGCCACCCGCAGGCGTTCAGCTTCCTCTACCTGCACTCGCTCTGGTACGCCCAGCAGTACCAGACCCTGCTGCACCAGACCGGCGGCGTGATCGCCGACGGCGACGAGGGAGCCCTCGACTCGCCCGAGGCGATCGCCGCGCTGCAGACCTGGGCCGACCTCGCGACCGGCCCGACCGCCGCGGCCGACCCGAACGCGACGAGCCGCGAGGCCACGACGCCGTTCCAGGACCTCGCGACCGGCACCCAGTCGATGGCGATCGTCTACCCGTGGGCCATGCAGCAGATCTCGGAGACCAACCCCGAGACCTACGCGAACCTGCAGGTCGTTCCGCTCCCCCAGGCGAACCCGAGCGAGCCCACCTCGCGCGTCTACGCCTACTACCTCGCCGTGAACAAGGCCAGCAAGCAGCAGGCCGAGGCCTGGCGCTTCATCCAGTTCCTGGCGGACCACCCGACCGAGTTCCTCGAGGGCACCGACTTCGTGCAGCCGGTCGTGGGCTGGGAGACGACCCCCGCCGCCCAGGAGATCCCGTTCATCGACGTCTGGGGCGAGGCCTACTCGGTCGGCCGCTTCGACCAGGTGACGCCGCACTACGCCGAGGTCCAGGACGTGATCCAGAAGATGGTCAACGACGTCGTGTTCGACGGCAAGTCCGTGAAGGACGCCGCGGCGGAGGCGTCGGCCTCGGTCACCCGCATCCTGCAGGGCTGACGTGAGCTCCACCCGCACCATGACCGTGCTCCCCGGGCGTCGCGCCCGGGGGGCACGGTCCCTCTCCCGTCGCAGTTCCCTCGCCGGCTTCCTGTTCGCGGTCCCCGCCCTCGCGCTGTTCGCGCTGTTCGCGATCTACCCGGCCATCCAGGTCTTCGCCCTGGCGTTCTTCGACTACAGCCTCACCTCGGCTCCGGAGTTCGTCGGCCTCAAGAACTTCGCGTACCTCTCGAGCGACCCGCGCTTCCTGGAAGCGACCGGCCAGACCCTCTTCTACGCGATCGGCACCTACGGCACCGCGCTTCTGCTCGCGCTCATGCTCGCCCAGGTGCTCTCCCAGAAGCTCTTCGGCGCCGGCTTCGTGCGCCTCCTGTGGTTCCTCCCGCTCGCGACGAGCTGGGTCGCGGCGTCGATCGTCTGGCGCGTCGTGCTGCACCCGGACGGCATGCTCAACGAGCTGCTCGGTCTCGACGTCCAGTGGCTCACGAGCTCGGCCTACGCGCGCTGGGCGCTCGTCATCATGAGCATCTGGAAGGAGACCGGCTTCTTCCTCATCCTCTTCCTGGCCGGCATGGCCTCGCTCCCCCAGGACGTCTACGAGGCCGCCCGCCTCGACGGCGCGGGGGCGATCCGTCGCTTCTGGAGCGTGACGCTTCCCCTCCTGCGCCCGATCACGCTCGTCTGCGTCATCATGGCCGTGCTCCGAGGCGTCCAGGCGTTCAGCCCGCAGAAGGTGCTGACGAACGGCGCGTTCGGAACCGAGGTCATCAACCTGTTCGTCTACAAGACCGCGTTCGAGAGCGCCCGCATGGGCCGCGCCTCCGCGGTCGCCGTGATCATGTTCATCGCACTGCTCGCGATCGCCCTCGTGCAGATCCGTGCGCTGCGACGGAAGGACTGACCGTGAAGCGTGAACGCATCGCCTCATCGATCGGCCTCGTGGCAGCCGCCGCGGGAGGCCTCGCCATCTTCAGCGTGCTCGTCTACGCGGTGCTGACGGCGTTCAAGGCGCCCGGCGAGAAGATGGGCGCGGGCGCGAGCTGGTGGCCCGCCGAGTGGCGCTGGGACAACATCGCCCGGGTGTTCGAGGCCGGCAACTTCGACACGTACTTCCTCAACAGCACGATCGTCGGCGTCTCGGTGACGGTGCTCAACGTCATCACCTGCACGGCGGCCGGCTACAGCTTCAGCAAGTTCCACTACCCGGGCCGCAACGCCGGATTCATCCTCGTCATCGCGACGCTCATGATCCCGCTCGAGGTGCTCTACGTGCCGCTCTACAAGCTCGTCTTCGACCTCGGCTGGACCGACAGCTTCGCGGGCCTCATCATCCCGGCCGCGACGAGCGCGTTCGGCATCTTCCTCATGAAGCAGGCCATCGATTCGGTGCCCGACGAGCTGCTCGAGGCGGCACGCCTCGACGGCGCGGGACCGTTCCGCATCCTCGTGTCGGTCATCGTGCCGTCGGTGAGCGGGACGATCAGCGCGCTCGCGCTGTTCATCTTCATGACGAACTGGGACAGCCACCTGTGGCCGCTGCTCGTGGCATCGGACGACGACTACCGCACCCTCCCCGTGGGGCTCGCCGCGATGCAGAGCAACCAGCTCGGCGACACCGGCATCCCGGTCATCCTCATGGCGGCGCTGCTCGCCGTGCTCCCCACGATCGCCCTGTTCCTCCTGCTCCAGAAGAAGTTCGTCGAGGGCATCGCCATGAACGCGGGCATCAAGTGAGCGGGGGCACCTGGATCGCCGTCGACGGCGGTCAGTCCACGACCCGAGCCCGCGCCTCCTGGACCACGGAGGACGCCGCCGTGGCGGGGTTCATCCAGACGACCGACGGCTTCGCCGCCGTCGCCGCCAACGTGAGCGCCGCCCTCGCCGCGGTGCCCGACGCGCCGGGCACGATCGACCGGCTCGTCGTGGGGCACACGGGCCTCCCCATCGATCACGCCTCGCGCGACCGTCTCGCGCGGATGCTGCTCGCCGACCACCCGGTGCGCGAGGTCGTGCTCGCCCCCGACGAGGTGACGGCCCACGCGGGCGCACTCGGCGGACCGGGGGTGGTGTCGGCCGTGGGGACCGGATGCGTGACGCTCGCGGTCGACGCCGAGGGTCGCGGCCACCGCATCGACGGGTGGGGCTTCCTGTTCGGCGACGCGGGCAGCGCCTTCTCGATCGGCCGGGCCGCCCTCGAAGCGGCGCTCCGCAGCGACGACGGACGCAACCCGCCCTCGTCGCTCGTCGCCGCCGTGCACGAGGTCTTCGGAGGCTCACCGCGCGACGCGACGTGGGCGCTCTACCAGATGACCGACCGCATCGACCGGGTGGCCCGCTTCGCGCCCCGCGTGATCGAGGAGGCGGAGCACGACGCGGCCGCCGCTGCGATCGTGCGCCACGCCGCCGAGGAGCTCGCCCACGCGTGCGCCACGGCCGCCGAGGCCCTGCCCGGCATCGACCGCGTCGCGGTCACCGGCCGCCTCATCGCGCCGGGCTCGCGCCTCGAACGCGAGTTCATCGACGCTCTCGCGGCACGCGCCGCCCATCTGCTGACGGTCCCCTCGGCCGGCAGCCCGCTCGACGGCGCCGCGCGCATCGCGGCCGACGGCCCGAGCATCTACCGCCCGCTCGTCGAGATCCTGACGCGACCCGAAAGCTCCGCCGCATGAACCGCTTCTCCTCCCTCATCCCCGCCTCGTCGCTCGTGATCTCGTGCCAGGCGTACGCCCCGAACCCGCTGCGCGACAGCTCAGTGATGGCACTCATGGCGCGCGCGGCCGAGCTGGGTGGGGCGTCCGGCATCCGCGCGAACGGCGTGGAGGACGTCCGCGCGATCGCCGCGACCGTGTCGGTCCCGATCATCGGCATCGACAAGGTCGGCACCGAAGGCGTCTTCATCACGCCCGACGCGGAGACCGCGCTGCGTCTCGTGGAGGCGGGCGCCGCCATCGTCGCGATGGACGGCACGCTGCGGCCCCGGCCCAACGGACGCACCTTCGCCGACGAGGTCGCACGCATCCGAGCGGCGTCGGACGTGGCGATCATGGCCGACGTCGACACGCTCGAAGCGGGCGTGGCCGCAGCCGCCGCGGGGGCCGACGCCGTCGCCACGACGCTGTCCGGATACACCTCGGGGCGCGTGCCGCTCGACCCGGACATCGACCTCATCGCCGCCCTCGCCCCGCGCATCGACGTGCCCATCGTCGCCGAGGGGCGCATCCGCACGCGGGACGACGTCGCCGCGGCGATCGCGGCCGGTGCGCACGCCGTCGTGGTGGGCACCGCCGTGACGAACCCGCTCTCGCAGACCGCCTACCTGCTCGGCGCGCTCCGGGAGCCCGACGCGTCATGAGCGGACGACTGCGCGTCGGCGCGGCTCGCGCGACCGTCACCCCGTCGCGGACCGGCCCGCTCGCGGGATACATCGCCCGCGGGGAGGCGCACGCCGTCTCGACGCTCGACGACCTCGAGGCATCGGTCGTCGTCCTCGACGACGGGAGCGCGCAGCTCGTCTGGGTGGCGCTCGACGCGGTCGCCGTCACCGAGCGGCTCACGCGCGAACTCGAGCGCATCGTGACGCGCATCGCCGGACGCGCGGTGCCCGTCGTCTTCGCGGCCTCGCACACCCACAGCGGCCCCGCCCACTGGCTGGGCGAGCTCGCGCCGGGCCACGTCGCCGCGCTCGACGAAGCCGCGGTCTCCGAGCTGCTCGTGCGGCTCGAGCTCGCGGTCGCTGTCGCGTGGCGCGACCGCGTGCCCGCCGAGGCGAGCTGGAGCGAGCCGACGGTGCGGGGGCTCGCGAGCCGCCGCGCCTACCTCGACGCCGCCGTCGACGTCACGGTGGGGGTGCTGACGCTCGCCGTGGACGACCGGGTCACCGCGATCATCGTCGACGTTCCCTGCCACGCGACGGTGCTGGGCCCCGACAACCTCTCGTGGTCGGCCGACTGGCCGGGCGCCCTCCGCCGGGAGCTGCGGCGACGCCACCCCGACGCCGTCGTCGCATTCCTCGACGGCGCGAGCGGCGACCTGTCCACGCGGTTCACCCGCCGGGAGGCGAGCCCCGCCGAGGCCGAGAGGCTCGGCGCGCTCACGGCCGACGCCGTGCTCACGGCGATCCCGTGGGGCGTCCCGGTGGGCCCCCGGCTCTCCGTCCACGACGCGGACCTCGCGCTCCCAGCCGCCCTCCGCGACCCCGCTGCGGCGCGAGCGCGTCTCGCCGACGCCGAGGAGCGTCGGGCTGCGGCGGACGAGGACACGGCATCCGTGCTCCAGTCGGTCGTCGACGGCGCCCGCATCGAGCTCGCGGTCGCCGAGCGCCCCGTCCCCGACCCCGTCGAGGCGACCGCGCGGCTCGTGCGCCTCGGCCACGTGACCTGGATCGCCCTGCCGTTCGAGGTGTTCTCCTCCACCGCGCAGTCGCTCGCCGATCAGCCGGGGCCCGTCCGCCTCATCGGATGCGCCGGCCCCTATCAGGGCTACCTCCCCGACGCCGCCGCCTACGCCGACGACACCTACGAGGCGCGCACCGCGCGCGTCTCCCCCCAGGCGGAGCCGAGCGCGCGCGCACAGCTGCGCGTCGCGCTCTCCACCCTCGACCACACCCACCCCGTATTGGAGCACTCGTGAGCTACAGCTACCCTCAGATCGCCCTCGACCACATCGCGCGCCTCGTGAGCACCCAGGAGGCGGCGATCACCGCCGCTGTCGACGCGATCGCACCCCGCATGATCGCGGGCGGCATCCTGCAGGCCTTCGCGACCGGACACGCGCGCCTCCCCATGCACGAGATGGCCGGACGCGCGGGCGGCCTGCGCCCCATCAACCTCATCCGCATGCAGGACCTCGCCACGCGCGGCGGCCTTCCCTTCTCGGCGGTCTCCGACCCGCTGCTCGAGCGCGACCCGGGCTTCGCGCGCCAGCTGTGGGACCTCACCCGCATCGACGCCGAGAAGGACATCGTGATGGTCGCGTCGAACTCGGGCATCAACGGGATCACCGTGGAGTTCGCCTCGATCGCCCGCAGCGAGGGCATCCCCGTCATCGCGCTCACATCGATGGCGCACACGACGCAGGTCGAGTCGCGCCACCCGTCCGGCAAGCGGCTGTTCGAGGTGGCCGACATCGTGATCGACAACCTCGGTCCCGCGGGCGACGCGACCCTCCCGCTCGACGACGCGGTGTCGGTCGGGGCCGTGTCGAACCTCATGGGGATCGTCGTCGTCCAGATGATCACCGAGGGCATCGCGCGGCGCTACCTGGCGGAGGGCCTCGTGCCCCCCGTCTACCGGTCGATGAACATGCCCGACGGCGACGGGCGCAACGCTGCCATCGAGGCCATGCACGCCGACCGCATCGCCACGATCGAGCCGTGATCCGCGTCGTCGTCGGAGCGGATGACGCGATCGCGACGGGGGCGAACCTCGTCGCCGAGGTCGTCGCCGCGCGCCCGGATGCCACCCTCGGCTTCGCGACCGGGGCGACGCCCGCGCCGCTCTACGCCGAGCTCGCCCGGAGACGGCAGGCGGGCCTCGTCGACTTCTCGCGCGCACACGCGGTCGCCCTCGACGAGTACCTCGGACTCGCGCCCGACCACGCCGACTCGTACGCGCACCAGCTTCACCGCGAGGTGACCGGACCGCTCGGCATCGCGCGTGAGCACTGCGACTTCCTGCGCGGGGACGCACCCGACCCGGACGAGGAGTGCGTCCGCTACGAGCGGGTGCTCGCCCGGGGAGTCGACCTGCAGGTGCTCGGCATCGGACGCAACGGGCACATCGCGTTCAACGAGCCGGGCACGGACGTCGCGAGCCGCACGCGCGTCGTCCAGCTCGCGCCCTCGACGCGCCAAGCCAACCGCGGGCTCCTGAGCACGCTCGCCGACACCCCCGAGGCCGCCCTCTCGCAGGGGGTCGGCACGATCCTCGAAGCACGCCGGATCCTGCTCATCGCGCGCGGCGCCGCGAAGGCCGAGGCGCTCGAGCGCGCACTCCGAGGCCCCGTCGATCCGGCGTGCCCGGCGTCCGCGCTCCAGCTGCACGACGACGTCACCGTGATCGCCGACGAGGAGGCCGCCGCCGGGCTCGCCCAGGCGGGCGCGATCCGCTCCACCTGATGTCCGCGAGGCGCGGCGCGATGGCGGCGTTCGCCGCGGCAGGCCAGACTGAGGCTGTGGACGACGGACTGCTCGCGTGGCTCTCGCTCGCGTCCGTCATCGCCCTCATCCTGATCGACCTCGGCGTCCGGATCGCGGCGCTCGTCATCGTGCCGCGCAACCGCCGTCCGCAGACGGCGATGGCGTGGCTGCTCGCGATCTTCTTCATCCCCTACCTCGGGGTGCTGTTCTTCCTCCTGTTCGGGAGCGCGCGGCTGCCCAAGGGCCGCCGCCGCAAGCAGCGCGAGATCAACGAGTACATCCTCGAGACGACCGAGGGCATCGAGCTGGTGCAGAAGGACCCGTCGTGGCCGACGTGGCTCGAGCCGCTCGTCGAGCTCAACCGCACCCTCGGCGCGATGCCGCTCGTGGGCGGCAACAGCGCCCGGATGTGGGCCGACAACCAGGAGGCCCTCGACGCGATGGTCGAGGAGATCCGCAGGGCGAAGCGGATCATCCACGTCGAGTTCTACATACTGTCGCTCGACGCGACGACGCGGCCGTTCTTCGAGGCGCTCGCCGAGGCCCGGGCCCGCGGCGTGAAGGTGCGCGTGCTGCTCGACCACCTCGGCAACTGGCAGTACCCCGGCTTCCGCCGCACGAAGCGGTTCCTCACCGACGCGGGCATCGAGTGGCACCTCATGCTGCCGCTGCAGCCCTTCAAGGGGCGGTTCCAGCGCCCCGACCTGCGCAACCACCGCAAGCTCCTCGTGATCGACGGCGAGGTCGCCTTCACGGGCTCGCTCAACGTCATCGAGACCCCGTACCAGAAGCGGAAGAACCACCGGAAGGGACTGCACTGGAAGGACTACTGGGTGCGGTTCGAGGGGCCCGTGGTCGCGGGCATCGACGCGATCTTCGTCACCGACTGGTACTCGGAGACGGACGAGCTGCTCGTGCGGGAGGCGGCGCCCGTTCGCCTCACGGGAGACGGCCACCTCGACTGCCAGGTCGTGCCGAGCGGCCCGGGGTTCTCGGTCGAGAACAACCTGCGGCTCTTCAACTCGCTCGTCTACAACGCGCAGAAGCGCATCGTCCTCGTGAGCCCGTACTTCGTGCCCGACGACTCGATGCTCTACGCCGTGACGACGGCCGCCCAGTCGGGGCTGCACGTCGAGCTGTTCGTGTCCGAGATGGGCGACCAGTTCATGGTGTACCACGCGCAGCGCAGCTACTACGAGGCGCTGCTCAAGGCGGGCGTGAAGATCTACCTCTACCCGGCCCCGACGATCCTGCACGCGAAGCACATGACCTTCGACGACGAGGTCGCGATCATCGGCTCGAGCAACATGGACATGCGCTCGTTCACGCTCGACCTCGAGATCTCGGTCATGGTGCACGGCGAGCCGTTCCTCAGCCAGCTCCGCGAGGTGGAGGACTCCTACCGCGCGGTGAGCCGCGAGCTCACCCTCGAGGAGTGGCAGCAGCGGCCGCGCGCCATCCGCATCGTCGACAACCTCATGCGCCTCACCGCCGGCCTCCAGTGACCGGTTAGTTGCACGCGCGCCCGTACTTACGGGCGCGCGTGCAACTAACGGGAGCGTCAGTCGCGGGAGACGCGTACCATCTCGTCGCGCGGCACGACCTTGACGCGCGCACGACCGTGGGGCGCGCCGAGGGCGATCTCGTGCGCGTCCAGACGGTGCCAGCCGTCGAGGTCGGTGTAGATCACGCCGCGCTCCTGGAGCAGGGCGGGGATCGCGTCCTCGTCGGGCTCCTGGGGGCTCCACCAGCTCGCCTGATCCTTCACGAGGTGCGAGATGGTCTCCATGGCGTCCGACTTCGTGTGGCCGATGAGGCCCACGGGTCCGCGCTTGATCCAGCCCGTTGCGTACACGCCCGGCACGACCTCGTTCTGGCGGTCGAGCACGCGGCCCTCGTGGTTCGGGATGACACCGCGGTCCTCGTCGAACGGGATGCCGTCGAGGGGCGAGCCGAAGTAGCCGACGGCCCGGTAGACCGCCTGCACCGGCACCTCGCGGATCTCGCCCGTGCCGCGCACGCCGCCCGAGCCGTCCGGCTCGGTGCGCTCGTACCGGAAGGCCGTGATGCCGTTCTCGTCGCCGACGATCTCGACCGGCTTCGCGTAGAAGTGCAGGTGGAGGCGGCGCGACGCCTGACCGACCTCGCGCTGGCGCCACTGGCTCAGCACCTTGTCGATCACGAAGACCTGCTTGTTCGACTCGATCGCGCGGCGCGACGCCTCGTCGTAGTCGAAGTCCTCGTCGTAGACGATCATGTCGACGTCGCGCAGCTCGCCGAGCTCGCGCAGCTCGAGCGGGGTGAACTTCACCTGCATGGGGCCGCGGCGGCCGAACACGTGCACGTCGGTGACGGGCGAGGCCTTCAGTCCCTCGTAGACGTTGTCGGGGATCTCGGTCGGCAGCAGGTCCTCGGGGTGCTTTGCGAGGATGCGGGCCACGTCGAGCGCGACGTTGCCGTTGCCGATGACGGCGACCGACTCGGCCTCGAGGGGCCAGGTGCGCGGAACGTCCGGGTGGCCGTCGTACCAGCTCACGAAGTCGGCGGCGCCGTAGCTGCCGGGCAGGTCGATGCCCGGGATGTCGAGGGCGGCATCCCGCACGGCGCCGGTCGCGAAGATGACCGCGTGGTAGTGCCGCTTGAGGTCGTCGAGCGTGATGTCGCGGCCGTAGAGCACGTTGCCGAAGATGCGGATGTCGCCCCGGTCGAGCACCTCGCGCAGCGCGGTGATGATGCCCTTGATGCGCGGGTGGTCGGGCGCGACGCCGTAGCGCACGAGGCCGTAGGGGGCGGGCAGCTGCTCGAACAGGTCGATCGACACGTCGAAGCTGCGCTCGTGCTTGAGCAGGATGTCCGCGGCGTAGATGCCGGCCGGGCCGGCGCCGACGATGGCGAGGCGGAGCTTCATGGGGTTCCTTCCTGTGCGCCTGGGCGCGTGGGGGTGCGTGCGGAGGCGGCGCGGGCGTTCAGCCGGAGCGCTCCACGATCGCCTGCGCGAAGCGGCTGAGGGACTTCTTGACCGGCCCCTCGGGCAGCGGGGCGAGCGCCGCGACGGCCTCGTCGGCCCAGCGGTGCGCCTCGGCGAGCGTCGCGGCGGTCACGGGGTGCTCGCGCAGCTCCGCGACGGCCTGGGCGAAGATCTCGGCGTCGGCGCCGGGGGCGAGGCCCTCGTCGAGGCGGGCGAGGAGCGCGGCGGCCCCGGCATCCGTCTCGGCCTCGCGACGGAGGTAGAGCAGCGGCAGCGTCGGCACGCCCGCGCGCAGGTCGGTGCCGGCGGCCTTGCCCGTCTGCTCGATGGCGGCGGAGAGGTCGATGACGTCGTCGACGAGCTGGAAGGCGACGCCGACCTTCTCGCCGAACTGCGTGACGGGCTCGCGGTACTCGTCGGGCGCGTTCGAGAAGATGACGCCCACGAGCGCGGCGCACGAGATGAGCGAGCCGGTCTTGTCGGCGAGCACGCCGAGGTAGTGCTCGATGGGGTCCTGGCCGTGCTGGGGCCCGATCGTCTCGTGCAGCTGGCCGAGGCACAGCCGCTCGAACACGTCGGCCTGGATGGTGAGGGCGCGCTCGCCGAGCCCCGCGATGAGCTTCGAGGCGCGCGCGAAGAGCAGGTCGCCCGTGAGGATCGCGACCGAGTTGCCCCACACCGTCTGGGCGCTCGGGACGCCGCGACGCACCTGCGCGTCGTCCATGACGTCGTCGTGGTAGAGCGAGGCGACGTGCGTGATCTCGACCGCCTGGGCGGCCACCACGACGTCGTCGTTGGCGCCGTCGCCGAGCTGCGCCGTGAGGAGCGCGAGCACGGGGCGCACGCGCTTGCCGCCGGCGTCGAGCAGGTAGCGGCCCGCGGCGTCCGCGATGTCGTCGGCGAACGAGAGCTGCGCGGTGAGCCCCTCCTCGACCTTGTCGAGGCCGGCCTCGATGGCGCGGGCGAACGACTTCTCCTCGTTGGAGGCGAAGAGGGCGTCGCCGAGGCCGAGCGAGGCGCCGAGGGTGCGACGCCGGACGATCGCGGGAGACGGGGTCACTGGTGGCCGATCTGGGTCAGGTGGTGGCGCGCGGCGCGCGACGGCGGGCATGGGATGCGCGCACCGCCGGGTCGACGGGCTTGCGCGCGCGGTGGAGGGCGACGAGGCCGCCCGTGAGGTTGCGGTGGGCGACGCGGGCGAACCCGACCCCGCGGATCCACTTGGAGAGGGTCTGCTGGTCGGGCCACTGCTCGATGGACTCCATCAGGTAGCGGTAGGCGTCGGGGTTGCTGCTCGCGAGCTTCGCGATCACGGGCATCCCGAGCTTCATCCAGCCGTCGTAGCCGAGGCGCATGACGGGGTTCGTGGGATGCGAGAACTCGCACACCACGAGGCGCCCGCCGGGCTTGAGCACGCGGTACATCTCGCCGAGCGCGACGATGGGGTCGGAGATGTTGCGCAGTCCGAAGCTGATGGTGACGGCGTCGAACTCGTCGTCGCCGAACGGCAGGCGCTCGGCGTCGGCCTCGACGAACTCGAGCTTGGGCTGGCGCTTGCGCCCCTCGGCGATCATGCCGGGAGAGAAATCGACGGCCACGACGGTGGCGCCCGACTTCGCGATCGCGGCGGACGACGTGCCCGTGCCCGCGGCGATGTCGAGGATGCGCTCGCCCGGCTGCGGGTCGATCGCGCGCACGGTCGCGATGCGCCAGAGCGGTGCGTTGCCGAGCGAGAGGATGTCGTTGGTGCGGTCGTAGCCGCGAGCGACGTCGTCGAACATGCCGGACACCTCGTCCGGCCGCTTCTCCATGCCAGCCCTTTTCACCATGCGTCATCCTATCGGGGCCGTATGCGGCGACGCCCGGGCCCTTGGTCACCCGCCGAAGCGGGCCGACCGGCCTAGGGTGGAGAGGTGACCGTTCCCAAGGGCTCCGCACCCGCGCTCACCGCCCGTACGCGGGTGGTCGAGCCGGTGGCCTCCCTGCTGCCCATCCTCGATTCCCGCGCACCCCTCGTGTTCATGCGTCGCGGTGAGGGCGTGGCGGGTCTCGGCGAGGCCCTGCGCCTCACCTTCCGCGGCCCCGACCGCATCGCGCAGGCCGCCGAGACCTGGCGGCGCATCGCGGCGGCGGCGACGATCGACGACCCCGTGCGCCGTTCCGGTTCGGGCCTGCTCGCCTTCGGGGCGTTCACCTTCGACGAGTCCTCCCGCTACGAGAGCGTGCTCATCGTGCCGCGCACGATCGTGGGGCGCCGCGACGGCGTCACCTGGATCACGGAGGTCGCGGTCGCGGGCGACGACACCCCCGCGCCGGAGCCGACGCCCTCCGCGCTCGGCACCGAGTTCCGCCTCGCGCTGCAGCCCGGCGACGTCGGCCCCGAGCTGTACCGCGACCTCGTCGCCCAGGCGGTGGACCGCATCCGCGCGGGCGAGCTGCGCAAGGTCGTGCTCGCGCGCGACCTCGTCGGCCACCTGCCCGAGGGCGGCGACCTGCGACGCGTGCTCACGGACCTCGCGCTCGGCTACCCCGACACGTGGACCTTCGCCGTGGACGGCCACATCGGCTCGAGCCCCGAGACGCTCGTGCGCGTGAGCCACGGCAAGGTGACGGCGCGCGTGCTCGCCGGCTCGATCGCGCGCGGCGCCGACGCGGACGCCGACCACGCGGCCGCGCTCAAGCTCGCCACCTCGACGAAGGACCTCGACGAGCACCGCTACGCCGTGCAGAGCGTGCTCGACGCGCTCGCGCCGCACGCACGCGCCGGGGTGTCGGCGAGCGAGATCCCGTTCACGCTCAAGCTCCCGAACCTCTGGCACCTCGCGACCAACATCGAGGGCACCCTCTCCGACGTCTCGTCGGCGCTCGACCTCGCGGCGGCGCTTCACCCGACCGCCGCGGTCGCGGGAACCCCCACCGCGAAGGCCATGGACCTCATCCGCGAGCTCGAGCCGCTCGACCGCGGTCGCTACGGCGGACCGGTCGGCTGGGTCGACGCGGACGGCGACGGCAAGTGGGCGGTGTCGCTGCGTTCGGCCGAGGTCGCACCGGACGGCGACATCCGCGCCTTCGCGGGCGGCGGCATCCTCGCGGCCTCGGACCCGGATGTGGAGCTCGCCGAGACGAAGCTCAAGTTCCGCCCCGTCGTGGAGGCGTTCGCCTAGGAGGCCGCGAGCGCCGCCTTCTGCTCCTCGACGTCGAAGTCGGCGGGCGGCCAGCCCTGGCCGAGGGAGCGCAGGGCGTCGGTGAGCAGCTGCGAGATCGCGAGCCGCGCGTACCATTTGCGGTTCGCCGGGATCACGTGCCACGGCACCGTCGCGGTCGAGGTGCGCTCGATCGCGACCTGGTAGGCCTCCTGGTATTCGTCCCACAGGGCGCGCTCCTCGAGGTCGCCGGGGTTGTACTTCCAGTACTTGTCCGGGCGGTCGAGCCGCTCCGCGAGCCGCGCCCGCTGCTCCTCCTTCGAGATGTGCAGCATGCACTTGACGATGACGGTCCCGGAGGCCGCGACCCGCTCCTCGAAGTCGAGGATCGCGCCGTAACGCCGCTCGAGCTCGCCCGCGTCGGCGAGCCGCCGCACGCGGCCGATGAGCACGTCCTCGTAGTGGGAGCGGTCGAACACGCCGAGGTAGCCGGGCTTCGGCAGCTCGCGCTCCACGCGCCACAGGAAGTCGTGCGCGAGCTCCTCGGGGGTCGGCTTCTTGAAGGCGTGGATGTGCACGCCCTGCGGGTCGACCGCGCCGACGACGTGGCGCACGATCCCGCCCTTGCCCGCGGTGTCCATCGCCTGCAGCACGAGGAGCACGCTGCGCGGGTCGTGCTCCTTGTTGGCGAACAGGAGCTCCTGCAGCTCGCCGAGCTCGGCCGTGCCGGCGGCGAGCGCCTTCTCGCCCTCCTTCTTGCCCCCGGTGAAGCCGGGGGTCGCATCCGGGTCCACCTCGGAGAGGCGGAAACCCTCACCTGCACGGAGCACGTCGGCGAAGCTCATGCGCTCACGCTAGCGGGAGAGGGCCACCTCGACGAGGACGCGGCCGGGGGTCGGCGTGAGCGCGCCCGCGAGCTGCCCGTACTCGGTGACGAGGCGGTGCTCCCAGCCGTACGCGGATGCGAGGGCCGCGAGGTCGACGTCCTGCGGGGTGAGGAGCACGCGGTCGGCGAGCGCGGGGTCGGCCGAGCGGGCCACCTCGAGGCCGTCGAAGATCGTGCCTCCGTGGTCGTTGCCGACGATCACCTGCAGGCGCGGCCACTCCTCGCCGTGGCCGCCGAGCAGCGAGCCGACGTCGTGCAGGAGCGCGAGGTCGCCGAGCAGCACGCGCGTGACGCCGGGGCGCGCCTCGTCGCGCTGGGCCGCGAGCGCGACGCCCGTCGCGGTCGCGATGGTGCCGTCGATGCCCGCGAGGCCGCGGTTCGCGTAGACGGGGATGCGCTTTCCGGTCGCGACCTTGTCGAGCTCGCGGATGAGACGCGAGGCGCCGAGCACGAGCCGGTCGTGCGGCCACGTCGCGGCCCACACGGCCTCGGCGAGCTCCCGACGTGTGACGGGGGCGCGCATCCGCTGCAGCTGCTCGCGGGCGAACTGAGCCCGCTCGACGTAGTCGTTCCCGATCGACGAGACGGTGCCCTCGTCGACCTCGAGCACCTGCCGGGAGGCGTGCACCCAGCGGCGCACCCACGACTGCTCGGGCTCGCGGCCGGTGTCGACGACGACGCGGTCGGCGAAGCGGGCGACGCGGCGGCCGGGGTTGTAGTCGTCGAGGCCCGGCGTGCGCACGACGATCGTCTCGACGCCGCGGCGCTCGATGAGGGCGGGCACCTCGCGGCTGAGGGTGGGGTGCCCGAACACGATGACGCGCGCGACGCGGTCGCCGAAGCCGGCGGCGCCGAGCAGCTCGCGGTAGGCGGCGACGAGGTTGGGGCCGAAGCGCGCGCCGCTCGCGACCTCGGCGAGCAGCGGGGCCCCCAGCTCGCGTGCGACGCGCTCGGCGTCCTCCCCCGCGCCGGTGCCCGCGACGACGACCGTGCCGGGGGCGGGCGCGAGCTCGAGCACGTCGTCGGCGGGGGGCGCGACGGGCGTCCAGTCGCCGGGCTCGACGTCGGGCAGGCGCACGGGCGACGACAGCGGCTCGCGGAAGGCGAGGTTCACGTGGCGGGGACCGCGGATGCCGTCGAGCACCTCGGCCGCGAGCGCATCCGCCGCCTGCTCCTCGCCGGGGTCGCCGACGGGAGCGGGCACATCCCATGAGTGCGGCGCGACGTCGCGGAAGATCCCGGCCTGGCGGGTGGTCTGGTTGGCGCCGACGCCCCGCAGCTCCTCCGGACGGTCGGCGCTCACCACGAGCAGCGGGACGCCCGAGTGCGCGGCCTCGAGGACGACCGGGTGCAGGTTGCCGACGGCGGTACCGGAGGTCGTCACGACGACCGCGGGCACGCCCGTCTCGAGCGCGAGGCCGAGGGCGAGGAAGCCGGCCGAGCGCTCGTCGATGCGCACGTGCAGGTTCACCAGGCCCGCCTGCTCGAAGCGCGCGGCGGCCAACGCGAGGGCCTGCGAGCGCGAGCCCGGGCACACCACGACATCCGAGACGCCCCGGCGCACGAGCCCCGCCAGGAGCGCGGTCGCGTAGACGCTCGCGGGCGCCTCCGGTGCCGCCGGGCTCACTGCGGGTTCTTCGGGGTCTCGTCGTCGCCGTCGAGCTCCGACAGGCGCTTCTCGAGGTCGCGGATGCGCTGCTCCTGCTCCTTCTCGCGCGCGAGGCGCTGCAGGAACTCGGGGTCGTCGTCGGGCGCGACGGGGCCGGCCGCGGGGCGCGGCTGCAGGCGCTCGCGTCCGAGCGCGAACCAGAGGATGGGTCCGATGATGACGATGCCGATCGCGATGACGGCCCACAGCGGCTTCGGCAGGGCGCGCACGCGATCCGGCTCGATGCGGACGATGTCGACGACGGCCGCGACGAGCAGCACCACCGCGACGATCAGCGGGAGATAGCGCAGCAGAGCGGCCATGTCCCGATTCTAGGCGGGGCGGGCTCCGAGCGCCGCCCGCCTATGATTGCCGGGTGCCCGCCTGGATCCCGTACACGCTCCTGCGCCTCGCGCTCTTCGGAGGCACCTTCGCGACCCTCTACCTGCTCGGCCTGCACTACCTGATCGCGGCGACCGCTGCCGCGATCATCGGCCTCTCGGTGTCGTACATCTTCTTCCCGAAGCTGCGGAACCGCGTCTCCGAGGAGTTCGCCGCCCGCCGCGAGGCGGCGCGCGCGAAGGCCGCGGCCGAGGTGCGCGACCTCGACGCCGAGCGCGGCGTCGACGAGCGCGCCGAGGACGGCGACTGACCGCCTCCCCGGCCGACGGGCGAGGCCCGGATCAGATCGTGGCGCCGACGCCCAGCTCGACGTAGGCCGCGATCGCCACGCCGAGCCCCACGCCGTAGACGAACGCTGTCAGGAGCGTGAGCTTGAGTGCGAGCACGAACTCCTTCGCGGTGCGCGCCGTGAGCACGATGAGCACGGCGGGCGCCCCCGCGAGCAGCGCGAAGTACACGTACGGCGCGAGGTCGTGGAAGAGCGCGAAGAACACGAGGATGCCGAACGGCGCGAGCATGAGCAGCGCGTAGAGGATGCGCCCCGGGAGGTCGCCCATGCGCACCGCGAGCGTGCGCTTGCCGGCCACGGCGTCCTGCGCGCGGTCGCGCAGGTTGTTGACGTGCAGCACGGCGACGGCGAAGAGGCCCGCCGCGACGCCGCCGATCCACGCCTCCGCGTTGACGGTGCCGACCTGCACGAACGTCGTGCCCGCGACCGCGGCGAGGCCGAAGAACACGAACACCGCGAGCTCGGCGACGCCCGCCATGTAGCCGTAGGGGCGCTTGCCGCCCGTGTAGAACCAGGCGACGACGATCGCGAGCGCACCCAGCGCGAGCAGCCACCAGTGCTGCGTGAGCACGACGAGCGCGAGACCCGCGACCGCCGCGAGCCCGAAGAACACGAGGGCCGCGATGAGCACGTGCTTCGGCGCGGCGCGACCGGAGCCCACGAGCCGGGCGGGGCCGGCGCGGTGGGCGTCGGTGCCGCGCACGCCGTCGGAGTAGTCGTTGGCGTAGTTCACGCCGATCTGCAGGAACGCCGCGACGGCGAGGCACAGCAGGGCCCGCACCCAGTGCTCGTACCAGTGGGTCATCTGCAGGCTCGCGGCGCCGGTGCCGATCGCGACGGGCGCGACGGCGAGGGCGAGCGTGAGCGGGCGGGCGGCCGAGATCCAGGTGCCGAGCGTCGCGGGCTTCACCTGCGGCGCGCCGGGCGGGCGTCCGCCGGGGCGCCCGCTCTTGCCCTTGCCGGACTTCGCGGGGGCCTTCGCGCCGCCTGTGCCGGGCTTACCGTTCTTGGCGTTCTTGGCGTTCTTGGCGGCGGGCCCGTTCTGGGCGGCCGCCTTGCCCTTCGCGCGCTCGATGGCCTGGGGATCGAACCGTTGCTGCTTCGCCACGAGGTGAAGCCTAGTGACCGGCGCGCGCCGCGAGCGCCGCACGGTCGGGCTTGCCGCTCGGCAGCAGCGGCAGCGCGGGCAGCCGGATGAGCCGGTCGGGTCGTGCGACGGGCCCCAGCGCTGCGGCGATGGCCTCGAGGGCCGCGTCGTCGTCGACCGGCTCGCCCGCGACGTACGCGACGGGGCGCTCGCCCCAGCGCTCGTCGGCCACCCGGACGACCACCGCATCCGCGCATCCGGGCTGCGCCCGCAGCACCTCCTCGATCGCGCCGAGCGCGACCTTGACGCCTCCCGACACGATGACGTCGTCGCGGCGGCCGAGCACGCGGAGCGTCTCGCCGTCCCACTCGCCCGCGTCGGCGGTGCGGAACCAGCGGACCCCGCCCTCGTCGAGGAAGCGCTCGGCGGTGAGCGCGTCGTCGTCGAGGTAGCCGAGCGCGACGACCGCGCCGCCGAGCTGCACCTCGCCGTCGACGAGCCGCACCCGCGCACCGCCGATCGGGCGGCCGTCGTAGACGCAGCCGCCGCTCGTCTCGCTCGAACCGTAGCTGCGCACCACCCGGATGCCGACCTCGTGCGCGCGGTCGACGAGCGGGCGCGGGGTGGCCTGCCCCCCGACGAGCACGGCCTGGAACCCGCGGAGCACGTCGCGCGCCGCCGCGTCGTCGAGCAGGCGCGCGAGCTGCGCGGGCACGAGCGCGACGGCGTGCGGCAGCTGGGGCGACAGCCGCGCGGCCGCCGCCGTGAACGCCTCGGCCGTGAACCCGCCGTCGCCCAGCGCGACGGGCTCCGTCTGCGCGCACAGCGAGCGCGCGAGCACGTTGAGACCCGCGATGTAGTGCACCGGCAGCGCGAGCACCCACTGCGCGGGCCCGCCGAGCGCCGACTCGCTCGCCGCGGCGGAGGCGAGCACGGCATCCGCGGGGAGCACGACGCGCTTGGGGCGCCCCGTCGTGCCGCTCGTCTCGACGACGAGACCCACCTGCTGCGGCACGGTCGCCGGGAGCGGCGAGACGTCGGCCCCCGCCGCGCCCGACGCGACGAAGAGGGCCGGACCGCCTGCGAGCGCGTCGCGCAGGGCGGCGAGCACCGCGGCCTCCCCCGCAGCGGCCGGCACCTGGACGAGGGGCCTCATCGGATCAGAAGTGCCAGGGGTAGGGACCCCAGTCGGGGTCGCGCTTCTCGAGGAACGCGTCGCGACCCTCGGCCGCCTCGTCGGTGCCGTAGGCGAGACGCGTGGCCTCGCCCGCGAACACCTGCTGCCCGACCATCCCGTCGTCGACGGCGTTCATGGCGAACTTGAGCATGCGGATGGCGGTGGGGCTCTTGCCGAGGATCGTCTCGGCCCACCGCAGCCCCGTGCGCTCGAGCTCGGCGTGCGGCACGACCGCGTTGACGGCGCCCATCTCGTAGGCGCGCTGCGCGTCGTACTCGTCGGCGAGGAAGAACACCTCGCGCGCGAACTTCTGGCCGACCTGCCGGGCGAAGTACGCCGAGCCGTAGCCCGCGTCGAAGGAGCCGACGTCGGCATCCGTCTGCTTGAAGCGGGCGTGCTCGCGGCTCGCGATCGTGAGGTCGCACACGACGTGCAGCGAGTGGCCGCCGCCCGCCGCCCAGCCGGGCACGAGCGCGATGACGACCTTCGGCATGAAGCGGATGAGGCGCTGCACCTCGAGGATGTGCAGACGACCGGCGCCGGGGGGTTCGCCCTCGCGGTACTCGTAGCCGGCCCTCCCGCGGATGCGCTGGTCGCCGCCCGAGCTGAACGCCCAGCCGCCGTCCTTCGGGCTCGGGCCGTTGCCCGTGAGCAGCACGACGCCGACGCGCGGGTTCTGGCGCGCGTCGTCGAGGGCACGCGCGAGCTCGTCGACCGTCTGCGGGCGGAACGCGTTGCGCACCTCGGGGCGGTCGAACGCGACGCGCGCGATGCGCCCGCTCGCGTCGAGGTGGTAGGTGACGTCGGTGAGGCCCTCGAAGCCGGGCACCTCGCGCCACACCTCCGGGTCGAACAGCTCCGAGATCACAATGCTCCGATCCAGGTCAGCACCAACAGCAGCACGACGGGGTTGAGCAGCAGCCCGACGAGGACCGCCGCGACGCCCCATCCGCGACCCCAGCGTCCCACGATCGCGATGACCCCCGCGACGACCGCGATCACGCTCAGCATGACCGCCGAGATCGAGAGGCCGACCGCGAGCTCGAGGAGGTCCCCGAGCGAGCACAGCAGGGCGACGCCCCACGTGACGACCATGAGGATCGCGATCCCGCCCGCGAGCGAGCCGGGCCAGCGGGGACGACGACGGGGTGCGGCGTCGACGGGCTCCCCGGAGTCGCCGGCGCCCTCGGCGTCCGCCGGGACGTCGAAGATCTGGAGCCCGTCGGTCACGCTCCCACCCTAGGTGCTGCCCACCCCCGCACGGCCGGGATGCGGGCAGACTGGGGGCATGACGCCGGATGCCGAGGAGCTCGTCGCGGCGGCGCACGTCGTGCGGCTCCCGCTCGTCACCCGGTTCCGCGGGGTGACGGAGCGCGAGGCCGTGCTGCTGCGCGGACCGCGCGGCTGGGGCGAGTTCTCGCCGTTCCTCGAGTACGACGACGCGGAGGCCTCCGCGTGGCTCGCGGCGGCGGTCGAGGCGGGGTGGGGCGCCCCCGCGCCCGCCGTGCGCGACGGCGTGCCCGTCAACGCGACCCTGCCGACCGTGCCGGTCGACCGCATCCGCGAGGTGCTCGATCGCTTCGGCTCCGTGCGCACCGTCAAGGTGAAGGTCGCCGACGCCCGCGAGACCCTCGCCGACGACGTCGCGCGCGTGCGCGAGGTGCGGCGCATCCTCGGACCCGAGGGTCGCATCCGCGTCGACGCGAACGGAGGCTGGAACGTCGACCAGGCGGAGCGCGCCGCCCACGAGCTCTGCCGCTTCGACCTCGAGTACCTCGAGCAGCCGTGCGCGAGCGTGTCCGAGCTCGCCGAGCTGCGCGAGCGCCTGCGCGACTGGCAGCTGCCGATCGCCGCGGACGAGAGCGTGCGGAAGGCCGACGACCCCCTCGAGGTGGCGCGCGTCGGCGCCGCCGACCTGCTCGTCGTCAAGGTGCAGCCGCTCGGCGGGGTCGCCGCCGCGCTGCACATCGTCGCGGAGGCGGGCCTCCCCGCGGTCGTGTCGAGCGCGATCGACACCTCGGTCGGGCTCGCCATGGGGGCGCGCCTCGCGGCCGCCCTCCCCGAGCTCGACTACGACTGCGGGCTCGGCACGGCGGCGCTGCTCGCCGCCGACGTCACGCGCGAGCCGCTCGCGCCCGTCGACGGCGCGATCCCTGTGCGCGACGTGGAGCCGGATGCGGCGCTCCTGCGCGAGCACACGGCGCCGCCCGAGCGCGTCGCCTGGTGGCACGAGCGGCTGCGCCGCTGCGCGGCCCTGCTGGCCGGTGACCGGGGTCAGACCCCCGCGTAGGCGTGCAGGCCCTTGAAGAACAGGTTCACGACCGTGAAGTTGAAGAGCACCGCGACGAAGCCCACGATCGAGAGCCACGCGGAGGGGGCCCCGCGCCATCCGCGGGTCGCGCGGGCGTGGATGTAGCCGGCGTAGACGACCCAGATGATGAACGTCCACACCTCCTTGGTGTCCCAGCCCCAGTAGCGGCCCCACGCGAACTCGGCCCAGATGGCGCCCGCGATGAGCGTGAAGGTCCAGAACGCGAAGCCGATGACGTTGACGCGGTAGGCGGTGTTCTCGAGCGCCTCCGAAGCCGGGAAGCCCGCGAGGAGGCGGGAGCCCGCGCCGCCCGCCTCGCGGCGGGCCTGGAGGAGCTGCGCGATCGAGAGGCCCGCGCCGAGGGCGAAGAAGCCCGTGCCGAGGATCGCGACGAACACGTGGATGACGAGCCAGCCCGACTGCAGGGCCGGCGGCAGCGGCACGACGTCGATGTAGACGTTGAGCGTCGAGAGCATGAGCAGGAGCGCCGCGAGGCCCGTGATGTAGGCCCCGAGGTAGCGGACGTTCCGGAAGATGTTGACCGCGAGGTAGACGCCGACGATGACGGCGACGCCCGTGATGGCGAACTCGAACATGTTCGCCCAGGGGGCGCGGGCCGCCGCGACGCCGCGCAGCACGACGCCGAGCACGTGCACCGCGAAGCCGAGCACCGTGAGGGCGAACGCGATGCGCCCGGCCTTGCCCGCGCGGGCCGGGGCGGATGCCGCGGCCGGCGGAGCGGGCGGCGCGACGACCGCGCCGGACCCCTCGGCGGTGGTGGCGGACGACACGGCGGGTCGCGCCGCGAGCGCCTCGCGGGAGCGCCCCGAGAGGTCGACGACGTACGCGATGAACGCGAGCACGTAGATCGCCGCCCCCGAGTACACGGCGAGGAGCGAGTAGGCGGCAAGGGTCGCGGTCGTCACGGGGTCATCCTACGTTCGGGGTCTGGAGGCGGGCGGTGTGCTTGTCGGCCAGCTCGGCGACCGCGGCCTCGAGGCCGGGGTCCTCACCGCGCGCGAGGCCGGCGTACTCGAGGCGCACCCCGCCCTCGGCGGCTGCGGCCTTGATCCACATCCGTCGCCGCGGCACGAACAGGCTCACGAGCAGGCCGCCGAGGATCGTGATCGCGAAGACGAGCACCCAGTTCTCGGTGGGGTCGTGGTGGAACTCGATGCCGATGAAGCGCTTGTAGCCCTCGAACGAGATCGTGCCGAGACCGTCGGGCAGCTCGACCGTGTCGCCCTGCGTGAGCTCGAGCGCGGGCAGCTCGGCGTTCGGGCCGGCGATCTGCGTGAGCTCGTCGGTGTCGAGCGAGTACGCGTTGACGGCGACGCCGTCGTCGAGGCCGAGGTCGCCCCGGTAGACCGTGAGCGTGAGGAGGCTCCCCTCGCCCGGGTACGGGGACATCGAGGTGTAGGTGCCGTCGGTGAGCTGCAGCGGGTCGGGGTAGAAGAACCCGAGAAGGCCGAGCTGGTCGTCGAGGCCGTCGGGCACCTTGATGACGCCGAGGCTGCGCAGGTTGTTGTCCTGCGGGATGAACGCAACGGGCCCCGAGAAGGCGACCTCGCCATCCGCGCCACGCACCGTGACGACGGGCGCGAAGCCGTTGCTCAGCAGGTAGACCTTCGTGCCGCCGATCTCGAGGGGCGAGTTGACCTTGAGGTCGGCGTCCGTCCACTCGCCGCCGGGTTCGCGCGTGGAGAGGTGGGCCGTGAAGTCGATCGGCTGGTAGACGCCCGTCGCGGGGTCGAGCTGGTAGCTGCCCTCGAACTCGTCGAGCCGCAGCGAGAACGGCTCGAGCGCGGTCTCGGTGAAGAAGCGGCCGGGGTTGAACGAGTCGTAGCTCGCGAGCGAGTTGGTGAAGGCCGTGTCCTCGATCACGACGCGCTGCCCGTTGTAGCCGTAGCCGCCGCCGATGCCGACCGCGACGAGCACCCCCACGAGCGAGGTGTGGAACACGAGGTTGCCGGTCTCGCGCAGGTAGCCGCGCTCGGCCGAGATCGAGTCCCCGTACCGCTCGACGCGGTAACCGGCGCCGCGGAGCACGCGACGGGCCTCGGCGACGGCGGTCTCGACATCCGTCCCGGCGGTGCGCTCCGTGTAGCCCACGAGGCGAGCCAGACGCGCGGGGGTCTTCGGCGGACGGGCTCGGAGGGCGTCGATGTGGTGCTTCGTGCGCGGCAGGATGCAGCCCACGAGCGAGACGAACAGCAGCAGGTAGATGGCCGAGAACCACGGCGAGCTGAACGTCGAGAAGACGCCGAGCGCGTCGAGCACCTGGAACGCCTCCGGGTTCTCGCGCTCGTACTGGATGACGCCGTTCGGATCGGAGCTGCGCTGCGGCACGAGCGAACCCGGCACGGCGGCGAGCGCGAGCAGGAGCAGCAGCACGAGGGCCGTGCGCATGCTCGTGAGCTGACGCCAGAAGAACCGCAGGTAGCCGACGACGCCGAGCTTCGGCTGCGCGATGTCGGCGCCCGCGGGCGCCTCCGGTGCGTCGATGTGGTCGGACGGCCGCAGGGGGTCGCCCGATCCCACGGTCCTCGCCTTCTTCGGGCTCACCGAGTCCTCCGACTTCTCAGAGCGGGGTGCTGACGCCACCGATCACCGCCCCGATCTCCGACATGATGACGCCCCACAGCCCGGTGACCATGAGCACGCCGATGACCACGAGCAGCACGCCGCCCACGATGTTGATGGCGCGGATGTGCCGCCGCACCCAGCCGAGGCTCGACGACACCCAGCCGAGGCCGAGTGCCACGAGCACGAACGGCAGACCGAGGCCCGCGCAGTAGGCGAGGCCGATGAGGGCCGCGCGCCACGGGTCGCCGCCGTAGCCGGCGAGGAAGCCGACCGCCGTGAGGGTCGGGCTGATGCACGGCGTCCACCCGAGCGCGAACAGGATGCCGAGCAGCGGGGCGCCGACGAGCCCCGTGCGCGGGCGCCAGCTCGGCTTCACCTGGCGCTGGAGCACCGTGACCTGCCCGATGAACACGAGGCCGAGCACGATGATGACGCCGCCGCCGATGCGCATGATGAGGTCGCCGTACTGCAGCAGGAAGCGCCCCGCGGTGCCCGCGAGCACGAAGACGGCCATGAAGACGAGCGAGAAGCCGGCGATGAAGAGCAGGGCGCCGAGCGTCATGCGCGAGCGCGAGCGCGTGGCCCCGCCCGTCACGCCGGAGACGTACCCGAGGTAGCCGGGGACGAGCGGCAGCACGCACGGCGAGAGGAACGACATGAGCCCCGCGGCGAGCGCGATGGGCACGGCGAGCCACAGCCCGCCGGAGACGACGATCTCTCCCGGGTCCACGCGTCAGGCCTTCTCGGCCAGCAGCTCGTCGACGATGTCGGAGACGACGCTCGGGCTCTCGATGAGCCCGCTGATGCGCGCGGCGACACGCCCCTGCCGGTCGAGGATGAGCGTCGTCGGCACCGAGTTGGGCGCGAGCCTCCCGTCGGCGAACGCGAGCTGCACGGCGTTATCGGCCGCGTCGATGATCGACGGGTAGCCGACGCCGAACTTCTTGGCGAAGCCGAGCGAGACGTCCGCGCTGTCGCTCACGTTGACGCCGAGCATGACGACCTCGTCGCCCTCGAACTGCGCGCGCAGCGCCTCGAGGTCGGGCGCCTCCTCGCGGCAGGGCGGGCAGCTCGCGTACCAGAAGTTGACGACGACGACCTGACCGAGCACGTCGGCCGAGTCGAAGGCCTCGCCCGTGTCGAGGGTGCCCGCGAAGGCGACGGGGGCCTCGCGTTCGGACGCGGCGGGCTGGATCACGCGGCCGTCGCCGGAGATGTAGCCGCCGCCCGTGCCGGACTCGTACTGTCCGGCGAGGTGGTCGGCCTCCTGCGTGCAGCCCGCGAGCAGCGCCGCGAGGGCGACGACGGGCGCGACGAGGCGCACGCCGAGACGGCGGGACGATCGGGTGGTCACACGGCTCCCAGGTCGATGGATTGCGCCAACAACTCTGCCGCAGGTTCCTGATAGTCCACCTCGACGAAGGCGCCGTCGCGCCACGCGAGCGTCGTGATGCTCGAGAGCGAGCACCGCCGGCTGCGCGGGTCGTGCGCGAGCGGCTTGCGCGCGACGGTGCGGGCCACCATCCAGATCGGCAGCTGGTGGGTGACGAGCACCGCCTCGCCGCCGTCGGAGTCGGCGTAGGCCTGCGCGACGGCGGCCATCATCCGGCGGCGGATGCTCGTGAACGCCTCGCCCCAGGTCGGCCGCCAGGGGCCGACGAGGTAGGGCCAGTTGCGCGGGTCGCGCAGGCCCCTGCGCACATTGGTGCCCTCGAAGCGGTTGTGCGGCTCGATGAGCCGCTCGTCGAGCCGGACGTCGAGGCCGAAACGGGCGGCCCACGGGGCGGCCGACTCCTGCGTGCGCTGGAGCGGGCTCGCGACGAGGCTCGTGACGGGGCGCCCCTGGAGCGACTCCGCGGCGATGGCGGCCATCCGGTGCCCGAGCTCCGAGAGGCCGAAGCCCTCGAGGCGCCCGTAGAGGATGCGGTCGGGGTTGTGCACCTCGCCGTGGCGCACGAGATGGACGAGGTCGGCCGGCACGGGCTCAGTCTACGAGCGGCCCGTCACACGTGCTCGGGCTCGAGCACCGCGAAGTTGTCGCGGAACAGGCCGTCGGGGTCGACGCGGGCCTTGAGGGCGCGGATGCGGTCGAGCGTCGCCGGCGGGAAGGCCCGCTCGACGCGGTCGCCGCGCGGGTCGGCCTCGAAGCTCAGGTAGACGCCCATGACGTGCTCCTCGAGAGCGTCCCACGTCTCGTTCAGCCACCCGGCGTCGCCCGACATGGCCGAGAGCGCGAAGTTGGCCGAGCGGTGGGCGTAGGCGGTCGCGTCCTCGGGGACGTCGGAGACGGCGCCGCCGACCGCGCGCGCGGAGAAGAAGTGCACGCGGCCGGTCCGCAGCATCCGCTCGAGCTCGCGGGCGAGCTCCCGCGTCACGTGCTCGACGAGCCCGCCGCGAGCGGCGGGCTCCCCGACGCCCCGGTTCGACTCGCCGTGCGCGTTCGAGATGACCGCCGAGTACGGCGCGAGCACGACCGACTGGTCGAGGAGGGGCGCGAGCTCGGCGAACGGGCGCAGGCGCTCGAGGATCGTGTCGGGGTCGGAGGAGTCGACGAGCATGAGCGCGGTGGCGACCATCCGTCCGCCGCGCGGGGCGCCGAGCACCACCTCCCCCGAGACGTCTCGCGGGGCTGCCTCCATCGTGGCGGCCCAGCGCTCGAGGAAGCCGGCGGTGTCGGATGCGTCGAACGCGAGCTGCGCCCAGCCGACCTCGCCGACCTCCGCGGCCTCGAACTCGAACGCCGTGACGATTCCGAGGTTGGCGCCGGCGCCGCGTACACCCCAGAACAGCTCGGGGTCGTGCTCGGCGTCCACGCGCACGACGCTGCCGTCGGCGAGCACGAGCTCGGCCGCGCGCATCCGGTCGATCGTGAGGCCGTGCTCGCGTGCGAAGAAGCCGACGCCGCCCGCGGTGGCGAGCCCGCCGACGCCGACGCCGCCGTAGTCGCCCGAGGTGATCGCCCAGCCGTGCGGCTCGAGCGCCGCGGCGACCTCCTGCCAGCGGGCGCCGGGGCCCACGCGCACGAGGCGCCGCTCCTCGTCGAGCACCTCGATCGCGTCGAGCGCGGAGACGTCGATCACGAGGCCGCCGTCGTTCGTCGAGCGCCCGCTGATCCCGTGGCCGGCGCTGCGCACACCGAGCGGCAGGTGCCGGTGCTCGCGCGCGAACGCGACCGCCTGGACGACCTCGTCGACCGAGCGCGGCCGCAGCACGAGGCCGGGGGCGCCGCCGCGCAGATAGTTCGAGCGCACCCGCGCGTACTCGCGGTCGCCCGGCTCGACCGCGTTCTCGGCGAGCTCGCGCGGGAGCGCGTCGTAGGCGATCCCGGGACGCCGGGCGGCGAGGGCGGATGAGGGCCGGACGCGCTCCGTCGTCGTCACCCCGCTCGCGCGGCGTTCCCGCTCCACGCGCTCGCGCAACTCGGGCGCGACCTCCTCGGCGAAGGTGCGCATGGCATCCGGGTCGTCGCCCGCGAGGATGAAGACGCTCATGCCGTCCTCGAGCACGTAGGGCAGCAGCTGGTCGACCCACTGCGCGGGCGGACCCTGGAGCAGACCGCCGTCGAGGTCCTGGAAGCGGCCGTTGATGTTGAGCAGGCGCCGGATCTCGCGGGGGTCGCGGCCCGCCGCCTCGGCGGCCGCGTCGATCTCGGCGTTGCCGGGCGCGACGTCGCCGTCCCCGAGGTAGGGCAGACTCGGCAGCCAGCCGTCGGCGAGGCGCCCGACGAGGCGCAGCATGCGCGGCTTGTAGGCGCCGACGTGGATCGGGATGTCGTGCGCCGGCTCGGGTCCGCGCTTGGCGCCGTTCAGGCGGTAGTGCTCGCCGTCGATGCGGAGCGGCGTGCGGTCGTCGACGTCCCAGAGGGCGCGGATGAGCGGGATGGCCTCCGCGAGCGCGTCGATGCCCTGCCCCGGCGTGAGCTCGGGGCCGCCCATCGCGGCGATCGCCTCGACGAAGCCGCCGGCGCCGAGCGAGAGCTCGAAGCGGCCCCCCGAGAGGCGGTCGAGGCTCGCGGCCGAGCGCGCGAGCACGGCGGGCGGGCGCAGCGGCAGGGTGTGCACGTTCGCGGCGACGTGCACGCGCTCCGTGCGCGCGGCGACCCAGGACAGCAGGGTCCAGGTGTCGAGGAACGCGGGCTGGTAGGGGTGGTCCTGGAAGGTGACGAGGTCGTAGCCGAGCCGCTCGCTCAGCTGCGCGAGGGCGACCGGCGCCTCGGGGCGCGCGGCCGTCGGCGTGATGAAGGTTCCGAAGCGGAGAGGGTGGCCGTAGTCGGGCATGCCCCCAGCCTCCGCCGATGCGCGCGATCCGGCAATGGCGAGGTAAGTCGCTTATGATACGTGAGTGACCGATGCCCCCGACCTGCTGCACATCGACGACGAGGCGTGCCGCCGCTTCCTGTCCTCCGCGGAGCTCGTGGGTCGCCGCTGGAGCCCCGGCATCATGCTCGCGATCGGCCGCGGCGCCCACCGCTTCAGCGCCATCGTCGCGGCCGTCGACGGGCTCTCCGACCGGATGGCGGCGCAGCGCCTCCGCGAGCTCGAGGCGACGGGCCTCGTCGAGCGCCGCGTCATCCCGACGACGCCCGTGCAGGTGCGCTACGAGCTCACCCAGCCCGGCCTCGAGCTGCTGCGCTCGCTCCAGCCGCTCGCCGCGTGGGCGCACCGCTGGGGCGACGTCGTCGGAGAGCCGGAGCGCGCCGCCGCGTCCTGAGGTGTCACTTCCGGTCCCCTGGCGGCGACCGCCGGCGACCGAAAGTGACACCTCGGGGATGTCAGGGGAACACGCCGCGGAGGCGGTCGACGGCGTCCGCGCGGATCCACACGGCCGCCTCGTCGATCGGGACGTCACGCTCGACCACCCCGCCCCTGTGCCGCGTGCCGCGGAACGCATCGACCCACTCGCCGTCCGGCAGCCACGCGCGCACGGCACCCGCACCCTCCTCGACGACGGGAGCCACGAGCAGCGCGTCGCCGAGCATCCACTGGAACGGATGCGCGAACGCCTCGTCCGCTCGTGGCGCGTCGAAGAACAGCGGCCGCATGAGCGGCTCCCCCGCCGCCACGGCGCGCCGGGTCTCGTCCGCGAGGTACGGCACGAGCCGGTCGCGGAGCTGCGCGAACCGTCGGAACACGGGCACGACGCGCTCGTCGCCCCAGCGCTCGGCGATGTTCCACGGGGTGCGGTCACGCGACGGCGTGCGGTGATGGTTGAACTCGGAGTGGTACTGCATGATCGGCACGAACGTCGCAGCCGCCGCCGCGCGCAGGTACAGCTCGGCCGTCGGCACGTCGCCGCTGAAGCCCGCGAGGTCCCAACCCCAGTAGAGGATGCCGCTCGCTGCGGCGTTGAGCCCCGCGAAGAGCGACCAGCGGAACGCCTCCCACGTCGAGTTCTCGTCGCCCGCCCAGAACGCCCCGTGCGCCTGACTGCCCGTGAAGCCGGCACGCGAGAACGTCACGGGCGCCTTGCCCGCGCGGCGCATGAGGTCGCCGTAGGCCTTCGCGTAGTGCACAGGGAAGACGTTGTTCCTCTCGTCGCCGCGGCGCCCGTCGAGGTACACGAGCTCGCGCCCCCACGCGTGCTCGCCGCCGTCGGTCTTGAAGCCGTCGACACCGACCTCCTCCACGAGGTAGCGGCGCTTCTCGGTCCACCAGTGCGCGGCGCGCTCGTCGGTGAGGTCGGGCATGAGGCCGAGCGGGAACCACCAGCCGCGGTTGCGGTAGGGCCGCAGCGTGCCGTCGGGCGCCTCCTCGCGGACGAGCATGCCGTCGCGGATGGCGGCCTCGGCATCCGCCTTGACCTGACCGGCCGGATGCGGGCGCATCTTGATGAGCGGGATCTGCCACAGCAGCACGTGGACGTCGCGTCGATGCAGCTCGTCGACCATGCCCTTCGGATCGGGCCAGGCGCCGTCCTCGGGGAACTCGAAGTCGGCGAGTCGACGGGGCTCGGCGCCGTCGACGACCGTCGCGCGCGCGTCGCGCCACGTCGTGAACGTGCTCTCGTCGCTCCACGCCTCGATCACGATCGATCCCACGGGGACGCCGTGCTCCCGGTGCAGGTCCGCCTGGCGCATGACCTCGGCCTGCGTGTTCCACTCGTTGCCGCTCGCCCACAGGCGGAACACCCAGTCGGGCAGCACCTCGGGCCGGCCCACCTCGTCGAGGAAGCAGCGCAGCACCGTGCGCGGGTCGCCGTCGTAGAGGGCGAGCTCGAGGGCGCCGTCGGGGCCGGTCTCCGCCTCGATCACGAGGGCGTCGGGCGTGGACGCACCGACGTCGAACCAGACGCGCCGGGAGGTGCGCACGTGGAAGCCCCATCCCGCGCCGCCCACGACGTGCGCGAACGGCATCGGGAGGTAGGTGCGCCGGTGGGCGCCCTGGCTCTTGTACTGCTCGAACACGACCGAGTCGAGGGCGAGGCCGCGCTGGTCGAGCGTGTCGAACCGCTCGCCGAAGCCCACGACGCGCTCGCCCGGGGCGAGTGGGAGTGCGAAGCGCACGCGCAGGGTCTCCCCACCGCGCACGAGGCGGCGCACCGAGCCGGGCACGACGCGGTCGGCGCCGTCGACCGCGGGGCCGTCGTCCGCCTCGATCCACTCCGCGACGGTCGTCTCGAACCAGCGCGTCGACTGCGCGCGGCCTCCGCCGTCGCCGGCGAAGCGGTAGCGGATGCGCTCGCCCGCGACGAGGTCGTCGATGCTCACGCGCCACCCGCCGGAGTCGCGAGCGAGCCGCGCCTGCGCGGAGGCGAGGTGACCGCCGTCGACCACCTGCCCGCGCGAGCTGCGCACGACGCGCTCGAGGGGGATGGGCGCCTGTGCGACGCCGTCGCGCTCCCACTCGAGCGCGACGCTCTCGACCTCCGTCGAGGTGCGCACGCCGAGCACGAGCAGCTCGCCGGCGACGGGGTCGACGGGCGAGCGCTGCTCGGTGTCGACGGCGTACGGGTGGCCGGAGCCGAAGGGGCGGTGGCGGATCACGCGCTCACCACCTCGAGCTCGACCGCGAGGCGGAGGAACATAGCCGACGACCACACGAGCGGGTCGGCGCTCGGCCCCCACCGCTCGACCCACTGCGCCACGTAGGAGGGGTCGAGCAGGTGCCGCTCGACCTGCTCGGGGATCCCGCCGTCGTGCGCCGTGGACGCGGCCCAGCGCAGCAGCTCGGCGGACCGCTCCGGGCGGCCGGCACGTGACCACGCGATGCCGAGCATGCAGCTGAGCAGCGGCCACTGTCCGCCGCCGAAGTAGGTGTCGGCGCGGAAGCGGTGCATCCCGCCGTCGACGACGAGGTCCTTCTCGAGCTCCTCGAGCGTCGAGAGCGCGAGCGGCTCGCCGGGGTCGACGGCCTCGAGCGGCCCGACGAGCGCCGCGAGGCTCGCGTCGACCGCGTCGGCACCGATCCACTTCACGAGGTGACCGTCGCGCACGCCCTCGGCGCGCATCCGGGCGTCGACGTCGGATGCGGCGAGGATCGCGCGCTCGGCCGTCGCCGCGTCGAGTCCCGGGAGCGCTGCAGCGGCCCGCAGGCCCGCGAGCACGCTGCCGAGCGTCGACACGTGCACCTGCTCGATGTGCTCCTCCCACCAGTCGTAGCAGGGCCGCCGCCATGAGCTCTCGAGGTAGTCCACGGTGAGGGCGACGGCCTCGATCCACCGGTCGGTCGGCACACCCGTACGCGCGACGTGCTCTCCGAGTGCCCACAGCCAGAGGCCGTAGCCGTCGAGCTGGAAGTCCCACCACTCGTCGGCGCCCTTCTCGCCGTCGAGCGTGAAGCGCGTCGGCAGCATGTCGGCGTCGGGCAGGGGCGATCCCGCGCGCTCTGCGGCGACGATGCGCCGCACGTCGTCGGCGCGCTCAGTGATCACGCGGGCGCACCAGCCGAAGAACGCCTCGGCGGAGGCGTTCTCGCCGGCCGCCGACATGGCGTCCGCGATGAACGCGCCGTCACGGAACCACGAGTAGCCGCGGTAGGCCGAGAACGTGGGGCTCGCGGGGTAGGCGCCGCTCGGATGCTGCAGCGAGGCGATGAGTGCGCGCTGGGATTCGGCGAGCGCTGCGAGCGCGTCGCGATCGGCGAGCACGGGGGTCGACGTCATGGGGTTCCTCAGGAGACGGGTGGGCGCGTCGGATGATGGGTCGGTGGGGCGTGGCCCGGGACGGATGCGTCCCTCCCGGGCCACGCGGGTCAGCCGCCGATGACGGCGTTGATGCGCTCCTCGGCACTCGCGAGGGCCTCCTCGACCGTCTTGCGGCCAGCCTGTGCCTCGACGAGCTCCTCGGTCATGATGTCCTGCATCTCGGACTGCCCCTTCTGGGCGACGGGCGGCAGCGCGATGCCGTCGAGCGAGTCGAACACCGCCTGGCGGTTGGCCGGGGCGCCCTTCTCGAGGTAGACGGCGAGCTTGCCCTCGTCGGAGATCGGGGGCAGCTCCCAGCCGCTGTCGAGGCGGACGTCGATCATCGTGTCCGACGAGGTCAGGAACTCGGCCCACTTGCCGGCGGCCTCGATGTTCTTCGAGTTCGCACTCACGCCGACGGCGTTCGAGAACACGGCGCTCGCCTGGCGGACGTTGCCGGGCTCGACCGCGATATCCCACTCGAAGGGCACGTCGGCGACGGCACCGAACACCCAGATGCCCGTGTGCAGCATCGCGAGCTTGCCCTCCTTGAAGAGGTTGGTGTCGAAGTCGGGCGTGCCCTGGCCCTGCTCGATCGTCGGCATGACCGTGCCGCTCTTCTCGACGAGCCACTTCGCGGCCTCGATGCCCTCCGGCGTGTTGAACGCGACGGCGGTGCGGTCGGCGTTGAGGAACTCGCCGCCGTTCTGGGCGAGCGCCTTGTAGTACTCGTAGAAGCTCACCGGCTGGTGGTCGCCCCAGACGCCCGCCGACTCGTCGGTGAGCGCCTCGGCGGCGGCCTTCTCATCCGCCCAGGTCCAGTCCGCCGACGGGTACTCGAGGCCCGCCGCGTCGAAGAGGTCCTTGTTGTAGTAGAGCACCACGTCCGAGAACGAGCTCGGGAGCGCGTACTGGGTGCCGTCGGTCTGGTACGCCTCGAGCACCGACTGGCGGTAGACGGACGGGTCGGAGACCGTGATCGGCGCGAGCACGCCGTTCGCCTGGAACTCGGCGTAGTTCGCGTACTCGATGTCGAAGACGTCGCTCTGCGTGCCGGCCGCGAGGTCGGTCTGCAGGGCCGTGAAGTAGTCGCCGTACGGGAGCGTCGTGACCTCGACCCTGATGTCGGGGTTCTCCTCCTCGAAGGCGTCGACGATCTTCTGCAGGTTCTCCTCGTTGCCTCCGTTGGAGATGAAGTTCGTGTAGGTGATCGTGACGGGCGAGCCGTCGTCCTCACCGGATGCGGCCGAGCAGCCCGCGAGGGCGATCGCGCCGACGGCCACGATGCCGACGGCGATGGTAAGGCGCTTCATGTGCCTGTCTCCTTCTGTGTGGATGGAATGCGGGGTGGTGTGTGGGCGACCGGGCTCACTTGATCCCGGAGTTGGCGACGCCCTGGATCACGTACTTCTGGGCGAAGACGTAGAGGGCGAGCATGGGCAGGACGCTCACGACCGAACCGGCCATGACGATGTCCCACTGGGTCGTGTACTGCCCCTGCAGCCCGGCGAGGGCCACGGGGAGGGTCTGCAGTTCGGGCGCGCGCAGGATCACGAGCGGCCAGAGGAAGCTGTTCCAACTGCCCATGAACGCGAACACCGTGAGCGTCGCGAGCGCGGGACGGATGTTGGGCAGGATGATCTGCCAGAAGATCCGGAAGTGCCCCGCGCCGTCGAGCGTCGCGGCCTCGTCGAGCTCGCGCGGCACCTGGTGCACCGCCTGGCGCAGCAGGAAGATCCCGAACGCGCTCGCGAGGGTCGGCAGGAGCGCGCCGAGGTAGGTGTTGACGAGGCCGAGCGCCTTGAGCTCCACGAAGAGCGGCACGATGAGCACCTGCAGCGGGATCATCATCGTCGCGAGGTAGACCGCGAAGACGACGCCCCGGCCGCGGAAGGGCAGACGGCTGAAGGCGTAGGCGGCCGTCGCGCTCGTGAACAGCTGGGCGAGGGTCGTCGCGACGGCGAGGCCGAGGCTGTTGAGGATGATGCGTCCGAACGGCCGCTCCGCGAAGAGCCGCCAGTAGGCCTCGAGCGACGGGTCGCTCGGGATGAGCGCGGGCGTGAGCGTGAGGCCCGCACCCGGCGTGAGCGACGTCACGATCGTCCACAGGAACGGGAAGAACATCGCGATCGCACCGAGGATCACGACGAGGTGGAGCACGACGGATGCCGCGAGTCCGGTGGGCCGCATCCGCGCGGTGCGGCGCAGGGCGAGGTCAGCCATACGTCACCCACCGCTTCTGGCCGACGATCTGCACGACCGTCACGGCGAGCACGACCGCGAAGAGCAGCCAGCTGAGCGCGGAGGCCTCGCCCGCGGCCCCGTACCGGAACGTGAGGTCGTAGATCTGCTGCACGACGACCTGGGTCGCGCCGCCGGGCCCGCCGCCCGTCATGGCGTACACCTGGTCGAACACCTGGAAGCCGTTGATGAGCGAGATGACGATCACGAAGAAGGTGCTCGGGCTCAGGAGGGGCAGCACGACCGAGAACAGGCGGCGCCACCATCCGGCGCCGTCGACGCGCGCGGCGTCGAGCAGCTCGGGGTCGATCGACTGGAGCCCTGCGAGCAGGATCACCATGACGAAGCCGAGGTCCTTCCACGCCGACGCGATGATGATCGAGGGCATCGCCCAGGCCGGGTCGGTCCACCAGCCCGGTCCGGCGACGCCGAACCAGCCGAGCACGGTGTTGACGACACCCGTCGAGGGGTTGAGCAGCCAGCGCCACACGAGGGCGACGACGATCCAGCTCGTGATGACCGGGAGGAAGTAGATCCCGCGCAGCACCGAGCGACCTCGCAGTCGCGTGTTGAGCGCGAGCGCCAGCGCCAGGCCGCCGATGTAGACGAGCGGCAGATACCCGACGATGTAGGTGAGCGTGTGCAGGAAGATCGCGCCGGTGTTCGGGTCGTTCAGGAGCTTCGCGTAGTTGTCGAAGCCGACGAAGGTCGGCGGCGCGAGCAGGTTCCACTCCTGGAGGCTCACCCAGGCGGCGCTCACCATCGGCACGAGCACGAAGGCTGTGAGCGGGATCGCGCTCGGCAGCATGAAGGCCAGCACCGTGAGCGCGTAGCGGACGCGTCGACGTCCGGGACGACGACCCGCGGATGCGCGGGGCGGCTCCGGTGCGCGCGCCTCGGCGGGAAGGAGTGTCGCGGTCATGACCCGTCGCGCTCCGCTCCACCCGCTGCGAGCCGCTCGCGCACGAGGCGACCCTGCTCGCCCGCGACGCCCTCGGCGTCGAACGGAGTCGCGAGGACGAGCGCCGCGGCGCCCTGCGCCCAGCCCTCGTCCTGCCACGTCTCGACGGCGACCCCCACGCCGCGTCGCGCCGGCAGGAGCGCCGAACGGAACGCAGGCTCGAAACCGAGCGCCCAGTGGGGCCAGGCCGCCGTTCCCTCTCCGAGCACGATGACGAGCTCGGGGTCGAGGGTGTGCACGACACCGGCGAGCGCGCGTCCGAGGAGGTGACCCGCCTCGCCGAAGAGGGCGGCGGCGTCCGCCTGTCCCGCATCGGCGGCGGCCCGCAGGGCGGACATGCCGGCGGTCCCGCCGACGATGCCGCGTTTGCGCGCCTCGCGCACGAGCGCCGCCTCGCCGATGATCGCCTCGAGGCATCCGCGGCTGCCGCACATGCACTCGGGACCGTCCTCGACGACCGGCGTGTGGCCGATCTCGCCGGCGCCGCCCGCGGCACCGCGAAGTACGACCCCGTCGACCACGATCCCGGCGCCCACTCCGGTTCCGATCGTGACGACGAGGAAGCTCTCGTGCCGACGCCCCGTGCCGTAGAGCCGTTCGGCCATGGCGAGAGCGTTGACGTTGTTCTCGACGAGCACCGGCAGGCGCAGGGCCCGTCGCAGGCTCTCGCCGAGGGGCATGCCGTTCCAGCCGAGCTGCGGCGACACGACGACGCCGTCGCCCTGGCGGTCGACCGAGCCGGGCACGCCGACGCCGACCCCCAGCAGGCGAGCGCCGCCAGAGCCCGCGATGAAGCGCTCGAGCAGGCTCGCGAGGTCGGCGAGCACGGTCGTGGCGGAGGCGTCGAAACGCTCGCTCGCGGAGCGCAACACGGAGCCGTCGAGACCGACCTCGACGAAGGCGACGTGATCCGCGACGACCTTGACTCCGATCGCGGAGCCGCCCTGCTGGGCGAGCCCGATGCGCCGCGCGGGCCGGCCGCCCTGAGAGGGCTCGTGGTCGAGCTCAACGACGAGGCCGTCGGTGAGCAGCTCCTTCGTGAGCTGCGTCATGAGGGCCGGCGAGACGCCGAGCGCCCGAGCCAGCTCGGCGCGCGAAGACGGGCCCTGAGCCCCGAGGTGCGCGAGCACCGCCGAGCGGTTGACGTCGGTGCGTGCGGCGGGTCGGATCATCGTCGGTCCTCTGGCGGTGGGGTTATTTCAGGAGTAAATAAACCAAGCAATGAAGTCCGTGTCAAGAGCCGGCCAGCACCCGGACCACCATCACCCGCCGCAGCGATCAGCGAGCGGGCGCAGGCGCGCCGCCGCGTCCTGAGGTGTCACTTTCGGTCGCCCGGCCGCGGCCGCTGGCGACCGAAAGTGACACCTCAGGGATGGGGGGACGAGTCGGCGGGGGCTAGACGCCCGCCTGCACGAGCAGCGCCTCGAGGTTGCGGGCGAGCTGCGCGCGGTACGCCACGAGCCACTCGCCCTCGAAGCCGCGCGGCAGGATCTCGGTCGTGATGACGCTCGTGAACCACACGCGGTAGATGCGGATGCGGGCGAGCTCGGCCGGCGTGAACCCCTCGACCGCCGCGAGCCGCGGATCCGGGGCGCCGACGTTCATCGCATCGCCCGTGACGACATCGAACAGCGGGTCGGCCCACAGCGCGCGCTCGACGTCGATGAGCCCGAGCACCTCGCCCGCACGCTCCCCACGATGCGCTCGACTGCATCCGGCCACGTCGCCGCGCGCAGCGTCGCCCGGCATCCGGCTCATCGCGGGCACATCGACGGGCAGCGTCTGGCGGCTCGTGTCGAGCAGCAGCAGCCGCGGGTAGGGCCAGCCGCGCTCCTCCGCGAGCCGCATGACCATGGCCTCGGTGCGCAGCATCCGCTCCTCGTAGAGCAGCAGGCTCGGGGCGTCGTCGGGCGGCGCGATCTTCACGATCGCCTCCTCGCCGGATGCGAAACGCGCCTCCCACACGGAGGCGAACGTGCCGCCGTCGAGCACGTCGAGCACATGGCGGCGCGACTAGACTCGACCCCCGTGACCGCACGCACCCTCGTCAAGCAGCTCGCCGCCCAGCCCGACGGACCCGTCTCCGTCTCCGGATGGGTGGAGACGGTGCGCGATCAGAAGAAGGTGCAGTTCGTCATCCTGCGCGACGAGACCGGCGCCGTGCAGCTCGTGCACCCGCGCACCGACGTCGAGGAGCCGGGCACCGACCCCATCGCGACGACCATCTCGGGCCTCACCCACGGCACTTTCCTGACCGTCACGGGCGAGCTCAAGCACGACGAGCGCGTCAAGCTCGGCGGCCTCGAGGTGAAGATCGGCGACATCACGATCGCCGCCCCGGCGCTCGACCTGCCGATCGCGGAGGACTCGTCGATCGACAAGCGCCTCGACTGGCGCTTCATCGACCTGCGCCGCCCCGAGCAGAACCTGATCTTCCGCGTGCAGACGACCTTCCTGCACGCCCTGCGCACCTGGTGGGTCGACAACGGCTTCATCGAGATCCACACCCCGAAGCTCATGGCCTCCGCGTCCGAGAGCCGCGCCGAGCTGTTCGAGGTCGAGTACTTCGAGACGAAGGCCTACCTCGCGCAGAGCCCGCAGTTCTTCAAGCAGATGGCCCAGCCGGCCGGCTTCGGCAAGGTGTTCGAGGTCGCGCCCGCCTTCCGCGCCGACCCGTCGTTCACGAGCCGCCACGCCACCGAGTTCATCTCGGTCGACGCCGAGATGAGCTGGGTCGACTCGCACGAGGACGTCATGGCGATGCACGAGCAGCTGCTCGTCGCGGGCCTCGCGGCCGTCAAGGAGAAGCACGGCGCGGAGATCGAGGCCGCCTTCGGCATCGAGGTGACCGTTCCCGCGCTTCCGTTCCCGCGCATCCCGCTCGCCGAGGCCCACAGCATCCTGCAGTCGCGCGGCTACACGGTGCCCCGCGCCGACGGCGACCTCGACCCCGAGGGCGAGCGCCGCCTCGCCGAGTACGTGAAGGAGCAGTACGGCCACGAGTTCGTGTTCGTGACCGACTACGCCACCGGGATCCGGCCGTTCTACCACATGCGCC
>WKJB01000053.1_pt1 | contig 43754 bp, 45 predicted proteins | sample 5403331 | NCBI WGS metagenome assembly WKJB01 (sample SAMN13198853, study PRJNA488119) | plastic metagenome | isolation source: water-polyurethane dispersion (WPUD) containing a polyether... | place: Mexico: Mexico City | collected 2016 | reverse complement strand
GGTTCGTGAAGCGGTTGAACTCAACAGCTCCACTTCACAACCGGAGGTCTTCGCCCTTCAGCACCTCAGAACGTGTCGCCGAAACAACGTCCCCGGACATCACACCTAGATCGGCCCCAGCAGGTGCTGCGCCACCGTCGCGTGCACCGACTCGGTGTCGGACGGGTGGTAGATGCCGGCGAGCACGTCGCGCTGCAGCCGGACGAGCTCGCTCGAGCTGCGGTAGCCGCCCCCGCCCGCGACGCGCATCGCCTGGTCGACGACGTGGCGCGCCGTCTCGGTGGCGCGGTGCTTCACGCCCGTGAGGTCGCGGAACCAGCGCGCGCCCCGGTCGACGCGGGCGTCGACGTCGCGGGCGACCGCCTCGAGCTGCGGGCCGAGCGCGTCGAGGGCGAGTGCGGCATCCGCGATGCGCCAGCGGATGTCGGGGTCGGCCGAGTAGGGCGCTCCCTGGTTCTTGAGGCTCGTGCGCCGGTGCGCCGCCTCGACGGCGAGCTCGAGCGCGCGGTCGGCGATGCCGGTGTAGACGGCGCCGATGAGCGTCAGGAAGTTCGCGAAGAGGGCGAAGATGAACGGGTCGGCGTTCGGGCCGACCGGCAGGAAGCGCACGATGCGCTCGTCCGGCACGACGGCGTGGTCGAGCTTCGTGGTGCGCGACTGGGTGGCGCGCATGCCGAGGGTGTCCCAGTCGTCGAGGGTCGTGACGCCCGCGTCGTCGCGGGTCAGGATGCCGTGCACGAGGCGCGGCGCGCCCTCGCCCTCGGTCTGCTTGCCGAAGACGATGAGGCGCGTCCAGGCGGGGGCGAGCGAGGTGAAGATCTTGGTTCCCGTGAACGCGTAACCGGCCACGGGGGTCTCGACGCGCTCGGCCGTCGTGAGCGAGTCCCACATGACGAGGTCGTTGCCGGGCTCCGAGTTGCCGAACGCGAAGAGCTCGCCGGCCTCGGCATCCGCGAGCACCCACGCGAGCGAGTCGTCGCCGCGCTCGGCGAGGGTGCGGGCGATGCCGACCACGACGAGGTGCATGTTGACCGCGAGCGCCGTCGCGGGCGCGTAGGCGGCGAGGAGGCGCTGGTCGGCGACCGACTCGGCGAGGCTCCGGGGCGTCAGATAGCCGGCCTCGCGGAGCTCGGCGAGGTCCTCGTCGAAGAAGCGGTTGTCGCGGTCGTAGTCGGCGGCGCGCGAGCGGATCCGCTCGAGCAGCTCGGGGCTCAGGACGGTCACCCCTCCACGCTACGCGCGCGTCGGGACGAGCGCTGCCTGCCGCAGGTCAGGCGGCGCCCAGCTGCCTGCGCGCCTCGTCGATCGTCGCGAGGATCTCCAGCGTCGTGTCGAGCGGATGCTCGGGGGCCTCGGTCCGGCCGTCCGCAACGTGCCGCGCCACCGCCGCGGCCTGGTAGCAGAGCCCGTCGCGCCACCGCATCCCGGTCTCGTCCTCCCAGTACGCGTTGCCGCCGTCGAGCCGCCCGAGCCGGAAACCGCCGGGCGCGACGAACGGCTCGACCTCGAGCTTCAGCCCGTTCGTGCCCGCGACCATCGCCGTGATCGGCAGGTCGACCGTCATCGCCGTGTGCGAGCTGGCCGAGACGTCCTCCCCCCAGCCGAGCACGACGCGCGCGTCGGCGTCGACACCGGTCGGTGCGAGCTCGCCGGTCGCCGACACCGAGTCGGGGCGACCGAGGCAGAAGTGGGCCCACCACAGCGTGTACACCCCGAGGTCGAGCAGGCTGCCGCCGCCGAGGGCGGGGTCGAAGGCGCGGCTGTGCGGGTCGTACTCGAAGCGCCCCGCGAAGGTCGCCGCCGCGCCCGCGATCTCGCCGAGTTCGCCGTCGTCGAGCAGCCGTCGGATGATCGTCGTCTGCGGCAGGAACCGCGACCACATCGCCTCCATCGCGAAGACGCCCGCCATCCGCGCGGCCGCGACGATCTCGGCGGCGTCGGCGGCCGAGACGCCCATGGGCTTCTCGACGAGCACGTGCTTGCCGGCGTCGATCGCGAGCAGGGCGAGCCGGCGGTGCTCGGTGTGCGGCGCGGCGATGTAGACGACGTCGACCTCCGGGTCCGCGACGAGCTGCTCGTACGAGCCGGAGGAGCGCGGGATGCCGTGGCGGCCGGCGAACGCCTCCGCCTTCTCGGCCGAGCGCGACGCGACCGCGACGACCCGCTGATCCGTGAAGCGGTGCACCGCCGCGACCCAGTCGTTCGCGATGCCGCCGGGCGCGAGCACGCCCCATCGCAGGGCGGGGCCGCCGCGCAGGGGCACGTGCGTGGGCGCGGGGAACGCGAAGCTCATGCCCGCACGCTATCGGCCGAGGTGTCACTTTCCGTCGCACGCACCCGCGTCCGCCCGACCGAAACCGACACCTCAGGCAGCCACCCGCACGGATGCGGCGGGTGAGGTGTCGCTTTCGGTCGCGTGAGAGGGTGCGCAGGCGACCGGAAGTGACACCTCGGGATCAGGAGCGGAGGTCGGCGAGCACCGCCTCCAGCTGGTCGACCGCCCAGTCGAGCTCGTCGGACTCGATCACGAGCGGCGGCGCGAGGCGGATCGTCGAGCCGTGCGTGTCCTTCGCGAGCACGCCGCGCTCGGCGAGCAGCTCGGCCACGCGGCGACCGGATGCGAGGGCCGGATCGATGTCGACGCCCGCCCACAGACCGACCGAGCGCACCTCGACGACGCCGTGCCCCACGAGCGCGTCGAGCCGCGCACGCAGCCGCGCCCCGAGCTCCCGCGACCGGCGCTGGAACTCGCCCGTCTCGAGCATGCCCACCACCGCGAGGCCCACAGCCGCCGCGAGCGGGTTGCCCCCGAACGTCGACCCGTGCTCGCCCGGCCGCAGCACGCCGAGCACCGCAGCGTCGCCGACGACCGCGCTCACCGGCACGATGCCGCCGCCGAGCGCCTTTCCGAGCAGGTAGAGGTCGGGGACGACGCCCTCGTTGTCGCACTGGAACGTCGCGCCCGTTCGGCCGAGGCCCGACTGGATCTCGTCCGCGATGAACAGGACCCCGGCATCCAGGGTGAGGCGGCGCACCTCGGCGAGGTAACCGGCAGGGGGCACCACGATGCCCGCCTCACCCTGAATGGGCTCCAGGAGCACGGCGACGGTGTCGTCGTCGATCGCCGCCGCGAGCGCCGCGGCGTCGCCGTACGGCACGGACACGAAGCCGGGCGTGTAGGGCCCGAAGTCGTTCCGCGCATCCGGGTCGTCGGAGAAGCTGATGATGGTGGTCGTACGGCCGTGGAAGTTGCCGTCCGCGACGATGATCTTCGCGCGGTCGTGCTCGACGCCCTTCACGCGGTAGCCCCACGCGCGCGCCACCTTGATCGCCGACTCGACGGCCTCCGCCCCCGTGTTCATCGGGAGCACCATCTCCTTGCCGGCGAGACGGGCGAGCCCCTCGAGGAACGGCCCGAGCCGGTCGTTGTGGAACGCGCGGCTCGTGAGCGTGAGCCGGTCGAGCTGCGCCTTGGCGACGTCGACGAGCACCGGATGCGCGTGCCCGAAGTTGAGCGCGGAGTACGCGGCGAGGCAGTCGAGGTAGCGCTTGCCGTCGACGTCCGTCACCCAGGCGCCGTGGGCCTCCGACACGACGATCGGCAGCGGGTGGTAGTTGTGCGCGCCGAACTCCTCCGCCTGCGCGAGGTAGCGCTGCGTCTCGGATGCGAGGTGGGCGGTCATCGGCGCAGCTCCAGGGTGCAGCACTTCACGCCGCCGCCGCCGAGCAGCAGCTCCGACAGGTCGACGCCGTGGGGCACGTAGCCGCGCTCGCGCAGCTGCCGCTCGAAGTCGAGGGCGCGCGAGGCGATCACGACGTTCCTGCCGTCGCTGAAGGAGTTGAGTCCGAGCACGGCGGCGTCCTCGTCGTTCACGTGGATGGCGTCGGGGAAGCGCTCCTCGAGGATCGCGCGGCTCGCGTCGTCGAACGCCTTCGGCAGGTAGGCGACGGAGTCCGGCCCTCCCGCGGAGTCGAGCACCGCGAAGGCGGTGTCGAGGTGGTAGAACGCGGGGTCGACGAGCTTCAGCGTCACGACCTCCCGGCCGTAGATGCGGCGCAGCTCGTCGTGGCTCGCGGCATCCGATCGGAAGCCGGTGCCGGCGTAGATGGTGTCGCCCACGAGCAGGAAGTCGCCCTCGCCCTCGTTCGTGGAGACGGGCTCGCGCACCTCGAAGCCGTTCGCACGGAACCACTCCATGTAGGCGGGACCCTCTGGGCCGCGCTCGGGGTACTGGAAGCGGGCGCCGTAGGCGATGCCGTCGAGCACGAAGCCGCCGTTGGCCGCGTAGACCATGTCGGGCAACCCCTCGACGGGGTCGATGAGGTGCACCTCGTGGCCGAGGAGCAGGTAGAGCTCGTAGAGCTTCTGCCACTGCGCGAGCGCGGTGCCCGTGTCGGTCGGCTCCTCGGGGTGCATCCAGGGGTTGATGCGGTAGCTGACGGTGAAGAACTCGGGCCGGCACATGAGCACGGTGCGCGCCGTCGCGCGCCGTTCGGTCACGTGCGGGGCCTGGTCGGTCAGGGTCATGCCTGCCAGTGTCGCACGCAGGCATCCGGAGCTTCAGGGCGTGGTGTGCACGATTGCTGCACGGCGAGGGGTGCACGCGCAAAGATCCCGCGTAGACTCCCCACGTGGACAACATCGACTACGGCATCCTCGACATGCTCCGCCAGAACTCGCGCGCGGGCTACGGCGACATCGGCGACCGCGTCGGCCTCTCCGCCTCCGCCGTGAAGCGGCGCGTCGACCGCCTCGTCGCCGACGGCGTCATCCGCGCCTTCACGATCCAGGTCGACCCGGCGGTCGACGGGATGGCGACCGAGGCCTACGTCGAGCTGTTCTGCCGCGGCACGGTCGCCCCCGAGGAGCTGCGGCGCATCCTGTCGCAGGTGCCCGAGGTCGTCGACGCCGCGACCGTCACCGGTTCGGCGGACGCCGTCGTGCACATCCGCTCGCGCGACATCCCGTCCCTCGAGGACGCCCTCGAGCGCGTGCGCATCGCCCCGAGCGTCGACCACACGCGCAGCGCGATCGTGCTGAGCCGGCTCATCCACCGCAGCTACGACTGATGACCGCGGCCCCCTACGAGCAGCTGCGCGACCGTCTGCTCGCCGAGATGCGCGACGGCACGCGCCCCGCCGGATCGCGCCTCCCCACCGTGCGGCAACTCGCCGCCGACCTCGGCCTCGCGCCCGGCACCGTGGCGCGGGCCTACAAGGAGCTCGAGGCGTCGGGCGCGATCGAGACCCGCGGACGCAACGGCACGGTCGTCGCGTGGTCGCCGGATGCGGCGGAGCGCCGGGTGCAGGAGCTCGCGGCCGAGCTCGCCGCCGCCGCGCACGAGGCAGGCGTGCCGCCGGAGCGCGTGCGGGCGCTCGTGGAGGCGGCGCTCGGCGGGGCCTGACGCCCCCTGGTCTAGTGCCCCGACACGTTCGAGTCGACGCCCGCATCCGGCCCCTGCGAGAGGGTCGCGAGGGCGTCCATGTCCTCGGCGGAGAGCGCGAAGTCGAAGATCGCGAGGTTGTCGCGCATCCGATCGGGGTTCGCCGACTTGGGGATCACGACGAGTCCCTGCTGCACGTGCCAGCGCAGCACGACCTGCGCCGGGGTGCGACCGACGCGCTCGGCGAGCTGCGCCACGACCGGCTCGCGCAGCACGCCCGCGCCGTCTCCCCCGAGCGGGCTCCACGACTCGGTCACGATGCCGTGCGCCTCGCCGTACTCCCGCTGCGCGGGGCGCGTGACGTGCGGGTTGAGCTGGATCTGGTTCACCGCCGGCACGACGTCGGTCTCGGCGAGCAGCCGCTCGAGGTGCTCGACCCGGAAGTTGGAGACGCCGATCGCACGCGCGCGGCCGTCGGCGTGCAGCTTCTCGAAGGTGCGCCACGTGTCGACGTAGAGGTCGCGCCCCGGCAGCGGCCAGTGCATGAGCAGCAGGTCGACGTAGTCGAAGCCCATGCGGTCGAGAGCCGCCTCGAGGCCGCCGATCGCCTTGTCGTCTCCCTGGAACTCGCCGTCGAGCTTCGTCGTGACGAAGAACTGCTCGCGCGGGATGCCCGTGCGGCGGATGCCCTCCCCCACGCCGGCCTCGTTGCCGTAGCGGGTGGCGGTGTCGATGTGGCGGTAGCCGAGCGAGGCCGCGGCCTCGACCGCGTCGGCGACCTGGGCGTCGTCGAGCGGCCAGGTGCCGAGCCCGAGCTGCGGGATCTCGGCGCCGGTGTTGAGGGTGATCGTGGGGACCGTCATGGGTCCCAAGTTAGACGGAGAGCTCGATCATCGCGCGGTCGGGCGTGCCGAAGCGGTGCGCGGTGATCGACACGGCCTGCTCGCGCAGGAACGGGAGCAGCTCGATGCGCCCCGCGGCCGTCACGGGCGCCGCGTAGAGCGTCACCTCGGGCCGGGCGGCGAGCTGCTTCGCGAGGGCGCGCGCGTCGCCGCCGACGAGTCGGATGCGCTCGGGCACCTCGCGGGCGACCCGCGCGGCGAAGGCGGCATCCGGTTCGACGACCGCCGTCCAGCCGGGGTCGTCGAAGGCGCGACCCGTGCGCAGGGGCACGGCGGAGCTGATCGCGAGCTGTGCGCGGGCGAGGGCCGCCGCCGCGAGCACGCGCACGAGCTCGGCGAGGGAGCCGCGCTCCGCGAGACGCACCGTGACGGGAGTGGGGCGGTAGCGGAGGATGTTGCGCTCGACGCCGAGCTGCGACTCGTCGCGCGACCGGCCGAACTCCTCGTCCCACGCCGCCGCGTCCGAGAGCGCGCCCCGGCGCACGGCGTCGAAGCCCTCGTAGTCGAGCGCGCGCTGGAACGCCTCGACGAGCCCCCGCACGCGCGGGGCGAGTCCGTCGAGCCGCAGGTCGCCCGCGGGCGGCGCGGGGACGGGGCGCCAGTCGCCCATCACGAGGAGCGTGTTCGGGCCGCCCGCCTTCGCGCCCGGTCCGACGGACGATCGCTTCCAGCCGCCGAACGGCTGTCGACGCACGATCGCGCCCGTGATGGGCCGGTTGACGTAGAGGTTGCCCGCCTGCACGCGGTCGATCCACGCCGCCACCTCGTCGGCGTCGAGCGACTGGATGCCGGCCGTGAGCCCGTAGGGGACGCCGTTCTGGAGGTCGAGGGCCTCGTCGAGGTCGGCGGCCCGCATGAGGCCGAGCACGGGCCCGAAGTACTCGGTGCGGTGGAACTCGGACCCCGGCGCCACCCCCTCGCGCACGCCCGGCGCCCACAGTCGGCCGGTCTCGTCGAGCTGCCGTGGGGCGACGAGCCAGCTCTCGCCCTCGTCGAGGGCCGAGAGAGCGCGCGCGAGCTTCCGACCCGGCGGCTCGATGAGCGGTCCGACGACGGAGCCCGCGTCCTGCGGCCACCCGACCGCGAGGCTCGACACGGCGTCCGCGAGCTGGCGGCGGAAGCGCTCCGAGTCGGCGACGGTGCCGACCAGGATCGCGAGCGACGCGGCCGAGCACTTCTGCCCGGCGTTGCCGAACGCGCTCTGCACGATGTCCCTGACGGCGAGGTCGAGGTCGGCCGAGGGTGTCACGACGATCGCGTTCTTGCCGCTCGTCTCGGCGAGGAGCGGGAGGTCTGGGCGCCACGAGCGGAAGAGCGCGGCCGTCTCGAACGACCCGGTGAGCAGCACGCGGCCGACCTCCGGCGCGGTCACGAGCCGCTGCCCGAGCCCGTCCTCGTCGACATCGACGAGCCGCAGCACCTCGCGCGGGACGCCGGCCTCCCACAGCGCCTCCGCGAGCACCGCGCCGCAGCGGCGCGCCTGGGGCGCGGGCTTGAGCACGACGGCGCTGCCTGCGGCGAGCGCGGCGATCACCCCGCCCGCGGGGATCGAGACGGGGAAGTTCCACGGCGGCACGACGAGGGCGAGCGGTACGGGCGCGAAGGCCGCGTCGCGCACGGCTCCGAGCTCGCGCGCCCGCTCGGCGGAGAAGAAGGCGAAGTCGACGGCCTCGCTCACCTCGGCATCCGCCTCACCGAGGGTCTTGCCGGTCTCGGCGGCCATGATCTCGATGAAGCGCCCCCGGAAGACCGAGAGCACCTCGCCGACGCGCTCGAGGAGCTCGGCGCGCGTGGACGTCGGCACCCGCGCCCAGCGGCGCCCGGCCTCCGCCGTCTCGCTCACGAGCCGGTCGAGCATCCCGGGGTCGTCGATGCGTGCGTCGGCGATCGTGTCGAGCCCGAGGCGCGTCGTGCGGGAGCGCTCGAGCACTCCCTCCGCCCACACCCTGTTGGCGACGAGCGCGGGGTCGGTGTCAGGCTCGTTGCGGAAGGCCTGCGGCGCGCGCGGCAGCGGGGGGCTCAGCCGATTCTGGGTGCGGTTGGCGGGGGGCACCACGTCGTCGAGGTCGTCGAGGGATGCCGCGAACCGCTCCGCCTCGCGCCGGAAGACCGCGGGGTCGTCGAGGTCGTAGAGGCTCGAGATGAAGTTCTCGCCGCTCGCGTTCTCCTCGAGGCGGCGCACGAGGTAGCTGATCGCCGCGTCGAACTCGCCGGGGTGCACGACGGGCGTGTAGAGGAGGAGCCGCCGTGTGTCGGCGCGCACCGCTCGCGCCTGGGCGGGCGCCATGCCGAGCAGCATCTCGATGTCGAGCTGGTGGTCGATCTCGCGGCGGGTCGCGAGCAGCCAGGCGAAGGCGAGGTCGAAGAGGTTGTGTCCCGCGACGCCGATCCGCACGGCCGAGGTGGCCTCGGGGGTGAGCGCGGCCACGAGCATCCGCTTGTAGTTCGTGTCGGTCTGCTGCTTGGTGGCCCAGGTCGCGAGCGGCCAGCCGTGGATGGTCGCGTCGACGCGCTCCATCGGGAGGTTGGCGCCCTTGACGATGCGCACCTTGATGCCGGCCCCGCCGGCGGCGACGCGGCGCTGGGCCCACTCGGTGAGGTGCGCGAGCGCGGCGACCGAGTCGGGCAGGTAGGCCTGCAGCGCGACGCCCGCCTCCAGCCCGTGCAGCTCGGGCTCCTCGAGCAGGCGCGTGAACACCGCGATCGTTAGCCCGAGGTCGCGGTACTCCTCCATGTCGAGGTTGATGAACTTGCGCGGGCGCGAGCGCGAGGTGGCCGCGTCGAGGTAGAGCGGGCGCAGGAGCTCGACGACGCGCTCGACCGTCTCGTCGAAGCCCCAGAGGTTCAGCTGCGCGGCGACCGCCGAGACCTTGACCGACACGTAGTCGACGTCGTCGCGGGCGAGGAGCTCGCGCGTGCCCTGGAGGCGGCGGGCCGCCTCGCGGTCGCCGAGCACCGCCTCGCCGAGGAGGTTGACGTTGAGCCGGGCCCCGGTCGAGCGGAGCTCGGCGAGCGACTTGTCGAGCGCCTTCGGCGTCGCGTCGATCACGAGGTGGCTCACCATGTAGCGCAGGGCGCGACGGGCGATCGGGATGACGACGCGCGGCGCGAGCAGCGAGAACCCGCCGCCCAGCACGATGAGCACGCGCAGGTACCACGGCAGGAAGCGCGGAACGCGGCGGGACAGCCGCTCGAAGTTCTTCGCGGCGACGCGCGGATCCTCGGGTCGCACGACGCGGTCGACGAAGCCGAGCGCGAAGTCGAGGCCGTCGGGGTCGCGCAGCAGCCCGGCGAGCCGCTCGGCCCCGGCGTCCGGTCTCACCTCGGATGCGGCCGCGAGCCAGCGACGGACGAGCGCGACCGTCTCGTCGACGGTCGGCAGATCGGGGGGAACCGCCATCCTCCGAGGATAGACAGCCGCCCCGAGACGGGTGGTCTCGGGGCGGCTGTCTGAGGGTTCTCTCATGCGGCTCAGGCCGCGGCGGCGGCCTCCAGCTTGGCGGCGCGCACGCCCTTGAGGGCGCCGGCCCAGTCCTCGAGCTGCTCGACGAGCGTCTGCACGCCCGCGAGGTGCTTCTCCGAGGGGGCGAAGGTGCTGTAGTTCTCGAAGTCGGTGATGAGCGAGAGCGCGATGTGCTGGCGCACGTCGGCGATCTGCAGCTCGCCGAGGATCGGGCGCAGCATCTCGGCCGCGCGGGCGCCGCTCGCGCTCGCGCCGTAGCTGACGATGCCGGCGGCCTTGTCGTTCCACTCGCGCGAGACGAACGAGAGCGCGTTGAGCAGCGCGGGCGACGGCGCGTGGTTGTACTCGGGGGTCACGAAGACGAAGCCGTCGTAGGTGTCGATCTTCTCGGCCCACGCGATGGTGTGGGCGTTGGCGTAGCGGCCGGCGGAGGCGGGCACGGCCTCGTCGAGCAGCGGCAGGGCGAAGTCGACGATGTCGACGACCTCGTAGACGGCCTCACCGAGGCGCGCGGCGTGCTCCTGGAGCCACTGGGCGACCTGCGGGCCGACGCGGCCGGGGCGGGTGCTGCCGATGATGATTCCGATGCGGAGCTCGCTGCTCATTCCGTGATCCTCCTGAGGTTTCGATGACACGTCACCCTAGCAGAACTAGTTGAAGCATCAACCTATTCCTGTGACTATCCTGAGCGCATGTCGACACCGCCTGACGTGGACCCCGAGGACTGGGGCGTCTGGCTCGCCTACTTCCGAGGCGCGCGCGAGCTCATCGCGGCCCTCGACCGGCGGCTCCAAGACGATGCGGGCCTCTCGCACCCCGAGTACCTCGTGCTGCTCGGCCTGTGGCAGGCGCCCGACCACACTCTGCGGACGGGCGAGCTCGCCGAGCGGCTCGTGTGGGAGAAGAGCCGCGTCTCGCACCAGGTGTCGCGCATGGAGGCGCGCGGCCTCCTCGAACGCCGCGAGTGCGAGACCGATGGTCGCGGCGTGATGGTCACCCTCACCGACGACGGCGAACGGCTGTTCCAGACCGCGACGCCCGACCACATCACCGCCATCCGGGAGTGGTTCCTCGACCCCCTCGACGCCGACGAGAAGGCCGTCGTCGGCCGGGTGTCGCAGCGGATGCGCGGCATCCTGGGCACCGGTGACGAGCCGGAGCTCCCCCGCGAGACGGAGGCGCGGGCGGGCGACGCCGCCTAGGCTCTGCGGGGTGAGCACGCCGACCCGCGCCGCGGAGCCGCGAGAGGCGACCGGCTGGATCCGCCCGGCGCCGACCCGGCGAGAGCGCACGATCGACCTCGCCGTCGCCGTCGGCCTGTACGTGGCCGCGATCCTCAGCCAGCAGCTCTACCGCGTCGCGGGCGTGTACGAGGAGCCCGCGGATGCGCCGCTCGCCTTCGCGACGCTCGCCCTCGCCTCGCTGCCGCTCGCGGTGCGCCGCAGCCATCCGATCGCCGCGGGCGTGCTCGTGGCCGCCGGGTTCTCGGCGACCGCCGTGCTCGAGGTGCCCGAGCTGCTCGTCTGCAACATCACGCTCTTCCTCGCGCTGTACTCGATCGGCGCCTGGGTCTCGCGGCGGCCCCTCGCGGTCGGCGTGCGAGCCGCGATCGTCATCGCGATGATCGTGTGGCTCGTCGTCGCGCTCTTCCAGGCGGCCACCGACCCCGACGCGCTCGAGGGCCTCTCCCGCGTCGGCGCCTTCTCGCCGCTCGTCGCCTACATGCTCATCCAGGTGCTCATCAACGTGCTGTACTTCACCGGCGCGTGGTGGTTCGGCGACCGCGCCTTCGCCTCCGCCCACGCGCGCTGGCAGCTCGAGGAGCGCACCCGCGAGCTCGAGGCCGAGCGCGAACGCACAGCCGCGCAGGCCGTCGCGCTCGACCGCGTCCGGATCGCGCGCGAGCTGCACGACGCCGTCGCCCACCACGTGAGCGTCATCGGCATCCAGGCGGGCGCCGCGCGCACCGTGCTCCGGGACGACCCGGAGACCGCCGCCTCGGCGCTCACGACGATCGAGGAGACAGCGCGCGAGACGATCAGCGAGCTCCACACCATGCTGCAGACGCTGCGCGACGACGACGAGGTCGTCGACACGGCCCGCGGCCTCGACCGCGTCCCCGAGCTCGTCGCGGCGTCGGAGGAGGCGGGCGTGCCCACGAGCTACCAGGTGATCGGCGACCCCGTGCCCGTGCCGTCGGTCGCGAGCGTCAACCTCTACCGCATCGCGCAGGAAGCGCTCACGAACGTCCGCAAGCACGCGGGGCCCGCGGCGACCGCCGACGTGCGGGTACGGTACGGCGACGACCACGTCGAGCTCGAGGTCACCAACACGGGCGGCCGCGCGATCGCGCGCCTCCCCGGTGGACTCGGCCAGCTCGGGATGCGCGAGCGCGTCGCCGCGTCCGGCGGCACGCTCGAGGTGGGGCCGCGCAGCCGCGGCGGCTACCTCGTGCGCGCGCGGATCCCCCTCGCGCGGGAGGCCGGCGGATGACGCGCGTGCTGCTCGTCGACGACCAGACGCTCGTGCGCACGGGCTTCCGCGTCATCCTCGACGCCCAGCCCGACCTCGAGGTCGTCGGCGAGGCGGGCGACGGGCTCGAGGCGGTCGCGGCGTCCGCGGAGCTCGCCCCCGACGTCGTCTGCATGGACGTGCAGATGCCGGGGCTCGACGGGCTCGAGGCGACCCGGCGCATCACCGCGTCCCCCGAGGCGCCTGCCGTCCTCGTGCTGACGACCTTCGACCGCGACGACTACCTCTTCCAGGCCCTCGAGGCGGGCGCATCCGGGTTCCTGCTCAAGACGGCGAGCCCCGAGCAGCTCGTCGAGGCGGTGCGCGTGCTCGCGCGCGGCGACGCCCTGCTCTCCCCCGCCGTGACGCGACGCGTCATCGAGCGCTTCGGGGCCGCCACTGCGGAGGTGGCGGACGACCCCGCGCTCGCGGAGCTCACGGACCGCGAGACCGACGTCTACCGGCTGCTCGCCGAGGGGCTCTCGAACGCCGAGATCGCCGGGCGCCTCTACGTGGGCGAGGCGACCGTGAAGACGCACGTGTCGAACATCCTGCTCAAGCTCGGGGTGCGCGACCGCGTGCAGGCGGTCGTGCACGCCTACCGCTCGGGATTCGTTCGCCCCTGACCTCCCGCTCCGCCTCACGGAGTCCGCCGTGAGGGGGAGGTGCCGGGTACGCCCCGGTCGTAGCGTGGGATCGACCAGGGAGGTTCCGTGCTCGAGATCCGAGACGTCAGCAAGAGCTACGGCACGCGACGCGTGCTCACCGACGTGAGCTTCGACGTCGCCCCCGGCCGGATGACCGGCTTCGTGGGCGGCAACGGGGCGGGCAAGACGACGACCATGCGCATCGTGCTGGGCGTGCTCGAGCCCGACGCCGGCACCGTCACGCTCGACGGCGCGCCGCTCGGGCCCGGCGGACGCCGCCGCTTCGGCTACATGCCCGAGGAGCGCGGCCTCTACCCGAAGATGAAGCTCGCCGAGCAGCTCGTCTACCTCGCCCGCCTGCACGGCCTCACCCCCGCCGCGGCCAAGCGCAGCACCGACGAGCTGCTCGCCCGCCTCTCGCTCACCGAGCGCGCGAACGACGCGATCGAGAAGCTCTCGCTCGGCAACCAGCAGCGCGCGCAGATCGCCGCCGCCCTCGTGCACGAGCCCGACGTGCTCATGCTCGACGAGCCCTTCAGCGGACTCGACCCGATGGCGGTCGACGTCGTCGCCGAGGTCCTCGCCGAGCGCGCGCACCGCGGCATCCCCGTGCTCTTCTCGAGCCACCAGCTCGACATCGTCGAGCGCCTGTGCGACGACCTCGTCATCATCGCCGACGGCACCATCCGCGCCGCGGGCCCGCGCGAGGCGCTGCGCGAGCAGCACGCCACGCTGCGCTACCAGCTCCAGACCGACGGCGACGCCGGCTGGGTGCGCGATCAGCCCGGCATCGCCGTCATCGAGACCGACGGGGGCTACGCCCTGTTCGACGCCGAGACGCCGGAGGCGGCCCAGCGCGTGCTCGAGGCCGCCGTCGCGCGCGGCGGGGTCTCCGACTTCGCGCGCCAGCACCCGACCCTCTCCCAGATCTTCAAGGAGGTCGTGCGATGACCACGGCTCACGACACCGTCGCCCGCCCGTACTCGACCGGACGCAGCGTCTGGCTCGTCGCGCAGCGCGAGATCATGGTGCGCCTGCGCTCGGTCGCCTTCCTCGTCTCGACCGGCCTCATGCTCGTGCTGCTGCTCGGCTCGATCACCATCAGCGCGCTCGTCTCCGTGAACGCGGCCGACCCGAAGGTCGCCGTCGTCGCGGGCGCCACCATCCCCGGGAACGTCGCCCTCGACGCCCAGGCCGTCGAGACGCGCGAGGAGGCCGAGGCGCTGCTGCGCGCGGGCGACGTCGACGCCGCGATCCTCCCCTCGGACGCGCCGCTCGGCTTCACCGTGCTCGGCGACGACAGCGTGCCCACGCGCGTCGTGCAGGCCCTGAGCGTCCTGCCCGAGGTCGAGCTGCTCGACGCGAGCGGGGCCGCCGGCTTCATCGGCTACATCGTCGCGATCGGCTTCGGCCTCATCTTCTTCCTCTCGGCGATGACGTTCGGCTCGACCATCGCGCAGTCGGTCGTCGAGGAGAAGCAGACGCGCATCGTCGAGATCCTGCTCGCCACCATCCCGACGCGTGTGCTGCTCGCGGGCAAGATCGTGGGCACGACGATCCTCGCGCTCGGCCAGGTGGCGCTCCTGCTCGCGATCTCGATCGTCGCGCTGAGCGTCACGGGGCAGAGCGAGCTGCTGCTCGGGCTGGGGATGCCGTTCGTGTGGTTCGCGATCTTCTTCGTGTTCGGCTTCATCCTGCTCGCGTCGCTCTTCGCGGCGACCGGTGCGATGGTGTCGCGCCTCGAGGACATCGGCTCGACCACGACGCCCGTCACGATGCTCGTGATGATCCCGTACTTCGCGGTCGTGTTCTTCAACGACAACCCGGTCGTCGTGACCGTCATGTCGTACGTGCCGTTCTCGGCGCCCATCGGGATGCCGCTGCGGCTCTTCACGGGCGACGCCCAGTGGTGGGAGCCGCTGCTCTCGCTCGGCGTCCTCGTGGCGACGTGCCTCGCGGTCATCGTGCTCGGCGCCCGCATCTACGAGAACTCGCTCCTGCGGCTCGGTCAGCGCGTGAAGCTCGCCGAGGCCCTCAAGGGCTGAGAATGGTCGGGTGACTCTGCACGACACCTCCTTCCGCGGCTTCGCGAGCGACAACTACGCCGGCATCCACCCGGAGGTGCTCGACGCGATCGTCGCCGCGAACGGCGGCCACCAGATCTCCTACGGCGAGGACGTCTACACCTCGCGCCTCGCCGAGCGCATCCGCGAGGAGTTCGGCGAGCGCGCCGAGGTGTTCCCGGTGTTCAACGGCACGGGGGCGAACGTCGTGTCGCTCACCGCGCTCCTGCCGCGGTGGGGGTCGGTCGTCACGACGAGCACCGCGCACATCCACACGGATGAGGGCGGCGCCCCCGAGAAGGTCGCCGGGCTCAAGCTCTTCGTCGTGCCGACGCCCGACGGCAAGCTCACGCCCGAGCTGCTCGCGACCGAGGCGTGGGGCATGGACGACGAGCACCGCGCCGCGCCCGCCGCGGTCTCGATCACGCAGACGACCGAGCTCGGCACGCTCTACACCCCCGACGAGGTGCGGGCGATCGCCGACGCCGCCCACGCCGCGGGCCTCGCGGTGCACATGGACGGCGCGCGCATCTGGAACGCCGCCGCGGCCCTCGGCGTGCCCTTCCGCGAGTTCACGACGGATGCCGGGGTCGACATCCTGAGCTTCGGCGGCACCAAGATCGGCGCGCTCGGCGTCGAGGCGGTCGTCGTGCTGGACCCCGACCGCGTGTCCGACATCGTGCGCCTCCGCAAGACGACGATGCAGCTCGCGAGCAAGATGCGCTTCTTCAGCGCCCAGCTGCTCGCGCTCTTCGACGGCGTCGGCCTGCGCGCCGCGGCGCACGCGAACGCGATGGCGACCCGGCTGCGCTCGGCGCTCGAGGCGGGCGTCGCCGACGGCTCGATCCCGAACCTCTCGTTCAGCCAGGCGACCCAGGCGAACGCCGTGTTCGCGGTGCTGCCGAACGACGCGGCCGACCGCATCCGCGCCCGCTTCCGCTTCTACGACTGGGACCGCGCGGCCGGCCAGGTGCGCTGGATGACGGCCTTCGACACGACCGAGGCCGACATCGACGCGTTCGTCTCGGCGATCCGGGAGGAGCTGGCCCGCTGAGTCGTGCGGGCCAGCCCCTCGACGATCAGCCCGCCGTCTGGACCGCGCGCGCCCGCCGCTTGAGGCGACGCGACGCCACCCGGTGCAGCACGACGCTCACGCCGACGAGCACCGCGCTGACCACGACCGGCCCGCGCAGGTCGAGCCCGTCGATCGCGAGCCCGCCGACGACGGGGCCCACGACCGCGCCGATGTTGAGCGCGGTGGTGGCGAACGAGCCGCCCATCGTGGGCGCGTCGGGCGCCTCGGCGATGATGCGCGTCACGAGCGTGCTGCCGAGCGCGAACGAGAGCGCGCCCTGCGTGAGCGCGAGCGCCCACAGCACCACGGGCTGCGTCACGGCGACCGCGAGCAGGATCCAGCCCGCCGCGAGCAGCGGCCCGGTGACCGCGATCAGCCGGCGCCAGTGGCGGTCGCCGAAGCGGCCGGCCGCCCGCACGCCGAGGAACGCGCCGACGCCGAAGACGGCCAGCAGCAGCGGGACGAGCGGCTCCGGCACCCCCGTACCGCGCGACGCGATCGCCGCGAGGTAGGTGAAGGTGCCGAAGGTCGCCGCGTTGACGAGCACGGCCGCGACGATCGCGAGCTGCACGGGGCGCGTGCGGAGCGCTCCGAGCTCGCGTCGGATGCCGCCGATCGCGGGCGTGGCCGCATCCGCTCGCGAGGCGGGCGTCGCGAGGACGATCGCCAGGAGCGACGGCACGCACAGCAGAGCGATCGCCCACAGGGTCGCGCGCCAGCCGAGCGCTTCGCCGATGACGGCGCCGACGGGCACGCCGGCGATGAGCGCGAGCGTCGTCCCGCTGAGGATCACCGCGAGCGCGCGGGCGTGCCTCTCGGGTGCGACGATGCGCGTGACGGTCGAGAGCGCGACGGCGAGGAACCCGGCGTTCGCGAGCGCGGCGACGATGCGCGTGGCGAGCAGCACGCCGAAGCTCTCGGTGACGGCGCCCAGCACGTGGGCGGCGATGAAGACCGCGAGGAACGCGGTGAGCGTCCAGCGCGGCGACAGGCGGCGGGACACGGCGGCCATCGTCGGGGCGCCGACGATCATGCCGAGCGCGAACCCCGAGGTGAGCAGGCCCGCCTGGCCGAGCGAGGTGTCGAGGTCGTCGGCGATGGCGGGCAGGATGCCGGCCAGCACGAACTCGGACGTGCCCTGCGCGAAGACGGCGACGGCGAGCAGGTACAGCAGTACGGGCATGGGTGTGCCTTTCGAAGCAGAGAAGAGAGGGAAGGGATGCGCGACCCGGTCGCGCGTCTCGGGCTACCGGCGGACCGGCAGCCCCGCTCTGTCTGCTTCGGGGGAGCTCACGATGACAGGATATGTCAACCCTGGGTAGACATTCAACGGGGTCCTGTCTATCGTGTTCACCCAGCCACGGAAGGAGACGCCCATGACCACCCTCGAGGCAGGGCGCTGATGCTCGAGCTGCGACCCAATTGCGAGTGGTGCGACACCGACCTGCCGCCCGACGACACCCGCGCGCGCATCTGCAGCTACGAGTGCACCTACTGCGCGGACTGCGCCGAGGAGGTCCTGCGGAACGTGTGCCCGACGTGCGGCGGGGAGTTCGTGCGCCGTCCGATCCGCCCCGCGCGGGAGTGGCGTTCGGGGCTGGGACTCGGCCATCACCCCGCGGGCGAGGTCCGCCGGCTGACGAGGTGGACGACGGGGGACGCGGAGGAGATGATCCGCCGCGTCGGAGCGATCGCGCCCGAGCGGCGCTGACCGCTCAGAACTGACCCGCGCGCTGCGGCATGCAGCTCACTCGCTCCGGCATGAGGCTGAGCAGCCGCCACACCGCGAGCGCCGTGAGCAGCGCGATGCCGCCGGCCGCGAGCTCCCACGGGGCGAAGGGCGGGCGATCCGCCCGCTGCAGCGCGACGACCACCGCCACGACGCATACGACGAGACTCGCGACGCGCGCCGCCGCGACGACGACGGAGCGGAGGGGCCCCTGGGCGGCCTGGCGCGGGCGACGGACGAGCAGCACGAGCTCGCGCACGGCGAGCACGGCGGCGAGCCCCGCCACCGCGGAGGCCCCCTGCGTCTCGGGGCGGCGCCGGCGACCGCGAGGTAGGTGCCGAGCCCGCCGACGAGCACGGCGACCTGCGCGACGACCCCGACCTCGAGCCACGGCGCCGGCTCGGGACGCGAGGTGTCCTGCTCGCGGCGGGGGATGTACGCCCACGCGTCGCTGTCGAAGCGCCGCGCGACGTAGAGCACGAGCGCGAGCGTCACCCACGGGCCGACGAGCGGGGTGATGGGGTTGTTGCTCACGGCCATGAGGAGCGCGCAGAGCCCCACGAGCACGCGCGGCGACGACGCCTGGTGGAGGAGGAGCCCGACGAGGTAGGCCCGTCGCGCGGGCGCGACGACCGCGGGCAGGTCGAGCGGATGCATCCGCCCGAGCCCCTCGCGGCCTCGGAAGCCGGCTGCGTCCGCCGTGGTCATGGCCGGTCGTCTCCCCCGGGCGCGCGCAGACGCGCGCCGATGCGCCCGATCTCGTAGACCTTCTGGCGCGACACCCCGAGGCGCGACGCGACGTGCACGGCGCTGTACTCCTCGAGCAGGTCGTCCACCGCGATCGAGCGCGCCCGGGAGGCGAGCGAGACGACGTTCGAGGCGTACGCCGACACCTCGGCGGCGAGGAGCGCCACGGCGAAGGCTCCCCCGAACGGCTCGGCCCAGCCGTCGTCGTCGGAGCGCGCGGCGGCGGCCGTGAGCGATGACCCGAGGTCGGCGATGGCGTCGATGACCATCTGCGGCGTGACGCCGGCCTCCTCGAGGCGCGCCGCGAGCGCGGGCACCTCCGCCGGCGCACGGTGGGCGAGGGCGGCGACCCAGGTGCTCGTCGCGATGTCCGTGGCCATGTCCGTCCTCGCTTCCGGCGGTTCTGTCAATAGGGAGGTTACAGGATGCCCGCCGCCGCGCACAGCGTCCCGGGCGGCCCGACACCCTCGGGCGACACCCCGGGGTTGACAGCACGGGCGAGCGCCCTGCATCATCGGTGTGTAAATCCCCCATTGACAACGATCGGGACGGTGCGGAGATGACCACTGCAGTCGAGGTCCGCGAGCTGCGGAAGACGTTCGGGTCGACCGAGGTGCTCCACGACGTCACCTTCTCCGTGCGGCAGGGCGAGATCTTCGGCATCCTCGGCCCGAACGGGGCAGGCAAGACGACGACGATCGAGTGCATCGTCGGCGCGCAGCGCCCCACGAGCGGCACGGTCGAGGTGCTCACGCGCACCCCGCACGTCGACCGCGGCGCCATCCGGCAGCTCGTGGGCTACCAGCTCCAGTCGTCCGTGCTGCCGAACGCGCTCCGCGTGCGCGAGGTGCTCGAGGTGTTCGCGCGGCTCTACCCGGCGCCGCGGGACGTGGCACGGCTCATGGACGAGACCGGGCTCACCCCGCTCGCGCGCGCGCGCGTCGGCACGCTCTCGGGCGGGCAGCGCCAACGCCTGTCGATCGCGCTCGCGCTCGTCGGCTCGCCCCGCATCGTCGTGCTCGACGAGCTCACGACGGGGCTCGACCCGCAGGCGCGGCTCGCGATGTGGGAGCTCGTGGAACGCGTGAGCGGCGGCGGCATCACGGTGCTGCTCGTGTCGCACGCCCTCGACGAGGTCGAGCGCCTGTGCGACCGGCTGACGGTCGTGCTCGAGGGCCGCACGATCTTCACGGGCACGCCCCACGAGCTGCACGAGCTCGCGCCCACGGCGCCGGACGGCGGGCGCCGCTCCCTGCAGGACGCCTACCTGGAGCTGATCGAGCGGCGGTCGGACGCCGCCGGGACGAGGAGGAACTGACCATGCGTGAGCTCGCCGCACTCGTGCGGATGGACCGGATCCAGCTGATGCGCAATCCCACGGCGCTCGTCATGATCCTCGTGGTGCCTTTCGGGCTCCTACTGCTGCAGGCCTACCTCATCCCCGGCACGCGCACACCCGTCGACGCGGACGGGCGCACGGCGATCGACCACTTCGCCGCGATCGCCCTCCTCGTCGCCGCGATGAGCGTCGCGCTCACCAACTACCCGGCGTCGATCGCCGGCTACCGGGAGACCGGGATGCTGCGCCGACTCGACGCGACGCCCGCCGGCGCGGGCCGCGTGCTGCTGTCCCAGTGGGTCGTGTCGGTCGTGTGCCTCGTGCTCGCGATGGGCGCCCTGTGCGCGCTCGCCGTGTGGGTGATCGGCGTGCCCGCACCCGAGAACCCGGGGGCGCTCGTGCTCGTCGCGGCGCTCGGCGCGATGTCGCTCATGTCGCTCGGCTCGCTCATCGCGGCCGTCGCCGCGAACGTGCCGATCGCCTACGGATCGGGGGCGCTCCTGTTCATGGCCGGTCTGCTGTTCGCCGGGGTCTGGACGCCGGGGCCGCTCATGCCGCAGGCGCTGCGCGACGTGGGGTCCGTCATCCCCCCGGGCGCGATGACGCAGGGCGTCTTCTCCGCGTGGTTCGAGGGCGAGCTCCCGCTGATGACCGTCGTGGTGCTCATCGTGTGGGCGATCGTCCCCGCCGCGTTCGCGGCGCGGCTGTTCCGCTGGCGCTGACCGCGGTCGACGACGAGAGACGAGAGGAGACGGATGATACGGCACGACTACGAGACGCAGATCGTGTGGACGGGCGACCGCGGGGAGGGCACGGCGCACTACCGCGCCTACGACCGCACGTGGGACCTGGCGGCGCCGGGGAAGGGGGTCGTCTCGTGCTCCAACGACCCCCTCCTCGGCGGCGACCCCGCCAAGTACAACCCCGAGGACCTGCTGCTCGCGGCCGTGTCGTCGTGCCACATGCTCTGGTACCTGCACCTCGCGAGCCGCGCCGGGATCACCGTGCACGGGTACGTCGACCGACCGCTCGGCATCGGCGAGGGCACGGCGGACGGCGTGGGGCGCTTCGAGCGCGCGATCCTGCGGCCCGAGATCACGCTCGCGCCGGGCGACGACCCCGCACGCGCCGACGCGATCCACGCCGAGATCCACCGCTACTGCTTCATCGGCCGCTCGGTCGCCTTCCCCATCGAGCACGAGGCGACCTACCGTGTGCGGGAGGGAGCGGAGACATGAGCGTCACCGACGACCCGTCCACGGCGGCCGTCGTCCGCCCGGCGCGGGCCGACGACGCCGAGCCGATGGCGCACCTGCTCGACGAGCTCATCGCGATCGGCGGCACGACCTCGCACCGCGAGCCGTTCGACGCCCGCCGCATCCGCGAGACCTTCATCGAGGTGCCCCGCGGAGTCTCGTGCTTCGTGGCGCTCGTCGGCGGCGAGGTCGCGGGGTTCCAGGCGCTCGAGTGGTCGGACCCCGAGTGGACGGGCGAGCATCCGCTGCCCGCCGACTGGGCGTTCATCTCCACCTACGTCTCCGCCGCCCACCACCGGCGCGGCATCGGTCAGGCGCTCTTCGCCCGCACCGCGGAGGCCGCGCGGCGGGCCGGCGTCACGGCGATCGACGCGACCATCCGCCGCGAGAACACGGGCGGCCTCGCGTTCTACGCGTCGCTCGGGTTCCGCGACTACCGCGGCGACGCCGAGACCGTCTCGAAGCGCTTCGACCCGCACGGGGAGTGAGGGGCGCATACGCGGCGGCGTAGGCTCGACGGGTGACGAGGTCGCCCGCAGAGAAGCCCTGGCTCGACTCCTACGCCCCCGGCGTGCCGCATGAGCTCGAGATCCCCCCGGGGTCGCTGTCGAACCTCATCGCGGAGTCGGTGGAGCAGTACCCGGACAACGTTGCGCTCGAGTTCTTCACGCGCGAGACGACCTACGCCGAGCTCGGCGACCAGATCCGCCGCGCGGCGGAGGGCCTGCGCCGCCTCGGCGTGAAGGCCGGCGACCGCGTCGCGATCATCCTGCCGAACTGCCCCCAGCACGTCGTCGCGTTCTACGCGGTGCTGCGCCTCGGCGCGATCGTCGTCGAGCACAACCCGCTCTACACGCCGCGCGAGCTGCGCCACCAGTTCGAGGACCACCGCGCGCGCATCGCGATCGCGTGGGACAAGACGGTGCCGACGCTGCAGGACTTCCCGAGCGACCTCGCCCTCGACGCGATCGTGTCGGTCGACATGACGCGCGCGTTCCCGCTCAAGATGCGCGCCATGCTCAAGCTGCCGATCGACAAGGCCCGCAAGGCCCGCGCCGAGCTCACGACCGAGGTGCAAGGCACGACGCCGTGGGAGAAGCTGCTCGACGGCCCGGAGATCCCCGACACGGTCCCGCGTCCCGCGGCCGAGGACGTCGCGCTCATCCAGTACACGAGCGGCACGACCGGGAGCCCCAAGGGCGCGACCCTCAGCCACCGCAACCTCATGGCGAACGCCGCCCAGGCGCGCGCGTGGGTGCCGTCGATCCCGCGCGGCACCGCATCCGTCCACGCCGTGCTGCCGCTGTTCCACGCCTACGGCCTCACCCTGAGCCTCACCTTCGCGATGAGCATGGGGGCGCGCCTCGTGCTGTTCCCGAAGCCCGACCCCGACCTGGTCATCCCGGTGTTCAAGAAGCGCCCGCCGACGTTCCTGCCCGCGGTGCCGCCGCTCTACGACCGGCTGCGCAAGGCCGCGGGGGAGAAGGGCGTCTCGCTCACGGGCATCGAGATCGCCATCTCGGGTGCCATGCCGCTCTCGAAGGAGGTCGTCGAGCCGTGGGAGGAGCTCACGGGCGGCTACCTCGTGGAGGGCTACGGGCTCTCCGAGTGCTCCCCCGTGCTCATGGCGAACCCCGTCGCGCCGAACCGCCGCGCGGGCACCGTCGGCCTGCCGCTGCCCGGCACCGAGGTGCGCGTCGTCGACCCCGACGACCCGACGGTCGACGTCGAGCCCGGCACCCCCGGCGAGCTGCTCGTGAAGGGCCCGCAGGTCTTCTCGGGGTACTGGGACAAGCCCGAGGCCACCGCCGAGGTGTTCAGCGACGGCTGGTTCCGCACGGGCGACATCGTGACGGTCGACGACGACGGCTTCGTGACGATCACCGACCGCGTCAAGGAGCTCGTGATCACCGGCGGCTTCAACGTGTCGCCCTCCGAGGTCGAGGAGATGCTGCGCAAGTACGACGGCGTCGCCGACGTCGCGATCGTCGGCATCCCGAACGCGCGCGACGGCGAGCACGTCGTCGCCGCGATCGTGCCCGAGCCGGGCGCCCGCATCGACACGGATGCGCTGCGCGCGTGGGCGAAGCAGCAGCTCGCCGCGTACAAGGTGCCGCGCCGCGTGCACCTCGTCGACGAGCTGCCCAAGTCCATGATCGGCAAGGTGCTGCGCCGGAAGGTGCGCGACCAGCTGATCGAGTCCGGAGCAGAGAAGAGCAGCAAGTGAAATTCGGCATCTTCATCCCCCAGGGGTGGCGTTTCGACCTCGTGGGCATCGACCCCGCCCGCCAGTGGGGCGTGATGCACGACCTCGCCCAGCAGGCCGAGGCCGGCCCGTGGGAGTCGCTCTGGGTGTACGACCACTTCCACACGACCCCCGTGGCGAGCGAGGAGGCCACGCACGAGGCGTGGACGCTCATGGCCGCCTTCGCGGCGTCGACCTCGCGCATCCGCCTCGGCCAGATGTGCACGTGCGTCGCCTACCGCAACCCGGCCTACCTCGCGAAGGTCGCCGCGACCGTCGACCTCATCTCGAACGGCCGCGTCGAGATGGGCATCGGCGCCGGCTGGTACGAGCACGAATGGCGCGCGTACGGGTACGGCTTCCCGGAGGCGCCGGCCCGCCTCCGCGCGCTCCGTGAGGGCGTCGAGGTCATGCACCAGGCGTGGACGACCGGGCGGGCGAGCCTCGACGGCGAGTTCTGGCAGATCGACGGCGCGATCGTCGAGCCGCGCCCTCTGCAGGAGGGCGGCATCCCGATCTGGGTCGCAGGCGGCGGCGAGAAGGTGACGCTCAAGATCGCGGCGCAGTACGCGTCGTACACGAACTTCAACGGCGGGGCGGCCGAGTTCGCCCGCAAGAGCGAGATCCTGCGCGGGCACTGCGAGAAGCTCGGCCGGGACTTCGAGTCGATCACGCGCTCGAGCAACTTCAGCACGATCATCGGCGAGGACGACGCCGACGTGAGGCGCAAGGTCGAGGCCTACGAGGAGCGCCTGACCTCGCGGATCGGCGCGGAGAAGGCCGCGGCGGTCGTCGAGCAGTACTACCGTCCGGACTCCAAGGAGGGTCTCGCCGGCACGCCCGAGCGCGCCATCGAGGTGCTCCGCGAGCGCAAGGAGCTCGGGCTCGGCTACAGCATCCACTACTTCCCCGACTCGGCCTACGACCGTTCGGGTGTGGAGCTGTTCGAGAAGGTCGTCATCCCCGCGCTGGCTTCGACGCCGCGATAGTCCGCGGCGCGCGCACACCTACGCGGCGTCCGTCGCGTGTGACACAGCGTTTCGGGCGGATTCGGGCGGGCGCGGCGGCCGGGTTACCGTCGGTCGCGTGACGAACGCGCCGATTCGAGAGCTGCTGGTGGAGACGCGGGCCTACGCTCCCCCGCCCGAACTCGCGGCAACCTCGAACGTGGGCCCCGACGCCTGGGAGCGCGCCGCCGCCGACCCCGAGGCGTTCTGGGTGGAGGCCGCCCGCCGTCTCACCTGGGCGACCCCGTTCACGCGCGGCCTCGACTGGACGCCGGCCCGCGCCGAGGACGGCACCCTGCAGCCGCCGCGCGCCGAGTGGTTCGCCGACGGCACGCTCAACGTCGCCGTCAACTGCGTCGACCGTCACGTCGACGCCGGGCTCGGCGACAAGGTCGCGCTGCACTGGGAGGGCGAGCCGGGCGACACCCGCAGCCTCACCTTCGCCGAGCTGCAGCGAGAGGTCGCGAAGGCCGCGAACGCGCTCACCGAGCTCGGCATCCGCACGGGCGACCGCGTCGTCGTCTACCTGCCGGTGCTGCTCGAGACGATCATCGTGACGCTCGCGATCGCGCGCATCGGTGCCATCCACTCGCTCGTGTTCGGCGGCTTCTCGGCCGACGCGCTGCGCTTCCGCGTCGAGGACACGCGCGCGAAGCTGCTCGTGACGACCGACGGCCAGTTCCGCCGCGGCAAGGCGGTGCCCGTGAAGGACAACGCGGATGCCGCGGTCGCCGGGCTCGAGCACGTCGAGCACGTCCTCGTGGTGCGCCGCACGGGCAGCGACATCGCGTGGACCGAGGGTCGCGACGTGTGGTGGCACGAGCTCGTCGATCGCCAGCCCGTCACCCACGAGGCCGAGGCGTTCCCCGCCGAGACGCCGCTGTTCATCATCTACACCTCGGGCACGACCGGGAAGCCGAAGGGCCTCGTGCACACGAGCGGCGGCTACCTCACGCAGGCGTCGTGGACCCACTGGGCGGCGTTCGACGCGAAGCCCGACGACGTGCACTGGTGCACCGCCGACCTCGCCTGGGTCACCGCCCACACCTACGAGATCTACGGCCCCCTCAGCAACGCGACGACGCAGGTGATCTACGAGGGCACGCCCGACACCCCGCGGCCCACGCGCCACTTCGAGATCATCGAACGCTACGGCGTCACGGTGTACTACACGGCCCCCACCCTCGTGCGCACGCTCATGACGTGGTTCCCGGACGGCGTGCCCGGCGAGTTCGACCTCTCGAGCATCCGCCTGCTCGGCTCGGTCGGCGAGGCGATCAACCCCGAGGCGTGGGTGTGGTTCCGCGAGAACATCGGCGCGGGCCGCGCGCCCATCGTCGACACGTGGTGGCAGTCGGAGACGGGTGCCGCGATCATGGCGCCCATCCCGGGCCTGTCGACGATCAAGCCCGGCTCCGCGACGAGGGCGCTGCCCGGTCTGTCGACGCTCGTCGTCGACGAGCAAGGCGACCCCGTGCCGCCCGGCGCGGGCGGCTATCTCGTGATCCCGCAGCCGTTCCCCTCGCTCGCCCGCACCGTGTGGGGCGATCCGCAGCGCTACCTCGACTCGTACTGGCGTCGCTTCGCCGACCGCGGCTACTTCTTCTCGGGCGACGGCGCGAAGGCCGACGCCGACGGCGACGTGTGGCTGCTCGGCCGCGTCGACGACGTCATCAACGTCTCGGGACACCGCCTCTCCACGATCGAGATCGAGTCGGCGCTCGTCGCGCATCCGCTCGTGGGCGAGGCCGGCGTGACGGGGGCCGACGACCCCGTGACGGGCGAGGCGATCGTGGCGTTCGTCATCCCGTCGCGCGAGGCGGGACCGGATGCCGTGGCCGAACTGCGCGCGCACGTCGCGTCCGCGATCGGCCCGATCGCGAAGCCGCGCGACATCCACCTGGTGCCGGAGCTGCCGAAGACCCGCTCGGGCAAGATCATGCGCCGCCTGCTGCGCGACATCGTCGACGGCCGGCCCCTCGGCGACACGACGAGCCTGCAGAACCCGGGCGGGCCCGCTCGCATCGCGGAGCTCGTGCGCGCGCGCTGACCCCGTTAGTGGCTTCCCCACAAGCGACCGGGCGCGTCTGCGAGCGCGACGCCGACATCAGCGGGTCAGAGCGCGATGGGCGTCTCGCCGGTCGACAGCCCGGGCGCCTCGAAGCGCGAGACCGACAGGCCGCCGGCCGCCCGGTCGAGGTCGACGCGCACGGTGTCGCCGTCGCGGATCTCCCCCGCGAGCAAGGCCTTCGCGAGGCGGTCGTCGATCTCGTGCTGCATGAGGCGGCGGAGCGGGCGCGCACCGTAGATCGGGTCGTAGCCGCTCTCCGCGAGCCAGGCCCGCGCATCCGGGGTGACCGCGAGCTGGAGGCGGCGCTCCGCGAGTCGGCGCTCGAGCCGGTCGACGTAGAGCGACACGATCTGGCCGAGGTCGGCCTCTGACAGCGGCGCGAACACGACGATGTCGTCGAGGCGGTTCACGAACTCGGGCTTGAAGGCCTGGCGCACGAGCTCCTGAACGGCGTCCTGCTTCCGCTCCCAGCTCATGTCGCGGTCGATCAGCACCTGACTGCCGAGGTTCGAGGTGAGGATCAGGATCGTGTTGCGGAAGTCGACCGTGCGACCCTGACCGTCGGTCAGGCGGCCGTCGTCGAGCACCTGGAGCAGCACGTCGAAGACCTCGGGGTGCGCCTTCTCGACCTCGTCGAGCAGGATGACCGAGTACGGACGGCGCCGCACGGCCTCCGTGAGCTGGCCTCCCTGCTCGTAGCCGATGTAGCCGGGAGGGGCTCCGACGAGGCGCGACACCGCGAACTTCTCGCCGTACTCCGACATGTCGATGCGCACGAGCGCCTTCTCGTCGTCGAAGAGGTACTCCGCGAGCGCCTTCGCGAGCTCCGTCTTGCCGACGCCGGTCGGGCCGAGGAACAGGAACGAGCCGGTCGGGCGGTCGGGGTCGGAGATGCCGGCGCGCGTGCGGCGCACGGCCTCCGCGACCGCGCGCACGGCGTCGCGCTGGCCGATGAGCCGCTTGCCGAGCTCCGCCTCGAGTCCGAGCAGTTTCTCGGTCTCTCCTTGGCGCAGCTTGTCGACCGGGATGCCCGTCCACGCTGCGACGACGGCCGCGATGTCCTCGTCGGTCACCTGGTCGTTGACCATGCGCGGGCCCTGCTGCTCGATCGCCTCGGCCTGCAGGAGCTGCTGCTCGATGGCCGGGATCGTCTCGTAGTTGAGCTTCGACGCGTCCTGGTAGCGCTGCTCGCGCATCGCGCGGTCGAGCTCGATCCGGGCGTCGTTGAGGCGCGACTTCAGGTCGCCGACGCTGTGCAGCGAGCTCTTCTCCGCCTGCCAGCGGGTCTGGAGGGCGTCGAGCTGCTGCTCCTTGACCGCCATGTCGGCGCGGAGCTTCTCGAGGCGCTCCTTCGAGGCGGGGTCCTTCTCCTTCTTGAGCGCGAGCTCCTCGATCTTGAGGCGGTCGACGGCGCGCTTGAGCTCGTCGATCTCGACGGGGCTCGAGTCGATCTCCATCTTGAGGCGGCTCGCCGCCTCGTCGATGAGGTCGATCGCCTTGTCGGGGAGCTGGCGGGCCGTGATGTAGCGGTTCGAGAGCGTCGCCGCGGCGACGAGCGCGCTGTCGGCGATCGCGACCTTGTGGTGGGCCTCGTAGCGCTCCTTGAGGCCGCGCAGGATGGCGATGGTGTCCTCGACGGACGGCTCGCCCACGTAGACCTGCTGGAAGCGGCGCTCGAGGGCGGCATCCTTCTCGATGTACTCGCGGTACTCGTTGAGGGTCGTCGCGCCGATCATGCGCAGCTCGCCGCGCGCGAGCATGGGCTTGAGCATGTTCGCGGCCGCGACCGAGCCCTCGCCGCCTCCTGCGCCCATGAGGGTGTGGAGCTCGTCGATGAAGGTGATGATCTGGCCGTCGGAGTCGTTGATCTCCTTGAGGACGGCCTTGAGCCGCTCCTCGAACTCTCCCCGGTACTTGGCGCCCGCGACGAGCGCGGCGAGGTCGAGCGACACGAGCTGCTTCCCCTTGAGCGAGTCGGCCACGTCGCCCGCGACGATGCGCTGTGCGAGCCCCTCGACGACGGCCGTCTTGCCGACGCCGGGCTCGCCGATGAGCACGGGGTTGTTCTTGGTGCGCCGGGTGAGCACCTGGCTCACGCGGCGGATCTCGGCATCGCGACCGATGACCGGGTCGAGCTTGCCGCTCTTGGCGATCTCGGTGAGGTTGATGCCGTACTGCTCGAGGGCGCTCTTGGGCTCCTCCTGCGACGAGGGGGCGCCCTGCATGTTGGCCATGATCCTCCGGAGTGACAGAACTTGAGTGTTGGTGGCTCAAGTTTAGCGTGCGAGCCACCGGGACGCACGGGTGATCTGGGGTTTACCTGCCGGGTCCGAGAGGCCGCCAGACCACGACCTGGTTGCGCTTGAGGCGTTCGCCCGCCCTGATCGACACGACCTCGCCCTCCGCGCCGGCCGCGAAGACCCGGCGCCCCTGGCGCGAGAGCATCTCGTCGGCGAGCGCCGCCTCGAGCTCGCGCACGCGCACCGTGAGAGCCGTGACCTGGTTCTCGAGCTCGAGGATGCGGCGGATGCCCTCGAGGTTGAGCCCCTCCGCCGAGAGCCGCGCGATCTCCCGCAGCTGCACGACGTCGCGCATCGAGTAGCGGCGCGACTTGCCCGCCGTGCGCTGCGGGATGACGAGCCCCATCCGGTCGTACTGCCGCAGCGTCTGCGGGTGCATGCCCGCGAGCTCGGCCGCCACTGCGATCGCGAAAAGCGGCGTCGACTCGTCCATCAGCTCCGCGCCTTCTCGAGGAGGTCCTCGCGCGGGTTCTCGGCGGGCAGCGCCGCCGCGAACGCCTCGAGCTTCTTCTTCGCGTCGCCCGAGAGGTGGCTCGGCACGACCACGTGCACGGTCGCGAGCAAGTCTCCCGTCGTGCCGCCCGTCGTCACGCCGCGCCCCTTGACGCGCAGCACGCGACCGCTCGGGGTGCCCGGCGCGACGCGCAGCCGCACGGGGTCGCCGTCGAGCGTCGGCACCTCGATCGTCGCGCCGAGCGCCGCCTCCGTGAAGGTGACCGGCACGTCGACGCGCAGGTTCGCGCCGTCGCGCTCGAACACCGGATGCGGACGCACGGTCACGGTGAGCACGAGGTCGCCCGGCTCGCCGCCGTCGGGGCTCGGCTGCCCCTTGCCGCGCAGCTTGATCTTCTGACCGTCGCGCACGCCCGCGGGGATCTTGACCTTCGTGGCCTTCCCGCCGGGCAGCTGGAGGGTCACGGTGTCGCCGTGGATCGCCGTGCGGAAGTCGAGCGTCGTCGTCGCCGTGATGTCGGCACCGGGGGTCGGCCCGCCGAAGCCGCGGTAGCCGCCCGTCGGGGTGCCGAAGCGGCCGGAGCCGAACATCCCGCCGAGGAGGTCCTCGAAGCCGCCCGCCGCGTAGCTCGTGCGGCGGCCGCCTCCGCCGAACATGCTGCCGAAGACGTCCTCGAAGCCCTGGCCGCCCGACGTGAAGCGGGCGCCGGAGCCCATCGCGCGGATCTGGTCGTACTCCGCGCGCTCCTGCGGATCGGAGAGCACAGCGTACGCCTCGCTGATCTCCTTGAACCGGGCCTCGGCGGCAGGATCACCCGGGTTGGAGTCCGGGTGATACTGCCGCGCGAGCTTCCGGTAGACCTTCTTCAGCTCGGCGTCCGACACGTCCTTCGAGACGCCGAGCGTGGCGTAGAAGTCCTTGTCGAACCAGTCCTGACTGGCCATCGGACTCCTCTCGGGTTGAACGGGGTGACTGAGCCGATCAGCCGGCGGGCGGGGCGCTCACCGCGACCTTGGCGGCGCGGATGAGCCGGTCGCCGAGCGCGTAGCCGACCTGGATGACGTCCTTGACGGTCTCGCCCTGGGCCTCGGGGTCGGGCAGGTGCACGACCGCCTCGTGGATGTTGGGGTCGAAGGTCTCCCCCACCTCGCCCACGCGGCGCAGCCCGTACCTCTCGAACCCGGCCCGCAGCTTCTGCGAGACGAGCGTCAGCGGGGCGCCCTCGACGAGGTCGCCGTGCGCGTCGGCCCGGTCGAGGTCGTCGATCACGGGCAGCAGCGAGCGGATCACCTCGGCGATCACGGCCTCGCGGTTCGCCGCGCGGTCACGCTCGACCCGGGTGCGGAAGTTCTTGAGGTCCGCCTGGGCGCGAGCGGCGATCTCGCGGTACTCGGCCACGAGGTCCTTCTCGGCGTCGGCCAGGAGCGCGAGATCCTCGTCGCTCAGGCCGTCGCCGTCCTCGGGGGCCCGGTCGGCCGCGGGCGTCTCCACCCGCGGTTCGCCGGTCTCCGGGTCGATCTTCCGCTTGTCCTGGACCTTCGGCTCCTCGTCCTCGCGGCCCTGATCCTTGCGGCCAGTGTCGTCGTGGTCCTTGTCAGCCATTCGTCTTACTTCTTCTCGTCCTCGTCGTCGACGATCTCGGCGTCGACCACGTCCTCGTCGGAGGCGGTGGTGCCGCTCGTCGGGCTCGGACCCTCGGCGGCCTCGGAGCTGGCCTGGTAGATGGCCTCGCCGAGCTTCGTCTGCGACTCGTTGAGCTTGTCGAACGCGGACTTGATGGCCGCCTCGTCCTCACCCTGGAGCGCGGTCTTGAGGGCCTCGATGTCGCCCTTCACCTCGTCCTTGACGGACTCGGCGATCTTGTCCTCGTTCTCGGAGATGAGCTTCTCGAGCGAGTAGACGAGCTGCTCGGCGTTGTTGCGCACCTCGGCCGCCTCGCGACGCGCCTTGTCCTCGGCGGCGTGCTCCTCGGCCTCGCGCACCATGCGCTCGATGTCCTCCTTCGGCAGCGACGAGCCGCCGGTGATGGTCATCGACTGCTCCTTGCCGGTGCCCTTGTCCTTCGCGGACACGTGCACGATGCCGTTCGCGTCGATGTCGAAGGTGACCTCGATCTGCGGCACGCCGCGGGGGGCCGGGGCGATGCCGGTGAGCTCGAAGGTGCCGAGCGCCTTGTTGTCGCGGGTGAACTCGCGCTCGCCCTGGAAGACCTGGATGGCGACCGACGGCTGGTTGTCGTCGGCGGTCGTGAAGGTCTCGCTGCGCTTCGTCGGGATGGCCGTGTTGCGCTCGATGAGCTTCGTCATGATGCCGCCCTTGGTCTCGATGCCGAGCGAGAGCGGGGTCACGTCGATGAGCAGCACGTCCTTGCGCTCGCCCTTGAGGACGCCGGCCTGGAGGGCGGCGCCGACGGCGACGACCTCGTCCGGGTTCACGCCCTTGTTGGGCTCCTGGCCGCCGGTGAGCTTCTTGACGAGCTCGGTGACGGCAGGCATGCGGGTCGAGCCGCCGACGAGCACGACGTGCGCGATGTCGGAGACCTTGATGCCCGCCTCCTTGATGACGTCGTCGAAGGGCTTCTTCGTGCGGTCGAGGAGGTCGGAGGTCATCTGCTCGAACTGGGCGCGGCTGAGCGTCTCGTCGAGGTTGGCGGGGCCGTTCTCGGTGAGCGAGAGGTAGGGCAGCTGGATGCTCGCCGAGAGGCTCGACGAGAGCTCCTTCTTGGCCTGCTCCGCGGCCTCCTTGAGGCGCTGCAGCGCGATCTTGTCGTTCGAGACGTCGACGCCGGTGGTGTCCTTGAACTTCTTGATGAGCCACTCGACGATGCGCTGGTCCCAGTCGTCGCCGCCGAGGCGGTTGTCGCCGGAGGTCGCGCGCACCTGGATGGTGGAGAAGTCGTCGTCCTTGCCCACCTCGAGGAGGGAGACGTCGAAGGTGCCGCCACCGAGGTCGAAGACGAGGATGAGCTCGTCTTCCTTGCCCTTGTCGAGGCCGTACGCGAGGGCCGCCGCCGTGGGCTCGTTGATGATGCGCAGGACGTTGAGGCCCGCGATCTCGCCGGCCTCCTTGGTGGCCTGGCGCTCGGCGTCGTTGAAGTAGGCGGGGACGGTGATGACAGCGTCGGTCACGTCCTCGCCGAGGTATTGCTCTGCGTCGCGCTTGAGCTTCTGGAGGATGCGGGCGGAGAGCTCCTGCGGCGTGTACTTCTTGCCGTCGATCTCCTTCTTCCAGTCCGTGCCCATGTGGCGCTTGACGGAGGCGATGGTGCGGTCGACGTTCGTGACGGCCTGGCGCTTCGCGGTCTCGCCGACGAGCACCTCCCCGTCCTTGGTGAAGGCCACGATCGAGGGCGTCGTGCGGAAACCCTCGGCGTTGGCGATGACCGTGGGCTCGCCGCCCTCGAGGACCGCGACCACGGAGTTGGTGGTTCCGAGGTCGATTCCGACTGCTCGTGCCATGTTCTGTTTGCTCCTTGAAGATGGTGGGATGCGCGTACTTGAGCCGCGCCATATCAAGTTTGCATCCCACCCCGTGGCGTGTCAAGCGAGTTGAGCCGGGGCGACTCAAGAACGGCGCGCGGCGCCGGGCCGACGAGCGGCCGCGTCGCGGCATCCGCAGCCCCCGTGCGCGCAGTACCGTTGCCCCATGACCCACCTGAGTGGCGACGAGGCCGCGCGCCAGAACCCCGTCCCGACCCCGCCCGTCGCCGCCGACAGCGGAGCCATCGCCGTCGTCGGCCTCGAGCTGCAGGAGGGGCGGCACATCCCGCGCAAGCAGATCTGGTCGTGGGCGCTGTGGGACTGGGCGACGCAGCCGTTCAACTCGGTCATCCTGACGTTCGTCTTCACGGCGCTCTACCTCACGACCGACGTCTTCCTCGCCCCCGAGATCGCCGCCCTGCCCGACGGCGACGCCGCGAAGGAGGCCGGTCTCGCCGAGCTCGCGAGCGGCCTCGGCCTCGCGACCACCATCTCGGGCCTCATCATCGCCGCCATCGCACCCGTGCTCGCCCAGCGCGCCGACGCGAGCGGGCGCCGCAAGTTCTGGCTGCTCGTCTACACGGCCGTGCTCATCGTCACGACGGGCTCCCTCTTCTTCGTGCAGGGCGCGCCCCAGTTCTTCGTGCTCGGCGTCTCGCTCATCGCGATCGGCACCGTCTTCAGCGAGCTCGCGGGCGTCAACTACAACGCGATGCTCGTGCAGGTCGCGACGCCGAAGACCGTCGGACGCGTCAGCGGCCTCGGATGGGGTCTCGGCTACATCGGCGGCATCCTCGCGCTCGTCATCGTGATCGTCGCCTACTCGATGGACTGGTTCGGGCTGCCGCAGGAGAACGGCCTGCCGTTCCGCGTCGTCGCGCTCGGCTGCGCGATCTGGACGACCGTGTTCGTCATCCCCTTCGTGCTCAACGTCCCCGAGCTCGAGCGCACCGAGCCGAAGAAGCGCGTCAACTTCTTCGCGAGCTACGTCGTGCTGTTCAAGGACATCGCGGCCCTCTACCGCGAGTCGCGCCCCACCTTCTGGTTCCTGCTCGCGAGCGCCGTCTACCGCGACGGCCTCGGCGCCGTCTTCACCTTCGGCGCGGTCATCGCCTCGGTGTCGTTCGGCTTCGGGTTCCTCGAGGTCGTGGCGTTCGGCATCGCCGCGAACCTCGTGGCGGGCGTCAGCACGATCATCGCGGGCCGCTTCGACGACATCTTCGGCGCGCGCGCCGTCATCGTCACCGCGCTCGTCGGCCTCGTCGTGTCGGGCAGCCTCGTGTTCCTGCTCAACGACATGGGCAAGATCGCGTTCTGGATCTTCGGCCTCGCGCTGTGCATCTTCGTCGGCCCCGCGCAGGCGTCGAGCCGCTCGCTGCTGGCCCGCGTGACGCCCGCCGGCCAGGAGGGTCAGGTGTTCGGCCTCTACGCGACGACCGGCCGCATCGCGAGCCCCATCTCCTCGTCGCTCTGGACGCTCTTCATCGTCGTGTTCGGCGCGACGGTCTTCGGCATCCTCGGCATCGTGCTCACGATCCTCGCCGGCCTCGTGCTCATGCTGCTCGTGCGCATGCCGAAGCACGTGCGCGTCCGCTGACCCCGGGGATCCCCCGGAGTTCCGAGACGCAGGGCCGGATCACGGCTACCGTGGGGTCATGTCGACGCGGACACTCGCCTACTGGCTGGCGCTCGTCGACCGCCTCGTGGAACGCGGTTTCGCCGGGGCGCTCGAGGAGCACGGCATCACCCGGATGCAGTGGCGCATCCTGACCGCGCTGGGCGACGGCCCGGCGACGGCCGACCAGCTCGACGCCGCCCTCGCGGACCTGCCCGCCTACGACGACGACGCGACGGCCGCCGAGCAGCTCGGCGAGCTCGTGGAGTCGGGGTGGGTGGAGGCCGCCGACGCCTACCGGCTGACCGAGCGGGGCCGGACGGCGCACGGCCACATCCTCGACGCGGTCGCGGAGCTGCGCACGCGCGTGCTCGAGGGCATCTCGCCGGAGGAGGAGCAGACGATGGTCGCGCTCCTCGAGCGGATGGCGCGCAACCTCGGCTGGGAGTCCTGAGCGCCGCGCACGGCGGCCGCACGGCATCCGCCCGCTAGTCTGAGCCCATGTCGCCCGCTGACGCCACCGAGCTCGTGCTCCTCCTCGACGACGACGGGAAGCCCGTCGGAACGGCGCCCAAGGCGACCGTGCACACGACCGACACCCCGCTGCACTTCGCGTTCTCGTGCCACGTGTTCAACTCGGCCGGGCGCATGCTGCTGACGCGCCGCGCGCTCACCAAAGACACCTTCGCGGGCGTGTGGACGAACGCGTTCTGCGGTCACCCTGCTCCCGGCGAGAAGGCGATCGACGCCGTGCAGCGCCGGGCGGGCGACGAGCTCGGGGTTCCGGTGCGCGACGTCGAGCTCGTGCTGCCGCACTTCCGCTACCGCGCGGCCGACGCGAACGGCATCGTCGAGAACGAGATCTGCCCCGTGTTCCGCGCGATCATCGACGGCGACCCGAAGCCCGCCAAGGACGAGGTGTCGGAGTGGGTGTGGGCCGACCCGCTCTCGCTGCGCATGGCCGTGTCGGCGGCGCCCTTCGCGTTCAGCCCGTGGTTCTCGCTGCAGCTCGCGCAGTGGCCCACCGGGCGCTAGTGGTGCCTACTCGCCTGGTGCTCTGGCATCGCTCGGCGCCGGGCGATCCATCCGTGACCCTCGGCGGAGAGCAAGGAAGACCGTAGCTATAAGGACGAAAGCGGCGAGCGGCGAGCGCGCGAGTTGAGCGATCATCCAGATCAGTGGATCAGTTCGTGACTCGACGATCGATTCGCCACCGCAGACAACGCTTACGCTAATTGCACCAGCTAGCACCGTTGCGAACGCGAACCAGAACGTGCGCCTGACGTCCCGCGGAACCAGCCTCGAGGTGACGAGCAGAGAACAGACTATGAGCGCAGTTGTCACTGACCCCACTACGGCGTACTGCGGCGCGATGACAAGAGCGGCACCAAATGCCTCGATGCCTCCGCCAGACACGGCCGCAGTCTGCGTCTCCCCAACGGCAACGACTACGGCAACCAGCACGCCAACGACGGCGCCCGCGGTCGAAGATCCCAGCAAACGAAGAGCATTCATCCGCTTATGGACACCGGGTCACCGTTTGGGAGATAAACCGTCGACCGTACGGCAGAGTCACTGGCTTGTACCACCACGATGTTGCCGCTCACAACAGTCCAGTCCTCACGGAGCGAACCGGTCTCAGTGCCGGCGGGCAACAAGTAGGTGACGAACGTTCGGCCGTCGACACCCTGCAACCCGAGTTCAAGGCCCCCAGAGGCTACGACCGAACCGTAGTTGCAGGCACCCCCAACAGTCTGCCCCGAATCACCGAGCGACACGATCACGCAGATCTGACCGGAGGCGTCGAGAGCCGCCCAGTAGTTGCGGGTTCCTTCAGACCCAAGTAGGCGGGAACTGTCGCCTTTCAATCCACCCTTCCCCCAATCCTCGAGGGGGATCGATGTCGGTAGTCGATCTGCAGGCTGTTGAGGCTGGCCGAACGCGGGAACCAGTTCTTCGGCTGCCACGCTATCCGCACTCGCGAGCATCGTCCCGGCAAGACATGCGCCGCCCGTGGCCAGGATCATTGATCCGACAAGCAACAGCCTCTTCATCAGTTGTTCCTCTGGCACGTTGCACCCACCGTGGGATTGCCCGCCACGGCACCTCCGATGTAGTCCCAATAGCACCTGCTCTGAGCGCCCGAGTATGTGACGTGGGCGATGTTGACGGTCGCGCCGTCGTCACTGTAGGACGAGGCAAGGAGATATCCGCCCGAGACTGTCTGGATGTAGGTGCGCATGATGGTCGAATCGACCCACGCTTTTCCCCCGCGGACCGTGCCGACCGCCGAGTACTTGATCTCAACCTCGTGAAGCGGATAGTGCAAGGCATACTGGATCCAGGCCGCCTGGGCTGCGGTGGGAGCAGAGAACGCCACAAGACTCAGCGACACGACGACCGCCAACAGAACCAGCGTCCGAGGCCTCCGCCCACCCACTTCGCCGTGAGTTGTCTTCACTTCGGCAGTGTATCGGCGCAACTGATGCGCAGTCCATCATGGCCCACCGGGCGCTGAGCGCTACTCCCCCGCGGCGCCCGCATCCGTCACGGTGACATCCGTGCGGTGGAAGTTCTGCCATGAGCGCGAGGCCGTCGGCCCCCGCTGCCCCTGGTAGCGGTTGGCGTATGGCCCCGAACCGTAGGCGTTGACCACGGGCGAGCTCGTGCGGATGAAGCACAGCTGGCCGATCTTCATGCCCGGCCAGAGCTTGATCGGCAGCGTCGCGACGTTCGAGAGCTCGAGCGTGACGTGGCCCGAGAACCCGGGGTCGACGAAGCCCGCGGTGGAGTGGGTGAGCAGGCCGAGGCGCCCGAGCGAGCTCTTGCCCTCGAGGCGCGCCGCGAGGTCGTCGGGCAGGGTGACGAGCTCGTAGGTGGAGCCCAACACGAACTCGCCGGGGTGCAGGATGAACGGCTCGCCCGGCTTCGTCTCGATCAGCCGCGTAAGCTCGGGCTGCTCCTCGGCGGGGTCGATGAACGGGTACTTGTGGTTGTCGAACAACCGGAAGTACCGGTCGAGGCGCACGTCGATGCTCGACGGCTGGATCATCTCGCGGTCGAGGGGGTCGAGCCCGATGCGGCCGGCGTCGAGTTCGGCGGTGATGTCGCGGTCGCTGAGCAGCATGCGTCGAGCGTAGCGGGATGCGCCGGGCGCTCCCGACAACTATTCCCCGAGGTTCGCGCGCATCTCCTGATAGGAGCCGCTGTCGAGAATCTCGCCGGTTGCGTCGTCGACGAACTCCACCGTCACGTCGACGGCGTCGGCGTCCACCCCAGCGAACTGTTGGTAGAGCGCTCCCTGTAGGTAGAAGCCAACGACGAGGAAGGCCTCGAACGGCGAATACCGCGACGCGTCGACTGACACACGGTAGTTGGTCAGCCCGTCGTCGAACTCGACGGACGTGACGGAGTTGGATTCGTCGGCGACGAGTTCATCCGCAGCGTCACGCGCGGCGGACCGCTGCTGACTGAGGAAGTCGTCACGCTGGGCACGCGTCATCGTGTAGACGACGGAATCGCCCTCGACCCGCGCGGAGAACCCCTTGGAGTCCGCCGCGGCGAGGATCTCGTCGTCGGTCAGGGTGCCCTCGGCGTCGAGCAGAGAACGAGCAATCGTGATATCGACCGTGAAGAGGCTCTCGTCGACCTCGATGGCCGCCGGCGAGTCCTCCTCTGTCGGGGCAGGGCCCGCCGCGCACGAGACGAGGCTCGCGGAGGCGAAAAGGGCGATCCATGCAGCAGCGAAACGAGCAGTCGGGCGCACGCAGCTCCTCGGGTTGGAAACGAAGTGGTGGCGAGGCCGCGCGGATGAGCACGACTCCGCTTTCACACTATCGCGTGCGACGGCGCCGCGGAGCTTCGGAAGGTTCGCGAGCATGACGGTGCGACTCCGCAGTGCCTTCTCGCTGAAGATTCGTCTGTCGGCGGCACCCGTCGCCCAGGTGTCTGTTGAGCCCGGGTCTCGGATAGTCTGGTACCGCAGCCGTTCGCGGCTCATGGGGCTGTAGTTCAATGGCAGAACTTCTGCTTCCCAAGCAGACAGCGCGGGTTCGATTCCCGTCAGCCCCTCCACTTCGACGCCACTGTGGATTCTCAATTCTGTTCAGACCACCCTGCGTTCAACTGAGACGAAGGTCGGCGAACTCCGGACGACGAGTTCTCAGGTCACAACGCTGCCCGAAGTTCCTGAGCGACTCCCAGCGCGAAAAGTGGGCGGCGATCCACACTCGGGTCCGCCGCCCACTGTCGGGGTCATACGCCCCTACTGCCCTCGAACCGCCCGATGCAGGCCGCGAGCGTCGCGCTCGATTCGCCCGGTACTCAGCCCTCAGCAACCACGGCCATCGCGTTCGCGATCTCCACGAGCGAGACGTGCTCGAGGTTTCGCCCGTCGCCCGCCTCGCTGCGACGCACATCGCGCCACTCGAGAGGATCGATCCCGCCTGGCCATGCAAACCAGTGGTCGGTAGTGCGCATGTACTCCTGCGGCAGGCACCGCAGGATCGCCTCAGCGCGGGCCGGCGCAACACGACTGATCAGTTGCCGCGCACGCTCAGCTCGGTGTCGCCGAAGTCGTTCTGCGCGGACTGCTCGACCACCGTCGCCCTATCGGGCGTCTTTCCGGTATCAGCGCGCGGGGATGAGCAGCCGGAGAGGAGGCCGCGAGCGCGATCGCAGAGCCAGCAAAGCGTGGGTGCGAGGCGATGGTGGTATGTCTGACCGTCTGGCTGACAGCTCGCGCTCGCTGCCACGCGCCGCGGCCGCACAGCTGGGTCGACGAAGCGCGAGTCGTCAACGGCTCGGCACGATCGCGGTGCGCATCCGGAGCTCGCGTCCGCCGTCGACCTCGAGGAGCTCGAGGGCGACGGTGATCCCCGCGACGGTGTCGAGCCCGGCCAGGTGCGTGCCGCCGCAGGGGATGCGCGCGTCGCCGCCGGGGAGCTCGCACACCCAGGTGCGACGGGCCGAGATGGCGTCGTCGTCGCGCTCGATGCGGACGGACGCGCCCGTGGCGACCCACTCGGCGAGCGTCGCGTTCGCGCGGGCCGCGACCGCGTCGAGGTCGTCGAGAGCGGCGACGTCGAAGCCCTTCTTCCGCAGCGACTTGCCGATGCGGTAGACGTCGGTGGAGCCGAGCTCCTCGATGCGGGAGCTCTGGATCGCGGCGGCGTCGAAGCCGGGGGCGCCGAGCGCGTCGGGCGGCACGGGCTTCGTCCACGCGTCGGCGAGCGCCGCGTCGAGCGCGAGCGAGGCGAGGTGGCACGCGGTGTGGCCGGCCGAGAGGGCGCTGCGGTAACCCGCGTCGACGGTCACCTCGACCGCGTCGCCGACGGCGGGAGCTACCCCCTCGACGACGTGGCCTACAACGAAGACCCACTCGGGCGCACCCATGCGCACGGGGAGGTCGCGGCCAAGCAGGAGCTCGCCGTCGTGGACACCACCCGTGACGCCATCGACGATCGCCGCCTCGCCTGCGCCCCACCGCATCCGTCCGCGGTCGGCAGGCTGGTCGGGCCACGCCGTGTCGACGGGGTGGAACGCGGTGCGGTCGAGCAGCACCGCGGAGCGGCCGTCGCCGAGCGGCTCGACGTGGAGCACGGTGCCCGTGGAGACGGTGGCGCCGTCGGGGTAGCTGACGCGGGTGTCGACGGAGGGGAGGGTCACCCCCTCACCGTAGCCGCGGCTCAGGCGAGGAAGTCGCGCAACCCCTCGAGCAGGCGGTCGACCTCGGCGGCCGTCGTGTACGGCGCGAGCCCCGCGCGGAGCCCCCCGTCATCCCCGAGCCCGAGCGCGCGTGACGCCTCGAGCGCGTAGAAGTTGCCGGCGGGCGCGTGCACGTCGCGCGCCGCGAGGAACGCGGATGCCTCCGCCGCCGAGCGGCCCCGGAACGTCATGAGGGTGGTCGGCGTGCGCTCGGCCGCGCGCGACCACACCGTCACCTGCTCGCCCAGCTCGGCGAGGCCGGCCTCGAGCCGCGGGTGCAGGGCCGACTCGTGCGCGTGCAGGGCGCGGAACGACGCCGCGAGCGCCCCGCGGCGCGTCGTCGCGTCCCCGGGGGCGAGCGAGGCGAGCACCTCGACCGCCGCCGTGACGCCCGCCATGAGCTCGTAGGGGAGGGTGCCGAACTCGAAGCGCTCGGGCACGACGTCGGTCGACGGCGCGAGCTTGTCCGGCCGGATCGTCTCGAGCAGGGCGGGGTCGGCCCCGAGCACCGCGCAGTGCGGGCCGAGGAACTTGTAGGGCGAGCACACGACGAAGTCGGCCCCCAGCTCCTCCCGGTCGACGAGGTGGTGCGCTGCGTAGTGCACCGCGTCGACGTAGACGAGCGCGCCGACCGCGTGCGCGGCATCCGCGATCGCTCGCACGGGCGGCCTCGTGCCGATGAGGTTCGACGCCGCCGTCACCGCGACGAGTCGCGTGCGCTCGGACAGCACCTCGGCGAGGTCGTCGAGCAGCAGCTCCCCCGTCGCCGGGTCGAACCGGATCCAGCGCACCGTCGCGCCCGTGCGCTCCGCGGCCTGCACCCAGGGCCGCACGTTCGAGTCGTGGTCGAGCCGCGTGACGACGACCTCGTCACCCGGACCCCAGTCGCGGGAGAGGTGACGCGAGAAGTCGTAGGCGAGCTGCGTGGCGCTGCGCCCGTAGACGACGCCGGAGGCGGGCACACCGAGCAGGTCGCCGACCGCCTCGCGCATCGCGAGCACCGCGTCCGTCGCGTTGCGCTCCGAGAGCGTCGAGGTGCCGCGGTTCGAGAGCGGCCCGGTGAGCACGCGCGCGACGGCCTCGCCGACCTCGCGCGGCGTCTGGGTGCCGCCGGGGCCGTCGAAGTGGGCGACGCCCGTCTCGAGGGCGGGGAAACGGCCGCGGAAGGCGGCGACATCGAACGACATGGTGCTCCGGATCGTCAGGGGGTCGGGCTGGAGGAGGGCGTCGGGGTCGACGGCGGCTCGACCCCGAAGAGGCCGGTGCCGTACTTCGCGAGCGCCTCGTAGGACGTCGCCGTAGGTCTGCGGGTCGAGGTGGTCGGGGCTGCCGTACGTCGCGAGCAGGAGGCCGATGAGCCCCTGCGCGGGCGGACTGAGCGGCTTGTCCTTGTGGGCGTTGCCCGGAGCGTGGCGACGACGGAGCCGTGGTGCATGCGGTCGTGCGCGATCGTGCCGGGCGCGGTCCAGGCCGGGATCGCGATCGCCGGCACGCGGCATCCGAGTCGGTCGAAGGCGAAGCCCATCCGCGCAGCTTGCCGAAGGCCGGATGGACGTCGTTGTGGTTGTACGTCGTCCGCGGCTCGATGAAGGCGTAGGCCGGGAGGGTGCCGGCGTCGACGTCGTCGTAGAACCGCTCCATCGTGGCGAAGTGGCCGGTCTTCCAGTACCACTCGAGCGAGGGTGCGTGCAGCACCCCCGTGAGCGACACGAGCTGCAGCTCGTCGTAGTAGATGCGCCAGTCGACCCCGGCCTCCTCGAGGCGGTCGAACACGGTCGGTACGGCGGGGGCGTCGAGCCACTTGCGGTAGCCGCCCCCGTTCTTGTTGGTGACGAAGCCGTGCGAAGTGCCCGCGTGGAAGAACGAGCGGTTGGTCTGGCTCGGCACCGCCGCGAACCAGTGGTCGTACACGGCGAACTCGCGCGCGAGCGTCGACAGCACCGGCAGCATCTCGGGCGTGAACGACCCCATCACGCGGCCGAGTTCCTCGAGCATGTTGTCGAAGGACCGGTTCTCGCCCATGATCACGACGAGGTGCTCGAGCGCCGGCGCGGTCTCAGGGTCGGGCGTGCGCAGCGACGCGCGCGCACCGAGCTCGTGGCCCACCGCAGCGCCTCCCGCGGCGCCCACGACGACGCCGGAGGCCGCCGCACCGCCCACGCGCAGGAAGTCGCGCCGGCTCGTGCCGGGCCTCGTCTCGGATCCCGCCTGCTCGTCCCCGCTCACGCGTACATCTTCCAGCAGTCCGACGGCGGGCTCGCGTGGATTAGCGTGGGCACGTGACCGTTTTCTCCCCCGAGGTCGTCGACGCCGTGCTCCACCACATGAACGACGACCACACCGACGACAACATCCTGATCGTGCGCGCCTTCGCGGGGCGCGATCCCGAGTCGGCGCGGATGATCGACCTCGACCATCGCGGGGGCACCTGGCGCTACACGGTCGGCGGCGAGGAGGCCGAGCTGCACCTGCCGTGGTCGCGTGAGCTGAGCGAGCGTCCCGAGATCCGCCGCGAGGTCGTCGCGCTCTACGACGCGGCGTGCGCCAAGCTCGGCATCGAGCCCCGACCGCACGACTGAGCCCGTGACCCCCAACCGGATCGCGTCGGCGGCGGGTGCCGCGGTCTTCGCGATCGTCGGGGGCTGGGGGCTCGTGGTCTCGCTCGATCCGGCCGTCGACCCGGCCGTCGGCCCCCTCGTGGCGGGCCTCGTCGGCACGAGTGTCGTGCTCGCCGTGCTGCACCTCGTGCTCGCTGCGGCCCTCGCCGTCGGTGCGCTCCGCGGCGAGCGGCTCGCTCGGCCCGTGAACGTCGCCGTCGGCACGGTCCTGCTGCTCGTCGGCCTCTTCGGCCTCTTCGCGGTCGGCACGCCCGTCAACGTGCTCGCCCTCAACGGGGCCGCGAACCTGCTGCACTTCGCCGCCTCGTCGGCTCTGCTCGCGACGGGGCTCGGGGCGTCCCGGACGGATGCGACGCCCGCCGCGACGCGCCGCGCGGGCTAGCGCACACCTTCAGTCGGACATAAACTAAGGGAAACCTAACCTCTCAAGGAGCGCCCCGTGACCGTCCTGCCCTTCTCCCAGGCTCTTCGTGAGCGCACCTGGACCGGCCACTCCGAGAGCGAGCACGCGGGTTTCATGGCCGACCTCATGAAGGGCGAGGGCACGCGCGACGACTACATCGCGCTCGTCGTGCAGCACTACTTCATGTACGAGGCCCTCGAGAGCGCCGAGGCCGCCTTCGCCGGCGACCCGATCGTCTCGCGCTTCGCGACCCCGCGTCTCACGCGCCTCCCCGCGCTCGAGGTCGACCTCGAGTTCCTCCTCGGCGCCGACTGGCGCGAGCGCATCGCGCCGCTGCCGAGCACGGTCGAGTACGTCGAGCGCATCCGTCGGGTCGCCGCCGAGCGCTGGGCGGGCGGCTTCGTCGCCCACCACTACACGCGCTACCTCGGCGACCTCTCGGGCGGCCAGTTCATCGGCAAGCTCATGGCGCGCCGTTTCGGCTTCGACACCCAGGGCGTCGCGTTCTACGTGTTCGACGAGATCGCCGACCCAAACGAGTTCAAACAGGCCTACCGCGAGGAGCTCGACAGCATCGAGTGGACCGAGGAGGAGCGCGACCGGGTGATCGACGAGGTCGTGCTCGCCTACCGCTTCAACACCGAGGTGTTCGAGGACCTCGCCCGCGCGAAGGCCGCCGCCTAGCTGTTCTTCCTCGACACGTTGTGAACGCCTGAGGTAGGCGAAGACCTCCGGGACGA
>WKJB01000052.1_pt1 | contig 43774 bp, 45 predicted proteins | sample 5403331 | NCBI WGS metagenome assembly WKJB01 (sample SAMN13198853, study PRJNA488119) | plastic metagenome | isolation source: water-polyurethane dispersion (WPUD) containing a polyether... | place: Mexico: Mexico City | collected 2016 | reverse complement strand
CCCGACATGCTCGAAGGCCACGCGCACCAGTTCCGAACCCAGCCGGATGAAGCGCGTCCGGTCCTCCTGCCGCAGCGAGCGGCGGATGGCGGCCTTGGCTCGGCCGGTGACGACGATGTCGAGCCAGGTCGCCTGCGGCCGCTGGCCGGAGGCGGCGATGATCTCGACCGACTGGCCGTTCTTGAGCCGCGTCCACAGCGGCACGCGGATGCCGTCCACCTTCGCGCCCACGCAGGAACTGCCCAGCCGGGTATGGATGGCATAGGCGAAATCCAGCGGCGTCGCCCCTTTCGGCAGCGGGATCACGTCGCCCTTGGGCGAGAAGCAGAATACCTGGTCGGAATACATCTCAAGCTTCACATGCTCGAGGAATTCGTCGTGGTCCTCTTCGCCGAAACGCTCGGTCAGGCTGGCGATCCATTCGCCCGGATCGATGGCAAAGGGGTTCGCCGTGCGCACGCCGTCGCGATAGGCCCAATGCGCGGCCACGCCCGCCTCAGCCACCTCGTGCATCTGTCGGGTGCGGATCTGCACCTCGACCCGCTTGCCGTCGCGGCCCGAGACGGTGGTGTGGATCGAGCGGTAGCCGTTCGCCTTGGGCTGGCTGATGTAATCCTTGAACCGGCCGGGCACGGCGCGCCAGCGGTGATGGATGACGCCCAGGGTGCGATAGCAGTCGGCCTCGGTCCGGGTGATGATGCGGAATCCGTAGATGTCCGACAGGCGCGAGAAGGAAAGCTGCTTTTCCTGCATCTTGCGCCAGATGCTGAAGGGCCGCTTGGCGCGGCCGTAGACATCGGCCTCGATCCCCTCGCGTTCAAGCTCGGCGCGGATGTCGGCGGTGATCTTGGGGATCACGTCGCCGGATTCGCGCTGCAGGCTGACGAAGCGGCGGATGATCGAGTTGCGGGCCTCGGGGTTGATGACCTTGAAGGCCAAGTCCTCAAGCTCCTCGCGCATCCATTGCATGCCCATGCGGCCGGCCAGCGGCGCATAGATGTCCATGGTCTCGCGCGCCTTCTGCAGCTGCTTTTCCGGGCGCATGGACTTGATGGTCCGCATGTTGTGCAGACGGTCGGCCAGCTTGACCAGGATCACGCGAAGATCGCGCGACATGGCCATGAAAAGCTTGCGGAAATTCTCGGCCTGCTTGGAATGCGCGCCCGAGAGCTGCAGATTGGTCAGCTTGGTGACCCCATCGACCAGATCGGCGATCTCGCGCCCGAAGATCTGCGCCACCTCGGCCCAGGTCGAACGCGTGTCCTCGATCGTGTCGTGCAGCAGCGCGGTGACGATGGTGGCATCGTCCAGCCGCATCTCGGTCAGGATGGCGGCGACCGCGACGGGATGGGTGAAATAGGGCTCGCCCGAATGGCGGAACTGCCCCTCATGCATGCGACGCCCGTATTCGTAGGCGTCGCGGATCAGCTCGGCATTGGTGCGCGGGTTGTAATTGCGGATAAGCGCGATGAGGTCTTCGACGTCGATCATGTTCAGCCGAAGACCTTTGGACTCAGTTCCTGCCTTGCGCTTCCAGCATCATGCGCAGCATGCGCTCCTCGGATTCCTCGTCGGCGGGCTTCGGACGGTCGATCTCGGCGCCCAGAAGCAGCGCCATCGCGTCCTCCTCGGGCTCGTCGACCTCGATCTGGGTCTGCTGGGCCTCGATCATGCGCTCGCGCAGTTCGTCCACGGGCTGGGTCTCGTCGGCGATCTCGCGCAGCGAGACCACGGGATTCTTGTCATTGTCGCGGTCGACGGTCAGCGGGCTCCCCGCCGCGATTTCACGCGCGCGATGGGCCGCCAGCATCACCAGGTCAAAACGGTTCGGAACCTTGTCGACGCAATCTTCGACTGTAACGCGGGCCATCGGTCACCTTATCAGCTGGAATCGGGGTGCAGGGCGAAGCCGGATATTTGGGTGCGCGAAACGGAAATGTCAAGCACTTGCCGGCCGCATCCCGGCCATGGCCTCGGGCGGCAGCGCCGCCAGCATCTGCGCCACGCTGAGCCCAAGGCGCGGATGCACCCAGCCGGGCGCGATCTCGGCCAGCGGCGCCAGCACGAAGCCGCGGTCCTGCATCCGGGGATGCGGCAGGATCAATTCGGGCGGCGCATGCCGCGGCTGTTCCTCGGGCGGCAGGCCGCGCCAACGGTCCTGCGCATCCGCGTCGGGCAGCACCAGATCGCCATGCGCCAGCAGGTCCAGATCCAGCCCCCGCGCCTGCCAGCGCGGCCCGTCGCGGCGGCGTCCCAGCGCCGCCTCGATCGCGTGCAGCTCGCGCAGGAGTTGATCGGGCGGCAGCGCGCAGGAAAGTGAAACCGCAGCGTTCACATAATCGGGACCGGAACCGGCCGGCACCGCCGGGGTGGACCAGAATCGGCTGACGGCAAGCGGCACAACCGCAGGTAATTTCAAAAGCTTATCCAGCGCGAAACGCAAGCTGTCCGATGGGATACCTGCCGAACTAGGCAGGTTTGCACCCAGCGCCACCAGGACTAAGTTCGCCTTCTGACTTTGGTAAAGAGACATCTTGGGGGAATCGTGTTTTACAAGGATGATCGGCTGGCGTTGTTCATCGACGGGTCGAATCTTTATGCTGCCGCGAAGGCGCTTGGCTTCGATATCGACTACAAGCTCTTGCGGCAGGAATTCGAGCGGCGCGGCAAGCTGATCCGCGCCTATTACTATACGGCCCTGCTGGAGAACGAGGATTACTCACCGATCCGTCCGCTGGTCGACTGGCTGCATTACAACGGCTATTCCATGGTGACGAAACCCGCGCGTGAATATACCGACGCTCTGGGCCGCCGCAAGGTCAAGGGCAACATGGATGTCGAGCTGGTCATCAACGCCATGGAGCTGGCGCCGCGGCTGGACCATGCGGTGCTGTTCTCGGGCGACGGCGATTTCCGGCCGCTGGTCGAGGCGCTGCAGCGCCAGGGCGTGCGGGTCTCGGTGGTCTCGACCATGCGCAGCCAGCCGCCGATGATCGCCGACGAGTTGCGCCGCCAGGCCGACAATTTCATCGAACTGGACGCGCTGCGCGACATCATCGGCCGCCCGCCCCGCGAAAGCGCCCCGCAGCAGGACGCCTGAACCCCCGGCGCCGCCGAAGACCCCGTCCCGGCGGGCCGGCGCCTTTCCCTTCCCCCGCCGCGGCGGGCCAAGGGTGTTTCTTTCCCCGATCATCCACCGCTTCCTGACAGGCCTCGCCATATCCGGCTTGCCAGGCGGCCGCGTTTCGGCGATACGCGCCCTTGCCGGTCCCGAAAGGGCCAAGAGGGAATCCGCGGCGCATCCCTGCGCCAACCGGAACTGCCCCCGCAACTGTAGGCGGCGAGCCGCGTCCGATCACGTCACTGGGTCCTCGACCCGGGAAGGCCAGGACAGGCAGCGACCCGCCAGTCAGGAGACCTGCCGGCGCCTTGACGTTCACACCGGGCGGGGTTGTCCGGGGAGGGTGAGATGACGACAGCCAGACGCGGCCCCATGCCGCCTGCCCCGCCTTGCGGGCAGGACGCGGTCCGCCAAGCCCAACGTTGCGCCGCCTCCGGCCCCTGGTCCCAACCAGATGGAGACGGAGCATGTTCCTGCGTTCGGGCCTGATCGGCCTTTCCCTGTCCCTTGCCGCATTCGCCGCCCATGCCGGCGCGACCGGCTATCCGCTGACGGTCGAGAATTGCGGCCAGACGCTGGAATTCGACGCCGCACCGGCCTCGGCCGTAAGCGTCGGCCAGGCCGCGACCGAGGTGCTTTACGCGCTCGGCCTCGGCGACAAGGTCGCCGGCACCTCGGTCTGGTTCAGCGAGGTGCTGCCGCAGTTCCGGGACATCGACGCCAAGGTCGCGCGGCTGGCCGACAACGATCCCAGCTTCGAAAGCGTGGTGGCCAAGAAGCCGGGGCTGGTCGCGGTGCAATATGAATGGCATGTCGGCCCGCAGGGCATCGTCGCCACCCGCGAGCAGTTCCACGAGCTCGGCATCCCGACCTATGTCATGCCGGCCGATTGCGTCGGCAAGGACAACGCGGTCGGGCTTGACGGCACGCGGCTGGCGATGTTCTCGACCGCGAGCCTCTACCAGGGCATCGAGGAACTGGCGGCGATCTTCGACGTGCAGGACCGGGGCGCCGCGCTGGTCGCAGACCTGAAGGCGCGCGAGGAAGAGGCCGAGGCCGAGGCCAGGGCGCTGGGGCTCAAGGACGGATCGGCGGTGTTCTGGTTCTCCTCGGCCGAGATGGACATCGATCCCTATGTCGCCGGCCGCAAGGGTGCGCCGGGCTACATGATGGAGACGCTGGGATTGCGGAACATCGTGGAATCGGACGAGGAATGGCCGACCGTCGGCTGGGAGACCATCGCCAGGGCCAATCCCACGGTGATCGTGGTGGCCCGGATGGACCGCCGCCGCTTCGAGGCCGACGACGTCGAGAAGAAGCTCGCCTTCCTGAAATCCGACCCGGTGGCCAGCCAGATGGATGCGGTGAAGGCCGGCCGCATCGTCGTCATGGATGCCGGCGCCATGGACGCGACGATCCGGGTGATCGACGGTCTGGAAGAGCTGGCGGCGGCGCTGAAATCCTACGGCCTGCCGCAATGACGCCGGCCGCGGCCGGACCGCGCAGGGCGCTTGTCGCCGCGCTTCTGGCGCTGGCGGTGCTGGCGGCGGCGGTGCTGGCCGGGGCGATGATCGGCGAGACCCGCATCGCCCCGGATCTGGTGCTGAAGGTGCTGGCCAACCGGCTGTGGCAGGCGGGCCATGCGCTCGACCCGCTGGATCAGGGCATCGTCTGGAGCTATCGCGTGCCCCGCGCGCTGGTCGCCGCCGCCTGCGGCGCGGGACTGGCCGTCTCGGGCGTGGTGCTGCAGGCGCTGCTGCGCAACGCCCTGGCCGATCCCTATATCCTCGGCATCTCGGCCGGGGCCTCGACCGGGGCGGTGGCGGTGACCATCGCCGGGCTCGGGGCGGGGCTGCTCTCGATGTCGCTCGGCGCCTTCATGGGGGCGCTGATCGCCTTCGGGCTGGTGGCGGCGCTGGCCCGGGCCGCCGGCGCCGACGCCGGACGCGGCGGCGCGGCCCAGATCGTGCTGGCGGGCATCGCCGGCTCGCAGCTCTTCAACGCCCTGACCGCCTTCGTCATCGCGAAATCGGCGAATGCCGACCAGGCGCGCGGCATCATGTTCTGGCTGATGGGCAATCTCAGCGGCGTGCGCTGGCCCGAGGTGCAGCTGGCCGTGCCGGTCGCCGTCATGGGCTGGCTGGTCTGCCAGCTGCATGCGCGCGGGCTGGACGCCTTCGCCTTCGGGGCCGACAGCGCCGCCTCGCTGGGCGTGCCGGTGCGGCGGGTCCGGGCGGTGCTGATCCTGGCCGCGGCGCTGGTGACGGCGGTCATGGTGTCGATCCTGGGCTCGATCGGCTTCGTCGGGCTGGTGATCCCGCATGCGGCGCGCTTCCTGGTCGGCGTCCGCCACGGCCGGCTGATCCCGGCCGCGGCGCTGATCGGCGCGGTCTTCCTGATCGGCGCCGACATCCTGTCGCGCGTCATCATCAGGGGCCAGGTCCTGCCCATCGGCGTCGTCACCGCGCTGATCGGCGCCCCGGCCTTCGCGCTGATCCTGATCCGCAGCCGGGGCCAGATGCGATGAGGCTTTCGGCGCAATCCCTGTCCCTCGCCCTGCGCGGGCGCGAGATCATCCGCGACGTCTCGCTGGAGGTGACGCCCGGCGAGACGCTGGCGCTGGTCGGGCCGAACGGTTCGGGCAAGTCGACGCTGCTGCGGCTGCTGGCCGGGCTGGTCCGCCCGGACCGGGGCGCCATCCGGCTTGAGGGCCAGCCTCTTGCCCGGCTGTCGCGTCGCGGGATCGCTCAGCGCATCGCGCTGGTCGAGCAGCAGGCCGACACCGCCGAACGCCTGACCGCCCGCGCCGCCGTCGAGCTGGGCCGCACCCCCTGGCTCTCGGCGCTCGCACCCTGGAGCGAGCGGGACGAGCGGCAGGTCGCCCGCGCGCTCGACGCGGTGGAGATGACCGCGCTGGCGGATCGCAGCTGGGCCACCCTGTCGGGCGGCGAGCGCCAGCGGCTGCACATCGCCCGCGCCCTGGCGCAGGAGCCGGGACTGCTGCTGCTCGACGAGCCGACCAACCATCTGGACATCCACCACCAGCTGGCGATCCTGGGCTTCATCCGGCAGCTGCCCATCACCACCGTCATCGCGCTGCACGACCTCAACCAGGCCATGGGCTGCGACCGCGTCGCGATGCTGGACGGCGGCCGGCTGGTCGCCTGCGGCCCGCCCCCCGAGGTGCTGCGGCCCGATCTGGTCGCGCGCGTCTTCGGCATCCGCGTCCGGCGGGTGCCCGATCCGGCCGGCGGGCCGGACATCCTGACCTTCTCGATCACCTGAAAGGACGCCCATGGTTTCCCGCAGCCTCGCCCTGCTCCTGCTGACCGCCGCCCCTGCCCTCCCCGAGATCCACGAGGTCAGGATGCTGAACCGCAACGAAACCGGCCCGATGGTCTACGAGCCGGACCATCTGGTGGTCGCGGCCGGCGACACGGTCCGCTTCCTGCCGACCCAGCCCGGCCATAACGCCGCGACCATCGACGAGATGATCCCCGCCGGGGCCGAGCCCTTCAAGAGCGGCCTTAACAAGGAATTCGAGGTCACGCTGACCCTGCCCGGCATCTACGGCATCAAATGCAGCCCGCATTACGCCATGGGCATGGTCATGCTGATCCGGGTCGGCGAGGCGGCCGCGCCCGAGATCCCCGCCGCCGTCCCCGCCCGCGCCAGGACGCGCTTCGAGGAAATCCTCGCCCGTCACGGCTCCCCGGACTGAGCCGGCCGGAGCGCCGCGGCCCCGGCGCCCGGCCTCCGACTGCAAAGGGGGCTCCGCTGTCCCCGGCTCTGCGGCGGCAAGGGGCCTTGGCGATCCCGTCGGCGGACCTTGGCGGGACTGCCGTCCCATGCGGCTTGCGCGGTGCCGCGCGTCCTAGCGTTCGGTCAGCTTCAGCTCGATGCGGCGGTTCTGGGCCCGGGCCTCGGCCGTGTCGCCCGCCGCCACCGGCCGGGTATCGGCAAAGCCGGCCGGGGCAAGGCGGGTGGCCGGAAAGCCCAGCTGGTCCACCATGTAGCGCACCACGGCCAGCGCCCGCGCCTGGCTCAGTTCCCAATTGTCGCGATAGCGCCCCAGCCCGGACAGCGGCTGGTCGTCGGTATGGCCGTCGACGCGGATCATCCAGTCGATCTCCGGCGGGATATCGCCCGAGATCTGCTTCAGCATGTCGGCGACCCGCGCGATCTGCTCGCGGCCGCCGGGCGACAGCGTCGCCTCGCCCGGCGCGAACAGCACTTCCGAGGAAAACACGAAGCGGTCGCCCACGACGCGCACGCCCTCGCGCCCTTCCAGGATCTGCGACAGCCGGCCGAAGAATTCCGAGCGATAGCGCGCCAGATCCCGGGCCTCGGCCTCGGCCTTGCTGCGCGCCTCCTCCTCCAGCGCGCGGCGCTTGCGCTCCTCTTCGGCGGCGCGCAGCAGGGCGACGTTGAGCTGCCGGCCCAGATCCTCGGCGCGCAGGTCGGCCTCGCGGCGTTCCTCGCCCGCGGCGTCCAGCACCGCGCGCAGGCTGCCCAGCTGGTCGTTGAGCTGCGCCACCTGCCGGTTGAGCAGCGCGACGCGGCGCTGGTCCTCGGCGGAAAGCGCCTCCTGCTCGGAAATCTTCTGCCGCGCCAGCGCCAGCAGCCCGGCCTGCTTCTCGGCCTCGCTGGCCTGGGCCTCGGCCTGCTCGCCCAGCTCCTTCTTGGCCGCCTCGGCGGCGGCAAGCAGGGTCAGCGTCTCCTCGGCCTGTTTGCGCGCTGCCTCGAGCTCCAGCGTGGCGGCGTCGAGCTCGGCGTCGGATCTCGCCAGCCGCTCGCGCAGCGCCTCGGCGGCGGCGGCGTCGGCCAGGCGGGCGGCTTCGGTCTCGTCCAGCTGCTGCCGGGTCTCGGCATTGCGGCGGCGCAGGTCGCCGACCAGCGCCTCCAGCGCCTCGCGCCGGGCGGCGGCCAGCCGCGCCGCCTCGGTCTGGGCGTCGATCTCGGCCCGGGCGGCGGCCACCGCCTGCTCGGAACGGCGCAGCCGCTCGCGTTCGGCCGTCAGGTCGCGGTCCAGCGTGGCGGCGCGGGCCTGCGAGCTGGACAGCGCGTCCGACAGCTGCGCCACCTGCCGGCCGAGCTGGTCGAGCTCGCTGTCCTGGGTGGTGATCTGGTCGCGCAGCACCGATTGCACCAGCAGGAAGATGGTCAGCACGAACATCATGACCATCAGAAGCGCGGTCATCGCATCGACGAAGCCCGGCCAGATCGTCGCCGAAAAGCGGTTGCCGCTGCCCCGGCTAAGTCCCATCGCCGCGCTCCAGGTTGCGGATCGCCCGGGTCAGCGCCGCCATGTCCTCGCGCAGCTCCGAGATCAGCCCGTCGCGGCCGCTGGCGGCTTCCTCGACCAGCCGGCCCAGTTGCACGTCGATCGAGCGCAGCCGCATTCGCGCCTCGGGATCGTCGCCCGAAATCGCGGCATGGGCCTGACCCGGCCGCTGCGCGCCAAGATCGAGGATGCGGTCCTGTCCCTCGGCCAGCCGCTCCAGCGCCCGGACCAGCCGCGGGCCGTCCAGCGCGGGCGCCGGTGCCTCGGCCAGCGCGACCAGCCGGGCCTGCCCTTCGGCCAGCCGTTCCAGCGCCGCCGCAAGCGCCGGATCGTGGCGCGGCTCGGCCAGCCCGGCGATTGCCCGCTCGACTCCGGCAAGCGCCTGCGCCGTGGCTTCGCGCTCGGCGCTCAGCGCGGCCCCCAGCTGGTCGCGGTCCGAGCCGAGCAGCCCGGCCAGCCTTTCCACGCCCTGCGCCAGCGCCAGCGAACGCTGGTCGGCGGCGGCGGCTTCCTCGTCGCGCAGGACATCGCGGCCGGCATAGAACTCCTGCAGCCCGGCCAGCTGCGCCTCGACCCGCTCGATGAAGCCCGCCAGCGCCGCCTCGCCCAGCCCCTGCCCCTCGGCGCCGCCGAGGCCGATGCGGGTGAATCCCGACATCCATTCCTCGAGCTCGCGATAGAAGCGGTTCTGGCCATGGGCGGCGAAAAGCTCCAGCAGCCCGACGACCAGCGAGCCCGCCAGCCCCAGCAGCGAGCTGGAAAAGGCCGTGGCCATGCCGCCCAGCTGCGATTCCAGCCCGGTCATCAGCTTGTTGAACACCTCGAGCCCGGTCTCGCCATCCTGGGGGGCCAGCGCGCGGATGGTGTCGACCACGGCCGGAACCGTGGTGGCCAGCCCATAGAACGTGCCCAGAAGTCCCAGGAAGATCAGCAGATTCGCCAGATAGCGGGTGATGTCGCGCGCCTCGTCGATCCGCGTCGCCACCGATTCCAGGATCGAGCGCGACGATTCGGTCGAGATGGCCCCGCCCGCCGGCCCGCGCTGGCCCAGAAGCGCGGCCAGCGGCGCCAGCAGCCGCGGCGCGTCGTCCGGCCCCTCGGGCTCGGTCGCGCCCAGGCCCTTTTCGGCGGCATGGCGGCGGCGGGCGGCGAAACGCTCGATCCAGCTGACGGATTTGACCAGTTCGGCCACCTGCCAGAAACAGCCCAGCACGCCCATCACGAAGACGGCCAGGATCAGCCCGTTCAGATATTCGTTCGAGTGAAAGATCGACAGGATCCGGCCGTAGGCGAACCATGCCCCGGCCACGACCAGCGCCAGCACGATCAGCATCAGCACGATCTGCCGCACCGGCTGCGAGAATTGCGGCGGCGCCGGGCCGGCCCCGCCGGGCCCCGTGCCGCGCGTCGCCGCCAGCCGGGCGGCGCGGGAACGGCGGCCTTCGGGCGCGGCGGGCGGCCCCTCGGGCGGTTCGGCGTCGGTTCGGGACAAGACGACCCCCTTGCTGCTTTCGGCCCGACTGTAGAGGCGGGACCGGCGCCTGCCAAGCGCCGTCGCAGCGGCGGATCGCCTCTATTCCGGCCCGGGCGACAGCAGGCCGCGCACCTGCCGCGCCAGTTCGGCCATGGCCAGGTCCTCGATACCCATCTGCTCAAGGTGGCGGGCGGTGTTGAACAGGTAGTCGGCGTTCGGCCCGCGCCCGCCCTGCGCCCGGGCGATGATCCGGGCCTGTTCCTGCAGGTCGATGGCGCCGGCATATTGGTCGTGGTCGCGGCGGATCACATAGGTGACCGCCTCGACCCGGCGGCCGTCCTCCAGCGCCAGCGGCAGCCACAGCTCGGCATAGGCGTTGGTGGTCAGCTCGCGCGCGCGCAGCCCGGCCAGCGTCTCGTCCCAGTCCGGCTCGGCGACGCGCAGCGCCAGGCCCAGGCAATGCGCCCCCGGCTCGGCATCGAGGCCCAGGACCAGCCCCGGCGCCTCGACGGTGCCGCGATAGACGACCGAGCGCAGGCAGAAGCTGCGGGCATAGCCGTCGAGCCGGGCCGAGACCATCTCGGCCACGCGAAAGCCCGGGTCCCACATCAGCGAACCATAGGCAAAGACCCAATGTTGCGGCCGTTCACCCATTCTTTACCCCGGTGCCCTAGATCATTCGGTCAGGAAAAACTTAGGACAGCAGGGCCGGCGTTCCAAGACGCCATGACAGACGCGAGGATAGGATGCGCCGACTGCCAGCCCTGCTGATCGTGCTTGCCCTGATTCTGGGCGGGCTTTGGCTGGGCGGCGAAAGCCTGATGGCACAGCAGTTGCGCCGGATCGCCGCCGGACAGCCGATGCTGGAACTCGGCGCGGTGCGGGAATTGCGCGACCCGCGACGGATCGGGGTGCAGGCCGCGGCGCTGGAGTTGCAGACGGAGGCCGGCAAGGTCGCACTGCCCCGGGCCGAGCTGTGGCTGAACCCGCTGCGCCCGACCGAGCTGCGGCTGAACCTGCCGCCCCGCGCCACGCTGGACCCCGGATCGGGCCCGCTGGAGCTGGGCCTTGCCGACGCCTCGGCCCGGCTGCGGCTGCAACCGCTGAACGGCTTGGGCATGGCCTCGGCCGGGGTCGCGGCCGGACGGCTGACGGTCGAGGATGCCGAACTGGCCCGGGCCCTGCGCGCCGATGCCGAACTGGCTGCGCTGGAGGCGGATGCGCCGCCGGGGGCCGCCGCGGCCTATGACCTGGACCTGACCGTGGACGATCTGGACCCGGCCCTGTTCGCGGCCCTGCCCCTGCCCGGCCGGCTGAGCCTGACTGCGACGGGCCGGGTCTGGCTGGACGCCCTGCCCCGCCCCTCGGCCCTGTCCGCCGATCCGGCGCCGCTGCCGGTGAGCCTGCGCCTGGACGATGCCGAGCTGCGGCTGGGCACGCTGCGGGCGCGCATCCTCGGCCGCGTCCAGGCCGATGCGCAGTTCCGCGCCCAGGGCCGGCTTGCGCTCTACACCCGGGATGCCGAGCCGCTCTTGCAGGCCGCGGCCGCGGCCGGGCTGATCCCGCCGAAGGTGGTGAGGCTGGCCGGGACCATGCTGAAGAACATCTCGGAGCTTCCGCTGCCCGAGGATGCCGGCTTCCGCTTCCCGCCGCCGGCCGAGGGTGAATTGCGCCTGCCGCTGACCTTCGCCGACGGCAAGACGAGCCTCGGGCCGCTCACGCTGGGCCCGGCGCCAGCCTTCCCGCGCCGCTAGGGCTTGGGCGCCTCGCCCGCGGCCAGGCTGCGGCCGAAATCCGGTGCCGCGATGTCCTGCCCGGCCTCGATGATGCCGCGCCGGATCGCCCGGGTGCGGGTGAAGTAATCGTGCAGATGCGCCCCGTCGCCCATGCGGATCGCCCGCTGCAGCACGAAAAGCTCCTCGGTGAAGCGGCCCAGGATGTCCAGCACCGCCTCCTTGTTCTGCAGGAACACATCGCGCCACATGGTCGGGTCCGAGGCGGCGATGCGGGTGAAATCCCGAAAACCCGCGGCGGAATACTTGATGACCTCGCTTTCGGTGACGCGCTTGAGGTGATCGGCCACCCCCACCATCGTATAGGCGATCAGGTGCGGCGTGTGGCTGGTCACCGCCAGCACCAGGTCGTGATGCGCGGCGTCCATCTCCTCGACATTGGCCCCCATGGCGCGGATCAGCGCCGACAGCCGCGCGACCGCCGCCGGATCGCTGCCCTCGACCGGGGTCAGCAGCCACCAGCGGTTGCGAAACAGCGAGGCAAAGCCCGAGCGCGGCCCGGAATGCTCGGTCCCGGCCAGCGGGTGGCCGGGAATGAAATGCGCGCCCGCGGGGATATGCGGCGCCACCGCCTCGATCACCGCCTGCTTGACCGAACCGACATCGGTGACGGTCGCGCCCGGCTTCAGATGCGGCGCGATCTCGGCCGCGACCGCGCCCATGGCGCCGACCGGCACCGCCAGAACCACCAGATCGGCGCCCTCGACCGCCTCGGCGGCACTTTCGGCCACGCGGTCGACCAGGCCGATCTCGGCCGCGACCGCGCGGGTCTCGGGGCTGCGGGCATGGCCCACCACCTCGCCCGCCAGCCCGGCCTCGCGCATGGCCAGCGACATCGACCCGGCGATCAGCCCCAGCCCGATCAGCGCCACCCGGTCATAGATCGCCGCCATCAGCGGCTTCCCGCGCGCTCGGCCATGAACTGGCCGATGACATGGGCGACGCGCCGGCAGGACGCCTCGTCGCCCACGGTGATGCGCAGGCATTGCGGCAGGCCGTAGCCGGCGACGCGGCGCACGATCAGCCCCTGGGTCTTGAGATATTCGTCGCAGGCCCCGGCGGTTTCCACGTCGGCAAAGCGCGCCAGGATGAAATTCGCGCAGGAGGTGTCCGAAGGCACGCCCTTCTCGGCCAACGCCTCGGCCAGCCAGGCGCGCATCCGCGCGTTCTCGGCCTGGCAACGGGCAATGTGTTCGCGGTCGCGCATGGCGGCCTCGGCGCCTTCCAGCGCGACATTGGACAGGTTGAAGGGGCCGCGGATGCGGTTCAGCACATCGACGATCTCGCGCGGGCCGTAGCCCCAGCCGACGCGCAAGCCCCCCAGCCCGTAGATCTTGGAAAATGTCCGGGTCATGAACACGTTGGGCAGCCGCGTCGCCAGCTCGGCGCCGCCGTCATAGTCCTCGACATATTCGGCATAGGCGGCATCGACCACCAGGATCGCCTGCGGCACGGCGCGGGCCAGCCGCTCCAGTTCCGGCAGGCCGATCATGGTGCCGGTCGGATTGTTCGGATTGGCGACGAAGATCAGCCGCGTGCGCGGGGTCGCGCCGGCGATCAGCGCGTCCACATCGGTCACCCGGTCGCGCTCGGCCACCTGCACCGGCGTCGCCCCGGCGGCATGGGCCGAGATGCGATACATCAGGAAGCCGTGCTCGGTGAACAGCACCTCGGTCCCGGGCCCGGCATAGGCCTGGCAGAGGAAATGGATGATCTCGTCCGACCCCACGCCGCAGATGATGCGGTCCGGGTCCAGGCCATGCACCTCGCCGATGGCGCCGCGCAGCCCGGCATGGTCGGTATTGGGATAGCGATGCAGGCTGTGGGCGGCGCGGATCACCGCCTCGCGCGCCTTGTCCGACGGCCCGAAGGGGTTCTCGTTCGAGGAAAGCTTCACGACATTCTCGACCCCCGCCACCTTCGAGGCCCCGCCTTCGTAAAGCGAGATCTCCATGATGCCGGGTTGCGGAGCGATGGTCGTCTGGTTCTGCGACATGGCGGCCCTCTTGCAAGCCCGGCCGTCTTAGCGCCCGCCGCCCGGCTTGGAAAGCCTCCGCGCGACCGCCCCGGCCTTCACCGTTTCCCAAATACTCCTGCGACGGCGCAGGCTGCGAAGGCGCCCCGGTCTCCCCCAGGCTTCTTCGTTCCGAAAATACCCATGCAAGGCCGCAGCCAGGCCGGCGCGGCCCTCATTCGGCCGCCAGCGCCTTCTCCAGCTCGGGCAGGAAGCGGTTCGTGTAATCCTCGCGCACCAGCGGGCCGGCATGGCGATAGAGGATGCGGCCCGAACCGTCGATGATGAAGGTCTCGGGCGGCGCGGTCACGCCCCAGTCGATCGCCACCCGGCCGCGCGGATCGGTGGCCAGCGCATGGAACGGGTCGCCATGCTCGGAGAGGAACCCCAGCGCCGCGCCCTCGGGATCCTTCAGGTCGACGCCATAGACCGGCAGCCGGGCGGAAAGCTCGGTCAGCGTCGGATGCTCGGCGCGGCAGGGCGGGCACCAGCTGGCCCAGAAATTCACCAGCTTCACCCCCGGCTGGCGCAGCATCTCGTCGGTCAGCTGCGCCTTGCCGGGCAGCGTGGTCTCGCCCACCGAAGGGGCCTCGCGCCCGACCATGGCCGAGGGCAGCGCGTCGGGATCGTCGCGCAAGAGCGCCCAGCCGGCCAGCCCGGCGAAGCCGGCGAAGAGCGCCACCGGCAGCATCATCATCGGCGAGACCCTAGCCACGGCGCTCATGCTCCTGCAATTCGCGGCGGGCCCGGGCATTGGCCAGCACGGTCTGGACGATGATGCCGACCAGCAGCACCAGGCTCGCGCCATAGGCGGCCAGGACGGTGGTGGCGTATTTGCCCAGCTCGGTCATGCGCGGTTCTCCCTTGCCAGCAGCGCGGCCAGGCGGCGGCGGCGGATCTCGGTGCGGGTGCGGATCAGCAGAAGCGCCAGGAACAGCAGGAAGAACCCCGCCATGGTCAGATACAGGGGATAGCGATAGACCGCCGCCATCCGCTCGCCCGGCGCCAGCGACAGCGAGGCGCCCTGGTGCAGGCCCTGGTTCCAGAAATTCACCGCATAGCGCGACAAGAGCGCGAAGACCGAGCCGACAAGGCACAGCACCCCGGTCAGGTCGGCGGCGCTGTCGGGGTTCTCGACCGCCTCCCACAGCGCCATATAGCCCAGATAGAACAGGAACAGGATCAGGAACGAGGTCAGCCGCGGATCCCATTCCCACCAGGTTCCCCACATCGGCTGGCCCCAGATCGCCCCGGTGATCAGCGCGATCAGCGTCATCACCGCACCGACCGGCGCGGCGGCCTTGGCGGCCAGCGCGCTGACATGGTGGCGCCGGATCAGCCAGATCAGCGAGGTGACCAGCATCATCAGCCAGATGTTGATCGCCATCAGCGCCGCGGGCACATGCAGGAAGATGATCTTGACCGTCGAGCCCTGCTTGTAATCCTCGGGGGTCAGGAACCCCCAGACCAGCCCCGCAACGGTGCAGATCGCCGCCCCCGCCACCACCCATGGCAGGATCGCGCCCGAGATGCGCATGAATTTGACGGGGTTGGCATATTCCCAGATCGACATGATTGCTCCGTAAACCGGGCGCGCCGCCCGCTCAAGTGGCTCGATGTCGCATTCACCGCAGATTGACGCGCAGGGCCGCGGCGGCGGCAAAGGGCGCCAGCGCCCAGGTGGCGAGCGTGATCGCGGCAAGAAAGACCAGCGGCACCGCCGGGTCGGCGCCTGCGGCACCCCGCCGCACCGCCTCGGCCCCGAAGATCAGCGTCGGCACGTAAAGCGGCAGCACCAGAAGCGACAGCAGCAGCCCGCCGCGCCGCAGCCCCACCGTCACTGCGGCCCCGAAAGCGCCCAGCATCGACAGCGCCGGGGTGCCGAGGACCAGCGAGGCGACCAGCCAGGGATAGGCCGGCCCCGGCAGGTGCAGCAGCAGGCCGAAGACCGGGGCCGACAGCGCCAGCGGCAGCCCGGTCACCAGCCAATGCGCCAGCGCCTTGATTGCCACCGCCCCCTCCAGCGGCAGCGGCGCCGTGCCCAGCAGGTCGAGGCTGCCGTCCTCGAAATCCAGTGCGAAGATGCGGTCGAGCGACAGAAGGCAGGAGAGCAGCGCCCCCACCCAGAGAATGCCGGGGGCGATGCGCGACAAGGTGCCGCCCTCGGGGCCGACGCCGAAGGGGACCAGCGTGCAGACGATCAGGAAGAAGGCCAGCGCCAGCCCGAAGCCGCCGCCGGCCCGCGTGGCCAGCCGCAGGTCGCGGATCAACAGCGCCTTCATCCGCCCGTCCCCGTCATCCGCCCGTCCCCGTCATCCGCCCGTCCCCGTCATCCGAATGCCTCGTTGAATCCGGCCGGGCGCGATTCGCGGCGGGCCTGCGTGGCGCGATAGGGGCCGAGATCGAGGATATCGGCCTCGGGCATGCCCAGGTCGATATGGGTGGCGATCACCGCCGCACCGCCCCGGCCCAGATGGGCGCGCAGCATGGCGGCGAACAGCGCCACCGAATCGCGGTCCAGCGATACCGTCGGCTCGTCCAGCAGCCAGACCGGCCGGCCCGTCACCATCAGCCGCGCCAGCCCCAGCCGCCGCTTCTGCCCGGCGGAAAGCGCGTGGGCCGGCCGCGCCGCCAGCTCGCGCAGGTTCATTGCCTCCAGCGCGGCGGCGATGTCGCGGCCGCCGAAGATCTCGGCCCAGAAGCGCAGGTTCTCGGTCACCGTCAGCGCCGGTTTCAGCCCGTCGGAATGCCCGGCATAGGCGACGGCCTCCGGCACGGCCTCGATCACGCCGGCGACCAGCGGCTGCAGCCCGGCCAGCGTGCGCAGAAGCGTGGTCTTGCCGATGCCGTTCGGCCCGCGCAGCACCAGCGCCCGGCCGGCATCGAGGCTGAAGGAAACCCCCTCGACGGCACGCAGCCCGCCCCGCGCCACGGCCAGGTCGCGGACCGCAAGCAGGCTCATAGCGGGATCAGCGCACAGGCCACGCGCCGGCCTTCGGACAGCGTGACGTTGTAGCTGCGCGCCGCCGAGGGCGAGCTCATCGGCTCGGCCATGACGCCCGCCTCCTCCAGCGCCGCGGCCAGGTCGCGCGGCGGGAAGGCGATCTCGGCCCCCATGCCCAGGAACAGCACGTCCACCTGCCCGGCCAGCGCCAGCAGCGCCGCGCGATCCGCAAGCCCGGACCAGGGCCGCACGCCCTCGGCGGTGACGATCACCGCGCCGTGATGCACCACGCCGCCGACTCGGAAAAAGCCGGGGCCGTAGCCGTCCACCGGCACGGCCCCGGAAAATTCCGTCGGCACCATCGTGGGCATCAGGGGGCGTCCCGGAAGGCGGCGGGGATATCCTCGCCCGGGGCCTTTTCACCCGCGCCGGGCTTGGACCAGTCGCGCTTGACGCCCAGCCACAGCACGATGTTCTTGGCGACATAGATCGTCGAATAGCAGCCGACGATCACGCCCCAGAGCATGGCGATGACGAAGTCGCGGATCACGTCGCCGCCAAAGATCAGCATCGCGGTCAGCGCGATGGCGGTGGTGACGGCGGTCATGATGGTGCGCGACAGCGTCTCGTTGCAGGTCAGGTTCATCAGGTCGAGCAGCGGCCGCGTCTTGTATTTGATCAGGTTCTCGCGCAGCCGGTCGAAGACCACGACCGTATCGTTGCAGGAAAAGCCCAGCGTCGTCAGCAGCGCCGCGATGGTGGTCAGGTCGAAGCGCAGCTGGAACAGCGAGAACAGCCCGACCGTCAGCAGCACGTCGTGGATCAGCGAGATCACCGCCCCCAGCGCGAACTGCCATTCGAAGCGCAGCCAGATGTAGAACATGATGCCGATGGTCGCCGCGCCCACGGCATAGAGCGCGGTCTTGATCAGCTCGCCCGAGACCTTGGGGCCCACCGATTCCACCGCGGCGAAGGTCACCTGCGGATCGACGGTCTTCAGCGCCGCCTCGATCTCGTTCAGCTGCTCGGGCGTGACCGAGCCGGTCTCGTCCGTGGTGCCGATGCGGATCATGGCGACATGCTTGGTGGTGCCGAAGGCGGGATCGAAAACCTCGGTGATCGAGACGTCGCCCAGATCCAGCTGATTCATCGCCTGCCGGTAGTCGCCGACCTCGAAGGCCGTCGGGCTTTCGGTGCGGATGGTGGTGCCGCCCTTGAAGTCGATGCCGAAGTTCAGCCCCATGACCAGCAGCAGCAGGACCGAGGCGACCATGGCCGCGGCCGAGACGCCGAAGGTCAGCCACTGCCAGCGGAAGAAGTTGAAGCTGGTATTGTCGGGAACGAGTTTCAGACGAAATGCCATGGTCCTGCTCCCTTACAAGATCAGTTCTTTGGGCTTGCGCCATTCCAGCCAGAACACGATCAGCAGCCGCGTCAGGTAGATCGCGGTGAAGACCGAGGTGACCAGGCCGATGGTCAGCGTCACCGCGAAGCCCTTGACCGGGCCCGAGCCCAGGAAGAACATGACCATGGCGGCGATGAAGCTGGTGACGTTGGCGTCGATGATCGCGCTCATCGCCTCGTTGAAGCCGTCGTCGATGGCCTTGACGATGCGCTTGCCGGCGCGCAACTCCTCGCGGATGCGCTCGTAGATGATGACGTTGGCGTCCACGGCGGTGCCGACGGTCAGCACGATGCCGGCGATGCCGGGCAGGGTCAGCGTCGCCCCCATCATCGACATGACCGCCAGGATCAGGATGACGTTGATGATCACCGCGACCGAGGCGAAGACGCCGAACAGCCCGTAGCTGGCGACCATATAGGCCACCACGGCGACCGTGGCGATGACCGAGGACAGCCGGCCGGCGTCGATGGAATCCTGCCCCAGTTCCGGGCCGATGGTGCGTTCCTCGAGGAAGGTCATCTGCGCCGGCAGGGCGCCCGCGCGCAGCAGCACGGCCAGCCGGGTGGATTCGTCCACGTTCATCGCGCCCGAGATCTGGCCCGAGCCGGTGGTGATCGCCTGCCGAATCACCGGCGCCGAGATCACCTGATTGTCCAGCACGATGGCGAAGGGCTGGCCGATATTGGCCGAAGTATAGGCCCCGAACCGCTTGGCGCCCGAGGGGCCGAAGCGGAAATCCACCGCCGGCTGGCCGTTCTGGTCGAAGCTGGGCCGGGCGTCGGTCAGCTCCTCTCCGGTCACGACCGGGTTTTCCTCGATGACGTAATAGACGCCGGGCTCGTCCATCGAGGGCAGCAGCACGTTGCCGGTGCCGGGACGCGCATTGGCGTCGGTGGTGCGGTTCACCACCGGGTTGAAGGTCAGCTTCGCCGTGGTGCCGATGAGCTGCTTGAGCTCTTCGGCCGAGCCGATGCCGGGCACCTGGATCAGGATGCGGTCCTTGCCCTGGCGCATGATCGTCGGCTCGCGCGTGCCGACCTCGTCGATGCGGCGGCGGATGATTTCCAGCGACTGCTGCACGGTGCGATCATCGGTCGCGGCCTTTTCCGCGTCCGAAAGCTGCACATGGAGCCGGTTGCCCGAGGCCGAGATCGCCAGGTCGCTCTGCCCCGCCCCGGTCAGCGAAGTGACGGGCGTGGCGAGGCCGCGCGCGATCTCGACCGCCCTGGCCATCTGCTCGGGATTGCCGATCTCGACCGCCAGCTGGCCCGCGGGGGCCTGGACGCGGCGGACGGCGCCGACCACCTCGCGCTGCGCCACCAGCGCGTCGCGCAGTTCCGGCCAGAGCAGATCCATCCGCGCCTTGTAGACATCCTGGACATGCACCTCGCCCAGCAGATGGGCGCCGCCGCGCAGGTCGAGGCCCAGGTTGACCAGGCCCGAGGGCAGCCAGTTCGGCCATCCGGCGCGGGCTGTGGCTTCCTCCGGGGTTTCGAACCCGTTGCGTTCGGCGGCGGTGATGGCGTCGTTATGCTGCTCGACCTTGGTATAGAACAGGTTCGGCATCGCATAGAGCAGGCCCAGGGCGACGAGCCCCAGGATCAGCAGACGCTTCCAGAAAGGGATGTCCAGCATGGCGGGATGTGGTCTTCAGCTGTTGGCGGCGGCGGGCTGGGTGCGGTTCACCAGCCCGGTCACGGTCGAGCGGATCACCCGGACCTTGACGCCGGGGGCGATCTCGACCTCAAGCTCGTTCTCGCGCACCGAGGTGACCTTGCCGATCAGCCCGCCCTGGGTGATGACCTCGTCGCCCTTCTTCAGCGCCTCGACCATGGCGCGATGTTCCTTCATGCGCTTCTGCTGCGGGCGGATCATCAGGAAATACATGATGACGAAGATCAGGATGAGCGGCAGGAACGAGGCGAGTCCTGCGGCGCCGGAAGCGCCTCCGGCGGCCTGGGCATAGGCGGGGGTCACGAGCATTAAGTCTATCCCTGTGCTGTCGATCTCCGGGCGGTCCCCCGGCGGAATTGGCGCGCACCCTATCCGCGGCTCGGACCGATGGCAAGAAAGCCCGGACCGGGCGCCGGCGACGCCGCGCCGTGGACATGGGGCCGCGCTTGTGGCAGGTCAATGCGGGCCAAGCCTATCAAGGGGGATCACCATGGCTGAGGACAAGGCGCCCCATCCCGCGCCGGACCATCCCGCGCTGGCCCGCGATGCGGCGGACCGCACCGGCATCCGCCGGCTGCTGGCGATCATGGCGGCGCTGCGCGATCCGCAAAGCGGCTGCCCCTGGGACATCGAGCAGGACTTCGCCTCGATCGCGCCCTATACCATCGAGGAGGCGCATGAGGTCGCCGACGCCATCGCGCGCGAGGCCTGGGACGAGCTGCCGGGCGAGCTGGGCGACCTGCTGCTGCAGGTGGTCTTTCACGCGCAAATGGCCGAAGAAGCGGGCATGTTCGATTTCGCCGACGTGGTGGCGACGATCTCGGACAAGATGATCGACCGCCATCCGCATATCTTCGGCGACGAATCCCGCGACAAGTCGGCCGCCCAGCAGATCAAGGACTGGGAGGCGATCAAGGCCAGGGAACGCGCCGCCAAGGCGGAAAGGGGCGTGCTGGACGGCGTGGCGCTTGGCCTGCCGGCGCTGACCCGCGCGGTCAAGCTGCAGAACCGCGCCGCCCGCGTCGGCTTCGACTGGCCGGGCCCCGCCGAGGTGCTGGACAAGATCGTCGAGGAAAGCCGCGAACTGGTCGAGGCCCGGGCGGGCGCCGATCACGCCCATTTGACCGAGGAATTCGGCGATCTGATGTTCGTGATGGCGAATCTGGCCCGGCATCTGGACATCGACCCCGAGGAGGCGCTGCGGCTGGCCAATGCCAAGTTCACCCGCCGGTTCCGCGCCATCGAAGCGGCGCTGGCCGCGCGGGGCCGCCGCCCCGAGGATAGCGACCTGGCCGAGATGGACGCGCTTTGGAACGAGGCCAAGGCTGCCGAGCGCGCCTGACCCGCTGGCCGCCATCGCGGCGCTGCCGGGGATCGAGCCGCTGCGCCTGCTGCGCGACCGGCCCGACCGGCTGGTGCTGCAGATCCGGCTGGACGGGCGCCCGGCCTGGCTGAAGCTGTGGCGCGGCGCCGATCCGGCGGCCGCGGTCGCGCAGGCCGAGTCGCGGCTGCGCGCCGCGGCGCTTGCGCTGGGACAGGCGCTTGACGCGGTTGCCCCGCCGCTCCTGGTCCTGCCCGAACGGGGCATCCTGATCACCGCGCCCGCGCCGGGCCGGCCGGTGGCGCAGGTCCTGGCCGGCGCCGGCGAGGCGGAGCGCGCCGCGCTGATCACCCGCATGGGGCTCTGGCTGCGCCGGCTGGCCGGCACGACGCGCGCCCGCGGTCGCTTCGGCCCGCGCTTCTGGCTGAACGGGCTCGAGGCGCGGATCGCCGCCGCCACGGGCGACTGGATCGACCGCGATCTGGTCGCCGGCCATATGCGGCGGATGCGGGCCGAGGCCGAAAGCCTGCGCGGCGCCGCGGTCGAGCGCGGCCTCTGCCACGGCGACCTGACCCCCGACAACCTGTTCGTGGATGCGCCCCGTCCCGGCATCCTGCGGCTGACCGCCATCGACATGCAGGGCGCGACCGAGATGGCGCTGGCCCGCGACATGGCGCGGCTGCTGGTCTGGCTGGAAAGCCGGCGCGAGCGGCCGCCGGCCCCGACCCGCGACGGCATCGCCCTGCCCGACTGGCTGGCGCTGACCGGGGTGCCGGGCCTGATGGCGCCGGACCAGGCGCGGATCCTGCGCTTCCTGATCGGAGAGCTGATGCTGGCCTATTATCTCGACAGCGCGCGCCAGCCCGCGCGTCGCCGGGCGCTGGTCCGGGCGATGCGGGACTGGGGCGGGCAGGATGGGGCGATCACGCCGGCGCCATGACCTCGGCCAGCGCGGCGTCATAGACCGCCAGCGCCTCGGCCCGGTCGCGGGCGCGCGACGCGCCCTCGGACAATTGCCGCCGCCAGCCGCGCGCGCCGGGGCGGCCGTGGAACAGGCCCAGCATGTGCCGCGTCGCCTGATGCAGCCGCCCGCCCCGGGCCAGATGCGCCTCGACCAGCTCGCGCAGCGCCCGCGCCGCCTCCAGCGGGTCGGCGAAGCGCGGCTCGGCGCCCCAAAGCCGGTCCGCCTGTCCCAGCATGTCCCAAGGCTGGTGATAGGCCGCCCGTCCGATCATCACCCCGTCCATCGCCGCCAGATGATCGCGCGCGGCGTCGAGCGAGGCGATGCCGCCGTTGATCGACAGGTGCAGGTCGGGAAACGCCTGTTTCATGCGATGCACCAGCGGATAGTCCAGCGGCGGGATCTCGCGATTCTCGCGCGGGGAGAGGCCCTGGAGCCAGGCCTTGCGGGCATGGATGGTCAGGCGGCGCACGCCCGCCTCGCGCATGCGGGCGATGAAATCGGGCAGCACCGCCTCGGGGTCCTGCTCGTCCACGCCGATGCGGCATTTCACCGTGACCTCGACCGGGCTGGCGGCGATCATCGCCGCAACGCATTCGGCGACCAGTTCGGGCCGGGTCATCAGCACGGCGCCGAAACAGCCCGATTGCACCCGGTCGCTGGGGCAGCCGACGTTCAGGTTGATCTCGTCATAGCCCCATTCCGCGCCGATCCGCGCCGCCTCGGCCAGCTGCGCGGGGTCCGAGCCGCCCAGCTGCAGCGCCACGGGATGTTCGGCCGCGTCGAAATCCAGCAGTTTCGCGCGGTCGCCGTGGATCAGCGCCGGGGCGGTGACCATCTCGGTATAAAGCAGCGCCCGGCGCGACAGCAGCCGGTGGATGCGGCGGCACAGGCTGTCCGTCCAGTCCATCATCGGCGCAACGGACAGCCGCGCGCTATTGTTTTTACCGATGAAATTGTCCGTTTCAGCCATTTTCAACACTGGTCGGGCCGTCTGATCCTGCCTTGTTTTTACTGGTTTGGTCCGGTTCTCGTCTTTGCTTTGCCTGGGATTGGCAAGGTTCGCAGAGACCTGAGCACATCCGACAGGACCATCACCGAGCGCCGCCTCAAGGACAGCACCGTCGTCTATACCGCACAGGTCCGGATAATGCGAGACGGCAGAAGGGCCTCCGCGTCCTTCGAAAGCCGACCCGCCGGGTAGGCCTGGTCGGAGGCCGGAAGAAGACGGCCGGCTTCGAGAAAAAGGAGGGCGCGCGGGCTGGCGGCGCCACCCTGGCGGATGCGATCCACCAAACGAATCGGCAAGGTGAAGGCCCAAATGCTGAAGTCGTGCAGACGATGGGCCACAATCACGAGCGGATCTTCCCTACACCACCCCGCGGCAAGCGCGACATTCGCCGGGGGGCCCAGCTTCTCGGCATTGAGGATCTGCATTTACACGACCAGCGCCATGGGGGCGTGTCGCGGCTTTCCAAGATGGAAAAACGACGCGGCAGGCCGCAAGCTTCTCGGACCCTCGGAATTGGCCAGGCTCGCAGAGATATATTTGCGGGCGACTGGCGACAAACGGACCGTCGGGGCACGGTTCGACAAAATCGCGCCGCCCGAGGACGTGAAGAAACAAGCGCATGAATAGCTTTCGGTCGAAATGCAAAAGCTTCCCATCCTGCGGGGCTTTCTGCTGTTTATATGCCGGCCGCTTCTTTCGCCCCGCCTGCGCCGCTTTCCGAGCTTTTCCGCAACCTGACTAAAAGGACAAGTTGAGTCCCACGGAGCTTAAAGCAACACCCTCCAAGGCGGGTGAGCAGAAGAATTTTTCTCTCATTACGCCAAGCGGATCGGTAACTTACACGAGGAGAGTGCAGTGCCTGATACAACCGTAAACCTCATGTGGATCGGCAATCGTCAACCATTGCTTGATCCAACCCCCGGCAGCAATATCAGTCAGACCCAAGCCAACCAGATCGTCGGCTGGACGGCCGAAGGCAAGGATGAAATCAAGCCGGTAGAATTGACCGGGGATTACTATACCAGCGGTGGCAATCATTTTAAGACGACCTATCAGGGCACCGCTCAACAGCCGACCAGCCAGTTTTCCTATACTGATCCTGCTGGCGACCCGCAAAGCGGGGTCACGATAACGACCTTCGTAAGCGCCCGCTTTGCGATCACCGTGCATGATGAAGACGGCAATCCTTCCGTGGTGCAGCAGAACGGCGTTCTCATTCAGATGAGCAACGGTGATATGTTCTTTCGCCCATCGGCGAGCACCGTGAACGATTGGGACAGCATCACGCGATTCTCAAAGGTCGAGGTCTTGTCGGCTACGCCGATCGACAACACCGTAGCCACCATCGGCTTCAACGCCGACATATTTGAAACGGACATCGTCTGTTTCGTTCGCGGCACCTTGATCGAATGCGCCGATGGCTCGCGGCCGATCGAAAGTCTCAAGGTGGGAGATCTGGTTCAGACGCTGGATAACGGCCATCAGCCCCTGCGCTGGATCGGGTCGGTGAAACTCGGCGCCTCGGCGCTGAAGGCGACGCCGAAGCTGCTGCCCATCCGCATCAAGGCCGGTGCCTTGGGGACGGAAACCCCGTCCTCGGACCTTCTGGTGTCGCCCCAGCACCGGGTTCTTGTCCGGTCGAAAGTGGCCCTGAAGATGTTCGGTGCCACCGAGGTGCTGGTCGCGGCCAAGCAGCTTTTGCAGATCGAGGGCGTCGATGTCGCCGAGGACCTGCACGAGGTCCAATATTTCCATCTGCTTTTCGACCGGCACGAGGTGGTGACATCGAACGGCGCGCCGACCGAATCGCTCTATACCGGGGCGCAGGCGCTTCGGTCGGTGGGCCGGGCGGCGCGGGAGGAGATCTTCACCCTGTTCCCCGAGCTTCGCGAAAAGGAGTTCGTGCCGCAGCCCGCACGACCGTTGCCTTCGGGCCGCAAGGCCCGGAAGCTGACGGTCCGTCACATCGAGCACCATCGCCCGCTGGTCTGCTGATCGGGGCGCAGAGCTGCCGCGCGGCCAGGGAGAAATCCGTGGCCCTTAGCTGTCCCGCAGCAGGGCGCTGCAGATCGCTCGATTCAATTGCCGATGCTAACCAAGACGGCAGGTTGCCGCATGGCGCGCTCTCGGCAATATGCCCATCGTGGTCAAACGGCGGTGTGGTTGACCCCTCTGATCGGGCGGGCCCTCGGGTCCGCCCGCTGCAGTTTCAGCGCCCGGCGCGCTTGATTGCCGCTCCGATCTGTCGGCCGGAGTCGAAGGCGGCCTTCCCGTCTTCGGCGGCCCTTGCCAAGGGCTTTTCTTGACTTCCGGATTGTCTCTTGGAAGCCGCTCTCACATCGCTTTCTTACTTGTTCCGCCAGTCCCTCGGCGCCACGGACAGCCGCGCCACCCGTTCCAGAACCTTGCCGGCAGTTCGGCCGAAGCCATGGGCCGAACCCTTTTCCGTTGACCGCCTCCGGTCCTTGCATCGCAAGGCGGTCGCTATGGCAGGCAATGGCAGTGCCGGCCAAGCCCGCAGCGGTCCGGCTCATCCCATGTTGCGGGTCATCACCGGACCGGCCCCGGCGCCCGGCCGCAGGAACAGCAGGGCGCCGTCCGTTGCGCTGCCCCTGGCGGGTTCGAAATGCCGCTCCCATTCGCTGCCCGGATCGTCGAGGGCCAGGACCGCGCCGCGCCGGGCCACCTCTTCCAGGAAGCGCCGCCCCGCGCCGCGGTCCAGGACCTGCCGCACCGCCGGATGGCGCAGCGCGGCGGCAAGGCGCCGGTTGCAGCGCGGCATGCCGTCGGCCAGATGGGTGTCGTGGCGCAGGTCCAGCAGGGCGATGCGCCACAGCAGCGGCAGCAGCGCGACGTCCAGATTGGCCAGCGGCGGGTTCGGGTCGCCGTCCGGCAGCGCATGTTCGATCCGCGCCAGCCGGTTGCGCAGGTCATGCGCCGCGATGTCCAGATCGCGCAGGTTCCGCGCCGCGATCACCGCCGCAAGGGCGCCCTGCGCGCGCAAGGCACCGCCCATGATCTCGCGGTGGCTGGCGCGCAGCTCGGGGTTGGCGGGATGCAGGCGCCGGTCGGGATGAAGATCCTCGATCAGCTCGATCATGGCGAGCCCGTCCTCGATCGCCATCACCACGCCGTTCGCCTGCTCGACCACCAGCCGAGCCCGCGCTCCGACCAGCCAGTTGATCCTTTGCCCCCGCAGGACCAGCGCCAGCGCCGCACGTTGCGCGACCGGGCAGCCCTCGGGACCGATGATCCTGAAACCGGGACATTTCTGCCGCATCGGGAAATCCTCCGAATAGCTCAAGGCCACGGTAGCATGGCCGGCCCAAAAACACGACAAGATAAGACGTGTTTTTTCGGCGGCGGACAGAGAAAATCCTTCTCCCGCACCGGGTCGTGCCGAGCGGGCCCGGTCAGGGGCGCGGCGGCGCGGATATCGCAGCCGGATGGCAACGGGATATGCCTGACAGATGGGTGATTGCGGTGGTACCGCCTCCCCGGCTCGAACGGGGGACCTCTAGATCCACAATCTAGCGCTCTAACCAACTGAGCTAAGGCGGCACAGGCGGGTATCTAGCCCCAGCCCGCCGCCTGCGCAAGCCCGTCTTGCCGGTTTTTCGCATGCGGGTTAAGGAAAATCCCCAGATCCAAGGGCCAGGCGCCAGGAGAGTCCCATGAGCATCAACAGCCAAAGCGATATCGCCGCCAATCTGCAGATCGGTCCCACCGACCGCGGCATGGTCAGGATCTATGTCGAGGGCGAGAATATCGACCTGCCGCTGGATTTCGACCCCGAGGAAGCCGAGGAAATCGCCGAGGAACTGCTGGCCGCCGCCGAGGCCGCCCGCAGCATCGGCGGACCCGCCAAGCCGGGCAAGGGCGTCAGGAAGCCGCGCCGCTGATCCCCATCGGATCGGTCAGTGCCAGAAGCCGCGCCGTCGAGACCCGGGCGATGTCGCGCAGAAGCCGCGCGCGCCTTGCGCCGGCCAGCCGCGATTCGGGGCCCATGCGGATCAGCTCGGCCCCCCAGGGATCGGCGCGGATCAGGCCCGAGCCCTCGGGCAGCAGATCCTCGGGGAAATCGGCGTCCACCGCCCAGAAGAAGCGGTCGCAGAACTCCAGATAGCCCTGCCATTTGCGGTCCGAGACGAAATCGGCCCGGCAGCTCTTGCATTCGACCACCCAGATCTCGCCCCGGGGCGAGACAGAGATCACATCGACCCGCAACCCGCCCGCCGGCACGAATTCCGGCAGCGCCGCATGGCCAAGCCCGGTGAGCAGCCGCGCCACGCCGCGCGCCAGCCGCTGGCCCGGCAGGGCGGGCAGCAGATCGTCGGGCAGGTCGGGGGGCAGATCGGCGACACGCTTCATGTCCCGAACATGAACGAAACGGAAACATCTTGCAAGCCCATCCCGCCCTTGCGGCAGGCGGGCCGCCGCCCTATCTAGGGGGCTGGCGGGTTTCTGCTCTTCTCGTGCGCGGCCATTTTTCTCACTGGCCTATAACTTCACCGAGGGGGCTGGCTCTGTCGGGGCCCTGGTCCCGTTATCCGGTTCCCACCTGGACATCCAGGCTTTCGGGGAAACCTGCGCCGCCACGGTCGCTGCGGTTCCCGCCGCCTTCTTTTCCCCACCTGATCCCCTGCCCGCGAGGAAGCGCGCCCTTCCCCGCACCGCGCCCGCTGCTGCCGGCGACAAAAAAGGGCGGCCCGAAGGCCGCCCGTGAGAGAGAGGAGGGTTGGCTTCCGGATCAGAAGCCGTAGACCAGCGACACGCCCAGCGTGTTGTCGGTGCGGATCGCGCGATCCGAGACATATTCGGTCTTGTAGGACACGCGGGTCGCGAAGGCTTCGGACATCTTGAAGTTCAGGCCCAGTTCGTTGGTGGCCGTGTCGTTGCTGTCCGAGGTCAGGTAGTCCGTATCGTTGGTGATGAAGAAATTGTCGTTGATACGGTGGTAGAACCGCGAGGACAGCAGGTAGCCGGTCTCGGTGTTCGTGTCGTATTCATAGGTGCCGGTAAGCGGGTCGGTCGGATCCACCGACAGGACGTCCACGGCCTTGGTGTAGCGCACGCCGATGGCGGCCTGCACGCGCCAGGCGGTGGTGTCGTTGTTGATGATGCGATAGCCCGGACCGACGCCGAAATAGGCGTCCCGCTTCAGCCGGCCGTCCAGATCGCTGAAGTCCTGATCGGTGGCCAGGCTGACCGGATCGTTGGCCAGCGCATCGGTCGCCAGGCGGCCGAGGGCGAAGGCATAGAAGCGGTCGTTGAAGCTGTACATGCCTTCATAGATGACATAGGTCTTCTCGGTATCCGTGTCGCCGGCGTTGTTCTCGCCGTATTCAAGCAGGATACCCACCGACTGCGAGAACGGGCCCTGGTTGTGCGACAGGCGGCCGGCCAGGCTGAAGTCCTGGTTTTCGCTGTTGCCAGTGCGGCCGACATAGCTCAGCGCCACCGAACCGTAGAGGCCGTCCCGACGCTCGGGATTGCCGAAGCGATAGGCGTCCGACGAGCGGTCGAAATCGTCGCGGACCGCCTCTTCGACGTCCCTCATCTGTTCATTGACATCCGAAATGCCGGTCGCGTTGGCGCCCGTGGCGATCTCCGGCTGCGCGAAAGCGGGGGCCGAGAAGGCGGCGGCAAGCGCCGTGGCACCGGCGAGGTAAGCAAGCGTCTTCATCTTGGTCAGTCCTTTTTCGAACCGTTTCGTGTCCGTGGCGCCGGCTTTCCCGAAGCCACGAGCATCTCTGCTGGGTCAGAGGTAGAACCCCGCCGCAGGACGATAAAGAGCCCCGCAAAACTGGGGTCGGACTCTCAAAAACGTGAAGTTTCTTCGGAACCGGCGGCTCGGCGGAAAATGGATCACGGCAAAAAGTGATGGAACCATCTCTCCTTCAGGTTGCGTGAAAATTTCTCCTGCCCGGTCAGTTGGTAATAGGACACCACAAGGCTCACGAAAAATGACGGGCGCGAAACACAAGGATGACGAAAGCCGCCTGCCTGAAAAAAAGGCAGTTATGAAGCGCCTCCGGCAAGGTAAAATTGTTGCGAAAGACCCACAGTGGCGCGGCAAAAATGCGGGCGGTGCCGGACCGTCAGCGCCGGGGCGCCGCGACCGGGGCCAGGGCGGGCGCCTGCGGGCGGCGAATCTTCTGCCTCAGGCCCCCGCGCGGGCCGTCCCGGCGCGCCATCAGCATGACGCGGATGCCGAACTGCACGCCGGAAAACAGGATGGTGTGGAAGAAGACCAGCATCAGCACCGCGATCCAGCCGCCGCGCGTCGCCGTCACCAGATGCCGCAGCGTGGCCACGTCCAGCGCCAGCAGCAGCGCGGTGAAGACCAGCGCCAGCGCGAGGCCGACGGCGATGCTGACCAGATAGAGCCGGACCAGTTGCGGCATGTCCTTCCCCGGGCTGCGGACGAGTCCCCGCATTCTAGCGCGAATGCCCCGGCTGCCGAAGGGAAAACGCCGGCCGCGTCAGAATGCCCCGTCCCCCCGCGGGCGGCGCTTCAGAAAGCCTCGGGCCGGGCCTCGCGGGCCATGTGGTCCAGCACGGCATTGACGAATTTCGACTCGCGCCCTTCGGCGAAGAAGGACTGGGCCAGGCGGACATATTCGGTGATCACCACCTTGGGCGGGGTCCCGGGCGTCACCAGCTCGGCCCCGGCAGCGCGGAAGACCGAACGGAGCACCGGGTCGATGCGGTTGATCGGCCATTTCGCCACCAGCGCCCGGTCGGTCATCTGGTCGATGCGCGACTGCCAGGTGACGGCATCGTCGACGATTCGGGTGAACAGCGCCTGATCCGCCTCGGCCGAGACCATGTCCTCGTCCTCGTCCTCGCGGCCGATGCGCCAGTTCAGGAATTCGCGCTGCACCCGGTCGGCGGACAGGCCGGCAGCCTCCATCTGGAACAGCGCCTGCACCGCGTAAAGCCGCGCGGCGGCGGCGCGGGCCTGCCGTGCCTGCCGGTCGCCCTCGCGGCGCGTCTTGTCGCCCGCCCCGCTCATGCGCTGCCCGGCCCGTCGATTTCGCCGGCCAGCTTGATCACGTCGCGCGGAGGCGCGGCATCGCCGCGCGGCGACTGCGCCGCCCAGCCCCGCCTGAGCGCGACGAGGTGCAGCGCCGCGGCCGCCGCGCCGCCGCCCTTGTTCTGGCCCAGCGGATCGGCGCGGACCTCGGCCTGCTCGACGTTCTCGACCGTCAGGATGCCGTTGCCGATGCAATGTCCCTGCAGGCCCAGCAGCGTCAGCCCGCGCGAGCTGTCGTTGCAGACCGTGTCGTAATGCGTCGTCTCACCCCGGATCACGCAACCCAGCGCCACATAGCCGTCATAAAGATTGCGGCCGGCGGCCAGGGCGATGGCGCTGGGGATTTCCAGCGCGCCGGGCACCTCGACCAGATCGACCGCGGCGCCGGCGGCTTCCGCCACGGCGCGGGCGCCGGCGATCAGCCCGTCGGCGATCTGGCGGTAATAGGGCGCCACCACGATCAGCAGGCGCGCGCCGCCCTCGATCCGGGGCAGCGGCAATTGGTAATGTTCGATGCTGGCGGCCATGGGGTCACTCTTTGGGAATCGAACGGGTGGAATGGATCGAAAGCCCGTAGGCGTCAAGCCCGACCACCTTGACCGGCGCCGAATTGGTCAGCAGCACCAGTTCCGACAGACCCAGGGCCGAGAGGATCTGCGCCCCCAGCCCGTATTGCCGCAGCACATGCGACGAGACCTCGCCCTGGCGCGGCAGGCGCGGCTCGAGGTCGCGGAACAGCACCACCACGCCCCGGCCCTCTTCGGCGATGATGCGCATGGCCGCGTCCAGGGTGCCGGCATTCTCGCGCCCGATGCCCAGCACGTCGTGCAGCGGATCCAGCACGTGCATGCGCACCGTCACCGGGCCGGGCGCGGTCAGGTCGCCCTTGGTCAGCACGATATGCTCGGCGCCCGTGGTCTCGTCGGCGAAGATGCGCATCATCCAGTCGCCGCCATGCAGGGAATGCACCGCGCGCTGGCCGCGTTCGGCGATCAGGTTGTCGTGGCGGCGGCGATAGGCGATCAGGTCGCTGATGGTGCCGATCTTCAGGCCATGCTTCTGCGCGAAGGCGATCAGGTCCGGCAGCCGGGCCATGGTGCCGTCCTCGTTCATGATCTCGCAGATCACCCCCGAGGGGTTCAGCCCGGCCAGCCGCGCCACGTCCACCGCCGCCTCGGTATGGCCGGCGCGGACCAGCACGCCGCCGTCGCGGGCGCGCAGCGGAAAGACATGGCCCGGCGTCGCGATATCGGCCGGCCCCTTGGTCGGGTCGATGGCCACCGCCACGGTATGGGCGCGGTCATGGGCCGAGATGCCGGTGGTCACGCCCTCGCGCGCCTCGATCGACATGGTGAAGGCGGTCTCGTGCCGGCTGGAGTTCTTGGGACTCATCAGTTGCAGCCCCAGCGCGTCGATGCGCGCCGCCGGCATGGCCAGGCAGATCAGGCCGCGGCCATGCGTGGCCATGAAGTTGATCGCATCGGGCGTGGCCATCTGCGCGGGGATGACCAGGTCGCCCTCGTTCTCGCGGTCCTCGTGATCGACCAGGATGAACATGCGGCCGTTGCGGGCCTCGTTGATGATCTCCTCGATGGGAGAGATCGCGTCGGACCAGTCGCGCTCGACCGGTCCCGGCTTTTCATATTGCATCCGCCGCTCCTGCAAAGAACCTCTGGCCGGTGACGAAACCCGCCAGACCGCCCGCCGTCATCATTTCCCGCTCATGGTCGGTCTCGCCGATCATCAGCACCGCGTCGCCGGGCAGGCCCTGCGCCCGCAGCCAGCTTTTCATCCTGTCCCGGACCGCCGACCAGCTGTCGCCGAAGGGCGGCAGGTGCCCGGCCGAGACCGCCCCGATCTGCACCGCGAGCGCATCCGGCGCAAGCCCCGGCGCGCAGCCCAGATGCGGCGCGGCCGCGCTTTGCGCGATGCGCCGGCGCTCGGCGGCGCCGACCGGCTGGCCGTCGCGGAACACCCCCAGCGCGTTCGTCGAATAAAGAAAGGCGACCAGGTCCCGCCCGGTCGCCGCCCGCACCCCGGCATAGGTCTTGTAGTCCAGCCCCAGCTGCCTGGCCCGGCGCACCTGCATCCGCACCACCTCGACCGGCAGCCGGGCACCCAGCAGCTCGCGACGCGCCACCGCCCAGGCATGGGCGCGAAAGCCGCGCCCCGGAGCGGGGTCGAGGCCGGGGCCGCGATTATGGCCGATGCCCGCCATCAGCCCGCCTCGGCCAGCCGCGCGACATAGCGCGCCAGCGTGTCGATCTCCAGATTCACCTCGTCGCCGACCCGCACCTCGCCCCAGGTGGTCGCCGCCTGGGTGTGCGGGATGACGTTCACGCCGAAGCGGCTGCCCGCGACCTCGTTCACCGTCAGCGAGGTGCCGTTCAGCGCCACCGAGCCCTTGGGCGCGATGAAGCGCGCCAGCGCCTCGGGCGCGCGGAAGGTGATGCGGGTGCTGTCGCCCTCGTCGCGCATCTCCTCGATCACCGCCACGCCGTCGACATGGCCCGAGACGATATGACCGCCCAGCTCGTCGCCGACGCGCAGCGCGCGTTCGAGGTTCAGCCGCCGGCCCGGCGCCCAGCCGTTCGCGCCGATATTGGTCTTCGAGATGGTCTCGGCCGAGATATCCACGTCGAACCAGTCGGCACCCTTCTCGACCACGGTCAGGCAGATGCCGTCGCAGGCGATCGAGGCGCCCAGGTCCACCCCCGCCATCTCGTAATGGCACGAGATCCGCGCCCGCATGTCGCCGCGCATCTCGACGCGGGAAACCTCGCCGATATCGGTGATGATGCCGGTAAACATGGACGCCCCCTTCCTTCGTGCTGCCCGAGAACTAGAGCCTTGGGGCGCGATCTTCAAGCAAAGCCGCAACAGGTGTTAACGCCGGTTAAGCGAGAATCGGGAAAGGCCGTGACAGAGGCGGGTTTTTGGTGCAATCAGAGGAGGCATGACCCCGGTGGCCGGGCCCCGCCTGTAGCGAAAAGCCCAATTCCTGCATGAACCAGATTCCAGGGCTCCGATGCCGAATGCCATGACGACAGGATCACGCCAGCTGCGTGCCACCCCGCCGAAACCCGCGCCGCAGGCCGCCAGACCGCCCGCGCCCGCCGGCCGGCCGCTTGCCGCCGTGGCCGCGACGGCGGCCCTGCCGGCCGAGAAAAGGGTGTTCCTCATGCTGCAGGGCCCGCACGGCCCGTTCTTCGACCGGGTCGGGCGGCTGCTGCGCGACACCGGGGCGCAGGTCTGGCGGGTGGGATTCAACGCCGGGGACGAATTCTTCTGGTCCGACAAGGCGCGTTTCATCCGCCATGCCGGCGGGCCCGCGGACTGGCCGGCGCATCTGGACCGCATCATCGCCGAGAAGGGCGTGACCGACATCGTGCTTTACGGCGACGTGCGCCCCGTCCATGCCGCGGCGCGCGAGGCGGCGAAGCGCCACGACCTGGTGCTGCATGTCTTCGAAGAGGGCTATCTGCGCCCGTTCTGGATCACCTATGAGCGCGGCGGCTCGAACGGCCATTCGGCGCTGATGCGCATCCCCCTGCGCGAGATGCGCAACGCGCTGCGCAACCGCGTCGGCGAGATGAATCGCCCGCCGGCACGCTGGGGCGACATGCGCCAGCACAAGTTCTATGGCGCGCTCTACCACTTCATGGTGCTGGTGGCGAACCGGCGCTATCCGGGCTATCGCACCCATCGCCAGATCGGCGTGTTCCAGGAATTCCGGCTGAACCTGCGCCGCTTCCTGCTGACGCCCTTCGACGCGCTGGCGCGGATGCGCGAGGCCGGCGCGGTGCGCCGCGGCGGCTTTCCCTATGTGCTGGTGCTGATGCAGCTGGAACACGATTCGAACTTCGTCGCCCATTCGCCCTATTCCCGCATGGCCGAGTTCACCGACGAGGTGCTGACCGAATTCGCCCGCTCGGCGCCCTGCCACCATCGCATCGTCTTCAAGGCCCACCCGCTCGAGGACGGGCGCGGCGGGATCCGCCAGGCCATCCTGGAAAAGGCCCGGGCGCTGGGGATCGAACAGCGGGTGCATTTCGTGCGCGGCGGCAAGCTGGCGCGGCTGATGAACCAGGCGCGCGCGGCGGTGACGGTGAACTCGACCGCCGCCCAGCAGGCGCTGTGGCGCGGCCTGCCGGTCAAGGCCATGGGCAGCGCGGTCTTCGACAAGCCGGGTCTGGTCTCGGACCAGAGCCTGGCGGAATTCCTGCACGATCCGCGCCCGCCGCATGCGCTGGCCTATCGGCGCTATCGCGACTTCCTGCTGGAAAGCAGCCAGGTGCCGGGCGGGTTCTACGCCTCGCATTCGCGCGCGCATGCGCTGCGGATCGTCGTGGACATGATGCTGGCGCCCGAGGACCCCTATCAGGCGCTTTTCGCCGGACGCGGCAAATATCGGCAACAGATGGGCACGCGAGACGATTGAGCGGGGCAAAAATATGGAAAACCCGGAGACGCTGCGGTAACGTGCCGGAAAAATACGACCTGCGATCCGGGAATCGCGCGAGAGGACAGGAGTAACAGTTTGACGCACGTTAGTTTTTCGCCCCTTGGCACCGGTGCGGCGCCTTTTCGCGCGCGCTCGCTCGCCGCACGCCTGACCCAGGCGGCGCTTGTCGGGGCGATGCTTCTGGTCTCGGCCTGCGGCCTGCCGCGTTCCGGTCCCACCAAGAACGAGATCATGTCGGGCGCGGTGGAAAAGGGCGGCAGCTCGCATATCGTCCATGTCGACGACCGGGTGAACCGGGCGGCGAATTACACGCCCGCCTACGGTTTCTCGGCCGATTTCCGCTCGGCCTCCGCCGTGGGCGCCGACGAGATCCGTCCCGGCGACGTGCTGGGCCTGTCGATCTGGGAAAACGTCGATGACGGGCTGCTGGCCTCGATGGGCTCCAGCTCGACCCAGCTCACCCAGCTGCAGGTGGACAGCCAGGGCTATATCTTCGTGCCCTATGCCGGCCGGGTGCTGGCGGCGGGCAACAGCCCCGAGGAGCTGCGCCGCATCATCACCCAGAAGCTGGAAACCCAGACCCCCGACCCGCAGGTCATGGTCACCCGCGTCGCGGGCGACGGCGCGACCGTCTCGGTCATGGGCAAGGTGACCGCCCAGGGGGTCTATCCGATCGAACGCCCGACCCGCACGCTTTCGGCCATGCTGTCCAAGGCCGGCGGCGTCTCGATCGAGCCCGAGATCGCCGTGGTGACCGTCAAGCGCGGCAATGCCAGCGGCAAGGTCTGGCTGCGCGACCTCTACTCCAACGCGCGCAACGACATCGCGCTGCGCCCCGGCGACGTCATCCTGGTCGAGGAGGACGAGCGCAGCTTTACCGCGCTTGGCGCGCTTGGGGGCCAGACCAAGGTGCCGCTGGGCAACGAGCAGATCAACGCCATCGAGGCGGTGGCGATGGTCGGCGGCCTCAGCACCTCGCTGGCCGATCCGAAGGGCGTCTTCGTGCTGCGCGACGAACCGCAGGGCGTGGCGCGCGCCGTGCTGGGCCGCAACGACGTCCACGGCACCCAGCGCGTCGCCTATGTGCTGGACCTGACCAAGCCCGACGGCATGTTCCTGGCGCGCGATTTCGTCATCCGCGACGGCGATACCGTCTATGTGACCGAGGCGCCCTTCGTGCAGTGGCGCAAGACGCTGCAGTCGATCCTGGGCACCGCCGCCGAGGTCGGCACCGCCAACAGCGCCTTCGAGTAAGCACATGCTGCCGAAGGACAAGGCCGCCGGGGATTCCCGGCGGCTTTTCATATGCAATGCCGGGTTCCTGACCCGCCCGCGTCTGCGCCGCATCCTGCAACTGGCCGGCTGGCCGCCGCGCATCGGCCTGCCGGGTCGCGGCGATCATGTCGGCATCTGGGGCGACAGCCCGACCGCCTGGCGCGGCAAGGCGCTTGCCGCCCGGCGCGGCGCGCGGCTGGTGCGGGTCGAGGACGCCTTCCTGCGCTCGGTCCTGCCGGGGCGGGCGCGCGGGCCGGTGGCGCGGCGCGGCCCCATCGGCCTGCTGATCGACCCGGTCGGGCTGCATTTCGACCCCGAGGCGCCCTCGCTGATCGAAAGCCTGGTGCATGCGCCGCAAAGCCGGGCGCATCTGGACGCCGCCCGGCAGGGTATCGCCCGGCTGATCGCGGCGGATCTGTCGAAATACAATGCCCATCTGCCGGGGTTGGAACCGCCCGCCCCCGGCTATGTGCTGGTCATCGACCAGACCCGGGGCGACGCCTCGCTGCTGGGCGCCACCCGGGCCGATTTCCTGGACATGCTGGCCGCGGCCCGCGACGAGAATCCCGGCCTGCCGCTGGTGATCCGCAGCCACCCCGAGACGGCGCGTGGCCTGCGTCCGGGCCATTTCACCGCAGAGGACCTGCGCCCGGGCGAGCTCTTCTGCGACAGCGCCCTCTCGCCCTGGGCGCTGCTCGCGGGTGCGGCGCGGGTCTATGCGCTGTCCTCGCAGCTGGGCTACGAGGCGATGCTGGCCGGGCACCGGCCCCGCGTCTTCGGCCGGCCCTTCTATGCCGGCTGGGGGCTCAGCGACGACCAGCATCCCATGCCCCGCCGCCGCCCGGCCAGCATCGAACAGCTCTTCGCGGCCAGCCACCTGCTGGCGCCGGTCTGGTATGATCCCTGCCGCGACCGGCTCACCGATTTCGAGGGCGCGCTGCGCCAGATCGAGGCCGAGGCCCGCGCCTGGCGCCAGGACCATGCCGGGCACCTTGCCTATGGCATCCGGCTGTGGAAACGCCCGTTCATGGCGCGGTTCTTCGGCAGCGGCCGGGGCCTGCGCTTCACCGCGAAACCCGGGCCCAAGGTGACCCTGGCCTGGGCCGGCCGCGCGGAGGAGACCCCCGGCGCGCTGCGGGTCGAGGACGGCTTCCTGCGCTCGCGCGGGCTCGGCGCCGCGCTGGTGCCGCCGCTGTCGCTGGTCGCCGACGACCTGGGGATCTATTACGACCCCGGCCGCGAAAGCCGCTTCGAGCGGCTGATGACCGGGCCCCTGCCCCCCGGCGGGCGCGATCGGGCGCTGCATCTGGCCCGCCGGCTGGTCGAATCCGGCATCACCAAATACAACCTTGGCGGCCGGATGCCCGAGCTGCCGGCAGGGCATCGCATCCTGGTGCCGGGCCAGGTCGAGGACGACGCCTCGATCCGCCTCGGCGCCGGCGAAGTGCGCACCAACCTGGCCCTGCTGCAGCGCGTCCGGGTCGAGAACCCGGATGCGGTGCTGATCTACAAGCCGCATCCCGATGTCGAGGCCGGCCTGCGCCCCGGCCTGATCCCCGAGGCCGAGATGCGCCGGCTGGCAGATGTCGTGGCCCGCAACGCTGCCGCCGATGCGCTGATGGGCCAGGTCGACGAGGTCTGGACCATGACCTCGACCCTGGGGTTCGAGGCGCTGCTGCGCGGCTTGCCCGTAACCACGCTGGGCGCGCCCTTCTATGCCGGCTGGGGGCTGACCCGCGACCTGGGTCCGATTCCGGCGCGGCGGCAGGTGCGGGCCGATCTGGCGGTGCTGATCCATTGCGCCCTGATCGCCTATCCGCGCTATTTCGACCCGGTCAGCGGCCGGCCCTGCCCGCCCGAGATCGCCGTGGAACGGCTGGGCGATCCCGGCTTGGCCGCGGGCGGCCCGGGGCTGCGCTGGCTGGCCAAGGCACAGGGCGCGCTCAGCAGCTACGCCTGGCTCTGGCGGCGCTAGACCACGCCCTGGCAGGCTGCTGAAAAAGTCGTGCGACAGGACAACGCGGGCGAGGAACCGGGAAATCCGCCTTAAACCGGTCAAAAACGCCTCATTTTTCAGGCCGATCTTCGCTGGATCTAGAACGATTTCCGCCGCGCCGCCCTCTTAAAATTCTTTTTCAGCAGCCTGCTCGTGATCAACCGTCCCCCGCCTCATCGCGCAGCCAGCGATGCATGAGGTCGGGGCCGATCCGCCGCGTCTCGACCAGCCGAAAGCGCGGCGCCTCGGCCAGATGCGCCAGTTCCAGCGCGCCGATCCCGGCCCGGCCGTCGCCGCCGAGCACGATGCCGGCGCTGTAGCCGATCAACTGATCGACCATGCCCGCCCGCAAGAGGCTTGCCCCCAGCACCCCGCCCCCTTCGCACAGCACCCGGGTCAACCCGCGTGCGCCAAGTTCGGCCATGAAGCTCTCGGGGTCGCCCGCGACCTGCCACAGCGGGCCATGCTCCGGCCCCTCGGCGGGCAGATCGGGCAAGCCGCGCGCCGAGACCACGATGCGCACCGGCTGCCGCACCGGGCCGAAGCCGCGCACGTTCAGCCCCGGCCGGTCGGCGCGCGCGGTCTCGCCGCCGACCATCACCGCGTCATGGCCAAGGCGCAGCGCATGGACGTGGCGGCGGGCCCGCGCCCCGGTGATCCACTGACTTTCATCCGAGGCGGTGGCGATGCGGCCGTCGAAGCTGGCCGCCAGCTTCAGCGTCAGCATCGGCCGGCCCCGCTGCACGCGGCTCAGGAAGCCGCGCTGCACCTCGCGCGCCTCGGCCTCGCAGACACCCTCGGCCACCTCGATCCCGGCGGCGCGCAGGATGGCATGGCCGCGCCCGGCCACGCGCGGGTCGGGATCGGTCAGGGCAGTGACGACGCGCGCGACCCCCGAACCCACCAGCGCCTCGGCGCAGGGCGGGGTCTTGCCGTGATGGGCGCAGGGCTCCAGCGTGACATAGGCGGTGGCGCCGCGCGCCGCCGCGCCCGCCTGGGCCAGCGCCATCGCCTCGGCATGGGGCCTTCCGCCCGGCTGGGTCCAGCCGCGCCCGACCACCGCGCCGCCGCGGACCAGCACGCAGCCCACCGCCGGATTGGGCCAGACATTGCCAAGGCCGCGCCGTGCCAGCGCCAGCGCGTGGCGCATGTGGCGCCGGTCGCTCACTCCTCGACCGCGTGGGGGCGCAGCTCCGAGACGAACTTGTCGAAATCGTCCGCCGCCTGGAAGTTCTTGTAGACGCTGGCGAAACGCACATAGGCCACGGTGTCGATCCGGGCCAGCGTCTCCATCACGATCTCGCCGATGACCTTCGAGGGGATGTCGGTGTCGCCCATGCTTTCCAGCCGGCGCACGATGCCCGAGATCATCTGGTCGATGCGCTCGGGCTCGATCGGGCGCTTCTGCATGGCAATGCGGATCGAACGCTCCAGCTTGGTGCGGTCGAAATCCTCGCGCCGGCCGCTGGACTTGACCACGACCAGATCGCGCAGCTGCACCCGCTCATAGGTGGTGAAGCGGCCGCCGCAGGCCGGGCAGAAGCGGCGGCGGCGGATGGCCACGTTATCCTCGGCCGGACGCGAATCCTTGACCTGCGTATCGACATTTCCACAGAAAGGACAGCGCATCCCTTGTTCCCCCAAAGTCCCGGACCCCCGCCAGTATAGGCAAGCCCAAATCGCTTGGGTAGTCCGATGATGCGGCCACAAGATCGGCGATCCCCGGCGCGGCCCGGGCTGACGCTGCGGCAACCGGCGGCGGGCCCCGGATCGGGCAAAAAATCCGGCCGGGGCGTCTCGACAGGGTATCGGCCGCGTGCAACATTCCCCTGCATATCGGCCGCCAGGAGAAGGCCGATCAACGCGGAGGAACCCATGAAAGAATCCAACCAGCTTGGCCGGCGTGCCTTCCTGACCCGCGCCACGGTCGGCGGCGCCACGGCGGTCGCCGGGGCCGCTCTGGCCGCGCCCGCCATCGCGCAGGAAATGCCGGAGGTGAAATGGCGCCTGACCTCGGCCTTCCCGAAATCGCTGGACACCATCTATGGCGGCGCCGAGGTGCTGTCGAAATACCTGTCCGAGGCCACGGGCGGCAAGTTCCAGATCCAGGTCTTTGCGGGCGGCGAGATCGTTCCCGGCCTGCAGGCCCAGGACGCCGTCACCGACGGCACGGTCGAGGCCTGCCACACGGTCGGCTATTACAGCTGGGGCAAGGACCCGACCTTCGCGCTGGGTTCGGCGGTGCCCTTCGCGCTGTCGGCGCGGGCCATGAACGCCTGGCAATACCATGGCGGCGGCATCGACCTTTATAACGAGTTCCTCGCCAACCATAACATCTTCGGCCTGCCGGGCGGCAATACCGGGGTGCAGATGGGCGGCTGGTTCCGCAAGGAAATCAACGCGGTGTCCGACCTGCGGGGCCTCAAGATCCGGGTCGGCGGCTTTGCCGGCCGGGTGCTGGAACGGCTGGGCGCCGTGCCGCAGCAGATCGCCGGCGGCGACATCTATCCGGCGCTGGAAAAGGGCACCATCGACGCCTCGGAATGGGTCGGGCCCTATGACGACCTGAAGCTGGGCTTCTTCAAGGTCGCGCCCTATTACTACTATCCCGGCTGGTGGGAAGGCGGCCCGACGGTGCATTTCTTCTTCGCCAAGGAGAAATACGAATCGCTGCCCGAGAACTACAAGTCGCTGCTGCACACCGCCTGCCAGGCGGTCGATGCCGACATGCTGCAGAAATACGACCACCTGAACCCGATCGCCCTGAAGGAGCTGGTGGCCTCGGGCGCCCAGCTGCGTCCGTTCAGCGCCGAGATCCTGGATGCCTGCTACAAGGCCGCGAACGAGGTCTATGCCGAGCTGGAAGCCTCGAACGAACCCTTCAAGAAGATCTGGGAGTCGATCAAGGTGGCGCGGGGCGACTGGTATCTCTATAACCAGACTTCCGAATATACCTATGACACCTTCATGATGATCCAGCAGCGCAACGGCACGCTCTGAGCCGAGCCGCTGCCGGAACGACCGGGGGCGCCGCGAGAAGATCGCGGCGGCCCTTTCCATTGTGCGCAGGCCAAATTGCGCGCAGGCCAAGGAAAAGGCGGCCCTGGGGCCGCCCTTCCCGTCAGTCGTTCGCCGGCTGCTGCGGCGCGGTCAGGCCCGGCGGCGGGCCCGACAGGCCGCCCAGCCCGCCATCGGGAGCGGCAGGCGCGGCGGGCGCCGGGGCCGGCGCTCCGTCCTGCGGCTCGGCCGGGGTCGCGGGGGCGCCGAAATCCGGCGGACCGTCCAGCCCGCCCGGGGCCGGAATACCGCCGGGTGCCGCGGTTCCGGGTTCCGCGGTCCCGGGTTCCGCGGTTCCAGGGGTCGCGGTTCCGGGCGCGGCCGGCTGGCCGAAGGGATCGCCCAGCCCGCCAAGGCCGCCCAAGCCCCCCAGCCCGCCGCCCGAGGGGATCTCGAAGCGGACATTCGAGGTATCGATGGGCGCGCCCTTGTAATGCATGACCAGCCCCGGGAAGGCCATGACGATGCCCACCATCACCAGCTGGATGCAGACATAGGGCACCGCGCCCCAATAGATCTGCCCGGTGGTCACCGGCTGCATCATCTGGCCGGTGACCTTGTCGCGATAGGGGGATTTCGGCGCCACCGAGCGCAGGAAGAACAGCGAGAAGCCGAAGGGCGGGTGCATGAAGCTGGTCTGCATGTTCACGCCCAAGAGCACGCCGAACCAGATCAGGTCGATGCCCATCGCCTGCGCCGCCGGCGCGAGCAGCGGCACGATGATGAAGGCCAGCTCGAAGAAGTCGAGGAAGAAGGCCAGCAGGAAGACCAGGACCGAGACCGCGATCAGGAAGCCGTATTCTCCGCCGGGCAGCGAGGTCAGCAGGTGTTCGACCCAGATATGCCCGTTCACGCCGTAGAAGGTCAGCGAGAACACCCGCGCCCCGATCAGGATGAACATCACGAAGGCCGACAGCCGCGTGGTCGCCAGCAGCGCCTGGCGGATCACGTCATAGCTGAGCCGGTTCTTGACCCCTGCCAGCAGCAGCGCGCCGACCGCGCCCATGGCCCCGCCCTCGGTCGGCGTGGCGATGCCCAGGAAGATCGTGCCCAGCACCAGGAAGATCAGCGCCAGCGGCGGGATGAGCACGATGATGACCTGCTGCGCCAGCCGCGACATCAGGTTGATCTTCAGCGCCCGGTCCAGCAGCGCCAGCACATAGATCACGATCACCGCCAGCGCCGGCGCCAGGATGTCGGCATCCCGCCCATGCGTCGGATAGAGCCAGCGGAAGGCCAGCCAGGCCCCGCCCACCGTCAGGGCCAGCGCGATCAGCAGCGATGTCACGCCCGAGCCCAGCGTCCGCGCCTCTTTCGGCAGGGCCGGCAGGCTGTTCGGCCGGATGATCGACATCACGAAGATATAGGACATGTAGATGCCGGTCAGCACCAGGCCGGGGATCAGCGCGCCCTTGTACATGTCGCCCACCGAGCGACCGAGCTGGTCGGCCAGCACGATCAGCACCAGCGAGGGCGGGATGATCTGCGCCAGCGTCCCCGAGGCGGCGATGGTGCCCGAGGCGATGCGCCGGTCATAGCCGTAGCGCAGCATGATCGGCAGCGAGATCAGCCCCATGGCGATGACCGAGGCCGCGACCACGCCGGTCGTCGCCGCCAAGAGCGCGCCGACGATGATCACCGCATAGGCCAACCCGCCGCGGATCGGGCCGAAAAGCTGGCCGATGGTGTCCAGCAGGTCCTCGGCCATGCCGGATTTCTCCAGCACGATGCCCATGAAGGTGAAGAAGGGAATGGCCAGCAATGTCTCGTTCGACATCACCCCCCATAACCGTTCCGGCATGGCGTTCAGCAAGGGCCAGCTGAGGTTGATGTTGCCGCCCGACAGCGGCGCAAGCTCGACGCCGATGACGAAGAACAACAGCCCGTTCGCGGCCAGCGCGAAGGCGACCGGATAGCCGAAGAGCAGGAAGATCACCAGCGAGGCGAACATGATCGGCGCCATGTTCTGCGCGATGAAGACCATCATTTGCGGGACTCCCCGTCCTGCCGGTCTTCCTCCAGCGCGGCCTTCATCTCGCGGGCCATGGTCTCGCTTTCCAGCGCCGCGGCCTCATGCGCCGAGACGAAGGGGTTGGGATCCTCGATGATGCCGCGCATGACGGCGATCTTCTTGATGATCTCGGAAATGCCCTGGAAGAACAGCATGACGAAGCCGGCCAGCAGCAGCATCTTGGCCGGCCACAGCACCAGCCCGCCGGCATTGGTCGAGACCTCGCCCCGGTAATAGGAGCGCATCGCCCAGGAATAGAGATACCAGATCATCAGCGTGACGAAGGGCATCAGGAAGAAGACATGCCCGATCAGGTCGATCCAGTGCTGGCGGCGCCGGCTCCAGAGGCCATAGATGATGTCGATGCGGATATGCTCGTTTTCCTTGAGCGTATAGGCGGCGGCCCCGAGGAAGGCGGCGCCGAAGAGATACCATTGCAGCTCCAGCCAGGCGTTGGACGAGGTGTTCAGCACCTTGCGGATGACCGCGTTCCCGGCGCTGACCAGAACGGCGACGAGGATCAGCCAGCTCACGCTTCGGCCGATGACCGAATTGACGCGGTCGATGCCGCGAGAAAGCCCCAGCAGGGCGCCCATGTGAAAACCTCCCTCAATGTTCTTGTGGCCCGCGAGCAGGGGTTTCCCCCTTGATGTAGCCGTTTCGTATGAATGAACCCCTAAAGGCGGTCAAGAAAAAGCAAAGCGACGTAACGGCGCTTAGGCCAGCGCGGTCAGGGCGACCAGCCCCGCGACCTCGCCCGCCTGCTGCATGGCGCCCAGAACGTCGCCGGTCTGCCCGCCGAGCCCGCGCATCGCCCGCCGCGCCAGCCAGAGCTGCGCCGCCGCCATGGCCGCCGCCGGCAGAAGCCAGGCCGCCGGCGGATGCGGCAGGCACAGCGCCGGCGGCAGCAAGGCCGCGGCGTGAGCTG
>WKJB01000051.1_pt1 | contig 45960 bp, 44 predicted proteins | sample 5403331 | NCBI WGS metagenome assembly WKJB01 (sample SAMN13198853, study PRJNA488119) | plastic metagenome | isolation source: water-polyurethane dispersion (WPUD) containing a polyether... | place: Mexico: Mexico City | collected 2016 | reverse complement strand
TCGAGCCCCATCTGGCTGTACCAGATCTTCGCCTTCTTCGTGCCGGGCCTCACGAAGAAGGAGCGCCGCTACGTCTTCGGCTTCTTCTTCTCGGCCGTGCCGCTGTTCCTGCTCGGGTGCGCCGCCGGTTGGATCGTACTCCCGCGCATCGTCGAGTTCATGTTCCGCTTCGTGCCGCCGGGCGCCTCGCAGCTCTACGACACGAAGACGTACGTCGACTTCATCCTCAAGCTCCTCCTCGCCACGGGCGTCGCGTTCGTCATGCCCGTCTTCCTCGTGCTGCTCAACTTCGCGGGGGTCATCCAGGGCCGCACGATCCTCACGGGCTGGCGCTGGGCCGTACTCATCATCACGGTGTTCACGGCGATGGCCACGCCCGCCGCCGACCCGATCTCGATGATCCTGCTCGCGTTGCCGATGGTGCTGCTGTACTTCGCCGCCGTGGGGGTGGCGCTGTGGCATGACAAGGTCGCCGCCCGACGGCAGGCCGCGTTCGAGGCGGGCCTCACGAGCGCATGAGCTCCGACGACGCCGAGCTGTCGCCCGCCGAGCGCTACGCCGCGTTCAAGGCCCGCTCGCGCACGCCGCGCCTCGAGGCCTTCCGGGCCCGGCTGCCCGTCGAGCTCGACGACTTCCAGGTGGAGGCGTGCCGCTCGCTCGAGGAGGGGCGCAGCGTGCTCGTGGCCGCCCCGACGGGCGCGGGCAAGACGATCGTCGCGGAGTTCGCGGTGCACCTCGCCCTCGGGGAGCGCGCGGCGAAGGCGTTCTACACCACCCCCATGAAGGCGCTCAGCAACCAGAAGTACGCGGAGCTCGCGGCCGAGCACGGGCCAGAGAACGTGGGGCTGCTCACGGGCGACACCAACATCAACTCGGGCGCGCGCGTCGTCGTCATGACGACCGAGGTGCTGCGCAACATGCTCTACGCCGACTCGCCCCTGCTGCGCGACCTCGCGTTCGTCGTCATGGACGAGGTGCACTACCTCGCCGACCGGTTCCGCGGACCCGTGTGGGAGGAGGTCATCATCCACCTCCCGCGCGAGGTGCGGATGGTCTCGCTGTCGGCGACGGTCTCGAACGCCGAGGAGTTCGGCGACTGGCTGCAGGCGGTGCGCGGCGACACGGACGTCATCGTGTCGGAGCGCCGTCCCGTGCCGCTCCAGCAGCACGTGCTCGTGCGCGGCAAGCTCGCCGACCTGTTCGACGGCGCCCAGGCGCCCGACGCCCCGCCCCGCGTCAACCCCGAGCTCGCGCGCCTCGCGATCGCCGGCGGGCGCGGACCCGGCACCTACCGCGGGCCCCACGCCGGTCGCCACCAGCGCAAGGGGGAGGTGCTGTGCGACCGCATCCCGCGTCCGGAGGTCGTGCGGCTCCTCGAGGACCGCCACCTCCTCCCCGCGATCTTCTTCGTCTTCAGCCGGAACGGCTGCGATCAGGCCGTCGAGCAGGTGCTCCGCTCGGATGTGCGCCTCACGGAGCGCTGGGAGCGCGACGAGATCCGGCACATCGTGGAGGAGCACTGTGCGGGGCTGCGCGATGAGGACCTCGGCGTGCTCGGCTACTTCTCCTGGCTCGAGGGCCTCGAGCGTGGCGTCGCCGCCCACCACGCGGGCCTCATCCCCACCTTCAAGGAGGTCGTCGAGGAGCTCTTCCAGCGCAAGCTCCTCAAGGTCGTCTTCGCGACCGAGACGCTCGCGCTCGGCATCAACATGCCCGCGCGCACCGTCGTGCTCGAGAAGCTCGAGAAGTTCAACGGCGAGGCGCGGGTGCCGATCACACCGGGGGAGTACACGCAGCTCACGGGCCGCGCGGGACGCCGCGGCATCGACGTCGAGGGTCACTCGGTCATCCAATGGTCGGCGGGGCTCGACCCGCAGGCGGTCGCGCAGCTCGCGTCGCGGCGCAGCTACCCGCTCAACTCGAGCTTCCGGCCGACCTACAACATGGCGGTCAACCTCATCGAGCAGTTCGGGCGCGAGCGCACGCGCGAGATCCTCGAGAGCTCGTTCGCGCAGTTCCAGGCCGACCGCGCCGTCGTCGACCTCGCCCGCAAGATCCGCGAGCAGGAGAAGTCGCTCGCGGGCTACGCGGAGGCGATGCGCTGTCACCTCGGCGACTTCGCGGAGTACGCCGGCATCCGCCGGGAGCTCAGCGACCTCGAGCGCAAGCAGTCGAAGGGCAACGAGGGATCGCGTGCCGAGCGCGACCGTCGCCAACGGCAGATCGACCAGCTCCGCCGGCGCATGAAGCAGCACCCGTGCCACGCGTGCAACGACCGCGAGGCGCACGCGCGCTGGGCGGAGCGCTGGTTCCGTCTCAAGCGCGACACCGATCGGCTCACCCGCCAGGTGCGCGGCCGCACGGGCGCCGTCGCGCAGGTGTTCGACCGCATCACGGAGCTCCTGCTCGAGCTCGGCTACCTCGAGCGCGACGAGCACGGACGCCTCGGCGTCGCGATCGAGGGACGGCGCCTGCGCCGCATCTACGGGGAGCGCGACCTGCTCGTCGCCGAGTGCCTGCGCCGGGGGCTGTGGGACGGCGTCGACGCGGCGACCCTCGCGGCGCTCGTGAGCTCGCTCGTCTACGAGCCGCGTCGCGAGGACGCGGGCGTCGTGCGCGAGTACCCGCGCGGTCGGTTCGCCGAGGTGTACGGGCTCACCGAGCAGGCGTGGGCGGAGCTCAGTGTGCTCGAGGAGGACCGCAAGCTCCCCGGCACGGAACCGCTCTCGGCGGCCCTCGCGGCCGCGACGCACCGCTGGGCGCGGGGCGGCCGGCTCGACGCCGTGCTGCGCGACACCGACCTCGCCGCGGGCGACTTCGTGCGCTGGATGAAGCAGGTGATCGACCTGCTCGACCAGATCTCGATCGTCGCGGACGGCTCGCTCGGTCGCACGGCCCGCGACGCGATCGACGACGTCCGCCGCGGCATCGTCGCGTACTCGAGCGTCGGCTGATCGGGCGACACGCGGAGACCGACGCACGCGCGCGGTATCGTCCCGTCATCGCCGCGCACGCGGCGGGGGAGGACAGACCATGTCGTTCCAGGCATATCTCGACAACATCGAGGAGAAGACGGGCCTGACACCCCGTCAGCTCATCGAGAAGGCCCACGAGAAGGGCTTCGACACCACGACGAAGGCGACGCCCATCGTCCAGTGGCTCGCGGAGGAGTACGGGCTCGGCCGCGGGCACGCGATGGCTCTCGTCCACGTCATCACGAAGGGTCCGCGGATCAGCGCCAAGCACGTCGGCAGCGGCGGCACCCACTCGGATCCGACGGACGAGCTGTGGCTCGACGGGAAGGCCACGAACCCGCACGGCTGACGCGCGAGGCGGGCGCCCCATCCGCTCAGCCGGCGCGCCGTAGGCTGAGTCTCCGATGTCCGCGCCCGCCCTCGCACCCGAGCCCACCCGGCCGCTCGTGCCGCTGTGGGGCGCCGTGCTGCTCGCGCTCGGGGCGGGCCCGCTCACGGATGCGGCGTTCCCGGAGCTCGGATGGTGGCCGCTCGCCTTCGCGGGGATCGCCCTCGTGCTCGTGGCCGCCCACGGCCGCCGTGCGGGTGCGGGGTTCCTCGTGGGCCTCGTCTTCGGGCTCGCGTTCTACCTCGTGCACATCCCGTGGATGACCGAGTTCCTCGACCCGCGCCTGCCGTTCCTCGTGCGGGCGGTGCCGTGGTTCGCGCTCAGCCTCGTGATGGCCCTGTGGTGCGGCCTGGGTACGATGCTCATCTCGGTCGCGACGCGCGTCGTGCCGCGTGCCGTGCGGGGCGCGGCCGGTCGACTGCTGCTCGTGCCCCTCGTCGTCGCGGGGCTCTGGACGGCGCGCGAGGCGATCTCGAGCATCTGGCCCTACGGCGGGTTCGCGTGGGGCCGGATCTCCGAGTCGCAGTCCGAGAGCCCGATCGCACCGCTGTTCGCCTGGCTCGGGGTCTCGGGCGTCGGTTTCGTCATGGTCTTCGTCGTCGCGGTCGCCGTCGTCGCGGTGCGCGAGACCGCGACGCCCGTCACCCTGCGCGCGATGCTCGTGACGGCCCTCGCCGCGATCCTCGTGGCCTTCCCGGCGTTCCCCGTGGCGACCGCGGGGGAGCTGCGGGTCGCCGCCGTGCAGGGCAACGGCCGAACGGGCTACTTCCACCACGCTGAGAACGCGACCGACAACCTCCTGGCCCAGTTCGACGCGACCGAGCCCGTCTACACCGAGGACGTCGACGTCGTCGTCTGGCCCGAGGGCGCGACCGACCTCGACCCGCTGCGCAACGACTTCGCCGCGCGCGTGTTCGACACCGTCGCCACCGCCGCCGGCGCGCCCCTCGTGGGCTGGGCCGTCACCAAGCGCGGCGAGGAGTACTTCAACACCTCGCTCCTGTGGCGCGCGGGGGAGGGGAGCGCCGACTTCTACGACAAGCGGCATCCGGTGCCGTTCGGGGAGTACGTGCCCGACCGTGCGGTGTGGCGCGGATTCGCCCCCGACCTCATCGACCTCATCCAGCGCGAGTACACGCCCGGCACGACCGACCCCGTCATGGACGTGGGCTCCGACGAACGGACGGTGCTCGCCGGCTTCGCGATCTGCTTCGACATCGTCGACGACGCGCTCATGCGCGAGGGGGTCGAGCAGGGTGCGCAGCTCGTGCTCGCGCAGACCAACAACGCCGACTTCGGCCTGACCGACGAGAGCGTGCAGCAGCTCGCGATCGCCCGCATCCGTGCGATCGAGCTCGGCCGCACCGTCGTCAACATCTCGACCGTCGGCACGAGCGCCGTCATGCTCCCCGACGGATCGACGATCGCCCGGCTGCCCCGCTACCAGGCGGGCGCGATGGTGGTCGACGTGCCCCTGAGCACGACGACGACCCCCGCGGTCGTGATCGGCCGGGGGGTCGAGTGGGGGGTCGCCGCCGTCGCATTCGGGGCGCTCATCGGCGCGGCGATCGGAGGACGTCGCCGCCGCGCCTGAGCGTCAGGCGCTCTTGGTGCTCTTCGCGGCCTCGCCGCGGCGGGCGCGCAGGTAGGCGAGGCGCTCCTCGAGGAGCTCCTCGAGCTCGGCGCGCGTGCGGCGCTCGAGCAGCATGTCCCAGTGGGTGCGCGGCGCCTTGGTCTCCGCGGCCTCGCTCTCGACCAGCTGCCCGTCATCTCCGACGAGGCGGCCCTCCTGGCCCGTCCGCGGGGACTCCCAGGTCTCCGGCACCTCCGCGTCCGCTGCGAAGACGACCTCGAAGGTCGTTCCGTCGTCCGTCCGATAGACGGCCTTCTTCCGGGGCGAGAACTCGACTCCCTCTTCGCTCTGCATGCTCTGAGCTCCGAGTCGCATCCCGCGCAGACTGCGATCCGCCATCGTGTGGCCTCCTCTGTGCGCCGTGGTGGGGTGAATGGGGTGCGCGCACGTGGACGCGCCAGGACGACCCGGTCCGGTGGGACCGCGAGCCGCCCGATGTACAACGTCTACGGTGTCGGATCCCATCCCCGCGCGAGGCCGTTTACAGAGCATTCCCAGGCACCTTGTCCCGCATTGGCAGCGGACGGGGGACGGACGCGGGGGAGGCCTACTCGGATGAGCGGATCAGCGCCGCCCGCGGCGCTCGGCGACGATCGGCACCGCGAGGTCCGCGCGGTCGGTGACGAGGCCGTCGACGCCCACGTCGAGCAGGCGTCGCATCTCCTCCGGATCGTTGACCGTCCAGATGTGCACCTCGACGCCGGACGCGTGGAAGCTCCGGATGGCGCGCTCCGTGACGATGGACGCCCCGGCGACCGTCGGCGGCAGTTGCACGGCGTCGACGCCCGCGAGGACGCGTCTCAGGAACCGCACCGCACCGACCCGCGCCGCATGGGCCGCAGGGAGGGCGCCTCCCGCGGAGATCGACGTCGCGACACCGGGGAGCTCCTTCACGACGGCGAGGCGGCGCGAGGTCGAGAACGATCCGATGAGCACGCGGTCGGTCGCACGCGTGTCGCGCACGGCCTTGATCGTGCCGGCCACGGCATCCGCCGACTTGACGTCGATGTTGAAGCGCGTGTCGGGGAAGGCGTCGAGCGCCTCGGCGAGCGAGCAGAAGCCCTGCCCGGCGCCGAGCGACACGCGACGCAGCTCCGCCGCGGTCAGCTGGTTGACGCGCACGTCGCGACCGGCGATCCGCTTGAGGTCGGCGTCGTGGCTGATCATCGCGATGCCGTCCGCCGAGCCGTTGACGTCGGTCTCGACGTGCGTGGCGCCCGCGTTCACGGCGTGCAGGAAGGCGAGGAGGGTGTTCTCGGGCGCGTCGAGGGCGAGCCCGCGGTGCGCGAGCACACGCGGGGGAGCGGGGGAGAAGTACCCCGCGTCCTCGCCCTTACGCGCGCGGCGCGGCATCCGAACCGGGTGCGCCCGCACCGCGCGGAGCGAAGAAGCCCTCGCCGATGCCCTTGAGGGCCTCGGTGAGCTCGCTCGGGATGATCCAGAGCTTATTGGACTCGCCGTCGGCGAGCTTCGGGAGCGTCTGGAGGTACTGGTACGCGAGCAGCTTCGAGTCGGGGTTGCCCGCGTGGATCGCGTGGAAGACCGTCTGGATCGCCTCCGCCTCGCCCTGGGCGCGCAGGACGGCCGCCTTCGCGTCACCCTCCGCGCGCAGGATCGCGGCCTGCCGCTCGCCCTCGGCGTTGAGGATCGCCGCCTGCTTGGTGCCCTCGGCCGTCAGGATCGCGGCGCGCCGGTCGCGCTCGGCCCGCATCTGCTTCTCCATCGAGTCCTGGATCGAGACGGGCGGGTCGATGGCCTTGAGCTCGACGCGGCTCACGCGGATGCCCCACTTGCCGGTCGCCTCGTCGAGCACGACGCGCAGCTGACCGTTGATGTTGTCGCGTGAGGTGAGCGCCTCCTCGAGGTTGAGTCCGCCGACGACGTTGCGGAGCGTCGTCGTCGTGAGCTGCTCGACGGCGCCGAGGTAGTTGGCGATCTCGTACGTCGCGGCGCGCGCGTCCGTCACCTGGAAGTAGACGACCGTGTCGATCGAGACGACGAGGTTGTCCTCGGTGATGACGGGCTGCGGCGGGAACGAGACGACCTGCTCGCGCATGTCGACGAGCGGGCGCAGCCGGTCGATGATCGGCACGAGGATGTTGAGGCCCGGCGAGAGCGTCTTGTGATAGCGGCCGAGGCGCTCGACGACGCCCGCGTAGGCCTGCGGGATGATGCGGATCGACTTGAACAGGATCGTCAGCACGAAGATGACGACGATCGCGACGATCGCGATCGTGATGATCGTCGGCACCATCTCGGGGTCGTTCACTGGGGCGCCTCCTCGGGCGTGGGGTCGGTGGCGGGCACGACGACGGCCGTCGCCCCCTCGATCGCGGTCACGACGACTCGGGAGCCCTCCTCGAGGCCGCCTGGGGCGATCCCGTCGGCGACGCGCGCGGTCCAGACGTCGCCGTTGGCGAGCTTGACCTGGCCCGCGCCGAAGCGGAAGTCGACCGTCACGGTGCCGCCGAGCCCGAGCAGGGCGTCGACGTTGCTCCGCGCGGGGTCGGCGTTCTTCCGCAGGGCGTGCAGGAGCGGTGGTCGCACGAAGAGCACGAGCAGGAGGGCGAGCACGGCGGCGATGATGAGCTGCAGCCACCACGGCGCGCCCACGAGCCCCGCCACGAGGCCGCCCACGGACCCCAGCGCGAGCATCAGGAAGGTGAACTCCAGGGTGTTCACCTCGATGATGACGAAAACGAGGATGAGGCCCAGCCAGAAGACCCACGCCCAGCTCGAGATCACATCGGGTTCCACGGCGGCATCCCTTCGACGTCGTCTCCTGAAACTAGCATCGCGCCGCCCGGTCCGTCAGATGCCGGACCGCGCCGGGGCGGTCGCTAGGGTGGGGGATCGTGAACGACGTGCTCCCCCCTGACTCGCTGCGCGGTGTCCGCGCGCTCATCACCGGATCCTCCCGCGGCATCGGCGCCGACACGGCGGGCTACCTGGCCGCCGCGGGCGCCAAGGTCGTCATCAACTACCGCAACAAGGAGGCCCGCGCGCTCAAGGTCGTCGCGGGCATCGAGGAGCGCGGAGGCGAGGCGATCGCGATCGGCGCCGACCTCACCGACCCCTCGTCGGTCGCGACGATGTTCGCCGAGGTCCGTGAGCGCTGGGGCGGCCTCGATCTCCTCGTGCTCAACGCCTCGGGGGGCATGGAGTCCGGCCTCGGCGAGGACTACGCCATGCGCCTCAACCGCGACGCGCAGGTCAACGTGCTCGACGCGGCGCTCCCGCTGCTCGGCGCCGGCTCGCGCGTCGTGTTCGTCACGAGCCACCAGGCCCACTTCATCGAGACCGTCCCGACGATGCCGGAGTACGAGCCCGTCGCGCGCAGCAAGCGCGCCGGCGAGGACGCCCTGCGCGCCCGCATCCCCGAGCTCGAGGCCGCGGGCGTCTCGTTCGTGGTCGTCTCGGGCGACATGATCGAGGGCACGATCACGGCGACGCTCCTCGAGCGGGTGAACCCGGGCGCGATCGCGTCGCGTCGCGAGGCCGCCGGCAGGCTCTACAACGTGGCCGAGTTCGCCGCGGAGGTCGCGCGTGCCGCCGTCGAGGAGATCCCCGCCGACCACACGCGCTACGTCGGCGACGTGAGCGACTTCACCGGCCGCGGCTGAGCATCCGGGCCCAGGAGCCTCCCGTGGTGAGCGCGCACCGGCACCGCCTCGTGTCGCGTGTGCTGCTCTTCGACCGCGACGACCGCGTGCTGCTGTTCCTCACGACCGCCCCGGACTCGTCGGGCGTCGCGCGTTGGCTGACACCCGGGGGAGGGGTGGACCCGGGGGAGTCGTTCGAGGAGGCGGCGCGCCGCGAGCTCCTCGAGGAGACGGGACTCTCCGTCGACAGCCTGCGAGGCCCCGTGTGGTCGCACGACTACGACGTCGAGTGGGACTCGGCCGACCACGACACCGGCCACGCCGAGTTCTTCGTGCACGTGACGGACGCCTTCGAGCCGTCGCCCGAGGGCTGGACCGACGACGAGAAGGTCGACGTGCTGGCTCATCGCTGGTGGAGCCTGGCGGAGCTGCTCGCGGAGCGTCCGCGGTTCGAGCCGCCGCAGCTCATCGAGCTCGTGCGCCGCGAGTTGCCGTCCTGCACGGCCTGAGACGGCATCCGGCACCGGCCGCGTGCCCCGAACCGGGGATGGTGCGTGTCGGTGCGGAGGCGCACCCTGTAACGCATGGAGCTGCCCGAGCTCTTCGCCACCGGCGATCTCACCTCGCTCGCCATCGCGGCCGGACTGGTCGTGGTGGGATTCCTCCTGCTCTGGCTCGTGGTCCGGTCCGCCGTGCTGAGCGCGCTCACCGCGCACGAGAAGCGCCGTGAGCGGGATGCCGCGGCCGTCGGGCCCCGGCGCGGCGCCTCGACCGCGGGGGAGCAGGGCGCGAGCAGCGCGCCGGCTCCGCACGCCGCACAGGCGCAGCAGGCTGCAGCGGCTCCCGCCGGCGCGCTCACGCCACCCATCGGCGAGGTGCACCCGCAGCCGCCGTACGTCCCGGACGCCGCCTCGCTACCGCCCGTCACCGCCGACGCGCGACAGCCGCAGCCCCAGCCGAGCAACGCCGCCGCCGCTGCAGCGGCGCTGTTCCAGTCACGTCCGGCCGCGCAGGCGTCCGCCGCCGCGGCAGGCGCCATCACGGCGGGGGCGCCGCGGGCCGCCTCGCCGCAGAACGGCGTTCAGGTGCCGACACCGCCGCATCCGCAGCACGCGATGCCGCCGCAGAACACCGTTCAGCCGCAGCCGACACCGCAGCCTGGGCAGCCCATCTTTATGTCAGCTTCACAGCCCGGATGGGCCCCGCCGCCGTCACCGGCGGGGAACCCATTCCACGTCGAGGGCGAGGCGCCGCGCTCGGCACCCTACGAGCCGCCCGCCGACCCGGCCGCGCCGCGACGCTTCTGACGAGCTCCGACGCGCACGGACGACACACGACCGGTCGGCGGCGCGATGACAGGCATGCCGCCCACGCAGTCCTGCTGTACGTACCGCGAGCACCGGGACGCACGAGGAACGCCCGCCGCAGGCGGGGACTCCACGAGGAGCCGACCGGCTGCCGCCATCTCACCCCGCGTCTCCATCTTCCTGTTTCACTGATAAGCGCGATTATGTCAGCTTAAAACCACACTATGTGCGAGTCCTGCACGTAGTGTGGTTTCGGGTAACGCTCCCCGATGGGCATCTGGCCAGGGATTTTCCGCACCCGCGACAACAAGCACTAGCCCCAAGAAGGAACTCTGGGTGCAGGAAGCCGCACACACAGGGGGCAGTAACGCGGGCCCCCTGTCCCCTGCGCAAACCCGGGAGGCCCCATTCGCTTGCCGGACTAGACAGCTGGGTCTACCTTGGCATCAACCGTCCCGAACAATCCTCGGGACCCTCTTAGGCGTCATCGCAGTACCCGAGAGCCGAGTCGCCTAGTGCGATCAGGAAGCTGGGTACCACTGATGAACCAAGGAAACACCCCTGCTGCGCGCTTCTCCCTACGAAGCATCAGCCGCAGGCCGCTCCGGGCGCTCACGGGCATTCTCGCCGTGACACTCGCTGTAACAGCCATGCCGCTGGCAGCGTCGGCCTCGAGCGCCACGGACGACCCGATCATCCTCAATCTCCAGTCGCCCGCCGACTCCACCGACGCCGCGGGAAAGCCGCTCGAAGTTGCGTCGCAAAGCGGCGGGGACGGCGAGGAACGTTTCGAGGGGCGAACCGCCTCGGGCATTCCCTTCGTGCTCTTCGCTCAGAGCGCGCTGCCGGTAGAGCCGAGCACATTTCTGGAGGAAAGGGCGGCAGACCCGAACCTGGCCGAGGAGCTGAGCGCCCTCGATGAGATCCCGGAGGAATACTTCCCCGAGAGCGTGCCGGGTGATGGCCCGGTCACCTTCTCGCGCGGATACTCGGCCGACGAGCTCGCCTTCGACGCCGCGCTCCTGCAACCGACTTTCGCCTTCGCGGTGACCCCGACCACGGCGTCGTTCGCGTGGGAGCCGATCGAGGGCGCCACCTCGTATCTGATCGTCCGTGACGGCGAGAAGCTGGCAGACCTGACCGCCAGCTCATACTCCGATGCCGGGCTCAAGGCCGGCGTCCTCTACGAATATGAGCTCCTCGGCCTCGCAGCGGACGGTTCAACGGTTTCAAGCCGGACCATGCCGGTCGAGACAATCGCCGCAACGGATGAGCTGACCGGAGGCGGAACGTTCGTTCCACTGACCTATCAGCCCTATACGACCGCGTTCACCTACAAGACCTTCATCGCGGACGCCTACGTTCCGATGGACGGCTTTGTCGCTTTCACCTGTGGCCAGTGGTTCGACACGAGCCGCTTCTTCGGCGGCGACAACCGCTCGTGGGCGTTCCCGACCTTCGCGGCGCCGTGGGAGTCACCGCACTACCGGACGATGCTCTTCGTGAACGTCAACTGGGACAACCCGGCGCCCTACGACGTGATCCTGGAAGGCGGAATCGGGTCGACGAAGCTCTACAACTCGAGCTACGGCTTGATCGAAACGAAAACCGCAACCTTCGCGGACTCCAACTTCATCGACACCTACAAGTCCGGCTCATACGCACAGACCCACTGGCAGCACTCGGTCGGCAACCCGTTCTGCGTCCTGGGTGCGATCACCTACGACATCACCGTCCGGTTCTACCGCTCCGGCACGATCGAGGTTGTGGGCGACCGCGAGCCCGTACCTCACCATGAGGCCTACGGCCGCTGGGACAACGGCTCGGGCGAGTTCTGGAACACCATGTATCAGGACACCAATGACGGGTTCATCTGCCTCCTCGGCTACTGCACGGACGACCCCATAATCCTGAACGAGACACACTGACCCCGTACCATGGAGACGTGATCGAGGTTGCCCGCGAGCGTGCGCGATTCCTGCCGCTGCTCGCGGGCAACCTCATCGCGGTCGCCCTCATCGCCATTCTCTTCTGCGCGCAGTTCGGAGGACCGACACCGCTCTGGCTCCTGCAGGCGCCGTACTTCGCTACCGGCGCGCTAGTTGCGATCGCGCTCACGCCCCTCGAGCTGCTGCTGTTGAAACGGCTCCAGCGGCATGTTCCCAACATATTCATCGAGGCCCTCCTGACTGCGATCGCGAGCACCCTGCTCGGCATCCCAGGGGGCCTACTCATCGGGCTCATCGGCGCCCTCGACCCACGCAGCTTCGTCGGAGCCGATCTGAGCGGCCTCGGGGCGTACATCATGATCGGCGGCCTGTTCGTTGCGGCCGCGGGGTTCCTCTGCGCCCTCGTCGGCCGCCTCGTGGCGGCCTTCCTCGTCCGGCTTCCTTGGGCGCCGCTCACTGTCCTCGGAGCCGCTGCGCTCAATCTGCTGCTTGCTGTCGTCTTCCTCGCCGTCGCGTAAAGCAACTCGGTGCCCCCGGTGCCCGATAGTGAAGAAACGGGTAACACTCTTAACCAGCATCCGCTCGTTCTCGACCCTAGTGGCGTAGCGGGCGAATCTGTCGAGTCTGCGCCCCGGTGAAGGTGAGATACCGGGGCCCGTCGGTGCCGTCGAGCACGCGAAACGCGGGCGCGACGGCGAGGGCGTCAGAGGCGAGCTCCACGAGCTGCGTGGCGGTGCGCTCTGGGATGCTGAGCATCCCCGCGACGTGCGCGCATACGTCGCGCCAGAGCACGGCGCGGCGGTCGTAGATCGCGGCGCGCGGTGGTTCGCACTCAAACGCCGCGTAGAGCTCCAGCAGCTCCGCAACGAGCACCGCGTCAGTATCGGCCAGCCGGATCGCCTGGCGGCCGGTTCTGCGGTGCACCTTGAGCGTCCTGCGGATGTGCCGCGCGATCGAGTCGGCGCTCATCGGCCATCTCCGCGGCCAGCTGCGTCAAGGGGGCCCGTCAGGGCCTCGCGCAGCGACGCGAAGCGCCCTTGACGCTGCGGAACCTCTCCCCCGGCGATCATGCCCGTATCCCACTCGCGGAGCCGGTGGGATACCGGCCCCATCGCCTCTATGAGCGCTGCGCGCGGCCGGAGGTGAGTGCCCCAACCCCCGCTCAGTAACACGGGGGTAAAACTCGTGAGCCGCCCCGGATAATCAGCCATCTCCGTTCCCCTGCGATGCAGGAGCGCTGCTGACTCGAACCCCCTCCGCCCCTGCCGCATCTACGCCGAGATGTGGTGGCCGGCGCGGGTCCCGCCGTGGCGGGAGCTGCGCCGGCCCCGCGTCTCCCGTGACCGACCCGGGGGCGGAAGTATGGTCGAAACTCGGCGTCACTAATGAACGTGACGGTCTTGGTTCTGACCAGCGGCCCCGTGATCGAGGCCCCGAAGCGATCTGGGGGCGAACACCCAGGCACAACGTCGCCAGCCGACTACGAGGCAGAGGTCGCTGCATTCGTCGCAGAGAATCCTGCGCCTGTCCTCACGGCCCGACCTGGGACCGCGGACTTCGATCGGCAGCAGCACGATCTCGCCGCATGCTGGCGAGCCGTCCCCTGGGAGGCGGTCTACGGACAGTACGGCGACACGGTGTCGGATCTCTCGGTGGAGCTCCAGACGGGTGACGCCAGCGGGGTGCGTTGGACGAGCGTTTCGAAACGGTCAAGGGTGAACGCCCGCTGCACCCCGACCAGGCCCGGGTGCACGCCGACCCACCGCGGCCCTCGACCGGGCACGCAGCCACGAGGTCGTGCAGCTCCTGCGCGACCGCGCCCACGAGTCCGGCGTCGCGGTCGTCATGGTCACCCACGACCACGACGTGCTCGAGTACTGCGACCGCGTGCTCGAGATGGTCGACGGACGCCTGAGCCCCGCCGCCGCCTGACGCCGCGCTCGACGACATCCGTCTCCCGCCCCCGTACGATCATGCGGAGGGCGGGAGACGGACGACCGAGCGCAACTGGGCGGGCAACCTCGCGTTCGCGGGTCGCGTGGCGACGCCGCGCGACGTCGACGAGGTCCGCGCCCTCGTGCGGGACGCCCGACCGGGCTCTGTTCGGCCGCTCGGCACGCGGCACTCCTTCTCCCCCATCGCCGACACCCGCGGGACGCTCGTCTCCTCGGCGGGTCTCGCCGACCCGAGCGACGTCGTCGTCGCCCCCGACCGCGCGAGCGCGCGTGTCCCGGCCGGCATCCGCTACGGCGAGCTCGCACGCGTTCTCCACGCGAAGGGGCTCGCCCTCGCCAACCTCGCCTCGCTCCCCCACATCTCGGTGGCGGGCGCCGTCGCGACCGGCACCCACGGATCCGGCGTGCGCAACGGCTCGCTCGCGACGGCAGTGCGCGCGGTCGAGTTCGTCGACGGGACGGGCGAGCTCGTCGTGCTCCGCCGCGGCGACGCCGCCTTCGACGGAGCCGTCGTGGCGCTCGGCGCCCTCGGGATCGTCGTCGCCCTCGACCTCGACGTCGAGCCCGGCTTCGAGGTCGCGCAGACCGTCTACCGCGACCTGCCGCTCGACGCACTCCTCGACGCCTTCGACGAGGCCACCTCGATCGGCTACAGCGTGAGCCTCTTCACGACGTGGCGCGAGCCCGACGTCGTCGACCAGCTGTGGCTCAAGCGCCGCGTCGATCGTGACGGGGAGGCCCCGGCGAGCGTGCTCGGCGCGCGCCCCTCCCCCATCGAGATGCACCCGATCGCGGGCGTCGACGCCGCCTCCTCGACCCCGCAGCGGGGCGTCGCGGGGCCGTGGCTCGAGCGCCTGCCCCACTTCCGTCTCGAGTTCACACCGTCCGCGGGCGAGGAGCTGCAGAGCGAGTACCTCGTCCCTCGTGCGACCGCGATCGAGGCCATCCGTGCGGTGCGGGAGCTCGCGCTCGACCTCCGTCCGCTCCTGCACGTCACGGAGCTCCGCGAGATCGCGGCCGACGGGCTGTGGCTCTCCGGCGCCTCCGGGACGAATGCCGTGGGTCTGCACTTCACGTGGGTCGCCGACCAGCCCGCGGTCGAGGCGATGCTGCCGCGCCTCGAGGAGCGCCTGCTCCCGCTCGGCGCCCGCCCGCACTGGGGCAAGGTCTTCCTCGCCGACGCGGAGCGGCTCGCGCCGCTCTACCCGCGATTCGACGACTTCCGCGCGCTCGCGCGCACACACGACCCCGACGGGGTGTTCGTCAACGACTTCCTGCGCGCGAAGCTCGCGCTCTGACGCGGCTCAGCCCGCGCGCCACCACGCGTCGTCCGGCCCGACCGGAACGGTGCGCTTGTGCCGCGTCGCGAGGAAGCGCGCCTCGAGCGCCTCGGCGGCGGCCTCGTCGATCTCGCCGCCCTCGAGGTAGGTGTCGATCTGGGCGTAAGTGATGCCGAGCTCGGTCTCGTCGGCCTGGCCCGGACGCTGGTCGAGCAGGTCGGCGGTCGGCGCCTTCTCGTAGAGCCGCGCGGGGGCCCCGAGGTACTGCAGGAGCGCGCGCCCCTGGCGCTTGGTGAGACCGCTGAGCGGCAGGATGTCGGCGCCGCCGTCGCCGTACTTCGTGAAGAAGCCCGTCACGGCCTCGGCGGCGTGATCGGTGCCGACGACGAGCGCACCCCGCTCGCCCGCGATCGCGTACTGCGCGACCATCCGCACCCGCGCCTTGACGTTGCCCTTGTGGTAGTCCGCGAGCGGGTGCCCGGCCCCGCGCTCGTACTCGGCCGCGATGCCGTCGACGCCGCCCGCGACGTCGAACACGACCGACTCGTCCGGGCGGATGAAGCTCAGCGCGAGCTGCGCGTCGTCCTCGTCCGCCTGCACGCGGTAAGGCAGCCGCACGGCCGTGAACGTCGCCTCGCCGCCCGCCTCGCGGATGCGCTCGACCGCGAGCTGCGAGAGCCGCCCTGCGAGCGACGAGTCCTGGCCGCCCGAGATGCCGAGCACGAGCCCCTTCGCGCCCGTGGCGCGCAGGTAGTCGACGAGGAAGTCGCGCCGGCGGGCGACCTCCGCGGCCGGATCGATCTCCGGCGTCACGCCGAGGGCCTCGATGATCTCGCTCTGCAGCTCCCGCATGGTCGCATCCCCTTCTCTCGCGTGGCCTCCAAAGGGGCCAGCCTACCGACGGATGCGACCCCCGATCGGAGCGGACTCAGTCGGTGCCGAGGTCGAAGGCCGAGCCCTCGTTGGCCGCGTCGACGCGCGCGTCGATGGCCTCCTCGTCGGCGGTCGTCGCCTCGACGGCGCCGAGGATCTCGTCCGCCGAGCCGCTCTCGAGACGCCCCACGAGCTCGCCCGTCGGACCTCCGATGAGGCCCTGCGCGGCGTACTGCTCGAGACGCGAGCGCGAGTCGGCGATGTCGAGGTTGCGCATCGTCAACTGGCCGATGCGGTCGTCGGGACCGAACGCGGCGTCGCCCACGCGCTCCATCGAGAGCTTCTCGGGCGCGTAGCTGAGGTGCGGGCCCGTCGTGTCGAGGATCGTGTAGTCGTCGCCGCGACGCAGACGCAGCGTGACCTCGCCCGTGACGGCCGAGCCGACCCAGCGCTGCAGCGACTCGCGCAGCATGAGCGACTGCGGGTCGAGCCAGCGGCCCTCGTACATGAGGCGGCCGAGCCGGCGGCCCTCCGCGTGGTAATTCGCGACCGTGTCCTCGTTGTGGATCGCGTTGAGGAGGCGCTCGTAGGTGATGTGCAGGAGCGCCATGCCGGGGGCCTCGTAGATGCCACGCGACTTCGCCTCGATGATGCGATTCTCGATCTGGTCGGACACGCCGAGGCCGTGGCGGCCGCCGATCGCGTTCGCCTCGAGCACGAGGGCCACCGGGTCGTCGAACTCGACGCCGTTGATGGCGACGGGGCGGCCCGCCTCGAAGCGCACCGACACCTCCTCGGTCGCGACCTCCACGTCGTCGCGCCACGACGCGACGCCCATGATCGGGTCGACGATGTCGAGGCCGCTCGAGAGCTCCTCGAGGTTCTTGGCCTCGTGGGTGGCGCCCCAGATGTTGGCGTCGGTCGAGTAGGCCTTCTCGGCGGAGTCGCGGTACGGGAAGCCGTGCGCGACGAGCCACTCGCTCATCTCCTTGCGGCCGCCGAGCTCCGTGACGAAGTCGACGTCGAGCCACGGCTTGTAGATCCGCAGGCGCGGGTTCGCGAGGAGGCCGTAGCGGTAGAAGCGCTCGATGTCGTTGCCCTTGTAGGTGGAGCCGTCGCCCCAGATCTCGACGCCGTCCTCCTTCATGGCGCGCACGAGCATCGTGCCCGTGACGGCGCGCCCGAGGGGCGTCGTGTTGAAATACGTCTTGCCGCCGGAGCGGATGTGGAACGCACCGCACTGGAGGGCGACGAGACCCTCCTCCACGAGGGCGCGCTTCGCGTCCACGAGGCGCGCGAGCTCCGCGCCGTACTCGAGGGCGCGGCCCGGCACCGCCTCGATGTCGGGCTCGTCGTACTGCCCGAGGTCGGCCGTGTAGGTGCACGGGATCGCGCCCTTGTCGCGCATCCACGCGACAGCGCAGGAGGTGTCGAGGCCGCCGGAGAACGCGATGCCGACGCGCTCGCCGACGGGGAGGGAGCTCAAGACCTTTGTCACCCGTCCAGCCTAGAACCCCCGGAGCCCTCCGCCGGACGCGGGTCCCCCGTGTTCGGGTCGGCGCGGATCCCCCCGATCGGCGGCCTTCCGCCGGTATCCTGTCGGGCATGGCGGACCGACGGCGCACCCCCGGGTCGCAGACGTCTCTGCGCGAGGCGAATCGCGGCCGGATCGTCGACGCCGTCAAGAAGCACGGCGGACTCACGCAGGTCGAGCTCGCTGGCGCCACCGGCCTCTCCCCCGCGACCGTCTCCAACATCGTCAAGGAGCTGTCCGAGTCGGGTGTGCTGAGCACCTCGAAGTCGATGCGCTCCGGCCGCCGCGCCCAGTACGTCACGCTCGCGCACGCGTCGGGCCTCGTCTGCGGCGTCCACTTCTCCCAGCGCCAGCTGCGCATCGCCCTCGCCGACACGAGTCTCACGGTCGTCGCCGAGCACGAGATGCCGCTCGCGCGCGACCACCGCTCCGACAACGAGATCCGTCGCGTCGGGATGCTCGTCGCCGACATGCTCGAGAACGTCTCCGCCGAGCGCGACGAGCTGCTCGCGGTCGGCGTCGCGCTCTCCGCACCCATGGATGCCGCGAGCGGCATGGTCGCGCGCCCCGGCATCCTGCGCGGCTGGGAGGGCGTGCCGATCGGCGACGTCGTCGAGCGGACGCTGCGGGTCCCCGTGGTCGTCGACAACTCCTCGAACCTCTCCGCGCTCGCCGAGCACCGTCTCGGAGCCCTCCGCGGACAGGACGACGCGATGTTCATCGAGGTGAGCGAAGGCATCGGAGCGGGCGTGCTCATCGCCGGACGCGCCTACCGCGGCGCGAGCGGCGGCGCCGGGGAGTTCGGCCACATGGTCATCGTCGAGAACGGACCGCTGTGCCGCTGCGGCAACCTCGGATGCCTTGAGGCCATCGCGGGCGGCGACGCAATCGTCACGGCCCTCTCGACGCGGTACTCGGGGCTCAAGCTGAGCGACGTCATCGTGCGCGCCATGGCGGGCGACGACGTCTGCATCCGCGCGATCGCCGACGCGGGCGCCCACATCGGCGTCGCGGCCGCGAACATCGCGAGCATGTTCGACCCCGCCCGCATGGTCGTGGGCGGCCACCTCGCGCGGGCCGGCGAGCTCCTGCTCGGCCCCATCCGGCAGGTCGTGGACCGCTCGCTCGCGTCGCGCCTCGCCCCCGCACCCGAGATCGTCGCCGGACAGCTGGGGCCCCGCGCCGCCCTCGTCGGCGCGCTCGCGGTGGCAGCCGAGCACTCGAGCGCGTTCCCCGCGGTCGCCGGTTCCCCCGACCTCCGCGTGGCTCTCGGGTGACGCGATGATGCGCGTGCCCCGGGCGGTCGTCCTCGCGATCGCCGCCCTCCTCGCCGCCCTCGTGCTCTCCGGCTGCACGAACGGGGTCGCGGGCGGGTCCCCCGCCGACCCCGACCGCGCCAAGATCGGGCTCCTGCTCCCCGACTCGGTCACGGCGCGCTACGAGAGCGCCGACCGTCCCTACTTCGAGGAGCGCATCGTCGAGCTGTGCCCCGGATGCCAGGTGCTGTACGCGAACGCCGACGGCGACGCCGCGAAGCAGCAGCAGCAGGCCGAGTCGATGCTCACCCAGGGCGTGAGCGTGCTCGTACTCGACCCGTTCGACGGCGTCTCCGCCGCGGCGGTCGTCGGGCTCGCGAGCGCGCGCGGCGTCCCGGTCATCGCGTACGACCGCCTCATCCAGAGCCCCGACGTCGCGTACTACATCTCCTTCGACAACGAGCTCGTCGGCCGCCTCCAGGCCCAGGCCCTCGTCGACCGGCTCGACGAGCTCGGCGTCGATCCCGACGACGGCGGCATCCTCATGGTGAACGGGTCGCCCACCGACAACAACGCGTCGCAGTTCAAGAAGGGCGCGCACGAGGTCATCGACGCGAGCGGCTACGAGGTGCTCGCCGAGTTCGACACCCCCGGCTGGGATCCGGCGAAGGCCCAGGACTGGGTGTCGGGCCAGATCACGCGCTTCGGCTCGCGCATCCTCGGCGTGTACGCCGCGAACGACCCGACGGCGGGCGGCGCGATCGCGTCGCTCAAGGCCGCGGGCGTCTCGCCCCTCCCGCCCGTCACGGGCCAGGACGCCGAACTCGCGGGCCTCCAGCGCATCCTCATGGGCGACCAGTACATGACGGTCTACAAGGCCCTCCGCCCCCAGGCGTACAAGGCCGCCGAGCTCGCGATCGAGCTCGTCCACGGGCGCCACCCCGCGGGGCAGGTGGAGGTCGCTGTGGGCGAGGCGCGCATCCCATCGTTCCTGCTCGAGCCGCTGCCCGTCACGCGCGACCGGATCGCCGAGATCGTGATCGCCGACGGCTTCTTCTCGCTCGCACAGCTGTGCAGCTCGGCCTACGAGGCCGCCTGCCGGGATGCGGGGCTCGGATGAGCGCGGAGACCGTCGTGCCGCTCCCCGTGCCCGGCCCGCCCGAGCGCACCCCCGTACTCTCGATGCGCGGGATCTCGAAGAGCTTCGGCAAGGTGCAGGCGCTCACCGACATCCACCTCGACATCTACGCGGGCGAGGTCGTCGCGATCGTCGGCGACAACGGCGCCGGCAAGTCGACGCTTGTGAAGATCCTCGCGGGGGTGCACCCCGCCGACGACGGCGGGATCGAGTTCGAGGGGCAGCCGGTGCAGATCCCCGACCCGACGACCTCGCGCGCCCTCGGCATCGCGACCGTGTTCCAGGACCTCGCGCTGTGCGACAACCTCGACGTCGTCGCGAACCTGTTCCTCGGCCGCGAGATCGCCGGTGTCGCCCTCGACGAGGAGGAGATGGAGCGCGAGGCGTGGGAGCTGCTGCGCCAGCTGTCGGCCCGCATCCCCTCGGTGCGGGTGCCGATCGCGGCGCTCTCGGGCGGTCAGCGGCAGACGGTCGCGATCGCGCGCTCGCTCATCGGCGACCCGCGCGTCGTCATCCTCGACGAGCCGACGGCGGCGCTCGGCGTCGCGCAGACGGCCGAGGTGCTCAACCTCATCGAGCGGCTGCGCGAGCGCGGCCACGGGGTCGTCCTCATCAGCCACAACATGGCCGACGTGCAGGCCGTCGCCGACCGCATCGTCGTGTTGCGGCTGGGGCGGAACAACGGCGACTTCCTCGCCTCCGAGGTGGGCTACGAGGACATCATCGCCGCGATCACGGGGGCGACCGAGCACGCGCGGCCCCTGCCCGAGCCGTCGTATCCGCGCCCCCGGCGGATCGGACCGCTGCGATGAGCGACGTCACCGAGGCGCCGACGGTGCGGGCGCGCGCCGCCGGCCTCGTCGACGACGTGCGGGCACGGCTCACGGGCAACCTGGGCTCCCTCCCGGTCGTCGTCGGCCTCATCGTCATCTGGGTGGCCTTCCAGATGATCAACCCGAGCTTCCTCTCGGCCGACAACCTCGTGAACCTCACGCTGCAGTGCGCCGCCACCGGAACGATCGCGATCGGCGTCGTGCTCGTGCTCCTGCTCGGCCAGATCGACCTCTCGGTGGGCTCGGTGAGCGGCCTGTCCGCGGCGATCCTCGGCGTGGGCCTCACCCAGCTCGGCTGGCCGCTCGTCGTCTCGATCCTCGCCGCCGCCGCGGCGGGCGCCGCCGTCGGCCTCCTGTACGGGGTGCTCTTCACGCGCTTCGGGGTGCCGAGCTTCGTCATCACGCTCGCGGGACTCCTCGGCGTGCTCGGCCTGCAGCTCAAGGTGCTCGGCCCGAACGGATCGATCAACCTCCCCGCCGACTCCCCCATCGTCCAGTTCGCGACGAGCTGGTTCCTCCCGCCGTGGGTCGCGTACGCGCTCTCGGCCCTGTGGGCCGGCGGGATGTTCACGGCCGCGCTCCTGCGACGTCGCCGCCGCCTGCGGGCCGGGCTCACGACCTCGCCCCTCGGCTGGCAGGCCGCGAAGGCCGGCGGCCTCCTCGTGCTGTGCGCGCTCGCGGTCGCCTACCTCGCCACCAACCGCGGCGTCGGCGTCATGTTCGTGTTCTTCATCGTGCTCGTGATCGTCATGCACGTCGTGCTCACGCGCACGCGGTGGGGGCGCGAGGTGTACGCGGTCGGCGGGTCCGTCGAGGCGGCGCGGCGCGCCGGCATCCGCGTCGACCGCGTCTACATCTCCGTCTTCGTGCTGTGCTCGACCTTCGCGGCCGTCGGGGGCCTGCTCGCCGCCGGGCGGCTCATGTCTGTGAACCTCAACTCCGGCGCGGGCGACACGAACCTCGTCGCGATCGCGGCGGCCGTGATCGGCGGCACGAGCCTCTTCGGCGGACGCGGCTCGGCCTGGAGCGCCCTGCTCGGCATCGCCGTCATCCAGTCCATCTCGAACGGGCTCACGCTCCTCAACCTCGACTCCTCGATCCGCTACATGATCACGGGCGGCGTGCTCCTGCTCGCCGTCATCATCGACTCGCTGTCGCGGCGCGCCCGCGCAGCCCACGGGCAGGCCTAGCGACACCCACCACCCCAGGAGACGCACCATGGACGACGAGGTCCGCACCACCGCCCCCGGCCGTGCCCGGCAGTCCGAGATCTTCCGCGCGGGCGCGTCCGGGGTCCGGCCCGCCGTCCCGATGGGGTGGCGGGCGCTCGTGGAGGCCGCGGAGCGCACGATGTCGCAGGACGCGTGGGCCTACGTCGCGGGTGCCGCGGGCCGCGAGTCGACCGCCGAGGCGAACTACGACGCCTTCGACGCGTGGCGCCTCGTCCCGCGGATGCTGCGGGACGTCGGGGAGCGCGACCTCTCGATCGAGCTCTTCGGCCGACGCCACCCCACGCCCCTCCTCACGGCGGCGATCGGCGTGCTCGAGCTCGTCGACCCGGACGCCGACCTCGCGATCGCGCGCGCCGCGGGCTCGCTCGGCATCACGAGCATCGTCTCGAGCCAGGCCTCGCAGCCCATGGAGACGATCGCGGCCGACGGCGCGGGCCCGTGGTGGTTCCAGCTGTACTGGTCGAGCGAGGACGCGCTCGTCGAGAGCTTCGTGCACCGCGCGGAGGCCGCGGGCGCCGAGGCGATCGTCGTGACGCTCGACACGGCGATGCTCGGCTGGCGCCCACGCGACCTCGACCGCGCGTTCCTGCCGTTCATCCGCGGCATGGGCATCGCGCAGTACACGAGCGACCCCGTCTTCCGAGACCTCGTGAAGACCCGCATGGCGCGCCCCTCCGACGGGCCGCGCCCTCGCGTCACCCCCTCGGCCGTGCGCACGCTCCTCGAGATGTCGCGCCGCCACCCCGGCCGCTTCTGGGAGAACCTGCGCTCGGGAGAGCCGCGGGCGGCGGTGGAGACGTTCCTCGACGTGTTCTCGCGCCCGACGCTCACCTGGGACGACCTCCCGTTCCTGCGCGAGCGCACGCGGCTCCCAATCGTGCTCAAGGGCATCCAGCACCCCGACGACGCGCGGAAGGCGGTCGACGCGGGCGTCGACGCCGTCCTGGTCTCGACGCACGGCGGCCGGCAGGTCGACGGCGCCGTCGGGTCGCTCGACGCGCTCCCCGACGTCGTCCAGGCCGTCGACGGGCGCATCCCGGTGCTGCTCGACTCCGGCGTGCGCGGCGGGGCCGACGTCGTCCGCGCGCTCGCGCTCGGCGCGACGGCCGTCGGGGTGGGCCGCGCGTGGGTCTACGGCCTCGCGATCAACGGGGAGGACGGCGCACGGCAGGTGCTGCGCGACATCGTCGCGGAGACGGACCTCGTGCTCGGTCTCTCGGGGCACCGCACGGTCGCCGAGCTCGGTCCGGACGACGTCGCCCGGCTCTGACCCGGCCGCCTCCGCGGGGCCCCGCGTCGCTCGGAGCGCGCGGCTCAGGCGTTCGTCGCCGCGACCCACTGGTCGACCTTGGCGATCGCGGCGCCCGAGTCGATGACGGATGCGGCGACCGCGATCTTCTCGCGGAAGCGGGTGCGGATGTCCTCCTCGGCCTTCGCGGGGTCGTTCGCGAGGTCCCAGGCGACGAGGCCGGCGGCCGAGTTGAGCAGCACGATGTCGCGGACGGGGCCCGTCTCCCCCGCGAGCACACGGCGGGCGATCGCGGCGTTCGTCGCGGGGTCCCCGCCGCGGAGCTCGTCGATGGAGGCGCGCGGGAGCCCGAAGTCGCCCGGGTCGATGTCGTGCTCGTTGACGTCGCCGCGGGACACCTCCCAGATGTGGCTGTGCCCCGTGGTCGTGAGCTCGTCGAGCCCGTCGTCCCCGCGGAACACGAGGGCGGTCGCGCCGCGGGTCTGGAAGACACCCGTGATGAGCGGCACCTTGTCGAGGTTCGCCACGCCGACCGCCGACGCCTCCGGTCGCGCGGGGTTGCACAGCGGGCCGAGGAAGTTGAAGACGGTGGGGATGCCGAGCTCGCCGCGCACCGGCCCCGCGTTCTTGAAGCCGGGGTGGAAGTGCGACGCGAAGACGAAGGTGAGGCCCGTCTCGCCGAGCACCTGCGCGACGCGCTCGGGCTCGATGAGGAGGTCGGCGCCGAGCGCCGCCAGGGTGTCGGACGAGCCGGCGGCCGAGCTCGCCGCGCGATTGCCGTGCTTCACGACGGGCACGCCCGCCGCCGCGCACACGAAGGACGACATCGACGAGACGTTGACGGTGCCGAAGCGGTCGCCGCCTGTTCCGACGATGTCGAGCGCCAGCGGATCGACGGGGAGCGGCTTCGCGGCGGCGAGGATCGCGTCGCGGAAGCCGACGATCTCGTCGACCGTCTCGCCCTTCGCGCGCAGGGCGATGAGGAACGCGGCGATCTGCGCCGGCGTCGCCTCGCCCGACATGATCTGGCCCATCGCCCACTCCGCCTCGGCGATCGACAGATCGCCCCCCGCGAGGAGCTCGGTGAGCACGGCCGGCCAGGTCAGTTCGGTGGGCATGGCGACGATCGTAGCGACTCGCAGATGTCCCAAACCGGGGATGGATGCGCGACAGGCCCGGGGGTGTGAATTCGCCCTGAGCGATATCGGCCATAATGGTCTGGTGACCACTACCTCTGCCGTCAGCGCCCCGAGCACACCGGTCATCCACCGACCGAACACCGTCGCCGTGGGCACCATCGTGTGGCTCGGCAGCGAGGTCATGTTCTTCGCGGGCCTCTTCGCCGTCTACTTCTCGCTGCGAGCCGTCTCGCCCGAGCTGTGGGCCGACCAGACCGCCAAGCTGAACATCCCGTTCTCGCTCGTCAACACGATCATCCTCGTCGCGTCGTCGTTCACGGCGCAGTTCGGCGTCTTCGCCGCCGAGCGCCTGCAGCCGAAGCGCACCGGCGGCCTCTTCGCCCTCACCAAGTGGGGCATGGTGGAGTGGTTCTTCCTGAGCTACGCCCTCGGCGCCGTCTTCGTCACCGGCCAGATCTTCGAGTACGGCATGCTCGTCTCCGAGCACGTCGGCTTCTCGTCCGACTCCTACGGCTCGGTCTTCTACTTCGCGACCGGCTTCCACGGCCTGCACGTGACGGGAGGCCTCATCGCCTTCCTCCTCGTGATCGGCCGCACGTACGCCGTCAAGCGCTTCACGCACAAGGAGGCGACGAGCGCGATCGTCGTCTCGTACTACTGGCACTTCGTCGATGTCGTCTGGATCGGTCTGTTCCTCGTCATCTACGTCCTCAGATAGCCCGGCAGAACGGATCCACTCCACGATCATGGCGACTACCGCTCACACATCACGTTCCCGCCGTGCCGGACGGCGTTCCCCGCTTGCGTCGGGCGCCCTCCTGCTCATCGGCCTCCTCGCCACCGGCGGCGCCTACACGGCGTTCACCGCGGGCTCGTCCGCGGGTGCCGCGAGCGAGACCCAGGTGACCAAGCTCACGGAGGAGGGCGAGAAGCTCTTCGCCGCGAACTGCGCGAGCTGCCACGGCCTCGAGGCCCAGGGCACCGAGGACGGCCCCACGCTCATCGGCGTCGGCGCCGCAGCCGTCGACTTCCAGGTCGGCACCGGCCGCATGCCGATGGCCGCCAACGGCCCGCAGGCCGAGCAGAAGCCCGTTCAGTTCACCGAGGAGCAGATCGCCGCGCTCGCCGCGTGGGTCGCGACCCTCGGCCCCGGCCCGGCCATCCCCGACGACCGCTACCTCGCGGGCGACGGCGACCTGGCCGCCGGCGCGGAGCTGTTCCGTATCAACTGCGCCATGTGCCACAACGTGGCCGGCGCGGGCGGCGCGCTCACCGAGGGCAAGTTCGCCCCCGGCCTCATGGGCGTCAGCTCCAAGCACATCTATGAGGCGATGATCACCGGCCCGCAGAACATGCCGGTGTTCAACGACGCCAACATCACGCCCGAGGACAAGTCGGCGATCATCACGTACCTCAAGTACCTCGAGAACAACCCGTCGCCCGGCGGCTACGAGCTCGGCAGCCTCGGCCCCGTCTCGGAGGGTCTGTTCGTCTGGATCTTCGCCCTCGGCGGGATCGTGGCGATCACCGTCTGGCTGACCGCGAAGTCGAACTGACGCGTGAGCACGGAAACACAGGAAGGGAATCGCATGGCAGGGACCGACGGGGCCGAACCCGGCACCGCAGTCGAGAGGCACGAGCAAGCGCCGCTGCCCTCGGGCGTCGCCGTGATCTCGGACGACCGTGTCGAGAACCCGGGCTTCCCGCCGTACCGGCCGCGTGTCTCCGACACCGATCCGGTCAAGGAGCGCCAGAACGAGCGTCGTATCTTCTGGCTCTTCCTCGCATCCATGGCAGGCAGTGTGTTCGCGGTCGTCGCGTACATCGTCTTCCCGATCCACGAGGGCGACATGGAGTCCGTGCGGCTCAACAACATGCTGCTCGGTCTGGGCTTCACGCTCGGCCTGCTCGGCATCGGCTTCGGCGCGGTGCACTGGTCGAAGTCGCTCATGGACGGCCACGACCTCGTCGAGCTGCGCCACGAGACGCGCGGCAAGCCGGAGACGGTCGCCCGCGCGGCTGAGGTCTTCACCCTCGGCAACAAGGAGTCGGGCTTCACGCGCCGCAAGCTGATCCGCAACGGTCTCCTCGGTGCGCTCGTGCTCGCTCCTCTGTCGGCCGTCGTGATCTTCCGCGACTTCGCGCCGGCCGAGGACCCCGTGAAGCTCCTCAAGCACACGCTGTGGGACAAGGGCGTGCGCCTCGCACGCGACCCCAACGGTGTTCCGATCAAGGCGTCCGACGTCACGATCGGCTCGGTGTTCCACGTGATCCCCGAGAACCTGCACGAGTCGTCGCACCCGCTGGAGGAGAAGGCCAAGGCCGCCGTGCTCCTCATGCGCCTCAAGCCCGAGGAGCTCCAGGTCTCCGAGGGCCGCGAGGACTGGAACTACAACGGCATCGTCGCGTACTCCAAGATCTGCACGCACGTCGGCTGCCCCGTCGCTCTCTACGAGCGTCAGACGCACCACCTGCTGTGCCCCTGCCACCAGTCGCAGTTCGACATCACGCGTGAGGCCGCGGTCATCTTCGGACCGGCCAAGCGCCCCCTGCCGCAGCTGCCCATCACCGTCGACGAAGAGGGCTACCTGGTCGCGCGCAGCGACTTCCAGGAGCCCGTCGGCCCGAGCTTCTGGGAGCGTTCGCTGTGACCGCCACCGCCACGTCCACCGCGGAGACGACCGAGGCCCGCCCTGAGCCGGGCAAGGGCATGCGCTTCGTCAACTGGGGCGCCAACTACATCGAGGACCGCACGAGCCTGTCCGGTCTCGTCAAGGAGCTGGGTCGCAAGATCTTCCCCGACCACTGGTCGTTCATGCTCGGCGAGGTCGCGCTCTACAGCTTCGTCGTCATCCTCCTGTCGGGCACCTTCCTGACGTTCTTCTTCCAGGCCTCGATGGCCCCCGTCATCTACGAGGGCTCCTACCCCACGCTCAAGGGCGTCGAGATGTCGGCCGCAATGGCGTCGACGCTCGACATCTCCTTCGACGTGCGCGGCGGCCTGCTCATGCGTCAGGTGCACCACTGGGCGGCGCTCCTCTTCGTCGCGTCGATCGGCCTGCACATGCTGCGCGTGTTCTTCACGGGTGCGTTCCGCAAGCCGCGCGAGATCAACTGGGTCGTGGGCTTCGTGCTCTTCGTCCTCGCGATGGGTGAGGGCTTCACCGGCTACTCGCTCCCCGACGACCTGCTCTCCGGCAACGGCCTCCGCATCATCGACGGCATGGTCAAGGGCATCCCGGTGGTCGGCACCTGGATCTCGTACCTGCTGTTCGGCGGGGAGTTCCCCGGCGAGGCGATCGTCGGCCGCCTCTACACGCTGCACATCCTGCTGCTCCCGGCGCTCGTCGTCGCGGCGATCGGCGTGCACATGATCCTGCTGATCGTGAACAAGCACACCCAGTTCGCCGCTCCGGGCCGCACCGAGGGCAACGTCGTCGGCGTGCCGATCATGCCGGTGTTCGCGGCCAAGGCCGGCGGCTTCTTCTTCATCGTCTTCGGCGTCATCATGCTGGTGGCCTCGACGGTGACGATCAACCCGATCTGGAACTACGGTCCGTACGACCCGTCCCCGGTCTCCGCCGGTACCCAGCCGGACTGGTACATCGGCTTCGCTGACGGCATGCTGCGACTCATCCCGCCGCACCTCGAGACCGAGATCTTCGGCTTCACGTTCACGTGGTACATCCTCATCCCGATGGCGGTTCTGATCCTGTTCCTCGTGATCGTGGCCCTGTACCCGTTCATCGAGGCCTTCATCACGGGTGACAAGCGCGAGCACCACATCGCGGACCGTCCGCGCAACGCCCCCACCCGCACCGCGATCGGCGCCGCCGGCGTCACCTTCTACGCGGTCATGTGGGCGGCGGCGAGCTCGGACCTCATCGCGACGCACTTCATGCTCTCCATCGAGGGCGTGACGCACGTGCTGCAGTTCTCGCTCATCATCGCGCCGATCGTCGCGTACTTCCTCACGAAGCGCATCGCGCTCGCGCTCCAGAAGAAGGACCGCGAGATCGCGCTGCACGGCTTCGAGTCGGGTCGTATCGTGCGCCTCCCCGGCGGCGAGTACATCGAGGTCCACGAGCAGCTCTCGGACTACGAGCGCTGGCGCCTCGTGAGCTACGACGACTACGCGCCGCTCATGGTGCGCCCGAACGCCAAGGGCAGGATCACGGTGGCCACCCGCATCCGCGGGGTGCTGTCCCGCTGGTTCTTCGAGGACCGCATCGCTCCGGTGACGCGCTCCGAGCTCGAGGCCGCGAAGCACGACCACCACTGAGTCGACTCGGACTCCGAGAGGGGCGGTGCCGGACAGGCGCCGCCCCTCTCGCGTTCCGCGGCTCCCCCGTGGGATGATGACGTATGGAGTTCACGCTCATGATCGGCATCGCCTTCCCGATCGTCGCGATCGGCGCCTGGATCGTGGTCTCTCTCCTCGTGCGGCGCCGAGAGCGCGAGACCGGCGAGCCGGCCCTCTCCCCCGCCGACCGCGCGGCGGCCCTGCAGTCGAAGAGCTTCCACGAGGCCGCCGCCGCCGCCAAGATGACCTCCGTGCGACGGTCGTGAGCGGGGCCCGATCGTGATCCTTTCCCTCGTCCTCGGCGTCGGCGTGACGGTCCTCGGACTCGCCGGGTGGATCGTCGGCACGATCGTCATGCACAAGCGCGCCGCGAGCTCCCCCATCGACCCTCGCGATCGTGCGGAGGCGCTCAAGAGCGTCGCGCTGCACGAGCAGGCGACCGCCGGTCAGATGGCGAGCATGTCCAACAACGGTCGCCCGTTCTGACCTCGCCCGCAGCCGGTCAGGCCAGTGCGCTGTAGACGGCGCGGGTGTACGCCTCCGAGCGCGGCGACCCGATGATGCCGGGCGACATCCGGTTCATGACGTAGGCGAAGGTCATGCGACGGTCGGCGTCGGCGATGACGATCGAGCCGCCGTAGCCGCGCCAGAAGCCGACACGCCCCTCCGGGATCGTCGGTGTGGACGCGCGGTTCGAGACCACGTAACCGAGTCCGAAGCGCAATGGCAGGCCGAGCACGAGGTCGACGCCGTCGGTGTGCTGCTCGAAGACGCGCTCGACCGTCTCCTGCGAGAGGAGCCGCGTGCCGCCCGCCACGCCACCCTGTGCGATGAGCGAGTTCAGCAGGGCGACACCGCGGGCGTTCCCCTGGCCGCCCGCTCCGCCGATGCCCGCCTCCCGCCACTCGCGCGTCCAGGTGATCTCAGCGGCGAGCACGGGGCCCGTGAAGGTCGTGAGCGCCCGGGAGTCGGGCGGGACCTGGTCGAGCCCCTGCGGGGGCGGCGGGGGCACGACGTTGCTCACTCGGTGCTCCTCGCTCTCCGGGAGTCCCAGCCAGAAGTCCGCGCGCAGCGGACCGGCGAGCTCCTCCGCGACGAACCGCCCGAGGTCGCGTCCGGTGATCCGGTGCACGACATCGCCGATGAGGGTGCCGTCGTTCAAGAGGTGGTAGCCGCTCATGGTGCCGGCGGGCCACCAAGCCGGCTGGGCGGCGAGACGTGCAGCGGCGGCCCGCGGCTCGAGGATGCCCGACGCGGAAACGGGCTGCGCCCACCCGGAGACCCCCGAGGTGTGGTTCAGGAGGTGCCGGACGCGCACGTTCTCCTTTCCTGCGGCCGCGAACTCTGGCCAGTACCGCGCCACCGGCGCGCCGGGGTCGAGTTCGCCGCGGTCGATGAGGAGGAGCGCGGCCAGGGCCGTGACGGTCTTGGAGATCGACCACACGTTGGTGATGGTGTCGCTCCCCCAGAGCCTCGTGCGCTCGGGGTCGGCCCAGCCGCCCCACAGATCGACGACGGGCTCACCGTCGACGATGACGGCGAGCGACGCGCCGAGCTCATCCCCCGACTCGAGCTGTCGGGCGAACTCCTCACGCAGCGCGGCGAACCGCGGATCGACGTGGCCCTCGATGGGTGCGGCGTGGTCGGTCGTGACGGTGGTCGGAATACTGGACATCGAGCCTCCTTGCTCGTTCCGGATTCGGGTGACCACAGCACACCGGTCGGTATGACTCGTCCAGTTCGACTCGATCATGCAGCCCCACGCCGCAGACGCGCGTGTCTCGACGTCGACCTCACGGGAGCGGGAGCCGCGACCGGCTCAGAAGAAACGGCGCATGTACTCCGCCGACTCGTGGAAGCCGAGTCGGTCGTAGAATCCGCCTGCACGACGGCTCGCGACCGTGAGCTGCGTGACCCCGCGGCGCTCGCACTCGGCCTCGACGGCCTTCACGAGGGCCGTGCCGTAGTCCTTGCCACGAGCATCCGCCGCCACCACGATCTCCTGCAGCTGGGCGGCGAGCCCGTTGGTCGACAGCAGCGGCAGGATCGTCGAGAGCGCATAGCCGCGGACGCCCGCCTCATCCTCCACGACGTACAGCAGCACCGAGGGGTGCTCGCCCGCGAAGTAGGCCGCGATCGTCGAATCGAACGCCCCACGCTCCGGCGGGAAGGCGTGCCCGAGCTGCTGGACGAGCCCGAAGATCGCGTCCTCGTCGCCCGGGCGGGCCTCACGCACCATCATCAGCGGGCGAAGTTGTTCCGGTAGTACTCGTAGTTCCAGCCCACGATCGCGATGAGCACGATCGGGCCGCCGATGAACGAAACCCACGGGCCGACCGCGAGACCGGTGAAGACGAACGCGAGGCCGAAGCCGAGCACGAGCGGCCACCAGCTCCACGGGCTGAAGTGCCCGAGCTCGGGGTCGTCGTCGTCGATGTCGGCCGTGAGCGTGTCCTGGGCGAGCTCGCCGCCCTGCGCCTTGTGGACCTTGCCGAGGTAGAACGCGAGGAAGAACGCGAGGATCGCCGAGAGCGTCATCGCGACGGTGCCGACCCACTCGAAGTGGTTGAGGTCCCAGTCGACGGTGATGCCGACCCAGGTCGTGTACGCAGCCGCGGCCAGGAGGAAGAAGACCCCCAGGATCCACATCAGGTTCGCATTGGTGCGCATGGCGCTTACTTCACCTCTCCATCGGCGACGTCGACGACCGGACGGTCCGGGGCGTCCTTGGCGGGCCCGATGCCCACCTGCACCGTCTCAGGGTGGTGCAGGTCGAACGCCGGCGACTCGGAGCGGATGCGCGGGATCGACGTGAAGTTGTGACGGGGCGGCGGGCACGAGGTGGCCCACTCGAGCGAGCGCGAGTTGCCCCACGGGTCGTCGACGGTCACCTTGGGCGCCTTGCGCGCGGTGATCCAGACGTTCAGGAAGAACGGGATCATCGAGACGGCGAGGATCGCGGAGCCGATCGTCGAGAGCTGATTCTCCCACGTGAAGCCCTCGCCGGCGAGGTAGCCCGCGTAGCGACGCGGCATGCCCTCGACGCCCAGCCAGTGCTGGATGAGGAACGTCGTGTGGAAGCCGATGAAGAGCAGCCAGAAGTGGATCTTGCCGAGGCGCTCGTCGAGCATCTTGCCCGTCCACTTCGGCCACCAGAAGTAGAAGCCGGAGAACATCGCGAACACGACGGTTCCGAAGATCACGTAGTGGAAGTGCGCGACGACGAAGTACGAGTCGGACACGTGGAAGTCGAGCGGCGGCGACGCGAGGATGACACCCGTCAGACCACCGAAGACGAACGATACGAGGAAGCCGAGCGCCCAGATCATCGGGGTCTCGAAGGTCACCGAGCCGCGCCACATCGTGCCGATCCAGTTGAAGATCTTCACGCCCGTCGGCACCGCGATGAGCATCGTCATGAGGGCGAACCACGGCAGGAGCACGGAGCCCGTAACGTACATGTGGTGCGCCCACACCGTGACCGAGAGGGCCGCGATCGCGATCGTCGCGAAGATGAGGGTCTTGTAACCGAAGATCGGCTTGCGGCTGAAGACCGGCATGACCTCCGAGATGATGCCGAAGAACGGCAGCGCGATGATGTACACCTCCGGGTGGCCGAAGAACCAGAAGAGGTGCTGCCACAGGATGGTGCCGCCGTTGGCGGGGTCGAGCAGGTGCGCGCCGAACACGCGGTCGGCGCCGAGGGCGAAGAGGCCGCCGGCGAGCACCGGGAAGGCGAGGAGCACGAGGATCGACGTCACGAGGATGTTCCAGGTGAACACCGGCATGCGCCACATGGTCATGCCCGGGGCGCGCATCGTGATGATCGTCGTGATGAAGTTGACCGCACCGAGGATCGTGCCGAAGCCCGAGAGGGCGAGGCCGAAGACCCAGAGGTTGCCGCCGACGCCCGGCGTGAAGGTCGTGGTCGAGAGCGGCGTGTACGCCGTCCAGCCGAACCCGGCCGCGCCCTGCGGGGTGAAGAAGCCGCCGATCGCGATGAGTGATCCGAAGGTGAACAGCCAGTAGGCGAACGCGTTCAGACGCGGGAACGCGACGTCCGGAGCACCGATCTGGAGCGGCATGATCGCGTTCGCGAAGCCCGCGAAGAGCGGCGTCGCGAACATGAGCAGCATGATCGTGCCGTGCATCGTGAACAGCTGGTTGTAGGCCTCGTTCGTCGGGAGCACGTCCACGCCCGGCGTGAAGAGCTCGACGCGGATGACGAGGGCCAGCACGCCGCCGATGCAGAAGAAGATGAACGACGTGATGAGGTACAGGTAGCCGATCGTCTTGTGGTCGGTGGTGGTGAGCCACTTGACGATGGTGTCGCCCTTGCGGGTCGGCTTCGCGGGCGCCGTGTTGCGCGTCTGCGTCGTGGTCTGGCCGGGGGCCGGAGCCGTAGTCGTCATCGGGATCAGTCCTCGTTCTCGCTGGACTCGCCGTTGCCCGGCAGGTTCTGGTTCACGTTGTACTCGGGTCCGAGTCGGCCCTCGTTGCCCGCGGCGCGGAGCGACTCGATGTGGGCGTCGTACTCCGCCTGGGAGACGACGTGCACCGTGAAGAGCATGTCGGCGTGGAACTCGCCGCAGAGCTCGGCGCACTTGCCCCGGAACACGCCCTCCTTGAGGGGCGTGAAGTACATGTAGTTCGACTTCGCGGGGATCATGTCCTTCTTGTAGAGGAAGTCGATCACCCAGAAGGAGTGCGCGACGTCGCGCGACTCGAGCTGGATCTCCACCTTGGCCCCGACCGGCAGGTAGAGCGCCGGGAGCGTGTCCTCGTCGAGCTCGCCCGCGGCGTTCGGCTGAGCCTGGACGCCCTTCGTGTAGACGTTCTCGTCGAGGTAGTTGAAGTCCCAGGCCCAGCGCTTGCCGAAGGCCTCGATGCGGACGTCGGGGTCGCCCGGGTTCTCCTCGATGGCGGCCTGCTCACGCGCGGTGAAGGCGAAGAAGCCGATGATGAGGATGAAGGGCACGACCGTGTAGAAGATCTCGATCGGCATGTTGTACCGCAGCTGCACGGGCAGGCCGGTCTGGCCCTTCCGACGGCGGTACGCGATGGCCGCCCACAGGGCGAGCGCCCACGTGACGATGCCGACGCCGAGGAGGACGACCCAGGAGGTCACCCACAGGCCGATGATGCCGTCGGTGTGGTTGGTGGTGCCTTCGCCACCGGGCAGGAAGCCGTTCAGTTGCTCCTGCGTGCAGCCGGCGAGGACGACCGCGACGGCGAGGCCGATCGGGACAACCGCCCAGCGGGCGAGTCGTGAACGCTGTGGGCGGTTGGATCGCACCTGGAACCTCTCGGAGTTTCGACGTGGTGATTCAGACATCAGTCTATAGCCGAACGAGCCGCCCTCCTTGCGGAGGACGGCTCGTGTCTGGTGCCCCGTCCTGGGGCCGAGCATCTGGTTCGGCCGATGCGACTCAGTGGAAGCTGTCGCCGCAGGCGCAGCTCCCCTGGGCGTTCGGGTTGTCGATCGTGAAGCCCTGCTTGTAGATCGTGTCCTCGAAGTCGATCGAGGCGCCGTCGAGGTACGGGACGCTCATCTGGTCCACGACGACCTCGACACCGTCGAAGTCGCGCGTCGCGTCGCCGTCGAGCAGGCGCTCGTCGAAGTAGAGCTGGTAGATGAGACCCGAGCAGCCGCCGGGCTGCACGGCCACGCGGAGGCGCAGGTCGTCGCGGCCCTCCTGCTCGAGGAGCGACCGCACCTTCTGTGCGGCGGTGTCGGTGAGGGTGACCCCGTGGGTCGTCTCGAGCGTGTCGGTCATGCGGCGATTGTATCCGCCACTGCCGGGAGCACGCTGGTCACCGCGACGTGAGGCGCGCAAAGAGCAGCGCCTCGCCGAGGATCGCCTTCTCGAGGCTCGGGAGGTGCACCGACTCGTTGGGGCTGTGCGCCCGCGAGTCGGGGTCCTCGACGCCCGTCACGAGGATCTGCGCGTTCGGGAAGCGCTCGGCGAGCTCCGCGATGAACGGGATCGACCCGCCGACGCCCATCTCGACCGTGTCGTTGCCGAAGGCCTCCTTGAGGACAGCTTTGGCATCCGCGACCGCCCATCCACTCGTGTCGACGAGGAACGGCTGGCCGAGGTCGAGGCCGTCGACCTCGAGCTTCGCGCCGAACGGTGCGTGCGCCCGCAGGTGGGCCATGATCGCCTCGTACTGCTCCTCGGCGCGCTGGCCGGGGGCGACGCGCGAGCTGATGCGCACGCGGACGCTCGGCACGAGCGTGTTGGAGGCGTCCTTGACGCTCGGCGCGTCGATGCCCGTGACGGTGATCGACGGCTGGTTCCAGATGCGGGAGAGGATCTCGCCGCGGCCGACGGGGCTCACGCCGTCGAGGAGGCCGGTCTCCTCGCGCAGCTGCGCCTCGTCGTACGCGGGCGTCGCGGCCTCGCGCGAGGTGAGGCCCGCGACGGCGACCGAACCGTCCTCGTTCCACAGGGTGTCGAGCAGGCGGATGGCGGCGAACATGGCATCCGGCACCGCGCCCCCGAACATGCCGGAGTGCGAGGCGTGCTCGAGCGTCGTGATGCGGAGGTTGAAGGCGCACGCGCCCCGGAGGCCGACTGTGACGGCGGGGATCTCCTTCGACCAGTTGCCCGAGTCGGCGACGACGATGACGTCGGCGTCGAAGACGTCCTTGTAGTGCTCGAGGAAGGTCGAGATCGAGCGGGAGCCGAACTCCTCCTCGCCCTCGGCGTAGAGGACGAGACCGATCTCGGGGTCGCCGAGCACCTCCGTGTAGGCGCGGATCGCGGCGAGGTGCGCGATGAGACCCGCCTTGTCGTCGGCGGCGCCGCGGCCGTACAGGCGGTCGCCGCGCAGCGTCGGCTCGAAGGGCTTCGAGTCCCAGTCCTCGTCCTTGCCCGGGGGCTGCACGTCGTGGTGGGCGTAGAGCAGGATCGTGGGCTTGCCGTTTTTCGCGGGCCGCGACGCGACGACGGCCGGCTGACCGAGGGCGTCGGAGTCCGGGGCGGAGACGGGCAGCTGCACGACCTCGACGCTCTCGAAGACGCCGAGCCCGCGGGCGAGCTCGGCCACGCGCTCGGCGCTCGCTCGCACGTGGGCGGGGTCGAATCCGTCCCACGAGACGGACGGGATGCGCACGAGGCCGGAGAGATCGGCGATCGCCGCGGGGAGCCCCGCCGCCACCGCCTCACGCAGCTCGTCGGCTCGGGGGGTGATCGCGGACACGGACGACGGGTCGGACTCAGCCATGCAGGTAATCTTAAGTCTCCCGACAAGCGAGGATTCCTGTGCCCAAGAAGACCCCCGACGACGCGACGCCCGCCCCCGAGACCTCGGAGGCCACGGACGGCACGGTCGGCAAGGGCCGTCCGACGCCCACCCGCAGGGAGCGCGAGGCCGCCCGCAAGCGCCCGCTCGTGCCCGACGACCGCAAGGCCGCCCGACAGGCGTCGCGCGCCGAGATCGCCGCCCAGCGCGAGCGCGCGCGCATCGGCATGGAGCGCGGCGAGGAGCGCTTCCTCCCCCTCCGCGACAAGGGCCCGCAGAAGAAGTTCGTGCGCGACTACGTCGACGCGCGCTGGAACGTGGGCGAGATCCTGCTGCCGCTCATGGTGCTCGTGATCCTCACCTACTTCATCCCCAACGAGTACGTCGCGATCTACGCGCTCGCCGCCGTGTGGGGCTTCCTGCTCATCGTCGTCATCGACTGCATCTTCCTCGCACGCACGCTGCGCAAGAAGCTCGCCGCGAAGTTCGGCGAGGGCAACGTCGAGAAGGTCGGCTGGTACGCCGCCATGCGCGCCGCCCAGCTCCGCGCGCTGCGCCTGCCGAAGCCGCAGGTCAAGCGCGGCCAGTACCCGTCCTGATCCGCGGGATCCGCGGGCTCCGGCTCAGGCGGCGCGACGCAGGCCGCGGTTGATCGCGCGCGCCCAGAACGGACCCTCGTAGAGGAACGCCGTGTAGCCCTGCACGAGCGTCGCGCCCGCGTCGAGACGTTCGCGCACGTCGGCCGCCGTGGTGACGCCGCCCACCGAGACGAGGCACAGCTCCGGTCCGACGGCGGCGCGCAGCAGGCGCAGCACCTCGAGCGACCGGGCGGCGAGCGGCGCACCCGAGAGCCCGCCCTCCCCCGCGGCCGCGACGACGGCCGGGTCGGTCACGAGCCCCTCGCGCGAGAGCGTCGTGTTGGTGGCCACGATCCCCGCGAGGCGGATGCGCACGACGAGCTCAGCGATCCGCAGCGCCTGCTCATCCGTGAGATCGGGCGCGATCTTGACGAGCACGGGCACTCCCCCGGCGGCGTCGCGCACGGCGGTGAGCAGCGGCTCAAGCCGGTCGAGCTCCTGGAGACCGCGCAGGCCGGGCGTGTTGGGCGAGCTCACGTTGACGACGAGGTAGTCGGCGTGCGGCGCGAGCAGGCGCGTGCTCTCGAGGTAGTCGGCCACGGCATCCTCGACGGGCACGACCTTGGTCTTGCCGATGTTGACGCCCACGATCGGACGGATGCGCGCTCTGCGGGCGCGCGCGATGCGGGGCGCGCACGCCTCGGCCCCCGCGTTGTTGAAGCCCATGCGGTTGACGACCGCGCGGTCCGGGATGAGCCGGAACAGACGCGGCTTCGGGTTGCCCGGCTGCGGGCGTGCCGTGATGGTGCCGACCTCGACGTGCCCGAAGCCGAGGGCGCCGAGTCCGGCGATGCCGCGCGCCTCCTTGTCGAAGCCCGCCGCGAGCCCGAAGGGCGACGGGAACTCGAGCCCGAGTGTGCGGACGGCGAGCGAGGGGTCCGGCTTCGTGAGCGCGCGCGTGATCGACCGCAGCACGGGCAGGCCGAGCACGCGGATGACGGCGAACGCGAGGTGGTGGGCGGACTCGGGGTCGAAGCGCGACAGGACGAGCCGGAACAGGAGACGGTACATGCCGCCCCCAGGCTAGCGGCTCAGTCCTCGGCGGCCGACGCAGCGTCCGCCGCCGCGGGCTCCCGCATGGCGGCCTCGGCGTGCTCGACGCGGAGCGTCTGGATCGCCGACTCGAAGTCGTCGAGGGAGTCGAAGGCCTGGTAGACGCTCGCGAAGCGCAGGTAGGCGACCTCGTCGAGCTCGCGCAGGGGCGGCAGGATCGCGAGGCCGATGTCGTTCGCGTCGATCTGGGCGACGCCTGTCGCGCGGATCGCCTCCTCGACGCGCTGTGCGAGCAGGGCGAGGTCGGCGTCGCTCACGGGGCGTCCCTGGCACGCCTTGCGCACACCCGAGACGATCTTCTCGCGGCTGAACGGCTCGACGATGCCGGAGCGCTTGATGACGTTGAGGGTCGCGGTCTCGGTCGTCGAGAAGCGGCGACCGCACTCGGGGCACTGGCGGCGTCGACGGATCGACAGACCGTCATCGCTCGTCCGCGAGTCGATGACCCGGCTGTCGGGGTGACGGCAGAAGGGACAGAACATCCCCACCAGCGTAGCCCGCGCGCGGCTGCACGAGCGGGAAGCGATGCTCAGCTGCGCGGGCGCGCGTTCACCCCCGGAAGCGGATGTCGACCGCGTCGCCGTGCGCCGGCAGCTGCTCCGCGTCGCTGAAGGCGCGCAGACGCTCCGCGACCCCCGAGAGGCCGTCGCGCCCGTAGCGCACGACCTGCTGAGGGCGCAGGAAGGTCGCGGCGCCGAGGCCCGAGGAGAAGCGGGCCTGCCCGCCCGTGGGGAGCACGTGGTTCGAGCCCGCGAGGTAGTCGCCGACGCTCACCGGCGAGAACGCGCCGAGGAAGATCGCGCCCGCGTCGCTGATGCGCGCGAGCACGGCGTCGTCGGCGGCGGTCTGGATCTCGAGGTGCTCGGGGCCGTACAGGTTGCTGAACTCCGCGGCGGCCTCCAGGTCGTCGACGAGCACGACGGCCGACTGCGGGGCGCCGAGCGAGGCCGCGGCGCGCTCCCGGTGGGTGGTCGCCGCGAGCTGGCGCTCGAGCTCCGCCACGACGGCCTCCGCGAGGGACGGCGCGTCCGTCACGAGGATGGCCGCCGCGAGCTCGTCGTGCTCCGCCTGGCTGAGCAGGTCGGCCGCGACGAACGCGGGGTCGGCCGCGGCGTCGGCGATCACGAGGATCTCCGTGGGGCCGGCCTCAGCATCGATGCCGACGACGCCGCGCACGAGGCGCTTCGCGGCCGCCACGAACACGTTGCCGGGCCCCGTGACGACGTCGACGGCCTCGAGCCCCGCATCCGGAACGCCGTAGGCGAAGGCGCCGATCGCGCCCGCACCGCCCATCGCGTAGACGTCGGCGACACCCAGCAGGCCGGCGGCCGCGAGGATCGTCGGGTGCACCGAGCCGCCGAACTCGGCCTGGGGCGGCGACGCGAGTACGACCGACGACACGCCCGCCACCTGAGCCGGCACGACGTTCATGACGACGCTCGACGGGTACACCGCCTTGCCGCCGGGGACGTAGAAGCCCGCGCGGCGCACGGGCTGCCAGCGCTGCTCGATGCGCGCATCCGGTCCGAGCTCCGTCACCGCCGGGGCGGGCACCTGCGCCGCCGATGCGAGCCGCACCCGCGCGATCGACTCCTCGATCGCCGCGCGGACCCGCGGGTCGAGGGACTCGACGGCGGCGGCAATCTCGTCCGCCGACACGCGCAGCCGCTCGGGACGCACGCGGTCGAAACGCTCCGACTGCTCGAGGAGCGCCTCCGAGCCGCGCGCCCGCACGTCATCGATGAGGGACTGCGCGGCCTCCGTGGCGACGGACACGTCGACACGGGCACGCGGGATGAGGGCGCCGAGCTCGGCGCGGGACGGACGGGTGCCACGGAGGTCGAGGGTCTGGATCATCGCGAGACAATGGTAGGTGCACCCGGAATGACCGGATGCCGAGAGCGGTTGAAAGTGACGATGGACAACAGCAGCGAACCCCGGATCGTCGACGATCTCTCCGCCTTCAAGCTCACGTTCCGGCGGCTCGCCGCAGGTGTGTCGGCCATCACGGCCCTCACCCCGGACGGGCGTCCCGTCGGCTTCACCGCGACCTCCCTCGCCTCGCTCGCGGCGGTGCCGCCGCTGGCGACCTTCAACATGGCGCGCATCGCGAGCACGTGGCCCGCCGTCGAGCAGACCGACCACGTCCTCGTGCACATTCTCGGCGCCCGCAACCGCGACGTGGCCGCCACGCTCGCCGGCGACCACGACCGCCGTTTCGAGGGCGACCACTGGGAGCCCGGCCCGCTCGGCCTCCCCCTGCTCAAGGACGTCCCCGCCTGGATGCTCTGCCGCATCGTCGGCCGCTACCCCGTGCACGACAACGCCGTCATCGTCGTGCAGATTGAGGACGGCGAGCTCGGGGCCCCCGACGACGCGCTCCTCTACCACGAGCGCTCCTACCTGCGTCCGGGCGCCCCGGCGTAGCGCTCGCACGCGTCCGCCGGACGGGCTGGCTCCGCGCGGAGAGCACCGCGTCCGCCGACTACACGACGCAGTTCGGGCCGAGAAGCGACTTGAGCTCGCCGTAGAGGTCGGCGGTCACGGAGACCGGGTACGGGATCTCGAAGAGGCGCGCGGTGTCGCCGCGCACGAGGCGCAGCCGCACCTCGTTGTCGCCCCGGTGCCGGATGAGCACGTCGCCGAGCGCCGACACCACCTCGGTCGTCGCGCGGTGCTCGGGCACCTGGATGACGAGCGGGCCGGAGCCGAGGCTCTGGCCGGTGTCGGGCAGGAACATGCTCTGGGCGTGCAGGCCGATGCCGTCGTCCCGCTGGCTGACGCGCGCCTTGATGACGGCGATGCTGTCGCTCTGCAGGCCGGGCGCGAACTCCTGGTAGGTCTTGCCGAGGAACATGACGCTCACCTCGCCGGTGAAGTCCTCGATCGTGACGACACCGTACGGGTTGCCGGACTGGCGCGCCGTGCGGTGCTGCACGCTCGTGAGCAGGCCCGCGACGGTCACGGTCTCGCCGTCCTGGATGTCGTCGGACGAGAGCAGGTCTCCGACCGTGATGGAGGCGTGCTTGGCGAGCAGCACCTCGAGGCCGTCGAGCGGGTGCTCGGAGACGTAGAGGCCGAGCATCTCGCGCTCGAAGGCGAGCTTGTCCTTCTTCGACCACTCGGGCCGCTCGGGCACGTGGTCGACGGCGGCGGGCTCGTCCCACAGGGAGTCGAAGTCGAACCCGACCTGGCCGTTGGCCTCGTTGCGCTTCACGGAGACGGCCGCCTCGACGGCCTCCTCGTGGATCTCGATGAGCGAGCGCCGCGTGGCGCCGAGCGAGTCGAAGGCGCCGGCCTTGATGAGCGACTCGATCGTGCGCTTGTTGAGGGCCGTGAGCGGCACCTTGCGCAGGAAGTCGTGGAACGACGTGAAGCGCCCCTTCTCCTGCCGCGCCTGCCGGATCTGGTCGACGACGCCGAAGCCGACGTTGCGCACCGCGCCGAGACCGAAGCGGATGTCCTCACCGACGGCCGCGAAGAACCCGATCGACTCGTTGACGTCGGGCGGGAGCACCTTGATGCCCATGCGGCGGCACTCGTTGAGGTACATCGCGAGCTTGTCGCGCGCGTCGCCGACGCTCGTGAGGAGCGCCGCCATGTACTCGGCCGGGTAGTGGGCCTTGAGGTAGGCGGTCCAGTAGCTGAGCACGCCGTAGGCGGCCGAGTGCGCTTTGTTGAACGCGTAGTCGGAGAACGGCAGCAGGATGTCCCACAGCGTCTTGATGGCGGTCTCGGAGTAGCCGCGCTCCTTCATGCCCGCACTGAAGCCCTCGTACTGCTTGTCGAGCTCGGACTTCTTCTTCTTGCCCATCGCGCGGCGCAGGATGTCGGCTTGACCGAGCGAGAAGCCCGCCACCCGCTGCGCGATCGCCATCACCTGCTCCTGGTAGATGATGAGGCCGTAGGTGGTGTCGAGGATGTCCTTGAGCGGTTCCTCGAGCTCGGGGTGGATGGGCACGATCGGCTGCTGGCCGTTCTTGCGCAGGGCGTAGTTGGTGTGCGAGTTCGCACCCATGGGGCCCGGCCGGTAGAGCGCGATGACGGCGGAGATGTCCTCGAAGTTGTCGGGCTTCATGAGGCGCAGGAGCGCGCGCATGGGCCCGCCGTCGAGCTGGAACACGCCGAGCGTGTCGCCGCGCGAGAGGAGGTCGTAGGCCGCCGGATCGTCGAGCGTGAGCTCCTCGAGCACGGGGCGGAAGCCGCGGTTCGCCTCGATGTTGTCGAGGGCGTCGTCGATGATGGTGAGGTTCCTGAGGCCCAGGAAGTCCATCTTGATGAGGCCGAGCGCCTCGGCGGCCGGGTAGTCGAACTGCGTGACGATCTGGCCGTCCTGCTCACGGCGCATGATCGGGATGATGTCGATGAGCGGCTCGCTCGACATGATGACGCCCGCGGCGTGCACGCCCCACTGGCGCTTGAGGCCCTCGAGGCCGCGTGCGGTCTCGAAGACGGTGCGCGCATCCGGGTCGGTGTCGAGGATGGCGCGGAAGTCGCCGGCCTCCTTGTAGCGCTCGTGCGAGGGGTCGACGATCCCGGAGAGCGGGATGTCCTTGCCCATGATGGCGGGCGGCATCGCCTTGGTGAGCTTCTCGCCCATCGAGAACGGGAAGCCGAGCACGCGGCCCGAGTCCTTGAGGGCCTGCTTGGCCTTGATCGTGCCGTAGGTGACGATCTGCGCGACGCGCTCCTCGCCGTACTTCTCGGTCACGTACTTGATGACCTCGCCGCGACGACGTTCGTCGAAGTCGACGTCGAAGTCGGGCATCGAGACGCGGTCGGGGTTGAGGAAGCGCTCGAAGATCAGGCCGTGCTGCAGCGGGTCGAGGTCGGTGATCTTCATGGCGTACGCGGCCATCGAGCCGGCGCCCGAGCCGCGCCCGGGGCCCACCCGGATGCCGTTGTTCTTCGACCAGTTGATGAAGTCGGCGACGACGAGGAAGTAGCCCGGGAAGCCCATCTGGGTGATGACCTGGACCTCGTAGTCGGCCTGCTTGCGCACCTCGTCGGGGATGCCGTTCGGGTACCGCTCGTGGAGGCCGCGCTCGACCTCCTTGATGAACCAGCTCTCCTCGGTCTCGCCCTCGGGCACCGGGTAGCGGGGCATGTAGTTGGCGCTCGTGTTGAACGCCACGTCGCAGCGCTCGGCGATGAGGAGGGTGTTGTCGCACGCGTCGGGGTGGTCGCGGAACAGCATCCGCATCTCGGCGGGCGTCTTGAGGTAGAACTCCTGCGAGTCGAACTTGAAGCGCTTCGGGTCGGCGAGCGTCGAGCCCGACTGCACGCACAGCAGGATCTCGTGCGCGGACGCGTCGTGCGCGTGCGTGTAGTGGAGGTCGTTGGTGGCGACGAGCGGGAGGTCGAGGTCCTTCGCGAGGCGGATGAGGTCGGCCATGACGCGGCGCTCGATGCCGAGGCCGTGGTCCATGAGCTCGACGAAGAAGTTGTCCTTGCCGAAGATGTCGCGGAACTCGGCCGCGGCGTCGCGCGCGAGCTCGTACTGGCCGAGTCGCAAGCGCGTCTGCACCTCGCCCGAGGGGCAGCCCGTGGTCGCGATGATGCCCTTGCCGTACGTCTGCAGGAGCTCCCGGTCCATGCGCGGCTTGAAGTAGTAACCCTCGATCGACGCGAGGCTCGAGAGCCGGAAGAGGTTGTGCATCCCCTCCGTCGTCTCGGCCCACATCGTCATGTGGGTGTAGGCGCCCGAGCCGGAGACGTCATCCTCTCCCCCGTCGCCCCAGCGCACGCGCGTCTTGTCGGTGCGGTGGGTGCCGGGCGTGAGGTACGCCTCGGTGCCGATGATGGGCTTGACGCCCGCGTTGTTGGCCTGCGACCAGAAGTCGAACGCGCCGAAGTTGTTGCCGTGGTCGGTGATCGCGATGCCCGGCATGCCCTGCGCCGAGACCTCCTTCATGAGGTCCGACACGCGCGCAGCGCCGTCGAGCATGCTGTATTCGCTGTGCACGTGCAGGTGCACGAAGGAATCGCTGCTCGTCACGCCTTCTCCGCCTCGATCCGGACTCGTGGGGATGTCCGGGCTTCCAGACTAATCCGCCCGGAGGACGTCGAGGGCGTGCTGGAGGTCGTCCGGGTAGCGTGTCTCGAACTCGACGTACTCGCCCGACGCGGGGTGCCGGAAGCCGAGCCGCACGGCGTGCAGCCACTGCCGCGTGAGGCCCACGCGGGCGGCGAGCGTCGGATCGGCGCCGTAGAGGATGTCGCCCACGCACGGGTGCCGCTGCGCCGACATGTGCACGCGGATCTGGTGCGTGCGGCCGGTCTCGAGGTGGATCTCGAGGAGGGTCGCCGCGCGCATCGCCTCGATCGTGTCGTAGTGGGTGACGGCGTGCTTGCCGTCGGCCGTGACGGCGAACTTCCAGCTCGATCCCGGATGCCGCCCGACCGGCGCGTCGATCGTTCCCGAGAAGGGGTCGGGGTGGCCCTGGACGACGGAGTGGTAGATCTTGTCGACCTCGCGGTCGTGGAACTGCCGCTTCATTTCGCTGTAGGCGCGCTCGCTCTTCGCGACGACCATGAGGCCGCTCGTGCCGACGTCGAGGCGGTGCACGATGCCCTGGCGCTCGGCGGCTCCGGAGGTCGCGATGCGGTAGCCCGCGCCCGCGAGGGCTCCGAGCACGGTCGGGCCGTCCCAGCCGCTCGCCGGATGCGCCGCGACCCCGACGGGCTTGTCGATGACGACGATGTCGTCGTCATCGTGCACGACGTGGAAGCCCGGGACGAGCTGCGGCACGACCGTGGGCTCCTGCTTGGGCACCCACTCGACCTCGAGCCAGCCCTCGCGCACGCGGTCGGACTTGCCGAGCACGACGCCGTCCAGCGTGACGCCGCCCGCCTCGAGCACCTCCTGCGCGAAAGTGCGCGAGAAGCCGAGCAGCCGCGCGACGGCGGCGTCGGCGCGGTCGCCGACGAGGCCGTCGGGGACCGGCATGCCGCGGCGCTCCATCAGCGCTCCTCCCGCATCTGCACGCCCGTCATTCCTCCGCCGCGGGCGGGGTCGGGATGCGCTCGATCGTGTCGGAGGCGCGCGTGCCGTCGAGGTGCACGCCCCGCAGGGTGAGCAGCAGGAAGAGCCCCATCGCCGTGCAGATCGCGATGTCGGCGATGTTGAAGATCGCCGGGAAGCCCCACACGCGGATGAAGTCGATGACATGCCCCTGGCCGAAGCTCGGCTCGCGGAACAGGCGGTCGGTCACATTGCCGAGCGCCCCGCCGAGGAGCAGACCGAGCATCCACGCCCACGCCGAGGACTTGATGCGCTTGGCGAGCACGATGATCGCGACGATGGCGCCGACGGCGACGATCGAGAGGATCCACGTGAACCCGCTCGCGAGCGAGAACGCCGCGCCCGAGTTGCGCACGAAGTGGAACTGCAGCAGCTGCCCGATCACCTCGATCGACTCGCCCTCCTCGAGGTTGGCGACGATGAGGAACTTCGCGAGCTGGTCGAGGGCGAGGATCCCTGCCGCGACGACGCCGAGCAGCACGAGGGCGCGCACGCTCACGCGCGCGCGCCCCGTGAGGTCCGGCGTGCCCTGAGGCTCAGTTGCCGCCAAAACCGGGGAACTCGGTGTTGCGCTGCGAGTACGCGGGGTACTCGGGCTGCTGCGAGGACTGCTCGGGCTGCGGGGCCGGGTACTCGTTCGTCACCTGCGGCGCCGGGAAGCCGGCGTACGCGGGGGGCGTCGAGCCGCTCGCGGGCTGCGGGGCGGGAGCCTGGCTGTAGTCGCCGCCGTAGGCGGGCGCCGCGAACTCCTGCGGGGCCTGCGGAGCCTCCTGCTCGACGGCCGGTGCCTCGTACGCGGGCGCGTTGTCGACGACGGGCGCCTCGTACGACGGAGCCTCGAAGCTCGGGGCCTCGTACACGGGGGTCTCCGAGGTCGGAGCCGCGTAGGCAGGGGCCTCCGAGGCCGGCGCGGCGTAGGCGGGCGCCCCCGAGGCCGGCGCGGCGTAGGCCGGCGCGGCCGAGCCGAGCACGGCGGGCGTCGCCGACTCCTCCGGAGCCGAGATCGGCGCGGCCGACTCGAGCTCGCGCAGCTGGCCCTCGATGTAGCCCTTGAGCTGCTCGCGGTACTCCGACTCGAAGATGCGCAGCTCCTCGATGCGGCGCTCGAGACCCGCCTTCTCGGCCTCTAGGGCGTCGATCGCGGCGCGCTGCTGCGTCTCGGCCTCGGACACGAGACGTGCGGCGGTCGCGTGGCCCTCGGCGATGAGCTGGTCGCGCTTCTCCATGCCCTCGCGCACGTGCTCCTCGTGGAGACGGCGGGCGAGCTGGAGCAGGTTGTTGGTGTTGCTCTGGTCCATCGACCCGGCGTCCTGGCCGAGGTCGGCGGCCGGGGCGGGCACCGGCGCGGGCG
>WKJB01000048.1_pt1 | contig 46389 bp, 45 predicted proteins | sample 5403331 | NCBI WGS metagenome assembly WKJB01 (sample SAMN13198853, study PRJNA488119) | plastic metagenome | isolation source: water-polyurethane dispersion (WPUD) containing a polyether... | place: Mexico: Mexico City | collected 2016 | reverse complement strand
GGGGGCCTCGGGGGGGGGCGGGGGAGCGTGCGCGGCGGATTACCGCGGCGCCTAGCTGACGCTGCGGAGCCGGGCGGTGGCGCGGGGCCGGCGGAGCGTGCGCCGCGGATTACCGCGGCGCCTAGCTGACACTGATCAGGTCCGCGTACTCGGGGCTCCAGTGGTCTTCGACGCCGTCGGGCATGATGAGGACGCGCTCGGGGTTGAGCGCTTCGACGGCGCCCTCGTCGTGCGAGACGAGCACGACAGCGCCCGTGTAGCTCGCGAGGGCGCTGAGGATCTCATCGCGCGACGCTGGGTCGAGGTTGTTGGTGGGCTCGTCGAGCAGCAGCACGTTGGCGCCCGAGACGACGATCATCGCGAGGGCGAGTCGCGTCTTCTCGCCGCCCGACAGCACACCGGCAGGCTTGTAGCCGTCGTCGCCCGTGAACAGGAACGAGCCGAGCACCTTGCGCGCCTCGGTCTCGGTGAGCTGCGGGGAGGACGAGAGCATGTTCTCGAGCACCGTGCGCTTGATGTCGATCGTCTCGTGCTCCTGCGCGTAGTAGCCGATGCGCAGCCCGTGCCCGTGGATGACCTGGCCCGTGTCGGGCTTGTCGATCCCGCCGAGGATGCGCAGGAGCGTCGTCTTGCCGGCGCCGTTGAGGCCGAGCACGACGACCTTGGAGCCGCGGTCGATCGCGAGGTCGACGGCCGTGAAGATCTCGAGCGAGCCGTAGGACTTCGACAGGTCCGTCGCCTGCAGCGGCGTCTTGCCGCAGGGGGCGGGGTCGGGGAAGCGCAGCTTGGCGACGCGGTCGACGGCGCGCTCCTCCTCGAGGCCGGAGAGCAGCTTCTCGGCGCGCGCGATCATCTGGTGGGCGGCGGCGGCCTTGGTGGCCTTGGCGCCGAACTTGGCGGCCTGCAGCTGGAGCGCCGCCGCCTTCTTCTCGGCGTTGGCGCGCTCCTTCTTGCGGCGCTCCTGGTCGGCCTCCCGCTGGCGCAGGTAGTGCTTCCATCCCATGTTGTAGATGTCGATGACCTGGCGGTTGGCGTCGAGATAGAACACCTTGTTGACGACCTCCTCGACGAGGTCGACGTCGTGCGAGATCACGATGACGCCGCCCTGGTAGGCCTTGAGGAACTCGCGCAGCCAGATGATCGAGTCGGCGTCGAGGTGGTTCGTCGGCTCGTCGAGGATCATGGTGTCGGCGCCCGAGAAGAGGATGCGCGCGAGCTCGATGCGGCGGCGCTGACCGCCCGAGAGCGTCTTGAGCTGCTGGTCGAGGATGCGGTCCGGCAGGGCGAGGTTCGACGCGATCGCGGCCGCCTCGGCCTCCGCGGCGTAACCGCCGAGCGCGAGGAAGCGGTCCTCGAGGCGGGAGTAGCGTGCCATGGCGGCCTCGGCGATCGCGGCGTCCGGGCTCGCCATCTCCTCGGTCGCCGTGCGGAGGTCGGCGACGACGCGGCCGAGTCCGCGTGCGTTGAGGATGCGCGTGCGCGCCGTCTCCTCGGGATCACCCGACCGCGGGTCCTGCGGGAGGTAGCCGATCTCGCCGACGCGGTCGATCGTGCCGGCGGTCGGGAGCGTCTCCCCCGCGAGCGTCTTCGTGAGGGTCGTCTTGCCGGCGCCGTTGCGGCCGACGAGGCCCACCTTGTCGCCCTTGTCGACGCGGAAGTTCACGCCCTCCATGAGCAGGCGCGCGCCCACGCGGATCTGCAGGTCGTGCACGGCGAGCACAGGGGTGTCCTTCGGGATCGGGGTGGTGTGGTGGGATGCGGCCGACGGGCCAGCCTCCCAGTCTACGACGTGCGCGACCCGGCCCCGTGCGGGCCCTCCGTGCGGCTCAGTCGACGCCGCGCGCGGTGAGGGCGTCCGCGACGTCGTCCGCGTGCCGCAGGGCGAGCACGAGCACGGGCACGACGAGGCGCGGTCCGAGGCGCACTCCGCGGGCGCGTTCGGTGTCCCTCACACGCGCGGCGATCCCGGCGACGACGGGCAGCATCGCGATCGCGAGCGAGAGGGTGAGCCCGACGCGGCGCGGGTCGACGCCGATCCGCGTGAGCGGACGCAGGCCGGTCTCGAGCGCCTCGAGCAGGTCCTCGCTCCGCGTCGTGAGCGTGAGCAGGCCCGCGAGGAGCACGATCGACACGACGCGCACCGTGTTGACGAGGGCGTCCCACGGGGTGAGGAAGGCGAGCTGGGTCGCGACCATGACGACGACGATCCACTTGGTCTGCCACAGCTGCTTCGGGAGGGTCGTCGGGGGCAGCAGGGCGGCGAGGTGGAGCGCGACGACCACCCCGACGGCCGCGCCGAGCGACGGGAGGTCGTGCGGGTACAGCGAGACGGCGAGCGCGAGGACGAAGAGCGCGAGCAGCTTGATGCCCGCCGGCGCGCGATGGAGCACGCTGTCGCCGGGTACGTGGAGCGCGATCACGCGTACTCCCGGCGGTAGGCGTCCACGACCTCGGCCGGCTCCCCCACCGCCACGAGACGGCCCTCGTGGAAGCGCAGGGCGATGTCGCAGCGCTGTGCGAGCTCGAGGTCGTGGGTCACGAGCACGAGCTGCGCGTCGAGCTCGTCGAGGAGGATGCGCCCGATCCGCTGCGCGTTGCCGAGGTCGAGCAGGGTCGTGGGTTCGTCGGCGACGACGAGGCGCGGGCGTCGGACGAGCACGGATGCGAGGGCCAGCAGCTGCTTCTGGCCCCCCGACAGGCTGTACACGGGGGCGTCGGCGTGGCTCGTGAGGCCGTAGTCCGCGAGCACCTCGGCGACGCGCGCGTCGAGCTCGGCGCGCGCCATCCCGCTCCCCCGCAGCGACAGCCGCACGTCCTCCGCGACCGTCGGCATGAGCACCTGCGCGTCGGGGTTCGTGAACACGAAGCCGACCTCGGCGCGCGCACGTCTCGGCTCGCGCCCGACGTCGACTCCGTGCACGCGCACGGTGCCGCTCGTCGGGGTCGCGAGTCCGTTGAGCAGTCGGGCGAAGGTCGACTTCCCCGAGCCGTTGGCGCCGACGACGGCGATGCGGCGGGCGTCGAGCCGCACGGTGACGCCCTCGAGGATGCTGCGTCCGTCGAGGCGGACGGTCACCTCCTCGAGGGCGATCTCGCGGGCGTCGCTCATCGGGTGACGGGCTGCGCGGTCGCCGGCTCCTCGGCGTGACGGTGGCGACGCGTCCCGAACACGGGCGGGTAGGCGCGCCAGAGTGCGAGCGTGATGATCGTCGCGACCGTGATCTTGATGAGGTCGCCCGGCACGAAGGCCAGGCTCGTGAGCGCGGCGGCACCGAGCGGGAGGCCCGTGACCGCGGCCTGCACGGGGATCCCGCACGCGTAGACGACGAGGACACCGCCCACGAGGCCACCGAGGGCGACCCGCCAGGCCGCGATGCGGCCGCGCCCGGAGTGCGCGATGAGGCCCGTGACGAAGGCGCCGGGAATCCAGCCGATGAGGTATCCCGCGGTGACGCCGACGAATGAGGCCGCGCCTCCGTGGCCGCCCGCGAGCAGCGGGAGGCCGACGAGCACGAGGAGCTCGAAGACGAGCACCGCCGCCGCACCGCGCCACGCCCCCAGCACCATGCCGGCGAGGATGATACCGAGCGTCTGGGCGGTGATGGGGACGAGCCCCGGCACCGGGATCGGCGCGATGAGCCCGAGGGCGGCGATGAGGGCCGCGAAGACGGCGATGCGGGCGATGTCGCGGGTGTCGAAGCGGCGACGGGGGGCGTCGGTCATGGTGGTCCTCGCTCTTGCAGGTGAACGCTGTTCAGGTGAACGGCGTTCAGTATAGTGAGGCGCATGGCCGACGCAACCCACACGCGACACGGTCGGGAGTCCGTCGTCGAGGCGGCCCTCGGTATCCTCGACGAGTGGGGGCTCCCCGAGCTCACGATGCGCCGGCTGGCGGGCGCCCTCGGGGTGCAGCCGAGCGCGCTCTACCACCACTTCGCCAACAAGCAGAGCCTCCTCGCGGCCGTCGCCGACCGCATCCAGGACGCCATGCGCCCCGCGCCCTCCCCCGAGGTCGGCTGGTACGAGGCGACCCTCGTGGAGGCCGTGACGGTGCGCGACGCCCTGCTCGCCTACCGCGACGGGGCGGAGGTGGTGCTGAGCACGCGCGCGCTCGGACTCGGGGCGGATGCGGCGCATGCCCGCCTCGCCGCCGCGCTCCGCCGGGGCCACGACGCCGAGACCGCGGGGCTCGTCGCGACGGCGCTCCTGCACCTCATCCTCGGCGACGCCTCGCTCGCGCAGCAGCGGCTGCAGGCCGACAGCCTCGGCGCGGTCGCGCCGGACGCCGACGACGCGAGCGACCCGGGGCTCGTGTTCCGACTTGGCGTCGAGCTCCTGCTGAGCGGCCTCGAGCTCGCCGTGCAGAGCACGCGGCGAGAGTAGCGCCGCAGCGACGACCTAGATCGAGAACCCGATGGCGCGCATCATGTCGCGCCCGTCGTCCGTGATGCGCTCCGGCCCCCACGGCGGCATCCACACCCAGTTGATGCGGAAGCGCTCGACGATGCCGTCGAGCGACTGCGCGACCTGCTCCTCGATGACGTCGGTGAGCGGGCAGCCCGCCGAGGTGAGCGTCATCGAGATGACGAGGGCGTCGTTCTCGTCGTCCCAGGTGAGGTCGTAGACGAGACCGAGGTCGACGATGTTGACGCCGAGCTCGGGGTCGATGACGTCCTTCAGGCCCTCTTCGACCTGGGTGAACTTCTCCGGTGCGAGCGACGTGGGCATCCGATGCTCCTTCCTGCAGGCAGGCTACGCGGGATGCGGCGACTACGCCTGGGCGACCAGGTAGCGGTCGTAGCCCTCGTCCTCGAGACGCTCGGCGAGCTCGGGGCCGCCCTCCTCGGCGACCTTGCCGTCGACGAAGACGTGCACGAAGTCCGGCTTGATGTAGCGGAGGATGCGCGTGTAGTGGGTGATGAGCAGCACGCCGAGGCCGGTCTCCTCGTGGGCGCGGTTGACGCCCTCCGAGACGATCTTGAGCGCGTCGACGTCGAGACCCGAGTCGGTCTCGTCGAGCACGGCGAACTTCGGCTTGAGGAGCTCGAGCTGGAGGATCTCGTGGCGCTTCTTCTCGCCGCCCGAGAAGCCCTCGTTGACGTTGCGGGCCGCGAACGACGGGTCCATGCGCAGCTTGCCCATGGCGTCCTTGACGGTGGCGCCCCAGTGGCGGATCGAGGGCTCCTCGCCGTCGATCGCCGTCTTGGCGGTGCGCAGGAAGTTGGTGACCGTGACGCCCGGGATCTCGACCGGGTACTGCATCGCGAGGAACAGGCCCGCGCGGGCGCGCTCGTCGACGCTCATCTCGAGGACGTCCTGGCCGTCGAAGGTGATCGACCCGCCCTCGACGTTGTAGCGCGGGTGGCCGGCGATCGTGTAGGCGAGAGTCGACTTGCCCGAGCCGTTGGGGCCCATGACGGCGTGGATCTCGCCCTCGTTGATCGTCAGGTCGACGCCCTTGAGGATGTGCTTGGTGCCCTGGTCGGTCTCGATCGAGACCTTCAGGTCGCGGATTTCGAGGGTGCTCATGTCTGCTGCCTTCCTAGACCGCGAGCCGCACGGCCGGGTCGATGTACACGTCGCCGTCGATGATCTCGACCGCGAAGACGGGGACCGGCTCGTAGGCCGGGAGGTTGAGGGGCTTGCCGGTGGTGAGGGAGAACTTCGAGCCGTGCGCCCAGCACTCGAGCCCGTCGTCCTCCACGAAGCCCTCCGAGAGCGAGATGTCGCCGTGGGTGCACGTGTCGCCGATCGCGTGCACGTCGCCCGCCGAGTCGCGGACGACTGCGATCGCGACGCCGTCGAGCACGACGCGGCGCGCCGAGGAGACGCTGAGCTCCTCGACCGCGCACACCTTCTGAGCGGTCATCGGGCCGCCGCCAGCTCGTCCTCGAGCGCCTCGTGGAGACGCGCCTCGAGCACGGGCTCGCCGATCTTCTGCACGACCTCGCTCAGGAAGCCGAGCACGACGAGACGACGTGCCTCGTCCTCGGGGATGCCACGCGCCTGCAGGTAGAAGAGCTGCTCGTCGTCGAAACGGCCGGTCGCCGACGCGTGACCGGCGCCCTCGATGTCGCCCGTCTCGATCTCGAGGTTCGGGATCGAGTCGGCGCGCGTTCCGTCGGAGAGCACGAGGTTGCGGTTCTGCTCGTAGGTGTCGGTGCCGGTCGCGTCGCGCCCGATGAGCACGTCGCCGATCCACACCGTGTGCGCACCCTCGCCGTTGAGCGCGCCCTTGTAGGTCACGCGGCTGCGGGTGTGCGGGGCGTCGTGGTTGACGTAGACCTGCTGCTCGAGGTGCTGGCCCGCGTCGGCGAAGTACACGCCGTAGAGCTCGGCCTCGGCGCCCTCCTCGGCGAGGTGGGCGGAGGGGTTCACGCGCACGACGTCGCCGCCGAGGGAGACGACGATGTGCCGGAGGCTCGCGCCGTGGCCGATGCGCGCGTACTGGCTCGCGAGGTGCAGGGCGCTGTCGTCCCACTGCTGGACGGAGACGACCGTGACGTTCGCGTCGTCCTCGAGCACGATCTCGACGTTCTCGGTGAGCTTCGCATCGCCCTGGCTGTCGAGCACGACGAGACCCGTGGCGCCCTTCGCGGCGGACACGATTGTGTGGGCCGCGCGGGCGCTGCCTCCGAGCGTGCTGCGCACGACGGTCAGGGTCTCGGCGTCGCCCTCGAGGCGGATGTGGAGCGCCTTCTCGAAGTTCGTCCACGCATTCGCGGCGGCGCGGTCCTCGGGGATGCCGGCAGCGCCCACGAGGGCGTGCGTGCGGTCGAGCCACTCGACCGTGGCGCCCGCGGCATCCGCGTACGCGATCTCGTAGGGGCTGCCGTCGAGCTCGCCGTCGATGAGGTCGCCGAGCTTGGCGACGGGGGTGTACTTCCAGTTGACCTCGCGCCCCGTGACCTCCGGGAAGTCGGCGTGCGCGGTCGAGGTGAAGCGTTCCGAACGGGTCTGCACGGGCACAGGCGCGCCTGCTCCGTGCGAGTGCTCCGTCAGGCCGTGCTGTTCAGTCTGAACGGGGGTCGACACTTAGCCCACGGATCCTTCCATGCTCATCTCGATGAGCTTGTTGAGTTCGAGCGCGTACTCCATCGGCAGCTCGCGCGCGATCGGCTCGATGAAGCCGCGCACGATCATCGCCATCGCCTCGTCCTCGGGCAGGCCGCGCGACTGAAGGTAGAAGAGCTGCTCCTCCGAGACGCGCGACACGGTCGCCTCGTGGCCGAGCTGCACGTCGTCGACGCGGATGTCGATGGCCGGGTAGGTGTCCGAGCGCGAGATCGTGTCGACGAGCAGCGCGTCGCAGCGCACGGTGTTGGCCGAGTGGTGGGCGTTCGCCTCGACGCGGACCTCGCCGCGGTAGCCGGCGCGGCCGCCGCCGCGCGCGATCGACTTCGAGACGATGGAGCTCGTCGTGTACGGCGCCATGTGGATCATCTTCGCGCCGGCGTCCTGGTGCTGACCGGGGCCCGCGAAGGCGACCGAGAGCGTCTCGCCCTTGGCGTGCTCGCCCACGAGGAAGATCGACGGGTACTTCATCGTGACCTTGGAGCCGATGTTGCCGTCGATCCACTCCATCGTCGCCCCCTCCTCGGCGCGGGCGCGCTTCGTGACGAGGTTGTAGACGTTGCTCGACCAGTTCTGGATCGTCGTGTAGCGCACGCGGGCGTTCTTCTTCACGATGATCTCGACGACCGCCGAATGGAGCGAGTCGGACTTGTAGATCGGGGCCGTGCAGCCCTCGATGTAGTGCACGTACGAGCCCTCGTCTGCAATGATGAGCGTCCGCTCGAACTGGCCCATGTTCTCCGTGTTGATGCGGAAGTAGGCCTGCAGCGGGATCTCCACGTGCACGCCCTTCGGCACGTACACGAACGAGCCCCCCGACCAGACGGCCGTGTTGAGGGCCGCGAACTTGTTGTCGCCGGCCGGGATGACCGTGCCGAAGTACTCCTCGAAGAACTCCGGGTGCTCCTTGAGCGCCGTGTCGGTGTCGAGGAAGATCACGCCCTGGGCCTCGAGGTCCTCGCGGATCTGGTGGTAGACCACCTCGGACTCGTACTGGGCGGCGACGCCCGCGACGAGGCGTTGGCGCTCCGCCTCCGGGATGCCGAGCTTCTCGTAGGTGTTCTTGATGTCCTCCGGGAGCTCCTCCCAGCTGGTCGCCTGCTTCTCGGTCGACCGGACGAAGTACTTGATGTTGTCGAAGTCGATGCCCGTAAGGTCGGCGCCCCACGTCGGCATGGGCTTCATCTCGAAGAGCTTGAGCGCCTTGAGGCGGGTCTTGAGCATCCACTCGGGCTCGTTCTTGAGCCGGGAGATATCGGTGACGACCTCCTCGGAGAGACCACGGCGCGCGGACGCGCCCGCCTCGTCCGGGTCGGCCCAACCGAACTCGTACTGCCCGAGGCTTGCGAGCTCAGGACGGTCGATGAGCACGTCTGACATGGGGCTGAACCTCTCTTCCGCCGAAGCGAACCATTCCGCTCGTGTCGGCATTCCGGGTCGGATCGTGCGACCGCCGTGGCGCTTCCCCGGCACCACCGACGCGGTGTTCGCGACTGGCGCGATCCAACCTCTCGAGTCTACAGGGTGGACGAGGTCAGAGGCTGGCGGCCGCGCTGCGCTCCGCGGGCGCGTCGACGAGCTGGTGCGCGCGGACCGCCCACAGGCGCGGATCGGTGTCGAGGAGCACGCGCAGCGCGCCGACCCAGACGAGGGCCGCGAAGACGACGTGGGCGATGACGAGCAGCTCGGGGAGGCCGATGAGCGACTGGACGGCTCCGAGGCCGAGCTGCGCGAGCAGCACGAGCAGGAAGATGCCGACGCGGCCGAGGGCGAGACGCCCGCCCTCCTCGGTGCGCAGGCGGAAGGCGAGGGCGGCGGCGAGCACGAGCACGAGCGCCGCGAGGAGGCCGTGGACGATCGTGACGGTCGTCCAGTCGAAGCCCATGCGAGGGACGTCGCTCGAGTCGCCCGCGTGCGGTCCGGAGCCCGTGACGAGCGTGCCTGCGAGCACGAGACCCGCGGTGGCCGCCACGAGGGCCCATGCGAGGCTGCGCGCCACGGGGCCCGGTCGCGGTCCGTCTCCCCCGCGCCAGCGTGCGCGGTGCCACGTGAAGGTCGCGCACGCGAGGAGGCTCATGGCGAGCACGAAGTGGGTCGCGACCATCCACGGGTCGAGCTCGAACCACACGGTGAAGCCGCCCGCGACGGCGTTCGCGACGACGAGCCAGAACATCGACCACGCGAGGCGCGTGAGCGTGCGGTCCCGCGGCTTCTGGAGCCGCGCGGCGATGATCGCCCAGCCGACCGCGACGATGAGCAGGCCGGTGACGAGGCGGTTCCCGAACTCGATGGCCCCGTGGATGCCGAGCTCGGGGGTCGCGATGAGCGAGTCCTCCGTGCACGTCGGCCAGGTGGGGCATCCGAGCCCGGATCCCGTGACGCGCACGGTGGCGCCGCCGAGCACGATGAGCACGGCGGTCACGAGGGCCGCGGTCGTGCCCCAGCGGAGGGCACGGTCGGTGAGCGTCCATCGGGACGCCGCCCAGCCGAGAGGGGTGCGCCAGGTCACGGAAGCAGAGCCGGGAACGGGATGTGCACGAGCGGGTCGACGCCGACCGCGATGAAGACGAGCGTCAGGTAGGTGATGCTCGCGTGGAAGACGCGCATGGGCTTGACCTCGCCCGGACGGATCGCGGCCGCGTAGAGACGGTGCGACTCGATGAGGAACCAGGCGCCCGAGAGGACGGCGATGATCGTGTACAGCACGCCCATCGGAGCGAGCGGGACGAGCAGGAGCGAGCACGCGACGGTCGCCCACGCGTACAGCACGACCTGCAGGCCGACGGCGGTGCGCCCGCGGACGACGGCGAGCATCGGCACCTCGGCTGCCGCGTAGTCCTCCTTGTAGCGCATCGAGAGCGGCCAGTAGTGCGGCGGCGTCCAGAGGAAGACGATGCCGAAGAGGATGACGGGCGCCCAATCGAGAGTGCCGGTGACGGCCGCCCAGCCGATGAGCACGGGCATGCAGCCCGCGATCCCGCCCCACACGATGTTCTGCGGCGTGCGGCGCTTGAGGATGAGCGTATAGACGAGCACATAGAACGCGATCGCGGCGGCCGACAGCACGGCCGCGAGCCACGTCGTGAAGACCCACAGCACCGCGATCGAGACGATGCCGCTCACCCACGAGAAGACGAGCGCCTCGCGCGGCGACAGCTCCCCCGTCACGAGCGGGCGGTTCTGCGTGCGCTTCATGACCCGGTCGATGTCGCGGTCGATGTAGCAGTTGAACGCGTTCGCGCTCCCCGCCGAGAGCGACCCGCCGACGAGCGTCGCCACGAGCAGGCCGAGGAAGTGCAGGTCGAGCCGGCCCTGCGCGGCGAGCACCATGACGGGCGCCGTCGTCACGAGCAGCAGCTCGATGACGCGGGGCTTCGTGAGCGCGACGTAGGCGAGGGCCTTGCGACGGAAGCCGATGCGCCCGAGCGAGGGGACGGCGTCCGAGGTGTCGGTCGATGCCGGCGCGTGGACGCTCTGGGCGGACTGCTGCATGGCTCCTCGGATCGGATCGGCTGCCTCCAGTCTAAGGGAGGGCCGCGAGGCTGCAGGCACCCCCCCGCCGGGCCCTTCGACCCTTGCGGTCCCCGACCGGCGGCGGAATGGGCTTCTCGCTATGCTGGCCTTGCTCGCCGACCGCGCGCGCCCTCCCCCGTCCTCCCCCGGACGACGTGCGGCGCGCACGGTGCGCCGTCGAAGTCCGATTCGGTGAGCGGACACCACCCCGGGGCGCGACACCGCTGCCCCGCCTGCGAAAGGTCGACATTCAGTGGCAGCACTCTCCTGGGACGAGCTCGACAAGAAGGCGGTCGACACGGCGCGCGTGCTCGCCGCCGACGCCGTGGAGAAGGTCGGCAACGGCCACCCGGGAACGGCGATGAGCCTCGCGCCCGCCGCCTACCTCCTCTACCAGAAGGTCATGCGTCATGACCCGTCGGACACCCACTGGGTGGGCCGCGACCGCTTCATCCTGTCGGCGGGCCACAGTTCGCTCACGCAGTACGTCCAGCTGTACCTCGGCGGCTTCGGCCTCGAGCTCGACGACATCAAGTCGCTCCGCACGTGGGGGTCGAAGACCCCCGGCCACCCCGAGTACGGGCACACCGACGGCGTCGAGATCACGACCGGTCCGCTCGGCCAGGGCATCTCGTCCGCCGTGGGCTTCGCCTACGCGCAGCGCTTCGAGCGCGGCCTCTTCGACCCCGACGCGGCCGACGGCGAGAGCCCGTTCGACCACTACACCTACGTCATCGCCGGTGACGGCGACCTGCAGGAGGGCGTGAGCGCCGAGGCCTCGTCGCTCGCGGGCCACCAGCAGCTCGGCAACCTCATCGCGATCTACGACTCGAACCAGATTTCGATCGAGGACGACACCAACATCGCCTTCACCGAGGACGTCGCCGCGCGCTACGAGGCCTACGGCTGGCACGTGCAGACGGTCGACTGGAAGAAGACGGGCGAGTACGTCGAGGACGTGCAGGCGCTCTACGACGCGATCATCGCGGCGCAGGGCGAGCGCGACAAGCCGAGCCTCATCATCCTGAAGACGATCATCGGCTGGCCGAGCCCGAAGAAGCAGAACACCGGCAAGATCCACGGATCGGCGCTCGGCGCCGAGGAGCTCGCGGGCCTCAAGGAGGTGCTCGGCTTCGACCCCGCCGAGAGCTTCGTCGTCGCGGACGAGGTCATCGCGCACACGCGTCAGCTCGTCGAGCGCGGCAAGGCCGCCCGGGCCGAGTGGCAGAAGGGCTTCGACGCCTGGGCCGCCGCCAACCCCGAGAAGAAGGCGCTCTTCGACCGCATCGAGGCCGGTGTCCTGCCCGAGGGCGTCGAGGACGCGCTCCCCGTGTTCGAGGCAGGCAAGGACCTCTCCACGCGCGCCGCGAGCGGCAAGGTGCTCGGCGCGCTCGGCGCCGTCATTCCGGAGCTGTGGGGCGGATCGGCGGACCTCGCCGAGTCGAACCTCACGACGATCGAGGGCGCGAAGTCGTTCGTCCCCCCGCAGTGGTCGACGCACGAGTGGACGGGCGACCAGTACGGCCGCGTGCTGCACTTCGGCATCCGCGAGCACGCGATGGGCGCGATCCTCAACGGCATCGTGCTGCACGGCAACACGCGCGCCTTCGGCGGCACCTTCCTCATCTTCAGCGACTACATGCGCCCCGCGGTGCGTCTCGCGGCCCTCATGAAGGTGCCGTCGATCTTCGTCTGGACGCACGACTCCGTCGCGCTCGGCGAGGACGGCCCGACCCACCAGCCGATCGAGCAGCTCACCGCGCTGCGCGCCATCCCGGGCCTCGACATCGTGCGTCCCGCGGACGCGAACGAGGTCGCGTGGGCCTGGAAGACCATCCTCGAGCGCCGCAACGGCCCCGCGGGCATCGCGCTCAGCCGTCAGAACCTGCCCGTGTTCGCCCGCGGTGAGGGCGCTGCCGAGGGCGACACCCTCGCGTCGGCGAAGAACGTCTCGCGCGGCGCCTACGTGCTCGCCGAGGCCCCCGGAGGCACGCCCGACGTCATCCTGCTCGCGACCGGCTCCGAGGTGCAGTTCGCCCTCGAGGCGCGCGAGCAGCTCAAGGCGGAGGGTGTGAACGCCCGCGTCGTCTCGGTCCCGAGCCAGGAGTGGTTCGCCGAGCAGGACGAGGCCTACCGCGAGTCGGTGCTCCCCTCCTCGGTCACGGCGCGCGTCTCGGTCGAGGCGGGCCTCGCCCTCACGTGGGCGCCCTACCTCGGCGCCCACGGCCGCTCGGTGTCGATCGAGCACTTCGGCGCGTCGGCCGACTACAAGACGCTCTACCGCGAGTTCGGCATCACGACGGAGCACGTCGTCGCGGCCGCCAAGGAATCCCTCGCCGCGGCGAGCAACTGACCCACCCCACCACGGAAGAAGATCCACAGAATGTCTGAGAACACCAAGACCGCCGAGCTGTCGGCCCTGGGCGTGAGCATCTGGCTCGACGACCTCTCGCGCGAGCGCATCAACTCGGGCGGGCTTGAGAAGCTCATCGCCGAGCGCGACGTCGTGGGCGTTACCACCAACCCCACGATCTTCGCGGGCGCCCTCGCGAAGGGGCAGGCCTACGACGCGCAGGTCGCCGAGCTCGCGAAGGCGGGCGCGAGCGTCACCGACGCCGTCTTCGAGATCACGACGGACGACGTGGCCGCGGCGTCCGACATCTTCCGCCCGGTCTACGACGCCACGAACGGCGTCGACGGCCGCGTCTCGATCGAGGTCGAGCCGGGTCTCGCGCACGACGCCGCGGGCACGATCGCCCAGGCCGAGCAGCTCTGGGCCAAGGTGGACCGTCCCAACGCGATGATCAAGATCCCCGCGACGGTCGAGGGCCTCGAGGCCATCACCGAGGTCATCGCGAAGGGCATCAGCGTCAACGTGACCCTCATCTTCAGCCTCGAGCGCCATCGCGCCGTGATCGACGCCTACCTCTCGGGCCTCGAGAAGGCCCAGGCCGCGGGCATCGACCTGTCGACCATCCACTCGGTCGCGTCGTTCTTCGTGTCGCGCGTCGACACCGAGATCGACAAGCGCCTGAGCGAGATCGGCACCGACGAGGCGCTCGCCCTCAAGAGCAAGGCGGGCGTCGCCAACGCGCAGCTCGCGTACCGGCTCTTCGAGGAGGAGTTCGCGACCGACCGCGCCAAGGCCCTGCTGGCCGCGGGCGCCAACGTTCAGCGACCGCTGTGGGCGTCGACGGGCGTCAAGGACCCGGCCCTCCCGGACACGCTCTACGTGACCGAGCTCGCGGTCTCCGGCGTCGTCAACACGATGCCCGAGAAGACCCTCGAGGCGACCTTCGACCACGCCCCGCTGCACGGCGACGCCGTCACGGGCTCCTACGCCGAGGCGCGCAAGGTGCTGGACGACCTCGCGGCCGTCGGCGTCGACTACGACGACGTGACCGCGACGCTCGAGCGCGAGGGCGTCGAGAAGTTCATCGTGTCGTGGAACGAGCTCCTCGACACCGTCACGGCGGCGCTGGAGGCGGCGAAGTGACCGTCACGGTCGCCGTGACGGGAGCGGCGGCCGAGGCCGTCGCACGACATGTCCCGCAGCTCGTCGCGGACGGCGTCGCCGGCCGCATCACGACCCAGGACGAGACGCTCTGGGGTCCCGCCGCCGAGGAGGAGGCCGCCAAGCGCCTCGGTTGGACCGAGGCCGTCGCGGTGTCCGAGGCGCTCGTCGACGACATCCTCGCCCTCCGCGACGACCTCCGCGCCAAGGGCGTCGACCACATCGTGCTCGGCGGTATGGGCGGCTCGTCGCTCGCGCCCGAGGTCATCGCCAACACCTACGGCGTCGAGCTCACCGTGCTCGACTCGACCGACCCCGCCCAGGTGCGCGCGGCGCTCGAGGACCGCCTCGCGACGACCGCCGTCGTCATCTCGTCGAAGTCGGGTTCGACCGTCGAGACCGACAGCCAGAAGCGCGTCTACGAGAAGGCGTTCCGCGACGCGGGCATCGACCCGACCGAGCGCATCGTCGTCGTGACCGACCCGGGCTCGCCGCTCGACCGGTCGGCGCGCGCCGACGGCTACCGCGTCTTCAACGCCGACCCCAACGTCGGAGGGCGCTACTCGGCGCTCACGGCGTTCGGCCTCGTCCCGACGGGGCTCGCCGGTGTGGACATCGCCGAGCTCCTCGACGAGGCTCAGGCCGTGACGCTCGAGCTCGCGCTCGACAGCGAGAAGAACCCGGGTCTCGTGCTCGGCGCCGCGATCGCCGGCACCGCGCCCCTGCGCGACAAGCTCGGCATCGTGTCGGACGGCACCCACATCGTCGGCTTCGGCGACTGGGTCGAGCAGCTCATCGCGGAGTCGACCGGCAAGGACGGCACGGGCATCCTGCCCGTCGTGCTCGATGTCGACTCGTACGAGGTCACCGCGGGTCTCCCCGACGTGCAGATCGTGCGCCTCGTCGCGAACGAGCGCGAGGTGCGCGAGGGCGAGATCGAGGTGTCGGGCTCGCTCGGCGGCCAGCTCCTCGTGTGGGAGTACGCGACGGCGGTCGCCGGCCGCCTGCTCGGCATCAACCCCTTCGACCAGCCCGACGTCGAGTCCGCGAAGATCGCCGCCCGCGGTCTGCTCGACGCGCGCCCGGAGCCCGTCCCCGCGCTCTTCACGAGCGAGGGCGTCGAGGTGCGCACGGCCGGCGGTCTCGAGATCACCGAGCAGACCCTCGACGGCGCGATCGACGCGCTGCTCGCCGCGCTCCCCGAGAACGGCTACCTCTCGGTGCAGGCCTACCTCGACCGTCCCGCCCTCCCGGGGCTCCCCGCCATCCGCGACGCCCTCGCGCGCCGCGCCGGGCGTCCGGTGACCTTCGGGTGGGGTCCGCGGTTCCTCCACTCGACCGGGCAGTACCACAAGGGCGGTCCCGCGGTCGGCGTCTTCCTGCAGATCGTCGGCGCCGGCGGCGAGGACCTCGAGATCCCGGAGCGTCCGTTCACCTTCGGCCAGCTCATCCAGGCGCAGGCCGCCGGTGACGCGAGCGTGCTCGCGGAGCACGGACGCCCCGTGCTCACGCTCACGCTGCCCGACGTGGCGGCCGGGGTGGCGATCTTGCGCGAGCGGATCGGCTGAGGAATGCCGGCGGAGATCACGCGGGACAACAACCCGCTCCGGATCGCCTCCGATCGACGGCTCAACCGCATCGCCGGCCCGTCGAGCCTCATCATCTTCGGCGTGACGGGCGACCTGTCGCGCAAGAAGCTGATGCCGGCGGTCTACGACCTCGCGAACCGCGGCCTCCTGCCTCCGGGCTTCGGGCTCGTGGGCTTCGCGCGTCGCGACTGGGTCGACCAGGACTTCGAGAAGGTCGTGCACGACGCCGTCAAGCAGTACGCGCGCACGCCCTTCGACGAGGACGTGTGGCGCCAGCTGCGTCAGGGCATCCGCTTCGTGCAGGGCGAATTCGACGACGACAGCGCGTTCGACCGTCTCAAGAGGACGCTCGCGGACCTCGACGAGACGCGCGGCACCAACGGCAACCACGCCTTCTACCTCTCGATCCCGCCGAAGTCCTTCCCCGTCGTCACTGAGCAGCTGCGCCGCTCGGGCCTCGCGGAGCAGGTGCCGGGACAGTGGCGTCGCGTCGTCATCGAGAAGCCGTTCGGCCACGATCTGGCCTCGGCGCGCGAGCTCAACGACGTCGTCGAGTCGGTCTTCCCCGCCGACAGCGTGTTCCGCATCGACCACTACCTCGGCAAAGAGACGGTCCAGAACATCCTGGCCCTGCGCTTCGCCAACCAGCTCTACGAGCCCATCTGGAACGCCAACTACGTCGACCACGTGCAGATCACGATGGCCGAGGACATCGGCGTGGGCGGCCGTGCGGGCTACTACGACGGCATCGGCGCCGCGCGCGACGTCATCCAGAACCACCTCCTGCAGCTGCTCGCCCTCACGGCGATGGAGGAGCCGGTGTCGTTCGACGCGGCCGACCTCCGCGCCGAGAAGGAGAAGGTGCTCTCGGCCGTCCACCTGCCCAAGGACCTCGCCACCGCCACCGCGCGCGGTCAGTACGCGGGCGGATGGCAGGGCGGTGAGCGGGTTCCCGGCTTCCTCGAGGAGGACGGCATGAACCCGCAGTCGGTCACCGAGACCTACGCGGCGCTCAAGCTCGAGATCAACACCCGCCGCTGGGCCGGGGTGCCGTTCTATCTGCGCGCCGGCAAGCGCCTCGGACGTCGAGTCACCGAGATCGCGGTCGTCTTCAAGCGCGCGCCTCAGTACCTGTTCGCGGAGTCGCAGACCTCGGCGCTGGGGTCGAACGCGCTCGTCATCCGCGTCCAGCCCGACGAGGGCGTCACCATCCGCTTCGGCTCCAAGGTGCCCGGTGCGGGGATGCAGGTGCGCGACGTCACGATGGACTTCGGCTACGGCCACGCCTTCACGGAGGCGAGCCCCGAGGCCTACGAGCGTCTCATCCTCGACGTACTGCTGGGCGACCCGCCCCTGTTCCCGCGCCACGAGGAGGTCGAGCTCAGCTGGAAGATCCTCGACCCGGTCGAGGAGTACTGGGAGTCGCTCGGCGGCCCCCTCGAGCAGTACAAGCCCGGCACCTGGGGCCCCGCCTCCGCCGACGAGCTGCTCGCACGCGACGGCCGCACCTGGCGTCGTCCCTGATCCGGAGAGAACCATGATCGTCGACCTTCCCGACACCACCACGAGCGCGATCTCCAAGGCCCTCGTCAAGATCCGCGAGGAGGGCGGCGCGGTCGCCCTCGGCCGCGTGCTGACCCTCGTGATCGCGACGACCCTCGGCGACGAGGAGGAGGCCATCGAGGCCGCCAACGACGCGTCGCGCGAGCACCCGATGCGCGTCATCGTGCTCTCGCGGCGCCCCGAGCCCGCGGCCGACGAGCAGGCGCGCATCGACGCGCAGATCCGCGTGGGCGGCGACGCCGGCGCGAGCGAGGTCGTCGTGCTGCGCGCCTACGGACCCGCGGCGACCGACGAGGAGGGGCTCGTCATGAGCCTCCTCCTGCCGGACGCGCCCGTCGTCGTGTGGTGGCCGCGCGAGGCCCCCGAGGTGCCGAGCGAGTCCGCGCTCGGGCGCATCGCTCAGCGTCGCATCACGGACGCCGCCGAGCACCCCGACCCCGTGAAGGCGCTCGCGACGCTCGGCCGCACCTACAAGCCGGGCGACACCGACTTCGCGTGGACGCGCCTCACGCTGTGGCGCGCGCAGCTCGCGGCGGTGCTCGACCAGCCGCCGTACGAGCCGGTCGATCGGATCGCCGTGACCGGATCGTCCGACTCCCCCTCGACGGAGCTCCTCGCCGCCTGGCTGCGCCTGCAGCTCGACGCGCCCGTCGAGCTCATGACGACGGATGCGCGCGGCTCGACCGGCATCCACGGCGTCGTGCTGTCGCGCGCGTCGGGCGACATCCGCCTCGAGCGCGAGCAGCCCGGCATCGCGACCCTCGTGCAGCCGAATCAGCCGTCGCACGACATCTCGCTGCCGCGCCGCAGCCTGCGCGACTGCCTCGCCGAGGAATTGCGTAGGCTCGACCCTGACGACCTCTTCGGCGAGGTCGTCCAGAAGGGGCTCGCGCTGCTCGAGGCGCCCGCACCGGGGGCCGGGTCCGGAGAGAGGTGACCGTGAGCGATCGACGTGTGCGGGTCTACGAGTCCAAGGCGAGCCTCGCGACGGCCGTGGCCGAGCGCTTCATCAAGCGCATGCGCGAGATCCTCGACGCGAAGTCGGAAGCGCACGTCGTGCTCACCGGCGGCACGATGGGCGAGGCCGTGCTCCAGGCGGTCGCCGACTCCGCGCGCCTCGACCGCGTCGAATGGTCGCGCGTCACGTTCTGGTGGGGCGACGAGCGCTACCTGCCGACCGGTGATCCCGATCGCAACGAGACCCAGTCGCGTCGTGCGCTGCTCGACAGGCTCGAGCTGCGTCCCGAGCAGATCAAGGCGTTCCCGGCGCTCGGCGAGCACGCGTCCATCGAGGAGGCCGCGGAGGCCTACGCGGCCGAGCTCGCCGCCGCCGCGCCCGACGGCGCCGCGTACCCCGTCTTCGACCTGACGTTCCTCGGCGTCGGCCCCGACGGCCACGTCGCGTCGCTGTTCCCCGACCACGAGGCCGTGCGCGACCGCGAGCACATCGTGCTGCCCGAGACCAACTCCCCCAAGCCGCCGCCCGAACGCCTCACGCTCACGCTCCCCGTCATCAACTCGTCGGAGCGCGTGTGGCTCGTCATGGCCGGCTCCGACAAGGCGGGGGCCCTCGGCCTCGCCCTCGCCGACGCGAACCCGGCGGATGTGCCGGTCGCCGGCGTGCGCGGCAAGCTCCGTACCGTGTTCTTCGTCGACGTCGACGCGGCCGCGGAGGTTCCGGAGAACCTCCTCACGCGCGAGCGGTTCTGGACGGCGGCGCATGAGCTGCCGACGCTCGGCGGCGCCTGAGCCCGCAGAGCCCTCACCGCATCCGGACATGACGAAGCCCGGCGCTCCCGCGCCGGGCTTCCTCGTGGTTCAGGATGCGGGAGCGGTCGTGCCGCGGCGCTCGCGCAGCTGGCGGAGGGCGTCCTCGAGGATCTGCTCCGCCTCCTCCTCCGTGCGGCGCTCCTTCACGTACGCGAGGTGCGTCTTGTAGGGCTCCGTCTTCTGCACGGCGGGAGGGTTGTCCTTGTCGCGGCCCGCGGGGAGGCCGGTCGACGGGCTGTCGATGATCTCCGGGATCTCCTCCTCGGGGAGGTTCGCCGCGAAGTACCGCACGGTCTCGTTGCCGAGAGCGTCCCAGTACGAGACCGCGATGCGGTCCGCGTGGTAGCCGCGGTCCTGCTCGCCCATGGGGCCGGAGCCGACACGGGAACCGCGGATGGCGCTGCCGCCCGATGCCATAGTTCTCTCCTCGGGTGTGGTGGTCGCGGCGAGGCTAGACGCCGACGCCGAACTTGGTGAGAAGGCCCAGCACGACGATGGCGAAGAACCACGTGATGCCGAGCGCGACCGTGATGCGATTGAGGTTGCGCTCCGCGACGCCCGAGGCGCCCAGATTGCTCGTCACACCGCCGCCGAACATGTCGGAGAGGCCGCCGCCGCGTCCCTTGTGCAGCAGGATCAGCAGCGTCAGCAGGAGGCTGGTGATGCCGAGCAGGATCTGGAAAGCGACCTGCACGATCGACCAGAGAACGTCCATGACGAGTGTCTTCCTGACTGTTTCGGGCTTACGGGTCGGCCGAAGGGCCGAGGTTCAGTATAAGCGAGGGGCCTGCTCAGAGGGTGCCGACGTGGCTCTTGAAGCGCACGATGCTCGCGAACTCCTCGAGCTGGAGGCTCGCGCCGCCCACGAGGGCGCCGTCGACATCCGGCTCCTTGAGGAAGCCTGCGATGTTCGCGGCCTTCACCGAGCCGCCGTACAGGATGCGCGTGGCCGCGGCGGCCTCGTCGCCCTGCACCTCGGCGAGGAGCGCGCGGAGCGCCTCGCAGACCTGCTGCGCCTGCGCGCTCGTTGCGGCCTGACCGGAGCCGATCGCCCAGACGGGCTCGTACGCGACGACGATCTCCTTGCCGGCGACCGCGCCCTCGAGCGCGGTGCGCAGCTGCGCGACGGGCACGGCGCTCGGGCCGTGCTGCTCGAGGTCCTCGGCCGTCTCCCCCACGCAGATCACGGGCACGATGCCGTGGCGGTGGGCGGCCGCGACCTTCGCCGCGACGATCTCGTCGGTCTCGCCGTGGTACTGGCGGCGCTCCGAGTGGCCGATGATGACGAACGAGGCGTCGAGGGCCGCGAGGAACGCTCCCGAGATCTCGCCCGTGTAGGCGCCGGAGTCGTGCTGCGACAGATCCTGGGCGCCGAACTTGAGCTCGAGCTTGTCGCCCTCGATGAGGGTCTGCACCGAGCGCAGGTCGGTGAACGGCGGGAAGACCGCGACCTCGACGTCGGAGAAGTCGTGGTTCTTGTCCTTGAGCGTCCACGCGAGTTTCTGCACGAAGGCGATCGCCTGGAGGTGGTCGAGGTTCATCTTCCAGTTGCCGGCGATGAACGGCGTACGGGTGGCCATCAGTTCTCCCATCCGAGGGCCTCGAGGCCCGGAAGCTTCTTACCTTCGAGGAATTCGAGGCTCGCGCCGCCGCCGGTCGACACGTGGCCGACCTGGTCGTCGGCGAAGCCGAGCTGGCGGAACGCCGCGGCGGAGTCGCCGCCGCCGACGACGCCGAGCCCGTCGACGTGCGTGAGCGCCTCGGCGACCGCGCGAGTGCCTGCGGCGAACGCCGGGAACTCGAACACGCCCATCGGGCCGTTCCAGAACACGGTCTTCGACCCGCGCACGCGCTCCGCGAACGCGGCCGCCGTATCGGGGCCGATGTCGAGGCCGATGCCCGAGGCCCCGAAGGCGGTGTCCTCGATGGCGTCGGCGGCCGCGACCACGTGCTCGGCGTCGGCCGAGAACCCGGAGGCGACCACGACATCCGTGGGCAGCACGAGTTCGACGCCGCGCTCCTGGGCCCCGGCGAGGTACCCGCGGACGGTGTCGAGCTGGTCCTCCTCGAGGAGGCTCGACGCCACCTTGTGGCCCTGGGCCGCGAGGAAGGTGAAGAGCATGCCCCCGCCGATGAGCAGCGTGTCGACGCGCGGCAGCAGGTGGCCGATGACGCCGAGCTTGTCGGACACCTTCGACCCGCCGAGCACGACCGTATAGGGGCGCTCGGGCTTCTCGGTGAGCTTGTCGAGCACCTCGAGTTCGGAGGCGATGAGCAGGCCCGCGGCGCTCGGCAGCGCCTTCACGAGCTCGTAGACGCTCGCCTGCTTGCGGTGCACGACGCCGAAGCCGTCGGAGACGACGACGTCGCCGAGCGCCGCGAGCTCGGCCGCGAAGGCCTCGCGCTCGGCCGCGTCCTTCGACGCCTCGCCCGCGTTGAAGCGCAGGTTCTCGAGCAGCACGACGCCGGGGGTTGGGGCCGAGGCGATGACGCCCGCGGCCGCCTCCCCCACCGTCTCCGGCGAGAAGGCGACGTCGACGCCCAGCAGCTCGCCGAGGCGCACCGCGACGGGGGCGAGCGAGTACTTGGGATCGGGTGCGCCCTCCGGACGACCGAGGTGGCTCATCACGACGACCTTCGCGCCCTTCTCGAGGAGAAGGCGGATGGTCGGGACGGATGCGCGCACGCGGCCGTCGTCGGTGATGACACCGTCCTTGAGGGGAACGTTGAGGTCGCAGCGCAGGAGCACGACCTTGCCGGACAGCCCTCCCAGGCTGTCGATCGTCCGGAGGGTCATCGCTTACAGGCGCTCTGCGACGTATTCGGTGAGGTCGACGAGGCGGTTCGAGTAGCCCCACTCGTTGTCGTACCAGGACGACAGCTTCACCTGGTCGCCGATGACGCGCAGCAGACCCGCGTCGAAGATCGACGAGTGCGGGTCGGTGACGATGTCGCTCGAGACGATCTCGTCCTCGGTGTACTTGAGGATGCCCTTGAGCTTGCCCTCGGCCGCCTCCTTGTAGACCGCCTTGATCTCGTCGACCGTGGCCGACTTGGTGGCGGTGACGGTGAGGTCGGTGATCGAGCCGGTCGGCACCGGCACGCGCAGTGCGAAGCCGTCGAGCTTGCCGACGAGCTCCGGGAGCACGAGGCCGATCGCCTTCGCGGCGCCGGTCGAGGTGGGGACGATGTTGACCGCGGCGGCGCGGGCACGGCGGAGGTCGCTGTGCGGGCCGTCCTGCAGGTTCTGGTCGGCCGTGTAGGCGTGGACCGTCGTCATGAGGCCGCGCTCGATGCCGAACGCGTCGTTGAACACCTTGGCGAGCGGCGCGAGGCAGTTCGTGGTGCACGACGCGTTCGAGATGATGTGGTGGTTCTCGGGGTCGTAGGTGTCCTCGTTCACGCCCATGACGAACGTGGCGTCCTCGCCCGTGGCGGGCGCGGAGATGAGCACCTTCTTGGCACCGCCGCCGTCGATGTGCTTGCGGGCGTCGACGGCCTTGGTGAAGCGGCCGGTCGACTCGATGACGATGTCGACGCCGTAGTCCGCCCAGCGGAGGGCCGCGGGGTCGCGCTCCTCGAAGACGCGGATGGCCTTGCCGTCGACGACGATGTTCTCGTCGTCGTACTCGACCTCGGCGCCCAGGCGGCCCGTGATCGAGTCGTACTTGAGCAGGTGCGCGAGCGTCTTGTTGTCCGTGAGGTCGTTCACGGCGACGATCTCGAGGTCGCTGCCCTGAGCGAGTGCGGCACGGAAGTAGTTGCGACCGATCCGGCCGAAGCCGTTGATGCCGATCTTGACGGACACGTGTTCTCCTTGATGAGCGCTGGGGGCGCGATGTGTCTGGTGGTGGGGTGATGACGGCAGGTGCGGCCGGAGCGCGCGCTCCGGCCGCCTCGCCGGTTACGACAGTAGCAGCAGGCCCGCGCCGCCCGAGCGTGCGGCTTCGAAGCGCTTGGCCGCGTCCGCCCAGTTGGCGATGTTCCAGAACGCCTTCACGTAGTCCGCCTTGACGTTGACGTAGTCGAGGTAGAACGCGTGCTCCCACATGTCGAGCTGCAGGATGGGCGTGATGCCGAGCGGGGTGTTGCCCTGCTGGTCGTAGAGCTGGTGCACGAGCAGGCGCGAGCCCACCGGGTCCCACGCGAGCACGGCCCAGCCGGAGCCCTGGAGGCTGTTCGCCGCGGCGCTGAAGTGCGCGACGAACTTGTCGAACGAGCCGAAGAACTCGTCGATCGCGGCCGCGAGCTCGCCGACCGGCTTGTCGCCGCCGTCCGGCGAGAGGTTGTTCCAGAAGATCGAGTGGTTGACGTGACCGCCGAGGTGGAAGGCGAGGTCCTTCTCGAGCTTCGGGATGTTGGTGAAGTCACCGGTCTCGCGCGCTTCCTCGAGCTTCTCGAGGGCGGTGTTGGCGCCCGCGACGTAGGTCGCGTGGTGCTTGGAGTGATGAAGCTCCATGATCCGGGCGCTGATGCTCGGCTCGAGCGCCGCGTAGTCGTAGGGCAGATCCGGGAGACTGTAGACGGCCATGGGTTCTCCTTCTTCCTTCTTGTGTGCTGGAACCCGGGCTCAGTCGTCGAGCTCGGGAGGCAGGTTGGCGTCGGTGCCGGGCACGCCCAGCTCGGCCGCGCGCTTGTCGGCCATGGCGAGGAGGCGGCGGATGCGGCCCGCGACCGCGTCCTTCGTCATCGGCGGGTCGGCGAAGTGGCCGAGCTCGTCGAGGCTCGCGTCGCGGTGGCTGAGGCGCAGCTCCCCCGCGTAGCGCAGGTGGTCGGGCACGTCGTCGCCGAGGATCTCGAGTGCGCGCTCGACGCGGGCGCACGCGGCGACGGCGGCCTGGGCGGAGCGGCGGAGGTTGGCGTCGTCGAAGTTGACGAGGCGGTTGGCGGTCGCGCGCACCTCGCGGCGCTGGCGCAGCTCCTCCCACGCGGCGACGGTCGCGGCGGCGCCCATGAGACGCAGCATCGCGGCGATCGCCTCGCCCTCGCGGATGACGACGCGGTGCACGCCGCGCACCTCGCGTGCCTTCGCGTGGATGCGGAGGCGGCCGGCCGCGCCCACGAGCGCCATGGCGGCCTCGTTGCCTGGGCACACGACCTCGAGCGCGGCCGAGCGACCGGGGTCGGTGAGCGTGCCGCGGGCGAGGAACGCGCCGCGCCAGATGGCGGCGAGGTCCTCGCGGTTGCCGGTCGTGAGGCGGTTCGGCAGGCCGCGGATGGGGCGGCGGCGCGCATCGAGGAGGCCGGTCTGGCGCGCGAGGGTCTCGCCGCCCTCGACGACGCGCACGACGTAGGTCGCGCCCTTGCCGGCGCCCGAGCTGATGACCTTGCCCTCCGAGCGCACGCCGTACAGCTCGGCGAGGTCGCGACGCACCCGCTGGGCGACGCGCTGGGAGTCGAGCTCCGACTCGACGGCGATCCGTCCCGAGATGATGTGCAGCCCGCCGGAGAAGCGCAGGAGGGCGGCGAGCTCGGCGGCCCGCACGCTCGTCTTGCTCACCTCGACGGCGACGAGCTCGTCCTTCACGTCCGCCGTCAATGCCACCCGCTCGTCCTCGTCTCTCGTCGTCGTTCCGATGCCATGTCATTCGCGCCCGAGGTCGCGATGCCGCACTGTGACGGAGACCCCGGGAATCGCTCTCAGCCGGCGCGCCACCTCCTCGGTGACCGCCACAGAGCGGTGCTTCCCGCCCGTGCATCCCATGGCGATCGTAGCGTGGCGCTTGTTCTCCCGCCTGTACCCGTCGACCACCGCGGTGACGGCGGCGACGTAGTGCTCGATGAACTCGGGGGCGCCCGGCTGGCCGAGCACGTAGTCGCGCACGTCGTCGTCGAGGCCCGTCTGCGGGGCGAGCTCCCGCACCCAGTAGGGGTTCGGGAGGAAGCGCATGTCGGCCACCATGTCGGCGTCCGGCGGAAGGCCGTACTTGAAGCCGAAGCTCATGACCGTGAGCTTGAGCGAGGGCGCCGACTCCTCGCGGAACAGCTCGTGCACGCGCGTCGCGAGCTGGTGGATGTTGAGGTCGGTCGTGTCGATGACGAGGTCGCTCTGCTCGCGCAGGCCCGCCATCCGCGCGCGCTCGGCGAGGATGCCGTCGAGCAGCGTGCCGTCGCCCTGGAGCGGATGCGGGCGCCGCACCTGCTCGAAGCGCCGCACGAGGGCGGCGTCGGTCGCGTCGAGGAAAACGAGGCGCGCGTCGCTCGTCTCGCGCAGCTCGGCGATCGTCTGCTGCGCGTCGGCGAAGAGCTTGCCGCCGCGCACGTCGATGACCGCGGCGATCTTCGGGATCGCGTCACCCGTGTGCGCGCCGAGGTCGACGAGCGGTCGGAGCATCTGGGGCGGCAGGTTGTCGACGACGTACCAGCCGAGATCCTCGAGGGCGTTGGCGACGGTCGAGCGGCCCGCTCCGGACATGCCCGTGACGACGAGCATCTCGCGTACGTTCCCGTCGCTCATGCCTCGTCTTCCTGCTCCTCGGGTCGTGCGGCGGCGTCCGCCTGCCCGGTACCCAGCCTAGCCGCGATGGACGCGGCGAGCTGCGGCCCGATCCCCCGCACCTGGGCGATCTCGTCGACCGTCGCGGCCCGCAGCCGCCGCACCGAGCCGAAGTGCCGCAGGAGCTCCTTCGACCGCGCGGGCCCGAGCCCCGGGATCTCCGCGAGCACGGTGCCGATGTCGGCGCGGCGCTTCTGGCGCTGGAACGTGATCGCGAAGCGGTGCGCCTCGTCGCGGATGCGCTGCAGCAGGAAGAGCGCCTCGCTGCCGCGCGGAAGGATGACCGGAAACTCGTCGTCGGGCAGCCACACCTCCTCGAGCCGTTTCGCGAGCCCCACGAGCGGGATGTCGTCGATGCCGAGCTCGTCGAGCACGCCTGCGACCGCCTGCACCTGCGGCTGGCCGCCGTCGACGATGATGAGGCCCGGACGGTAGGCGAATCGGCGCTTCTTGGGGGCCCCCTCCTCCCCCTCGGGTGCGTCGTCCTCGTCGAGCCGCGAGAGCCGCCGCCGGAGCACCTGCGCCATCGATTCGGTGTCGTCGGCCGTGCCCTCGACCGCGAACTTCCGGTAATCGCTCTTCTTCGGCAGGCCGTCCTCGAAGACGACCATCGACGCGACGACGTTCGTGCCGCCGAGGTGCGACACGTCGTAGCACTCCATCCGCAGCGGCGCCTCGGCGAGACCGAGCGCCTCCTGGAGCTCGGTGAGCGCCTGCGTGCGCGCGACGTAGTCGGCCGTGCGGCGGGTCTTGTAGAGCGCGAGCGCCTGCTTCGCGTTGAGGGTCGCCGTCTGCAGCACGGCCGCCTTGTCGCCCCGCTGGGCCGTCTTGAGCGTCACCGAGCCGCGTTCGCGTCGGCCGGCGAGCCACTGCTCGAGGGCGGTCGCGTCATCGGGCAGCACGGGCACGACGATCTCGCGCGGCGGCGTGTCGTTCTCGTACGCGGTCTCGATGACCGACTCCACGAGGTCGCCCGAGCTGATGTCGAGCTCCTTGTCGACGACCCAGCTGCGCACACCGCGGATGCGGCCGCCGCGCACCGTGAACTGCTGCACCGCGGCCGCGAGCTCGTCCTCCTCGATCCCGAAGACGTCGACGTCGGTTCCGTCGGGCAGCACGACGGCGCTCTTCTCGAGCACATTCTCGAGCGCCTGGATGCGGTCGCGGATCCTGGCGGCGCGCTCGTATTCGAACGCGTCGGCGGCGTCCTTCATCTCCCGCTGGAGCAGCGAGATGACGCTGCGGTCGTGGCTCGCCATGAACGCGACGAACTGGTCGACGATCGCGCGGTGCTCCTCGATCGTGACCTTCTGCGAGCACGGGCCGCCGCAGCGTCCGATCTGCCCGGGGAAGCACGGCCGTCCGGTCTGCATCGCGCGCTTGTAGCTCGAATCCGAGCACGTGCGGATCGGGAAGGCCTTGATCATCAGGTCGATGGTCTCGCGCACGGCCCAGACCTTCGGGTAGGGGCCGAAGTAGCGGGCCCCCGGGATGCGGTGGTTGCGCGTGACCATGACGCGCGGCGCCTCGTCGCCGAGGGTCACCGCCATGTACGGGTAGCTCTTGTCGTCGCGGAACTTGACGTTGTACGGCGGAGCGAACTCCTTGATCCACGTGTACTCGAGCTGGAGCGCCTCGAAGTCGCTCGAGACGACTGTCCACTCGACCTTGGATGCCGAGAGCACCATATGACGCGTGCGCTCATGCAGGCTGCGGAGCGGCTGGAAGTAGTTCGACAGCCGCTGGCGGAGGTTGACGGCCTTGCCGACGTAGAGGATGCGTCCGGAGGAATCCGAGAAGCGGTAGACGCCCGGGGAAGTCGGGATCTCCCCCGCCTTCGGACGCCACGGCAGCACGTCCGATCGGGGCGCCGCCACCTCAGCCCGCCTTCCGGCGGCCCTGACCCGCGGACTCCGCGTCGAGGAGCTCGGCGAGGAAGACGCCCGTGTGGCTCTTCGGGTTGCGGGCCACCTGCTCCGGCGTGCCCGTCGCGACGATCGTGCCGCCGCCGGAGCCGCCCTCGGGGCCGAGGTCGACGATCCAGTCGGCGCTCTTGATGACGTCGAGGTTGTGCTCGATGACGATGACCGTGTTGCCCTTGTCGACGAGCCCGCCGAGCACCTCGAGGAGCTTCCGCACGTCCTCGAAGTGCAGACCCGTCGTCGGTTCGTCGAGCACGTAGATGCTGCGGCCGTTGGAGCGCTTCTGCAGCTCGGTCGCGAGCTTCACGCGCTGCGCCTCGCCGCCCGAGAGGGTCGTGGCGCTCTGCCCGAGGCGGACGTAGCCGAGGCCCACGTCGACGAGCGTCTTGAGGTAGCGGTGGATCGCCGTGATCGGCTCGAAGAACTCGGCCGCCTCGGAGATCGGCATGTCGAGCACCTCGGCGATGTTCTTGCCCTTGTAGTGCACCTGCAGGGTGTCGCGGTTGTAGCGCGCTCCGTGGCAGACCTCGCACACGACGTAGACGTCGGGCAGGAAGTTCATCTCGATCTTGATGGTGCCGTCGCCCGCGCAGTTCTCGCAGCGTCCGCCCTTGACGTTGAAGCTGAACCGACCGGGCTGGTAGCCGCGCGCCTTCGCCTCGACGGTCTCGGAGAACAGGGTGCGGATGCGGTCGAAGACGCCCGTGTAGGTCGCCGGGTTCGAGCGCGGGGTGCGACCGATGGGTGCCTGGTCGACGTGCACGACCTTGTCGAGGTGCTCGAGCCCCGTGACCCGCTTGTGGCGGCCCGGCACCTGGCGCGCGCCGTTGAGCTGGTTGGCGAGCACCTTGTAGAGGATGTCGTTGACGAGGCTCGACTTGCCCGAGCCCGAGACGCCCGTGACGGCGACGAACGCGCCGAGCGGGAAATCGACGGTGATGTTCTTGAGGTTGTTGGCCTGCGCGCCCTCGACCGTGAGCTTGCGGTTCTTGTCGATGGGGCGCCGCTTCTTGGGCATCGCGATCGCGCGGCGACCCGCGAGGTAGTCGCCCGTGACCGAGCCGTGGTTGTCGAGCAGGGCCTCGTAGGAGCCCGAGTGCACGACCTGCCCGCCGTGCTCCCCCGCGCCCGGGCCGATGTCGACGATCCAGTCGGCCGTGCGGATGGTGTCCTCGTCGTGCTCGACGACGATGAGCGTGTTGCCGAGGTTCTTGAGCTTGACGAGCGTGTCGATGAGCCGGCGGTTGTCGCGCTGGTGGAGGCCGATCGACGGCTCGTCGAGCACGTACAGCACGCCCGTGAGGCCCGATCCGATCTGCGTCGCGAGACGGATGCGCTGCGCCTCGCCGCCCGAGAGCGAGCCGGCGGCGCGCGCCATCGTGAGGTAGCCGAGCCCGACCTCGAGGAGGAACTCGAGGCGCAGGCGGATCTCGCGCAGAACCTGGGCGGCGATGCGCGCCTCGCGCTCCGTGAGCTCGAGGCGCTCCATGAACGCGTACGCGTCGGTGAGGCTCAGCTCGGCGACGTCGGAGATGCTCCGACCGGCGACCTGCACCGCGAGCACCTCGGGCTTGAGGCGCTTGCCGTCGCAGACGGGGCACGGGACCTCGCGCAGGTACTCGCCGTAGCGCTGCTGCGACCAGTCGGACTCGGCCTCCTGGTACTTGCGCTCGATGTACGGCATGACGCCCTCGAAGCCCGTCGAGTACTTCATCGTGCGCCCGAAGCGGTTGCGCCACTGCACGACGACCTCGAAGTCGTTGCCGTGCAGGATCGCCGTCTTGATCTCGTCGGGCAGGTCCTGCCAGGGGGTGTCGAGCGAGAAGTCGAGGTCGCGCGCAAGGCCCTGCAGGAGGCGCTGGAAGTAGCTGTAGAGGCCCTTGCCGCCCTGGTTCCAGGGCAGGATGACGCCCTCGTTGAGCGAGAGCTCGGGGTCGCCGATGACGAGGCTCGTGTCGACGGCCATCTTGGTGCCGAGACCCGAGCACTCGGGGCACGCACCGAAGGGCGCGTTGAACGAGAAGGTGCGCGGCTCGATCTCGGTGAGCTGGATGGCGTGGCCGTTGGGGCACGAGAGCTTCTCGCTGAAGCTGCGGCGGCGCGTCTTCGCGCCCTCGGGCTCGTCGACGAAGTCGATCTCGAGCACCCCGCCCGCGAGGCCGAGCGCGGTCTCGACGGAGTCGGTGAGACGCGTGAGGAGGTCGTCGGCGGCCACGAGGCGGTCGACGACGACGGCGATGTCGTGCTTGTACTGCTTCTTGAGCTTCGGCGGCTCGGAGAGCTGGACGAGCTCGCCGTCGACGATCGCGCGCGAGTAGCCGGATGCCGACAGCTCCTTGAAGAGGTCGACGAACTCGCCCTTCTTCTGGGAGATGACGGGCGCGAGCAACTGGTAGCGCGTGCCCGCCGGCAGCTCCATGAGCTGGTCGGCGATCTGCTGGACGGTCTGGCGCTGGATGCGCTCCCCGCACACGTGACAGTGCGGCTCGCCGATGCGCGCCCACAGCAGACGCATGTAGTCGTAGATCTCGGTGATCGTGCCGACCGTGGAGCGCGGGTTGCGGTTGGTCGACTTCTGGTCGATCGAGACGGCGGGGCTCAGGCCCTCGATGAAGTCGACGTCGGGGCGGTCGACCTGCCCGAGGAACTGGCGCGCGTACGCGGAGAGGGACTCGACGTAGCGCCGCTGGCCCTCGGCGAAGATCGTGTCGAACGCGAGGCTCGACTTCCCGGAGCCGGAGAGGCCCGTGAACACGACGAGAGCGTCGCGCGGGATCTCGAGGTCGACGTCCTTCAGGTTGTGGACTCGGGCACCCCGGACGCTGAGCTTCTGGGCGCTTTCGACAGGGGTGATCGACATTGCATCGATTCTACCGGCGGCCTCTGACATCCCGCCGGGAGCGGCCCCGCCCGCTCAGCGGACGTGCCCGACCGACTCCATCTGGCGCAGCTCCTTCTTGAGCTCCGAGAGCTCGTCGCGCAGGCGGGCGGCGAGCTCGAACTTGAGCTCCCCCGCCGCCTGGAGCATCTGCTCGTTGAGGTCGGCGATGAGTGCCTCCAGCTCGGCGGCACCGGATGCGCCCACCCCCTCGCGACGCAGGTTCGGCGTGGGCGAGCGGCGCTTGGAGCCGTCCTGACCGCTGCGGCCGGCGAGGAGTTTCGCGGTGTCGGCCTCCTCGCGCGCGAGCACCTCGGTGATGTCCGCGATGCGCTTGCGCAGCGGCTGCGGGTCGATGCCGTGCTCGACGTTGTAGGCGATCTGCTTCTCGCGCCGCCGGTTCGTCTCGTCGATCGCGAACTTCATCGAGTCGGTGAGCTGGTCCGCGTACATGTGCACCTCGCCCGATACGTTGCGGGCCGCGCGCCCGATCGTCTGGATGAGCGAGGTCGAGCTGCGCAGGAACCCCTCCTTGTCGGCGTCGAGGATCGCCACGAGCGACACCTCCGGCAGGTCGAGGCCCTCGCGGAGCAGGTTGATGCCGACGAGCACGTCGTAGACGCCCGCGCGCAGCTCGGTGAGCAGCTCGACGCGGCGGAGGGTGTCGACGTCCGAGTGCAGGTAGCGCACGCGCACGCCCGCCTCGGTGAGGTAGTCGGTGAGCTCCTCGGCCATCTTCTTCGTGAGGGTGGTGACGAGCACGCGCTCGTCGCGCTCGACGCGCAGCCGGATCTCCTCGAGGAGGTCGTCGATCTGGCCCTGGGAGGGCTTCACGACGATCTGCGGGTCGACGAGGCCCGTGGGGCGGATGATCTGCTCGACGACGCCGTCGGCCATCGAGAGCTCGTAGCGCCCCGGCGTGGCCGAGAGGTAGACCTTCTGGCCGACGCGGTCGAGGAACTCCTCCCAGCGCAGCGGCCGGTTGTCGAGCGCGCTCGGAAGGCGGAACCCGTGCTCCACGAGCGTGCGCTTGCGGCTCGCGTCGCCCTCGTACATCGCGCCGATCTGCGGCACCGTGACGTGCGACTCGTCGATCACGACGAGGAAGTCGTCGGGGAAGTAGTCGAGCAGCGTGTTCGGCGGTTGTCCGGGGGCGCGTCCGTCGATGTGGCGCGAGTAGTTCTCGATGCCGTTGCAGAAGCCGATCTGCTCCATCATCTCGAGGTCGAAGCCGGTGCGCATCCGCAGGCGCTGGGCCTCGAGCAGCTTGCCCTGCTTCTCGAGCTCGGCGAGGCGCTCGGCGAGCTCCTCCTTGATGGAGCGGATCGCGCGCTGCATCGACTCGGGGCTCGCGGCGTAGTGGGTGGCCGGGAAGATCGAGACGGCCTCCATCTTCTTCATGACCTCGCCCGTGAGCGGATGGAGGGCGTAGAGCGCCTCGATCTCGTCGCCGAACATCTCGATGCGCACGGCGAGCTCCTCGTAGACGGGGATGATCTCGATCGTGTCGCCGCGCACCCGGAACTTGCCGCGCGAGAAGTCGACGTCGTTGCGCTCGTACTGCATGTTGATGAACGAGCGGACGAGCTTGTCGCGCGAGATGCGGTCGCCCACCTGGAGCGCGACCATCGCGCCGAGGTACTCCTCGGCGGCGCCGAGACCGTAGATGCACGAGACGGTCGACACGACGACGACGTCACGGCGGCTCAGGAGCGAGTTGGTGGTCGAGTGGCGCAGGCGCTCGACCTCGGCGTTGATCGAGGAGTCCTTCTCGATGAAGGTGTCCGTCTGCGGAACGTAGGCCTCGGGCTGGTAGTAGTCGTAGTAGCTGACGAAGTACTCGACCGCGTTATGCGGCATGAGCTCGCGGAACTCGTTGGCGAGCTGCGCCGCGAGGGTCTTGTTGTGCGCGAGCACGAGGGTCGGCCGCTGCACCTGCTCGATGAGCCAGGCCGTCGTGGCGGACTTGCCCGTCCCGGTCGCGCCGAGCAGCACGATGTCGCTCTCGCCGGCCTGCACCCGGTGCGCGAGCTCGGCGATCGCGGCGGGCTGGTCGCCGCTCGGCTGGTACTCGGAGACCACCTCGAACGGACGCACGGATCGCGTCGGCTGCATGACTCCAGCCTAGGCACGCCCCCTGACAGTGCGCAGGGACGCCCACGCCTCGTCGACCTGCGCGAGGGTCTGGTCGAGCGTGCCGTTCGCGTCGATCACGATGTCGGCGATCGCGAGCCGGGCCGATTCGGGGGCCTGCGCGCCCACCCGGCGCCGTGCGTCCGCCTCGTCGAGGCCGCGCAGCTCGACGAGGCGACGCACGCGGGTCTCCTCGTCGGCGCTCACGACGATCACGCGGTCGAACTCGTCGGCGCGGCCCTCGCCGCGCTCGTTGACGAGCAGCGGGACGTCGTAGACGACCAGCGCATCCGGGTCCGCGGCCAACGCCTCGGCGAACAGGGCGCGCGACCGCTCCCCCACGGCGGGATGAGTGATGGCGTTGAGCGTCGCGCGCGCGGCCTCGTCGCCGAAGATGATCGCGCCGAGTGCCGCGCGATCGAGGGTGCCGTCGGGGGCGATGACCCCCGGTCCGAACTCCTCCGCGATGCGGGCGAGACCCGGGGTGCCGGGCTCCACCACCTCGCGGGCGATGACGTCGGCGTCGACGACGACCGCACCGAGTTCCGCGAGACGGCGCGCGACCGTCGACTTCCCGGAGGCGATGCCTCCCGTGAGCGCCACGAGCATGCCTCCATCGTGGCAGGTGCCGGAACCGTGCGCGTCACCCGTAGCATGGCGGCATGCTGGAGCTGCTGACCGGGACCGGGCTCGCCGCCGCCGCGGGGCTCAACGCCTACATCCCCCTGATCGTCATGGGGCTCGCGGCGAGGTTCGAGTGGATCGGCTTGCCCAGCGGCTGGACGTGGCTCTCCAACGAGTGGGTGCTCGTGATCATCGGCGTGCTGCTCGTCGTGGAGATCGTGGCCGACAAGGTGCCGGCGGTCGACAGCGTCAACGACTGGATCCAGACCGTCGTGCGCCCGGCATCCGGCGGCATCGTCTTCGCGGGCGGCGTCGGCACCGAGACCGTCGCCGTCGACGACCCGGAGAGCTTCTTCACCTCGGGCGCGTGGATCCCGATCGCGCTCGGCATCGGCCTCGCCCTCCTCGTCCACCTCGGCAAGATGGCCGTGCGCCCCGTCGCCAACCTCGCGACGGCGGGTGTCGCGGCGCCCGTGCTCAGCACCGCCGAGGACGGCGTGAGTCTCGTGATGGTCGTGCTCGCCCTCGTCGCCCCGATCCTCGTGGCGCTCGGGCTCCTGCTCATGGTCGTGGGCTTCGTGCTCGTCCGCCGCGACATCCGTCGCCGTCGTCGTGCGCGCGAGGCCGCCGCAGCCTGACACACCGCCTCAACGGCGGATGGCCGGCCCCCGAGGGGACCGGCCATCCGGTGAGAGCGGGATCGCTCAGGAGTTGCTGCTGAGCTTCTCGCGCAGCGCCGCGAGCGACTCGTCGTCGGCGAGCGTGCCGCCGAGCGAGCCCTCGGACGAGAACGAGTTGCCCGAGGGGCGAGCGTCGAGCTCGGCCTCGGCCTCCTCGGCCGCGCGGATCTGCTTCTTGTGGGCCTCCCAGCGAGCCTGGGCGGCCGCGTACTCGGCCTCCCACGCGTCGCGCTGGGCCTCGAAGCCCTCGAGCCACTCGCCCGAGGTCGGGTCGAAGCCCTCCGGGTACTTGTAGTTGCCCTGCTCGTCGTACTCGGTGACCATGCCGTAGAGCGCGGCGAGGCCCGAGTCGAACTCGTTGCTGTGCGGGTCGATGCCCTCGTTCGCCTGCTTGAGCGAGAGGGAGACGCGACGACGCTCGAGGTCGATGTCGATGACCTTGACGAACACCTCGTCGCCGACCGACACGACCTGCTCGGCGAGCTCGACGTGCTTGCCCGAGAGCTCCGAGATGTGCACGAGGCCCTCGATGCCGTCGGCGACGCGCACGAACGCACCGAACGGGACGAGCTTGGTGACCTTGCCCGGGGCGATCTGGCCGATCGCGTGGGTGCGGGCGAAGACCTGCCACGGGTCCTCCTGGGTCGCCTTGAGCGAGAGCGACACGCGCTCGCGGTCGAGGTCGACCTCGAGGATCTCGACGGTGACCTCCTGGCCGACCTCGACGACCTCGGAGGCGTGCTCGATGTGCTTCCACGAGAGCTCCGAGACGTGCACGAGGCCGTCCACGCCGCCGAGGTCGACGAACGCGCCGAAGTTGACGATCGAGGACACGACGCCCTTGCGGACCTGGCCCTTCTGGAGGTTGTTGAGGAAGGTCGAACGCGACTCCGACTGGGTCTGCTCGAGCAGCGCACGGCGGCTGAGGACCACGTTGTTGCGGTTCTTGTCGAGCTCGAGGATCTTCGCCTCGATCTCCTGGCCGAGGTACGGCGTCAGGTCGCGGACGCGGCGCAGCTCGATGAGCGACGCCGGGAGGAAGCCGCGGAGGCCGATGTCGACGATGAGACCGCCCTTGACGACCTCGATGACCTGGCCGGTCACGACGCCGTCGGACTCCTTGATCTTCTCGACGTCGCCCCAGGCGCGCTCGTACTGGGCGCGCTTCTTGGACAGGATCAGGCGACCCTCCTTGTCCTCCTTCTGAAGGACGAGAGCCTCGACGGTGTCGCCGACGGAGACCACCTCGGTGGGGTCGACGTCGTGCTTGATGGAGAGTTCGCGCGAGGGGATGACACCCTCGGTCTTGTAACCGACGTCGAGGAGGACCTCGTCGCGGTCGATCTTGACGACGGTGCCTTCGATGAGGTCTCCGTCGTTGAAGAACTTGAGGGTCTTCTCGACCGCGGCCAGGAAGTCTTCAGCAGATCCGATGTCGTTGATGGCGACCTGCTTGGTGGCCGAGGCGGTCGTTGCGGTAGTCATGTAGTGGGTGCTCCGGAGGATGGACAAATCAGGGCCCGAGAAGCGGTGTTGCTCTGGTGCTCCGCGGGCACGCGGATAGGGACGTCACGAAAGTGACTCTCCAGACTACCGCACTCCCCCGCGTTCCGTGACAATGCGTCGAATCGCGTCGCCGAGCTGCGGGTGCCGGAAGGTGTAGCCGGCCGCGAGGAGCCGGTCCGGCGCCACCCAGCGGCTCTTGAGCAGCAGCTCCGTCTCGGTGCGGATGAGCCACGCACCCGCCTCGAGCACGGGACGGGGCGCGGGGAGCCCGAACGGCATCCGCACGGCCCGGCGGATCTCGCGCATGAGCTCGACGTTGGTGACCACCTCGGGCGCGGACAGGTTGACGACGCCGTCGAGGTCGCCGCGCGCCTCGAGGAGGTCGAGCGCCCCGGCGACGTCGTCGAGGTGGATCCAGCTGAACCGCTGAGCGCCCCAGCGTGCCCGGAACTCGTGCTGCGTGCCGGATGCGCGGCGCGAGCGGGTCGCGAACCAGGGCGTGTCCCACTGCGGGCCGCCGAGCCCGAAGCGCGCGAGGCGCAGGAGCGGCACGAGCGCGCTGCCGTCTCCGAGCACGATCGCGGTGCGGATGGCGACACGGCGCGTGTGCAGCGCCTCGGCGGCGAAGAACGCCTCCTCCCAGGCTCTCGCGACGGAGACCGAGAACCCCGTGCCGAGCTCGCCGGACGACTCGGTCTGCGGCCGGTCCTCGGCGTGGCGGTAGATCGTCGCGGTCGATGAGTTCACCCACACGGGCGGCGGTGCCGCGCTCGACGCGACCGCCCGTCCGAGCTCGGCCGTCGTCTCGACGCGCGAGCGCAGGATCTCCGCGCGGTTCTCGGGGCCATAGCGGCAGTTCACGCTCTTCCCCGCGAGGTTGACCAGCAGCGCGCTCCCGTCGAGCACACGCCGGATGCCGTCGGGGTCGCCCCAGCGTGCGTCCGCGGCGCCGCGGCCGATCGTGCGCACCTCGCGACCCGCGGCGCGCCAGCGCTCGACGAGGAACGACCCCATGAAGCCGGAGGCGCCGGCGACGACGACGGGCCCGCCTGCGGCAGCGCCGTTCACTCGTAGCCCCGGTGGGCGTCCTCGACGCGGTACTCGAACGCGCCCGCGAACTCGTAGAGCCGTCCGACGAGCGGCAGCTCGAGGGTGAGCGACACGTGCTGACGACCGTCGGGGAGCGTCCGCTCGTGCACCGAGATCCGCGGCGACCAGGCCTCGGGGAGCGAGACGCGCAGCCCCAGCAGACGGATGCCGACGCGGCCCGACACGATCCGGAGGCCGCCCTCCTCCGGCTCGACGCGCAGTTCCGCGACGACCCGCTCTCCCGCGCCGAGGCGCTCACGGAGTCCGCGGCGGGTCCAGAGGATGCGGTCGGTCATCGTGCGGTCGCCGCCCGCGAAGCGGAAGCGCCGGACCGACACGAGGCCGTGCGGCGTCGGCACGTTGACGATGGTGAAGGGCACGTTCCTCTCCCACACCGGCCAGACGATGTTCCAGCGGCCGAGGACGGCGAGGATGGGCCACAGCCACCGACGCGGCGAGCCGACGACCGTGAACACGCCTTCGCCGATGCCGTGGGCTCCGAACGGCACGCCGCCGAAGTACGCCTGCAGGGCGGGTGACAGCTCCTCCACGCGATCGCCGAGGGCGGCGGCCCAGGGGGCGCCCGCGTGGCGCTGACGGGTCACGATGCGAGGGCGCGACGGAGGGTGTCGAGTCCGACGCCGCCCAGGTCGAGGGCGTTCTTGTGGAAGTCGCGGAACGAGAACGAGGAGCCCTCGCGGCGCTGCGCCTCGTCGCGGATCTGCTCCCAGATGCGCTGGCCGACCTTGTAGGACGGGGCCTGACCGGGCCAGCCCAGGTAGCGGTTGACCTCGAAGCGCACGAACGCGTCGTCCATGTTGACGTTGCGGCGCATGAACTCGAGCGCGAAGTCCGCGTCCCACACGCCGTCGGTCGGCAGGTCCTCGAGCCCCTTCACGCGCGGCTTGGGCTTGCCGAGGTGCACGCCGATGTCGAGCACGACGCGGGCGGCGCGCATCCGCTGGCCGTCGAGCATGCCGAGGCGGTCGGCCGGGTCGTCGAGGTAGCCGAGCTCCTCCATGAGCCGCTCGGCGTAGAGCGCCCAGCCCTCCGCGTGGCCGCTCGTCCCCGCGAGCTGGCGGCGCCAGGTGTTGAGCTGCGCGCGGTTGTAGACGGCCTGGCCGATCTGCAGGTGGTGGCCGGGGACGCCCTCATGGAACACGGTCGTCTTCTCGCGCCAGGTGTCGAACTCGGTGACGCCCTCGGGGACGCTCCACCACATCCGTCCGGGGCGGGAGAAGTCGTCGGAGGGGCCCGTGTAGTAGATGCCGCCCTCCTGGGTGGGGGCGATCATGCACTCGAGCGCGCGCACCGGCTCCGGGATGTCGAAGTGCGTTCGTCCGAGCTCGTCGACGACGCGATCGCTGAGCTCCTGCATCCACGCCTTGAGCGCGTCGGTGCCGTGCAGCTTGCGGCTCGCGTCGGCCTCCAGGTGGGCGACGGCCTCCTCGACCGTGGCCCCGGGCAGCACCTCGTGCGCGACGCGCGTCTGCTCGTCGATCATGCGCTCGAGCTCGGCGATGCCCCACTCGTAGGTCTCGTCGAGGTCGATCTCGGCCCCGAGGAAGGAGCGCGAGCGGAGCACGTAGTGCTCGCGGCCGACGCCGTCCTGGTCGGAGGCAGCCGGCAGCAGCTCGCGCTCGAGGAAGTCGCCGAGCTCCCGGTAGGCGGCCGCGGCGGCCTCGGCGTTCGACGCGAGATCGGAGCGGAGGCTCTCGGGCAGCGCGCCCGACTCGGGTGCCGCGCCGCCCGCGAAGTCGACGAAGAAGCCGTCGGGCCGACCGTTGCGACGCGCCTGCTCCGCGACCTCGCGCACCTGGCGCTTCGCTGGCACGACGCCCTCGGCGATGCCGGCGCGGAGCGTCTCGATGTAGCCCGAGACGGCGCCCGGGAGGTTGCCGAGGCGCTGGGAGATCGTGGCCCAGTCGTCGACGGAGGCCGTCGGCATGAGGTCGAAGGTGTCGCGGATCTCCTGCGCGGGCGACGCGATGACGTTGAGGTCGCGCAGGTGCAGCTTCGCGTCGTAGGCCTCGAGCGAGAGCTTCGACTCGGAGAGGAGGTCGGCCTTCGTGACCTCGTCGACGGCGTCGACCGGCTCGGCCGCCTCGAGGCGCCGCACCAGTTCGCGCGTCGCCTCCGCGAGGCGGTCGTGACCCGCGGGGCTGAGGTCGGCGTACTCCCCCGTGCGGCCGGGCGCGCCGATGTAGATCGCGATGTCGGGGACGAGGTCGATGAGGGTCGTCACCCACTCCTCGGCGAGGGCGTCGATCGGGGTGGTGGGGCGCTGATCGGTCATGCGCTCCACCCTACGGGCGGGCTCGGACGCCCGTCAGGACCTCCGGCCCGTCACTCCTGATCGAGGTCGCGCTCGAGCATGGCGACGAGCTCGTCGAGCGTCGCGGGGTCGTCGCTCGCGATCGTCACGCGCTCCCCGTGGTCGATGCCGAGCGACAGCACCCCGAGGATGCTCGCCGCGTTGACGGTGCGACCGGATGCGGCGGTCAGCGTCACGGGCGCGGGCGCCTTGGCGGCCGCCTGCGAGAAGAGCGCGGCGGGGCGTGCGTGCAGCCCGACGCTCGAGGCGACGACGACGGTGCGTTCCGGCATCTGCTCTCCTCCCGACTCCCCCGCGACCCGCGGGGATGCGGATGCGTTCCGTCTAGTGTGCTGCAGCGTCCCAGTTCGGGCCAGTCCCCACCTGCACCTCGAGCGGCACCGAGAGCTCGGCGGCGCCCGCCATGCCCTCGGTGACGATGGTGCGCATCCGCTCGAGCTCGCCCGGGGCGATCTCGAACACGAGCTCGTCGTGCACCTGCAGGAGCATGCGCGAGGCGAGCTGCTGGGCGCGGATCTCGGCGTCGATCGTGAGCATCGCGCGCTTGATGATGTCGGCCGCGGACCCCTGGATGGGCGAGTTGAGCGCCTGGCGCTCGGCGTTCTCGCGCAGCACGCGGTTGGTCGAGCTGAGGTCGGAGAACGGGCGGCGGCGTCCGAAGATCGTCGTCGTGTAGCCTTCGACGCGAGCCTGCTCGACGACGCCGCGCAGGTAGTCGCGCACGGCGCCGAACCGCGCGAAGTAGTCGGCCATGAGCTCCTTGGCCTCCGACACCTCGATGCGCAGCTGCTTGCTGAGGCCGAAGGCGGAGAGGCCGTAGGCGAGACCGTACGACATCGCCTTGACCTTCGTGCGCATGACGGGAGTGACTTCGCTCGGGGCGACGCCGAAGATGCGCGAGCCGACGAAGCGGTGCAGGTCCTCGCCGGAGCGGAACGCCTCGATGAGCCCCGCGTCCTCCGAGAGGTGCGCCATGATCCGCATCTCGATCTGCGAGTAGTCGGCGGTGAGCAGCGTCTCGAAGCCCTCCCCGGCGAGGAACGCGGAACGCACCTCGCGCCCGACCTCGGTCTTGACCGGGATGTTCTGCAGGTTGGGGTCGTTGGACGAGATGCGGCCCGTGGCCGAGCCGGTCTGCTCGTAGGTGGTGTGGATGCGGCCGTCGGCGCCGATCGCGGTCTGGAGCGTCTCGACGATCTGGCGGATCTTGGTGGCGTCGCGGTGCTGCAGCAGCAGCTCGAGGAACGGATGCGGGTGCTGCTGCTGCAGGTCGGCCAGCGCCTGCGCGTCGGTCGAGTACCCGGTCTTGTTGGAGCGCGTCTTCGGCATGCCGAGCTGGTCGAAGAGCACCTCCTGCAGCTGCTTGGGCGAGCCGAGGTTGACCTCGCGGCCGATCTCGGCGTAGGCGCGCTGCGCGATGTCCGCTGCCTGCGCCCCGAGGCGGCTGTTGAGCTCGCCGAGCACGTCGGCCGAGACCGTCACACCCTGCAGCTCCATGCGCGCGAGCACGGGCACGAGCGGCACCTCGATGTCGCGCTCGACCGAGAGCGAGCCCGGGTCGAGGCGCGCGTCGAGCTCGGCCTGCAGCCGCACGAGGTACCACGCCTCGGTGGCGGGGCTCAGCGCCTCCGTCTCGGGCACGAGCTGACTCGGGTCGGGCTCGGGCAGCGTCTCGCCGAGGTAGTAGTAGACGAGCCCGCTGAGGCTGTCGGCCTTGGTCGACGGGCGCAGCAGCCACGCGGCGAGGGCCGTGTCGCCTGCGACGCCGCCGAGCTCGAGGCCGGCCGCGGACAGCGACTTGAGCTGGCGCTTCGCGTCGTGGAGGTACTTGGGCGCATCGGAGGCGAGCCACTGCTCGAGGGCGACGTAGTCGAGGCGACCGGCGGCCCACGGCACCCAGGCGCTCTCGGTGAGGCTCGCGATGCCGAAGCCCTCCACCTGGCCGTTGAGGGTCGCGATGCGCAGCCCGAGCGGCGCGGTGCCGCCCTGCGACTGCGTGTCGAGCCACTTTGCGAGCTCCTCGTCGACCATCGTGCGCACGACGGGGGCCGCGATCGCGCCGGGGGCGTCGGCATCCGGTTCGACGATGCCCGCGTCGGCCGCGGCGCCCTCGATCTTGAAGACGCGGTCGAGCAGGGTGCGGAACTGCAGGCGGTCGAACACGGCGCGCACGGCGACCGGGTCGATCGGCTGGCGCTCGAGGTCGGCGGGGCCGAGCGGGAGCTCGACGTCGCGCACGAGGCGGTTGAGCTTGCGGTTGCGGACGACGCGGTCCTGCTGGTCGCGCAGGTTCTGACCCACGACGCCCTTGATCTCGTCGGCGTGCTTGAGCAGCTCTTCGACGGTGCCGTACTGCTGGATCCACTTGACGGCGGTCTTCTCGCCCACCTTGTCGACGCCGGGGAGGTTGTCGCTCGTCTCGCCGACGAGGGCCGCGATCTCGGGGTACTGCTCGGGGCGGATGCCGTAGCGCTCGATGACCGCCTCGGTGTCGTAGGTCTTGAGCTCGGACACGCCCCGCACGTTCGGGTAGAGCAGCGTGATGTCGTCGTCGACGAGCTGGATCGTGTCGCGGTCGCCGGAGACGACGAGCACGCGGAAGCCCTGCTCCTTCCCGCGGGTGGCGAGGGTGGCGAGGATGTCGTCCGCCTCGAAGTCCTCCTTCGAGAGCGTGCGGATGTTCATCGCGTGCAGCGCCTCCTCGAGGAGCGGCACCTGGCCGACGAACTCCGGGGGCGTCTCGCCGCGCGTCCCCTTGTACTCGGCGTACTCGCGCGTGCGGAACGAGTAGCGCGAGATGTCGAAGGCGACGGCGAGGTGCGTGGGCTTCTGCTGCTGCAGCAGGTTGAGCAGCATCGAGATGAACCCGTGGATGGCGTTGGTGTGCTGACCGTCGCGCGTCACGAAGCTGTCGACCGGGAGCGCGTAGAACGCCCGGAACGCCAGCGAATGGCCGTCGATGAGCAGGAGCGTAGGCTTTTCTTCCGGCACGGGGCCAGCCTATCCGGAGGGCCCGACACCCCACCGACCCGATCTTCCCGATGGAGCGCCCCATGGTCATCCTCCCGCCCGACCTCGACCCCGAGCTCGTCGCCCGGCTGAGCGACTCGCAGGGCGGGGAGCTCGCCCGCAAGATGGGGATCGAGTTCATCGAGCTCTCCGCGGAGCACTCCGTCGCGCGGATGCCCGTCGAGGGCAACCGGCAGGTGGTCGGCCTCCTCCACGGCGGCGCGCACGTCGTGCTCGGCGAGTCGCTCGGCTCGATGTCGTCCGCCATCCACGCGGGCCCCGGCCGCTACGCCGTGGGCATCGAGATCAACGCGACCCACAGCCGCTCCGTCACCGAGGGCTGGGTGACGGGCACGTGCACGGCGCTCGTGCTCGGGCGCAACCTGTGCACGCACGAGATCGTCATGACCGACGAGCAGGGCCGTCGGCTCTCGACGGTGCGCATGACGAACTACCTCAGGGACCGCTGACCGGCCGCTCCACCGCTGGTTGCGTAGCGCGCGAAGCGGGCCCCCACCCGCTGGTCGAGTAGCCCGCGAAGCGGGCCCCCACTGTCCCGTCTCACGAAACCTGGCGAGGTCTCACGAAAGTTGGCGAGAGTCTCACGAAACCTGGCGAGCCCTCACGAAAGTTGGCGAGTTGCGGCGTGCCGTCCCCTGGGGTGGCGGAGCAGGACTACCGTCGCCGTCAAGTTCAGGCCCGCTTGGAGGGGTGCCATGGATCTCGCTCAGGGGTGGACCCCGACGACTACGGAGGTCGACGAGGAGCCCGTGCGCGTTGAATTCCGGGCCGAAGGGCTGCGACACGAGCTCGATGCATGCGACGTCCGTGACATCGCGTTCGAATGGTGCGACCCGGTCCGCGAGTTTCCGGGGTGGCCAGGGAAGCGCAACTACGACGGCCACTTCTGGATGTCGCGGTCGGGACGGTCGGTGCCGTTCGAGTCCTTGGTAGAGCGGTGCTGTTTGATCGAACTCGACCGCATGGCGGATGTGGTCGAGGTGGCGAGCCAACCCATGTGGATCCGCTGGGGTGGAGCCTCGTCGATGCGTGACCTGCCTCACGGATTGGGTTCCAGTCGCGGTCGCTAACTCGCGGCGGGGATGTCGTTGATTTCGAGTGTCTCGTATTCGATCGGGGTGCGGTAGCCGAGGGCGGAGTGTCGGCGTTGCCGGTTGTGGAAGATCTCGATGTACTCGAAGATCGCGTCGGCGAGTTCGACTCTGGTTTTCCACTTCTTCCGGTTCAGGAGCTCGATCTGCATCGATGACCAGAAGCTCTCCATCATCGCGTTGTCCAGCCCGTCACCGACGGACCCGAACGAAGGCAGCAGCCCGGCGGAGCGGATCTTCTCCCCGAAGAACCACGAGGTGAATTGCGTTCCGTGATCCGCGTGAACGATCCCACCCGGTCCAGGGCGACGGTTCCGGATGGCCATGTCGAGCGCGTTGATGACGAGTGTCGTGTCCTGCTTCGAGTCGATCGACCAGCCGACGATGCGGCGGCTGTAGGTGTCGAGGACTGCGGCGCAGTAGACCCAGCTTTCGCGCGTGCGATGCTGCGTGATGTCCGTCACCCAGAGCTCATTCGGGCGCGGTCGGGCGAACTTCCGGTTCACCAGGTCATCGGCCGTGACGACGCCGCGGAGTCGTTTGGTGCGGATCGGGCCGGGGAGCCCGTAAATCCCGGCCAGGCGCATCAGCTTGTGGACCGTCCGCTCGCTGACGCTGACTCCCATCGCCATGGTCAGCTCGGCGTGGACGCGGCGGTATCCGTAGGTGCCTCGCGAGGTGACGTGCACTTCCCGGATCAGGCCGGTGAGCCATTGCCTGCGCAGCTCGGACTGGGTCAGCGGCTTCCGTTTGACGCGGTAGTAGTACTGCCTGGCGACACCAAGAACGCGGCAGCAGCGGTCGATCGGGATCCCGGCGTCGGCGAGTCGGTCGATCACCGGGAAGAGTCTTTTGGGCGGGGACGCTCCTCGTCGAGGAACTTCGCCGCTTGCCGGACGATCAGCAGCTCGGTCTCAAGCTCTCGAATGCGGCGTCTCGCTGCACGCAGCTCCGCCGATTCCGATGACGGGACGCCGGGCCGGCGGCCGTTGTCGATGTCGTCCTGGCGGATCCAGTTCGAGAGCGTGACGGGGTGGATGCCGAGTTCGACGGCGGTCTGTTTGGCCTGCTTGCCGGCACGCACGAGCGCGACAGCGCGAGCACGAAACTCCGGCGGGTAAGGACGGGGCATGATGGTGAGCTTTCCGGATCGGGCCACCAATTAGCCACCGAATCTGGAACCTTTTCCGTGGGGCAGGTCAGAAATCGCGAATCGCGAATAGGCGCATCACTCTTCTCCTTGGCCCTCTCAAGAACAGGTAGCCTCTATAACCATATACCCCCCTGGGGTATTCCTGAAGGGGGTGTGACGCGAACGGGATGCCCCTGACAGGGCGTAGGCGGGGCGGCGATTCGGCATCCCGCGCTCAGGCAGCCACCGGCAGAGCCCGTAAACTGGGGCGCATGGCACCCGTCGCTGCAACGCACTCTCGGAGAGGTCTTCCCGGCCTCCTGCGATGCGTGCTGTTCGGCGGGCTGCTGGTGGCCGCGGTCATCGCCGGGCTGCTCGCCATGCACACGCTGAATCTGCATGGCACGCCCTCCGCCCACGCGCCCGCCGCCTTATCCGTCACCGTCGCCGACTCCGGCGAGGCGCACCAGGGTGTGGCGCATCACAGCTCGGCGGGCTTTCACGGGTTGACCAGCGGCACGGCTCACGATCCCGGCGGTTCATGTGCGGACTGCGGGGGCGGCACGCATCTGGGCATGGCAATGGCGTGCGTGCTCGCACTGCTGCTCGTCCTCCTCGCCCTGGTGCCGCCGCGGCTTCTGCCCGGATGGATGCACATCGCACCCCTGCCGCTCCTCGTGGAGCGCTTCATCGACCGGCTGCTGTCTCGGGCGCCGTCGCTGCACATTCTCTGCATCAGTCGCACGTGATGGAGCAGTGAACCCGGCGCAAACCAGCGCCGACGGTTCCCCCTCTCTCACTCACGCGGTGCCCTAGTGGGTGCTGCGCCACTCAAGCGACTGTTGACATTGGAGAACACTCATGAAGTTTCGTACCGCGGCGACCGCCGCGCTCGCCCTCACCGCTGCCCTTGTCCTGGCTGGATGCTCGGCCGGAAGCGACGACGAGGGCTCGATGCCGGGCATGGACCACGGCTCGTCCGAGCAGGCAGCCGACGTCAACGACGCGGACGTGATGTTCGCCTCGATGATGATCGTCCACCACGAGCAGGCCATCGAGATGAGCGACATCGTCCTCGCCAAGGACGGCGTCCACCCCGAAGTGGTCGAGCTGGCCGAAGCGATCAAGACCGCCCAGGGGCCGGAGATCGAACAGCTTCAAGGCTGGCTGGACGACTGGGGCGTTGACCCCGAGGAGCAGCAGATGGGCGGCATGGATGACGGCGACGGGATGATGACCGAGGACGACCTGACCGCCCTCGAATCGGCCGACGGCGCCGAGGCGTCGCGCCTGTTCCTGGAGCAGATGATCGTCCATCACGAGGGAGCGGTCGAGATGGCCCAGGCGCAGGTCGAGGACGGCAGCAACCCCGATGCCGTCGAGCTGGCGCAGACGATCATCGACGCGCAGACCACCGAGATCCAGGAGATGCAGGACCTCCTGGCCACCCTCTGATCGACCATCAGGGTCGGTGCCGTGGCGCGAGCGTCCGGCACCGACCCGCCAACATTCTTGAAGGATCACGCCATGAACCACCCCACCATGCCGCGGCGCCGAAACCTGATGGTCGCTGCCACCGCAACGCTTACTGCCGCCCTCGTTCTCGCTGGCTGTGCCACGTCGTCGCCCGAGCCCGAATCCACCTCCATCGGCAGTCAAGCCGTCGACACTGACTTCCTGGCAGACCACGACCTGGACGGACTCGACGCCACGCAGGTCATCGAGCGACTCGACACGATGCCCGTCGCCGACCGTCCTGCCGATCTGATCGCATCCGTGCAACCCGGTGCGCTCGTCCTCAGCGACGACCAGAACCGTGAGACGCAGTTGCCGATGCCCGAAGACGAGGTCTACATCTCGATCGCCCCCTATCGGGATCAAACCCACGACTGCTACTTCCACAGCCTGACCACCTGCCTCGGCGAACTCACCAACACCGAGGTCCAGGTCACGCTCACCGGCGATGACGGCGACGTGCTCGTCGACGAGGTTCGGCCAACCTACGACAACGGGTTCGTCGGCATCTGGGTGCCCCGCGGCATTGAAGCAACCCTCACTATCGAGCACGAAGGTCAGACGGGAACCGCAACCATCTCCACGATGAACGAAGACGACCCGACCTGCATCACGACCCTGCAGCTGACCTGACCGCAAGACATCAGCTGCTCGCGCCACTGATTCGCCCTGAGTTTCGTTCCGTCCTTTCCTTTTGGAGGATGGAGTTATGCCAGGACCGTATCCGGACGAGTTCCGACAGCGCGCGCTGCGGATGCTGAGCGAGGCCCGCCCCGATCACAAGACCGATCACGCCGCGATCAAGCACGTCGCCGCGAAGCTCGGCGTCAACCCCGAGACGCTCCGGCTGTGGAAGAAGCGCCTCGATGTGGACGAGGGTCGCTAGCTGTAGTTCCTCGTGAGGTTGTGAACGCGGGCTGCGGGGACTTGGCCGC
>WKJB01000047.1_pt1 | contig 46421 bp, 56 predicted proteins | sample 5403331 | NCBI WGS metagenome assembly WKJB01 (sample SAMN13198853, study PRJNA488119) | plastic metagenome | isolation source: water-polyurethane dispersion (WPUD) containing a polyether... | place: Mexico: Mexico City | collected 2016 | reverse complement strand
ATGATGCTCCACCTTACTCAGGAGTTGGAGCCTCCGGCAAACCCGGCGCGGTTCAGTCAGGCGCGGCGCGAAAACCCGCAGCGCCGCGTTGAGCGCCGCCACGGTTACGGCTTTGGTGCCTTCGTCCACTGGTCGATCATGTCCGCCCAGTCCTGCAACATCTGCCGCCGCTGTTCCCGGTACTCGGCCTTGTTGTAGATGGCCCTGACGCCGCGCTGTTCGTGGGCGAGGCACTTTTCGATCCAGTCGCTGTTGTACCCGGCTTCGTGCAGCAGGGTGCTGGCCGTGCGGCGCAGGTCGTGCGGCCCGAACTTGCCCAGCGGCTTGCCGTCCTTCTGCGCCAGTTGATAGGTCAGCTTCATCACCTGGTTGAGCGTGGCGCTGCTCATGGGCGCACTGGGGTCATAGCGTGACGGCAGGACGTATTCCGAACCACCGGCAAAGGTTTTCAGCGCGACCAGCAGGTCCATCGCCTGCCGCGACAGGAACACCAGGTGCGGGTTGCGCCGCTTCATCCTTTCCTTCGGGATGGTCCACAGGGCCTCGCTGAAGTTGATCTCGCTCCACCTGGCGTTGGTCAGCTCGCTCTTGCGTACCATCGTCAGCAGGAGCAGCTTCACGGCGGCGCGGATCGACGGCGACGTGCCGACGCGCTCCAGGTACTGGTACATGAGGCCGATCTCTTCCGGCGTCAGGGCACGGTCGCGCGGCGCGAACTTCGCGATGCTGGCCGGGCGGACCAGCTCGGCGGGATTCTCCACCTTCTGGCCTCGCTCGATGGCCCACCGGTAGACCTGGTACACGATCTCGCGCGCATGGACGGCGGTGGCCGGCGCGCCCCGCTCGACGATGGCGTCGGTCAGGGCCCGCAGGTCTTCGTGGGTGATCTCGGTCAGCTTGAGGTTGCCGAACCTGGCCTTCAGGTCGCGCTCATAGACCGAGCGCCGCATGTCGCGGGTGGAGCCGGCCATCGGGTAGCTGCGAAGCCACTTTTCCGCCCAGGCACCAAACGTCTCGGCGTCGCGCACACGGGCCTTCTCCCTGGCTTTCTCCCGGGCCGGAGACTTCCCCGCCGCGATCATCTTCTTGGCTTCGGCCAGGCGTTCCCGGGCCTCGGCCAGCGTGATCCCGCCCGGCCCGTATCGGCCGAAGGTGATGGTCTCCTGGCGCCCGTTGAGGGCGTAGTTGTAGCGGAACGAAATGGTCCCGGAGGGGGTGACGGCCACATACAGGCCGTCCCTGTCCGCCACCTTGTACAGCTTGCCCGTCGGCTTGAGGTTCCGCAGCTTGGTATCGGTCAACATGGCACACACGCTCCCTTGCAACACCATGCGTCGTGCGCCCTGCTTGAACCAAAGGAAACCCCTTACAAGTCAACAGCTTGCGGGGACGCACCCATGGCACGACCATCGTGACGCACACGCTTCAGCGGCCCCCAATACCATGCCCGGAAAACCCCGCGCGGAACGACAAAAATTCGTTTTACAGCAACCACTTACATGATTCCGATACCATGGCCACCTAGGACGAGGCGCATGGCATCAGTGGCGAGGCATGGCACAGGGCCGGTTTCGTGCCATCGACTATGCCATGAAAAATTCGTGCTTGGCCATACCCCAGGCTGCCAGTCCGTGCCAGGTTGGAAGCACAAAAAAGCCCGCAGTGACGCGGGCTTGGGTGTGTCTGGTGCCTGATCCTGCCGGCGGCTGCCGGACGTGGAATCATTCCCACTCGATGGTGCCCGGCGGCTTCGAGGTGATGTCATAGGTGCAGCGGTTGATGCCCTTGACCTCGTTGATGATCCGCGTCGCGGTCTCGCCCAGGAACTCGTGGCTGAACGGGTAGTAATCCGCCGTCATGCCGTCCACCGAGGTCACCGCCCGCAGCGCGCAGGCATAGTCATAGGTGCGCCCGTCGCCCATCACGCCCACGGTGCGCACCGGCAGGATGGCGACGAAGGCCTGCCAGATCTCGTCGTAAAGCCCATGCTTGCGGATCTGGTCGATGAAGACCGCATCGGCCTTGCGCAGGATGTCCAGCTTGTCGCGGGTGATCTCTCCGGGGCAGCGGATGGCGAGGCCGGGGCCGGGGAAGGGGTGGCGGCCGATGAATTTCTCGGGCAGGCCCAGCTCGCGGCCGAGCGCGCGCACCTCGTCCTTGAAGAGCTCGCGCAAGGGCTCGACCAGCTTCAGCCCCATCTTCTCGGGCAGGCCACCGACATTGTGGTGGCTCTTGATGGTGACCGAGGGGCCGCCCGAGAAGCTGACCGATTCGATCACGTCCGGGTAAAGCGTGCCCTGGGCCAGGAATTCCGCGCCCTCGATCCCGCTCGCGTATTTCTGGAACACGTCGATGAACAGCTTGCCGATGGTCTTGCGCTTGACCTCCGGGTCGGCGACGCCCTCCAGCGCGGACAGGAACAGCTCGCTCTCGTCGGCATGGATCAGCGGGATGTTGTAATTGTCGCGGAACATGGTCACGACTTCCTCGGCCTCGTTCAGCCGCAAAAGCCCGTGATCGACGAAGACGCAGGTCAGCTGGTCGCCGATCGCCTCATGGATCAGCACCGCGGCGACCGAGCTGTCGACGCCGCCCGAAAGCCCGCAGATGACGCGCTTGTCGCCCACCTGCTCGCGGATCTTGCGGATCGCCTCCTGGCGATAGCTGGCCATGGTCCAGTCGCCGGTAAAGCCGGCCATGCGCACGAAATTCTCCAGCATCCGGCGGCCGTTCGGGGTGTGGTGCACCTCGGGATGGAACTGCACGGCGAAGAACTTGCGCGCCTCGTCCGCGATCATGGCGAAGGGAGCGTTGGGCGAAGTGCCGATGACCTCGAAACCGGGCGCGAGCTGCGTCACCCGGTCGCCGTGGCTCATCCAGACTTCCTCGCGGCCGGTGTCGAACAGGCCGGCGAAGATGCCGTCACCCTTGTGGCCCTCGGCGGGGGCGATGAAGGCGCGGCCGTATTCGGCGTGATGGCCCGATTCGACGCGGCCGCCCAGTTGCTCCATCATCACCTGCTGGCCATAGCAGATGCCGAAGACCGGGACCTGCAGCTCGAACAGGCTCTGCGGCGCGCGCGGCGAATCCGCCTGGGTGACGGAGGCGGGACCGCCCGACAGGATCACGGCCTGCGGGCCGAAGTCTTTGAGGAAGGCGTCGTCCACCGCGTTGAACGGGTGGATTTCGCAATAGACGTTCAGCTCGCGCAGGCGGCGCGCAATCAGCTGCGTGACCTGGGAGCCGAAATCGATGATGAGAAGGCGCTGATGCTGGGTCATGGCAAGGCTTTAGGCCGCGGCAATGCGCTTCGCAAGAGGGCTGACGCATCGCCGGTTGCAGCGCCGCCGGGGGTATTTGAAAAACAGAGAAGGCCGGCCGTCGCGCCTCTACCGACGGTGCGGTCCAGTCCGAGCCAGTCGTCTTCTCTGTTTTTCAAATACCCCCGGCCAGAGCTGCCACCGGCACCTTCAGCGCCAGAGCTGCCCCAAGGCTTCGACCGGGTCCGGTTCCGCCCAGATCTCTGCCCCCAGGGCGATGAAGTCGGTCAGCGGCGCCAACTGACCGATCAGCGCCGGGGTCAGGGCGCCCTCGGCGACCACCGGGATCTCGATCATCTCGGACCACCACTGGAACAGGTCCAGCGGTGCCGTCTCGCCCTGGCCGAGCGCCGTGGCGCCGCAGGGGCCGAAGCTGACGTAATCCGCCCCGGCCTCGGCCGCGTTCATGCCGTCATGGCGCGAGGTTCCGCAGAAGGCGCCGACGATGGCGTCCTGGCCCAGCTCCTTGCGGGCATGGCGCACGCCGCGCGCGCCGTTGCTCAGGTGCACGCCGTCCAGCCCGTGGCGTTGCGCCAGCTGCACATGGTCCTCGATCACCACCGCCACGTCGCGGGCATGGGCGATCTCGCGCGCGAGATCCGCGATGCGGCCCAGCTCCTCCTCGGTGCCGGCGCCGGGGATGCGCAGGCAGGCGACGGGAAAGCGGTCCATGACCTCGGCCAGCATCGGCCCCAGCGTCGAGGCGGCGGCGCCGACCGGGGTGATCAGGTAGAGTTGCGGCGTGTTGGGCTGGTCTGTCATGGCGCTGTCATCCCTCGTGTTCCGTCCGCAGATAGCGCAGCGCCGCGCGCCTTGCCAGTAGGTCTGCGGAAGGATATGGCCGCGCGCATGGAACCCGCGATCATTCTCGTCCGCCCGCAGATGGGCGAAAACATCGGCGCGGCCGCGCGCGCCATGCTGAATTTCGGCCTGACCGACATGCGGCTGGTGGCGCCTCGCGACGGCTGGCCGAACCCGCGCGCCGTGGCCATGGCCTCGGGCGCCGCCGGCCGGGTGCTGGACCGGGCGCGGGTGTTCGCCACGCTGGCCGAGGCCATGGCGGACGTGGATCACGCCTATGCCACCACCGCGCGCGGGCGCGAGTTGACCAAGCCGGTCCTGACCCCGGCCACGGCCATGGCCGATGCCCGCGAGCGGGTGGCGCAGGGCGGCCGGGTCGCGGTGATCTTCGGTCCCGAGCGCGCCGGGCTGGAGAACGAGGATGCGGCGCGGGCCAATGCCATCATCACCGTGCCGGTCAATCCCGCCTTTCCCTCGCTGAACCTGGCGCAGGCGGTGCTGCTGACCGGCTATGAATGGGCGCAGGACAGCCTGCCGCCCCAGCCCGCCCCGCAGGGCCGCCGTCCCGATGGCGAGGCGCCCGCCACGCGGCTCGAGATCGAGCGTCTGGCCGATCACTGGGAGGAGCGGCTGGTCGAGGCCGGCTTCTTCTTCCCGCCCGAAAAGGCGCCGGCGATGAAGCTGACGCTGCGCAACCTGTGGTCGCGCCTGCCGCTGACCCGGGCCGACACGCGCATCTTCCACGGCATGCTGCGGCAGTTGATCCGTCGCGGCTGATTGATTTCCGGGCGCGCGCGGGCCAAGGTCGCGCCCGATCGAGAAGGAAGCTGACATGGCAAGACGTCCCGTCTTTCAGGAAGTCACCGAGACGACCCCGCAGAGCACGCCGCCCGCAGGCGGCATGATCGACGCCGGCAACAAGGGCGCGCGCGGCGCGATCCGCATCTGGCTGATCGTGCTGTTTGTCATGGTCGCGGCGATGATCGCGCTTGGCGGCGCGACGCGGCTGACCGGCTCGGGTCTGTCGATCACCGAATGGAAGCCGGTGACCGGCGCGATCCCGCCGATGGACGCCGCCGCCTGGCAGGCCGAGTTCGACAAATACCGGCAGATCCCGCAGTTTCAGCTGGTCAATTCCGACATGGACCTGGCCAGCTTCAAGCGCATCTACTGGTGGGAATGGTCGCACCGGCTGCTGGGGCGGCTGGTGGGGCTGGTCTGGGCGCTGGGTTTCCTGTTCTTCCTGGCGACGAAGCGCATCCCCGCAGGCTGGACGCCGCGGCTGCTGTTGCTGGGCGTGCTGGGCGGCGCCCAGGGGGCCATCGGCTGGTGGATGGTGCATTCGGGCCTGTCGGGCGAGATGGTGCGGGTGGCCTCCTATCGGCTGGCGACGCATCTCGGGCTGGCCTTCGCCATCCTCGGGCTGATCGCCTGGTATGTGCTGGCCCTGTCCCGTTCCGAGGCGGCGCTTTTGCGGGCCCGGCGGGCGGGCGAGGCGAAGCTTTTCTCGATGACCACCGGGCTGATGCACCTGGCCTTCGTCCAGATCCTGCTGGGGGCGCTGGTCGCGGGGATCGATGCCGGGCGCATGTATACCGGCTGGCCGACCATGGGCGGAGAATGGATTCCGTCGGCGATCTGGGACGCGGCCCTGGGTTGGCGGAATTTCTTCGAGAACCCGGCTCTGGTGCAGTTCATCCACCGCATGACCGGCTATCTGCTGGCGATTTTCGCCGTGGTGGTGTTCCTGCGCGCCCGCCGCTCGCCGCATCCGGTGACGCGCGGCGCCTATGCCGCGATGCTGGCCGCCTTGGCGGTGCAGGTGCTTTTGGGCATCATGAACGTGCTGCACGCCTCGCCGCTGCCTTTGGCACTGGCGCATCAGATCGGAGCCGTGGCACTGTTCACGCTGATCCTGCGCGCGCGCCACCATGCGCGCTATCCTTTTGAAACCTCGGTCCGGGGGACTGTCCGATGAGCGCCTTCGACGAACTTCTCGCCTTCCAGCGCCAGACCGAGGCGCTGTCCTCGGTCGCCGAGCGGCTGGCCTGGGACCAGGAAACCGTGATGCCGCGCGGCGCCGTCGAACAGCGCGCCGAGGAAATGGCGGCGATGGAATCGGTGCTGCACGAGCGGCGCACCGATCCGCGCCTGGGCGAATGGTTGGACCAGGCCGAGCCCGAGGATGACGAGGATGCCCGCATCATCGAGCTGATCGCGCGCGATCATCGCCGCGCCTCGCGCATTCCCGCGCGGCTGGCGACGGAACTGGCGCGGCAGACCTCGCTGGCGCAGGGCATCTGGGCCGAGGCCCGCGCCAAGGACGCGCCCGAGGATTTCCTGCCGGTGCTGAACGACATCCTGATGCTCAAGCGCGAGGAGGCGGCGGCGCTGGCCGATGGCGGCGATCTCTACGACGCGCTGCTGGACGATTACGAGCCGGGCACCACCCAGGCCGAGATCGCGCGGCTTTTCGACGCGATGCGGCCGCGGCTGGTGGCGCTGCGCGAGGACGTGCTGGGCGCCGACTACCAGCCGCAGCCGCTGACCGGGCATTTCCCGCAGGAAACCCAGCTGCGCCTGGCCCGCACCTGCGCCACCGCCTTCGGCTACGACTGGACGCGGGGGCGCATGGACATCGCCGTCCACCCGTTCAGCTCGGGGCGCTGGCAGGACAGCCGCATCACCACCCGGGTGGTCGAGACCGACCCGTTCAATTGCCTTTATTCCACCATCCACGAAGTCGGGCATTCCAGCTATGAGCTGGGTATCGACCCCGATTATGCCTTCACGCCGCTGGGCCGCGGCGTCTCGATGGGCGCGCATGAAAGCCAGAGCCGGATCTACGAGAACCAGATCGGCCGCAGCCGCGCCTTTACCGGCTGGCTCTACCGGCGCATGTCGGATGCCTTCGGCGGCCTGTCGCTGCCGGACGCGGATGCCTTCTATGCCACGGTGAACCGCGTCACGCCCGGCTTCATCCGCACGGAATCCGACGAGGTGCAATACAACCTCCACATCATGCTGCGCTTCGATATCGAGCGCGACCTGATCGCCGGGCGGCTGGATGTCGAGGATCTGGTCGAGGCCTGGAACGCCCGTTTCCTCAAGGATTTCGGCGTCGCGGTGGACCGGCCGGCCAATGGCGTGTTGCAGGACGTGCATTGGGCGGTGGGGCTGTTCGGCTATTTCCCCACCTATGCGCTGGGGAATGTCTATGCCGGCTGCCTGCATGCCGCGCTGCGCGCCGCGGTCCCTGATCTCGACGAGGCGCTGGCGCGCGGCGAGGCCGACCCGGCGGTGGAATGGCTGCGCGAGAACATGCAGCGCCATGGCGGGCTTTATCCGCCGCGCGAGCTGATCGAGCGCGCTACCGGCGCCGATGTCAGCGAGAAGCCGCTTCTCGACTACCTGGAAGAGAAATTCTCGGCCATCTACCGGCTTTGAGCTTGGGCTAGAGTATTTGGAAAACGGTGAAGGAGGGCCGCAGCGCCTTAGCTTTCACCGTTTTTTAAGTACTCATTCAACGTTTCGACAGGCGCAAGTGGATGCCGTTCTTGCCCCGCAGCGTCAGGCGCATGATCGGCACGGGTCTTTCGGGTCCGGGTTCCAGCCGGTAGGCCCCGACCAGGGCCGAGAGGATCAGCGGCCCCTCGATCATCGCGAAGCCGGCGCCCGGGCAGGCGCGCGGGCCGGCCGAGAAGGGGATGAAGGCGTCGCGCTGGCAGGCCTTGCCGTTCTCGGTCTCCCAGCGGCCGGGGTCGAACCCGTCGGGATTGTCCCATAGCCGTTCATGGCGGTGCAGGTGCCAGGGCGACAGCACCAGCTGCGCGCCCTTGGGGGCCTTGCGGCCGCGCAGGCTCTCGGCTTGGGCGCATTGCCGCACGGTCATGGCGACGGGCGGGTAGAGCCGCAGCGCCTCGCGGAAGACGGCGCGGGCCAGCGGCAGGTTGCGGACCGTGCCGAAATCGGCGGCGAGGTTCTGCCGCGCCTCCTTGGCCAGCCGGTCCTGCCAGTCCGGGCTTTCCGCCAGCAGGTAAAGCGCCCAGGCCAGGGCCGAGGCGCCGGTCTCGTGGCCGGCGAGGAAGAAGGTCGCGACCTCGTCGATCATCTCGGCTTCGCTGAAGGTCCGGCCGGTCTGCGGGTCGGGGGTGGTCATGATCTTGGTGGCGAGGTCTGGCGGCGCGGTGCCGGCGGCGATCTCGGCGGCGCGGGCCGCGACCAGCTGGCGGATCAGGCCGCGGATGCGGCGCGCCGTCTCGCGCACCCGGCGGGTGTGCAGCCGCGCCCAGCGGGGCAGGGCCATCAGCCCGCCCAGGTTGACCATCGGCTGCGCCTCCTGATGCTCGCGGAAGGCCTGGAAGACCTGGGCGGCGGTCGCATCCTCGATCGGGATCGAGAACAGGGTGCGGAAGATCACGTCGGCGGCGACATGGCTGGTCTGGGGTTCGATGTCGATCTCGGTCCCGTCGGCCAGCGGCGCCAGCCGGGCCACGCCGGCCCGGGCGGCATCCCACATCGCCGGGAAGGCCTCGCGCAGCCTTCCGCCCTCGAAGGCGGGGTCGATGATGCGGCGCTGGCGCAGCCAGGTCTCGCCGTTCGAGATGAAGCTGGAATTGCCGAGCAGCGGCTGCAGCCCCGCCGCCATGCGCGGCGATTTCGGGAAGTCCATCGGCCGCTTCTTCAGGATCAGCTCGACCAGCGCCGGATCGTTGCAGGTGAAGCTGTGGACGAAAGGGCCGCGGAACTCGGCCATCCAGGCGCGATAGAGCCGGTCGGATTGCGCCGACAGGATGTCGCGCCGGAAGTCGCGGATGAAGCGCCAGACCGAACCGCGGCCCTGCCGCGCCGGGGGCTTGGGCGGGATCATGTCATCGTCCAGCGGTTCACGGCCCGCGCGATCCGGCCCGGCGAATGGCCGCGCCCGGCGAAGCGCCGGCCAAGCGTCAGGGGCCCGGCGGTGATGGCGAAATAGTCGTAATCGCCCGGCCGGTCGAAGGCGCAGAGATACTGGAAATGCAGCCGGAACCAGCGCCCGCGCAGCGCGCGTCGCTTTTCGGGAGAAAGCGTGCGGGTGAAGGCGGCGGAAAGCACCAGCGGATGGCGGCGATCCGGCGGCTCGACGCCCGAGACCGCGACCGGATCGCAAAGGCCGAACGAGCAGGCATCGCCCGGCGCGGTGACGTCCACCCAGTCCAGTTCCTCGCGCGCCGAGAGAAAGCGCAGGTCGGCGCGCAGCCGGTTCGCGCGCGGCAGGAACGACGCCATCGGCACGACATGGCCCAGCGACAGATAGGAGAGGCGGGGCCCTGACGCCGGCACCCGGCCCGAGCGGATCAGGTCGGCCAGCACCGAGACGCCCAGATAGGCGCCCGAGCTGTGGCCGACCACCAGCACCTCGTCCCAGTCGCCCGCCAGCACCTCGGCGATGCGGTCGGCGAATTGCGCCAGCCGCGCTTCCAATGCCGGGGGATAGGCGCCTTGTCCCTGGGCGGTGAAGGCATAGTCATGCATCAGATACCAGGCGAAGATCTTGCCGTCGATGCGCCGCCACAGATGCAGCCCGGCCCAGGTCAGTCCCAGCATCACCGGCAGGCCCAGCCACCAGCCGAGCCCGGTCAGCCGCCCCAGCGCCCAGCCGATCAGTGCCCCGGCCAGCGCCGAGACCAGCAGCTGCGCCAGCAGCACAACCACCGGGTAGAGCGCCGCGATCACCGGGCCGCGACGCAGCCGCATCAGCCGGAACAGCGCCCCCGAGCCGATATAGGCCCAGGCGGTGCGGAACAGCTGGCCATAGGTCGCGAGGATGCCCTGGCCCATCGAGCCCTGCACGATGTCGGCCCAGACCAGCACCTCGAACTCGGCCTCGGCCTGCCGGCCGGCGAAATCGCCCAGGACGCCCCAGCCGAAGCCCTTGCGGTCGCGGCGCGGGCCGAAGGTCAGCCCGTAGCCCGAGATGCGTGCCTGTTCCGCCCCCTCGCGCTTGTAAAGCTCGCGATAGCGGCGGGGCGGGATCGGGTCATAGCCCGGGATGTAGAGCACGCGGCGGCGAAAGGGGCGGGTCATGAAATAAACGCTTGCTTGCGCAGGCAGAATAGCCCATCCGCGCGGGCCCGCAAGTCAGGCCGCACCCCAGCGCGCCTCGAGCTTCTCGATGGCGGCGATGCGCGCCTCGGCCGGGGGGTGCGAGAGCAGCCAGGCCGGTGCGCCCGCCCGGCCCCCGCCCGCCAGCCGGTCGAGCTTGCGAAACAGGCTTTTCTGCGGCGCGGTGCCCAGCCCGGCCTTGACCATCAGCGCGCTGGCGAAGGCGTCGGCCTCGAATTCATCTTGGCGCGACAGCCGGGCGGCGATGGCGCTGGTGGCGATATTGGCGATCCAGACGCCGATGCCGGGCAGGAAGCGGCCCAGCACGCCCGCCAGCACCATGCGCACCACGTTCTGGCCGGCGAAATCCACCATGCGGCGGCGGGTATGGCCGTGCGCGACATGGCCCAGCTCGTGCGCGATGACGGAAGCCAGCTCGGCCTCGGTCACCTCGCCGCGGTCCAGCCGGTCGAGGAAGCCGCGAGTCAGGAAGATGCGGCCGTCGGGTGCGGCCAGCCCGTTCACATGGCCGACCTCGTAGACATGGGCCCGCACTTCGGGCAGGTCCATGGCCCGGCCCAGCCGCTCCAGCATCGGCAGCAGCCGGGGATGGCGCAGCGGCGTGGACTTGGCGTTCAATTCGGCCTTCAGCCGCCATGCGGAAAAGAACCACATCGCGGCGGCATAGAGCAGGATCAGCAGGATCGGCGTGAGCTTCAGCATGCCGCCAATATGGGGGGTGCGGCGGGATCAGCCAAGGAGGCGCATGGCTTGGGTCAGCCCCTCCAGCGTCAGGGGCTGCATGCGGTCCTCGAAGATCTCGCGGATCATGGCGATGGACCGGGTATGGCCCCAATGCGCGCGCGGCACCGGGTTCAGCCAGACATGGTCGGGCCAGGTCTCGCGCAGGCGGCGCAGCCAGGTCTCGCCCGATTCGGGGTTCCAATGCTCGTTGGCGCCGCCGGGGATGGCGATCTCATAGGGCGACATCGAGGCGTCGCCGACGAAGATCGCCTTGTAGTCGCGGCCGAAGCGGTTGATGACCTCCCAGGTCGGCGTCGTCTCGGTCCAGCGGCGGCGGTTGTCCTTCCACAGCGCCTCGTAGACGCAATTGTGGAAATAGAAATGCTCCAGATGCTTGAACTCGGCGCGGGCGGCCGAGAACAGCTCGTCCACCAGCCGGGAATGGTCGTCCATGCTGCCGCCGGCGTCGAGGAACAGCAGCACCTTCACGGCATTGTGTCGCTCGGGCCGGGTCTGCACGTCGATATAGCCGTGCTCGGCGCTGGCGCGGATGGTGCCGGGCAGGTCCAGCTCCTCCAGCGCACCGTGGCGGGCCCATTGCCGCAGCCGCTTCAGCGCCACCTTGATGTTGCGGGTGCCAAGCTCGACCGAATCGTCGAAATCGCGGAATTCGCGCTTGTCCCAGACCTTGACCGCGCGGCGGTGGCGGCTCTCATGCTGGCCGATCCGCACGCCCTCGGGGTTGTAGCCATAGGCGCCGAAGGGCGAGGTGCCGGCGGTGCCGATCCACTTGTTGCCGCCCTGGTGGCGGCCCTGCTGCTCGGCCAGGCGCTCGCGCAGGCGCTTCATCAGTTCCTCGAAACTGCCGGCGCCCTCGACCGCGGCGCGCTCCTCGGGCGTCAAGAGCTTCTCGGCCAGCTTTTCCAGCCATTCGCGCGGGATCGAGACCTCGTTCACCAGCGCCTCGACGGGGATCTCGTCAAGGCCCGAGAAGGCTTCGGCAAAGGCGCGGTCGAACCGGTCGATATGCGCCTCGTTCTTGACCAGGGTGGCGCGGGCGAGGTGATAGAAGCCCTCGGGCCTCCAGTCCGACAGCCCGGCCTGCAGCCCGGCCAGCAGGTCCAGGTATTCCCGCAGGCTGGCCGGCACCCCATGGCGGCGCAGACTGTCGAGGAAGGGCCGGAACATCAGCCCATCCGGCTGAGGAATATGGTGAGGAATATCCCCAGCACGGTCAGCGCCAGGGCATGGGCGGCGGCATATTGCAGCTTGTCGGCGCGGCTGCCGCCGGCTTTCGCGGCGCGCATCCAGCCGATCGCTGCGCCAAGGATGAATGCGGCGATCACGATCATGGGGCAGGGCATAGCCCGCCCCCGCGCCCCTGTCGAGGGGCAGGCCCCTGAACGCCCCCCTTGAAGGCGTGGCGGGCGCAGGTTACTTTCGGACCAACTTGTTATCGGAGGGCGTGACCATGGCGCCCAGGCGTCCTGCGGGTGCGGACGCGTTCCCGAGAAAAACGGTCGAGCCTTTCGCCACCCGCCCGGCCGAGGACGGGCCGCTCTATGCGGCCTTGGATCTTGGCACGAACAGCTGCCGGATGCTGATTGCCCGCCCCGCGGGCAGCCAGTTCCAGGTGGTCGACAGTTTCTCGAAGCCGGTCCAGCTGGGCCACGGCCTCGAGGCATCAGGCAGGCTGTCGCGTCCCTCGATGGCGCGGACGGTGCATGCCCTGCAGGTGTGCCGGCGCAAGCTTGAGGCGCACAAGGTCACGCGCATGCGCCTGGTCGCGACCGAGGCTTGCCGGCGGGCGCGCAACAGCCGCGACTTCCTGCGCATGATCCGGCGCGAGACCGGGCTGCCGGTCGAGATCATCGACGCCGAGGAGGAGGCGCGGCTGGCCGTGATCTCCTGCGCGCCGCTGGTCAGCCAGCGCACCGAGCAATTGCTGGTCGTCGATATCGGCGGCGGCTCGACCGAGCTGGTCTGGATCGACCTCGAGGATGTCGAGCCCAAGGAACGCTCGCGCGCCATCATGCGGCTGGGCGACGGCTTTCGCGATCCCCTGCCGGGCGGGGCGCGGGTGGTGGATTGGATCAGCGTGCCGCTGGGCGTCGCCACGTTGCGCGACCAGTTCGAGGATGTCGAGGACGATCAGGGCCGCTTCGCGCTGATGTCCTGGCATTTCGAGGAGATGCTGGCGGATTTCACGCCCTATTCCCTGGCCCAGACCATGGAGGAAGGCTTCCAGATCATCGGCACCTCGGGCACGGTGACGACGGTGGCGGCCAGCCATCTGGGCCTGCGCCGCTATGACCGGACCAAGGTGGACGGGCTGACCATGACCTCGGCGCAGATCGACCGGGTGATCCGCGACTACCTGGCGCTTGGACCCGAGGGGCGGCGCGCCGATCCCCGCATCGGGCGTGAGCGCCACGCGCTGATCATGTCGGGCGCCGCGATCCTGCAGACGCTGATGCGGGTCTGGCCGACGACGCGGCTGTCGGTCGCGGATCGCGGCCTGCGCGAGGGGCTGCTTTATGCGCAGATGGTCAAGGACGGGGTGCTGGCCCCGGATGGCATGAACGGGGTGGCATGAGATGAGCGAAGGCAAGAAGCCGGGCGAAGGGCGCAAGAGCTCGGGCCGCGGCCAGCGCGACCTGCGGGTGCGGGTGAAATCGGCCAAGGGGCGCAAGCTGTCGAGCACGCTCTGGCTGGAGCGGCAGCTGAACGATCCCTATGTCGCGAGGGCGAAGCGCGAGGGCTATCGCGGCCGCGCCGCCTACAAGATCCTGGAGTTGGACGACAAGTATCGCTTCCTGGTGCCGGGCGCGCGGGTGGTCGATCTGGGCTGCGCGCCGGGCGGCTGGTGCCAGGTGGCGGTGGCGCGCGTCAACGCGCTTGGCGAGAAGCCCGGCAAGAAGGTCGGCCGGGTGCTGGGCGTGGACCTGCAGGAGGTGGATCCCATCGCTGGGGCCGAGATCCATCAGCTGGACTTCCTGTCGGACGGCGCCGACGAGCAGGTCAAGGCCTGGCTGGGCGGGCGTGCCGATGTGGTGATGTCGGATATGGCCGCGGCCTCGTCCGGGCACAAGGGCACCGACCACCTGCGCATCGTGGCGCTGGTCGAGGCGGCGGCGCAGCTGGCCTTCGACGTGCTGGAGCCGGGCGGCACCTTCGTCGCCAAGGTGCTGGCGGGCGGGGCCGAGACCGAGATGCAGGCCATGCTCAAGCGCAATTTCCGCAAGGTGGCGAATGTGAAACCGCCCGCCAGCCGCTCGGATTCCTCGGAGAAATTCGTGGTGGCGCAAGGGTTCCGGGGCCGGGGGGACGAGGCTGACGCAGAGGACGGGCCGGCTGATCCGGACTGAGGCGGCTGTGCCGCGCCGCGAGATTCGCGGAGGCGCGGGGTTCGAGCACGGCGGCGCCGGATACGGCGTCGCCCAAGGCAACAGGCCGGGGGATCCGGTCTGAGTGTCCGGCGCGTGCCGAAGCGGCCCCGCAACGGGTCGAAGCGGCAGGCCATCCCCCGCGGCCGGGGGCGGGCTTGTCCGTTCCGCGCCGACAAGCCGGGCAGCCGACAATCGTGGCACTGGCAGGGTTCATCAAGGCGGGGAAAGGCCGGGCTGGACAAGCCGGTTAGCCTGTCTCCACCGCTCCGGCTTCGGCAGGTTGTGCGGCTTGCGGCGCGGCTTCGGGTGCGACAAGCTCTCTGGCCCATGGGCCCCGTGCCGCGTTCCGTGCCGCACGCCGGCGGGCGACCGTGATGGCGCAGCGGCCCCGGGATGGCGGGGAGGCGGTTCCGAACCTTCCGCCCACTCAGCCGGGATCGCCGGGCGGGACGCCGCGGGCGTCCCGCATCAGCGCGCGATAGGCTTCGGGCGTGCGGCCGGTTGCGGCCTGGAAGGCGCGCATGAAATGGCCAAGCCCGGCATAGCCCAGCTCCTCGGCGATTTCGGGGATCGGCTTGGCGCTGGCGCGCAGCGCCTCGGTCGCGGCCTGCAGCCGCAGGTCGTAGAGCAGGTCCAGCGCGCCGCGCCCCCGGCTCTGGCGGCAGGCGCGGTCCAGATGCGCCTGCGTGCAGCCCAGCCGCCCGGCCATTTCCGCGATGGTCTGGCTGCGGTCGAGCTCTTGCCGGGCGAGTTGCAGGAAGCGTTCGGTCAGCGGCCGCGCCTCGGCGATGCTGTCGCCGCGCGGTTCGGGCCGGCCCGGCCGGTCCTCAAGCCGGGACAGCGCCACCGCGATCAGGCCCAGTTGATGGCGCGTCGCCTCGTCGCCCCCGGGATGGCGCGCCGCTCCCTCGGCCAGGGCGAGGATGGCGGGGTCCAGAATCCCGGCATCCTCGGGCGCGGGCAGGCCGCAGCGAAAGCCCCGGGGCAGCGGCTGGTCGCGGAACCAGTCGGGCGGGATCAGCAGCGCCTGGCCCGCGACATCCGGCGGCGGCTTCAGCGAAAGGCGGTGCCGGCGGGGATGAAGGCCAGGCGCCCGGCGGTGACGGGCCGGTTATGGCGCGGAAACTGCACCGTCACCATGCCCGAGCCGGGCCGGATCAGCACATGATCGCCGCGGACGCGCGGGGCGGGCGGCGCGGTCCGGCTGCGCGTGGCGCCTCCCCAATGGAAGCCGGAAAGCGGAATCAGCCGCAAGCCGTCGCCGGGCCGGCCGCGGGGCAGGGCGCGCGGAGCAGGCCGGTCCGGCGCGGCCTCGGTCGTGCCGGCGACGGTCGGGGCCAGGACCGAGGGCCTTTGCGCCTGCGCCGCCGCCGGCTGCGATTCGCGCTGCAACCGGGGGTCGTGCTCGGCCGGTTCCATGATCCCCGGCGCGGTGATGCCGGCCGCCAGCAGCCGGGCCGCCGCGGGATCGGAAACGGTGCTGTCGAAGGCGCGAAAGGCTTTGTTCATAAGGGCGCGGCTTTCAGCAAATCCATAAACACAACCTAGACTCCGGGCGCGGGTTCCCGAAGCGTTTACGCAGCTTATGGTTGCCAAAAGTTTAATATGTCTCTTTTTCGTGACGGCTCAGCGGCCGGTCTCGATCCAGCGCCAGTCGCGCATCCGGCCGCGAAAGAAGCTGCGCTGCGCCTTGGCATATTGCCGGGTAGCGGTGATCGCCCGCTCTGCCGCCTCGTCGAGGCCGAGCGCGCCTTGCAGATGCGCCACCAGCTCGGGCGCGCCGATGGCCTTGGCCCAGAGCGCGTCGGGGGTCCAATGCGGCAGCATCGCCCGCGCCTCCTCCAGCGCGCCCTGGTCGAGCATCAGGCGAAAGCGCCGGGCGATGCGCCCGGCCAGCCAGTCGCGGTCGGATTGCAGCACCAGCCGATGCGCGGCGTCAGGCGCGATCAGGGGCGGCGGCGTTTCCGCCTGCCATGCGGCGATGCCGCGGCCGGTGGTCCTGAGCACCTCCCAGGCGCGCTGCACGCGCACCGGGTTCTGCAGGTCGATGCGCGCGCGGGTCGGCGAATCGAGTCCGGCGATCATCTGCGCCAGCCCGTCGGGTTCGCGCAGAAGCGCGTCGGCGCGGGCGCGGATCTCGGGCGGGGTGGGCGGGATGACGGCCAGCCCGCGGGTCAGCGCGTTCAGGTATAGGCCGGTGCCGCCGACCACGATCAGCCGGCCGCGCAGCGCCGCGACCTCGGACAGCCATTCGCCCACGGAATAAAGCCGCCCCGGCGCGACATGGCCGTAAAGCGCATGCGGCGCGCGGGCCTCGTCCTCGGCCGGCGGACGCGCGGTCAGCACCCGCCAGCAGGACCAGACCTGCAGCGCATCGGCATTGACCACGGTGCCGCCCTGCGTCTCGGCGATCTGCAGCGCCAGCGCGGATTTGCCGCTGGCGGTCGGCCCGGCGATCAGCACATGACGCGCGGAATCGAGCTCGGCCAGGATCTGGTGACGCAGGGTCATTTCGGCATCCGTCGGCGGCGGTTGAACATGGGGCCTGTTTGCGACATTTTGCGCGCCGATGAAACTCCCGCGAAAAAGGTGAACCCATGTCGGAAAGCGCGTCCAAGACCCCCGGAAGCTATTCGCGCGTCATGCTGAAGATTTCGGGCGAGGCGCTGATGGGCGACCAGGGCTACGGCCTGCATCCGCCGACCGTCGCCCGCATCGCGCAGGAGGTCAAATCCGTCCATGACATGGGCATCGAGATCTGCATGGTCATCGGCGGCGGCAACATCTTCCGCGGGCTGCAGGGCAGCGCCCAGGGCATGGAGCGGGCGACCGCCGACTACATGGGCATGCTCGCCACGGTGATGAACGCGCTGGCCATGCAGGCGGCGCTGGAGGCGCTGAAGATCCACACCCGGGTGATCTCGGCCATCCGCATGGACGAGGTCTGCGAGCCCTATATCCGCCGCCGCGCCGTTCGCCACCTGGAAAAGAAGCGCGTCTGCATCTTCGCCGCCGGCACCGGCAACCCCTATTTCACCACCGACACCGCCGCCACCCTGCGCGCCAACGAGATGAATTGCGAGGCGATCTTCAAGGGCACCAAGGTCGACGGCGTCTATGACAAGGACCCGAACAAGTTCGCGGATGCCAAGCGCTACGAGGACGTGACCTATGACGAGGTGCTGCAGAAGCATCTGGGGGTCATGGACGCTTCGGCCATCGCGCTGGCGCGCGACAACGACCTGCCGATCATCGTCTTCTCGCTGGACGAGCCGGGCGGTTTCCGGGGGATTCTGGCCGGCAGCGGCACATATACGCGCGTGCACGGGTAAAATCCCCGTATAGGCTTTGCCATGCGGGCGTGGCTCGGCTAAAAGCCCTGAAAACCACAGCACAGAGGCCATGACCGAGCATGTCCGACGAGATCGAGATCGATACCGACGACCTGGAACGCCGCATGAAGGGCGCGATGGAATCCCTGCGCCATGAATTCGCGTCGCTGCGCACCGGCCGCGCCTCGGCCAGCATGGTCGAGCCGATCATGGTCGATGCCTATGGCTCGCCCACGCCGATCAACCAGATCGGCACGGTGAACGTGCCCGAGCCGCGCATGGTCACGATCAACATCTGGGACAAGGCGCTGGTCGGCAAGGCCGAGAAGGCGATCCGCGAATCGGGCCTGGGCATCAACCCGCAGCTCAACGGCACCATCATCATGCTGCCGATCCCCGAGCTGAACGAGGAGCGCCGGCGCGAGCTGACCCGCGTCGCCGCGCAATATGCCGAACATGCCCGCGTCGCCATCCGCAACGTGCGCCGCGACGGCATGGACCAGATCAAGAAGGCCAAGTCCTCGGGCATGTCCGAAGACGACCAGAAGTTCTGGGAAACCGCGGTGCAGGAGCTGACCGACAAGATGATCGCCTCGGTCGACCAGGCGCTCGAGGCGAAGCAAGCCGAAATCATGCAGGTCTGATCGCATGGCCGAGATCGCAGCCAGCCTGGCGAAGTCCGAGGGACAGGGACAGCGGCCCCGTCACGTCGCCATCATCATGGATGGCAACGGCCGCTGGGCCAAGAACCGGGGCTGGCCGCGCCTCGTCGGCCATCGGCGCGGCGCCGAGCGCGTCAAGCAGATCGTCCGCGCCTGCCCCGATCTCGGGGTGAACTGGCTGACGGTCTATGCCTTCTCGACCGAGAACTGGAAACGCTCGACCGAGGAGGTGCTGGGCCTGATGGCCATCTTCGCCCGCTATATCGAGCGCGAGGCCGACGGGCTTTCCGCCGAGGGCGTGCGCATGCGCTTCATCGGCGGGCGCGAGCGGCTGGAGCCCAAGCTGCAGCGGCTGATGAACGGGATCGAGGCGCGCACCGCCGGCAACACCCGGCTGAACCTGACCGTGGCGATCAATTACGGCGGCCGGGACGAGCTGACCCGGGCGGCAGCGCGGCTGGCGGCCCGCATCGCCCGCGGCGAGATCGCCGAGCCGACCGAGGCCGATCTGGCCGATTGCCTGGACACCGCCGGCCATCCCGATCCCGATCTGGTGATCCGCACCTCGGGCGAGACGCGGACCTCGAATTTCCTGCCCTTCCAGGCCGCCTATTCGGAATATGAGTTCACGCCGACGCTCTGGCCGGATTTCACGCCCGACCACCTGGCCGAGATCCTGGACCGCTACGGGCTGCGCGAGCGGCGCTTCGGCGGCGCATGAGCGGCAAGGGGCCACAGCCGGGCCGTTTGCGCGGCGCCCTGCAGCGCGGGCGCGACAAATGGGCCGACCTCTGGCCGCGCGTCCTGTCGGGCGCGGTGCTGGCGGTGCTGGGGCTCTTGCTGCTGCTGTCCTCGGGGCTGTGGATCCGGCTGGGCGTCTCGGCCGTCATCGGCGTGATGATGTGGGAGCTGGCGCGGCTGACCGGCTGGCGCCACCCCGAGTTCCACAGCCCGCGCCATCCGGTGCTGATCGGCATCTTGTCGGGGCTGGTGATGCTGGCGATGCTGGTGCTGCCCGGCGACTGGCCCCTGGCGCTGGCGCTGGTGCCGATGCTGGCCGGCTGGCACGGCACGCATGAGCACGAGCGGCCGGCCTATCTGCTGTTCACCCTGGCGATCCTGGGCTCGGGCTATGCGCTGGTGGTGATCCGCGAGGTGATGGGCCTGCCCACCCTGGCCTGGATCGTCGGCACCGTGGTGCTGTCCGACCTGCTGGGCTATTTCGCCGGCCGCAAGCTGGGCGGGCCGCGCTTCTGGCCGGCGATCAGCCCCAAGAAGACCTGGAGCGGCACCGTGGCCGGCTGGGCCGGCGCGCTGGCTCTGGCGCTGGCGCTGGTGCTGGCCGGGCAGGCGCCCTGGCCGGTGCTGATCCTCGGTCCGCTGATCGCGGTGGCCGGGCAGTTCGGCGACATCGCGGAAAGCTGGCTCAAGCGCCGGGTCGGGGTCAAGGACAGTTCCGAGCTGATCCCCGGCCATGGCGGCGCCATGGACCGGTTCGACGCCATGGCGGGGGCGCTGCTGGTGGCGCTGGTTCTGCTGGTCGCCAATCTCTTGCCAGTGATCGGAGGCTGAGACGATGCGCAGCATATCGGTGCTGGGCGCGACCGGGTCGGTCGGCGAAAGCGCGTTCGATCTGTTGATGCGGGCCGGCGGGCCGGAGCGATTCCGCACCATCGCCCTGACCGGCGGCGGCAATGTCGCACGCCTGGCCCAGATGGCCCGGGCGCTGCGGGCCGGGATAGCCGTCACCGCCTGGCCGGAATGCCTGCCCGCGCTGCGCGCGGCGCTGGCCGGCAGCGGCATCGAGGCCGCGGCCGGGGCCGACGCCGTCGCCGAGGCGGCCGCCCGTCCGGCCGACTGGACGCTGTCCGCCATCGTCGGCGCGGCGGGCCTGCCGCCGGGGCTGGAGGTGCTCAAGCGCGGTGGCACGCTGGCGCTCGCCAACAAGGAAACCCTGGTCGCCGCCGGGCCGCTGGTCATGGCCCGCGCCCGCGAGACCGGCGCGCGGATCCTGCCGGTCGATTCCGAACATTCCGCGATCTTTCAGGCGCTTCAGGGCGAAGATCTCGATTCTGTCGAGCATGTGACCATTACCGCTTCGGGCGGCGCCTTCCGCGACTGGCCGCTGGAGCGGCTGGCGCAGGCCACGGTGGCCGAGGCCAGCCGGCATCCGAACTGGGACATGGGCCAGCGCATCACCATCGACAGCGCCAGCATGTTCAACAAGGCGCTGGAGGTCATCGAGGCGCATGAATTCTTCGGCCTCGGCATCGACCGGCTGCGGGTGCTGGTGCATCCGCAATCGATCATCCACGCCATGGTCACGCATCGCGACGGCGGCAGCATCGCGCATCTGGGGGCGCCGGACATGCGCCACGCCATCGGCTATGCGCTGAACTGGCCGGCGCGCGCCGCCCTGCCGGTGCCGGCGCTGGATCTGGCGGCGCTCGGCAGCCTGACCTTTGCCGAGCCGGACGAGGCGCGCTGGCCGGCGCTGCGCCTGGCGCGCGAGGCGATCACCGCCGGCGGCGCTGCCGGTGCGGTGCTGAACGCCGCCAAGGAGCAGGCGCTGGACGACTTCATCGCCGGCCGCATCCGCTTTACCGACATGGCCCCGGCGGTCGAGCACGCGCTGGAACAGGCCGCGCGCGAGCCCGGCTTCGCCCGAAGCCCGCGCGATCTCGGCGAGGTGCTGCACTGGGACGGCTTCGCCCGGCGGGCGGCGGCGCAATGGCAGGGGGCGGCATGAGCCTGGCTCTGGACATGATGGGCGGTTTCCTGTGGACGGCGGCGGCCTTCATCGTGGCGCTGTCGGTCATCGTCACCGTGCACGAATACGGCCATTACATCATCGGCCGGCTCTGCGGCATCAAGGCCGAGGTGTTTTCGCTGGGCTTCGGGCCCCGGCTCGCCGCGCGGCGCGACCGGCACGGCACGGTCTGGCAGGTGGCGGCGATCCCGCTGGGCGGCTATGTGCGCTTTCTGGGCGATGCCGATGCGGCCAGCGCCGGCTCGGTGCCGGTCGAACCGGCCCGCGCGCGCCAGAGCCTGACCGGCGCGCCGCTCTGGGCGCGCTTCGCCACCGTGGCGGCGGGGCCGGCGTTCAACTTCGCCCTGTCGATCCTGGTCTTTGCCGGCATGGCGATCTGGCAGGGCCTGCCGGTCGACGAGGTCGAGGTCGGCCGCCTGCACCCGACCCCTCCGGGGGTCGAGATGCAGCTGCAACCCGGCGACCGCATCCTGGCGCTGGACGGCCGGCCGGTCGCGAGCTGGCGCGATCTGGGCGCGGCGGCGGCCGAGCTGCCCTCGCGGCCCGTCCATGACTGGACCGTGCTGCGCGACGGCGCCGAAATCACCGTGCCCGGCCCCGATCCCATGCCGCCGCTGGTCACCGGCATCGCGCCGCGCAGCCCGGCGGCCTCGGCGGGGCTGAAGCCGGGCGACGTGATCCTGGCCATCGACGGTGCGCCGGTCTCGCGCTTCGACGAACTGCGGGCGCATGTGGCCGAGGCCGAGGGCCGGCCGGTGCTGCTGAAGGTCTGGCGCGAGGGCGAGGGCGTGGCCGATTATACCCTGGCCGCGCGCGAGCAGGACCTGCCCACGGATGAGGGCTATACCCGGCGCTGGCTGATCGGTGTGACCGGCGGCGGCACCTATTTCGAGCCGGCGGCCCGTCCGGCCGGCCTGGCCGAGGCGCTGGGGATCGGCGCCGCGCGCACCTGGGACATCATCGCCTCGTCGGTCTCGGGGCTCTGGGCGATGATCAGCGGACAGATCGGCAGCTGCAACCTCGGCGGCGCTATCTCGATCGCCGAGACCACGGGGCAGGCGGCCTCGGCGGGCGGCGGCAATTTCATCTGGTGGATCGCGGTGCTGTCGGCTGCCATCGGTTTCCTGAACCTGCTGCCGGTGCCGGTGCTGGATGGCGGGCACCTGATGTTCTATCTCTACGAGGCGGTGGCGGGCCGGCGGCCGTCGGACCGGGTGATGGACATCCTGTCGGCTCTGGGGCTGGCGGCGGTGCTGTCGCTGATGGTTCTGGGCCTCACCAACGATCTTTTCTGCCCCTGACCGGCCCTGACCTTTTGACAGTCCCGCCCGCTTCGCTGTATCCATCGGGGCAAATCCGGTGGGGCCAACCCGCCGGGCAACGCATTACTCGCGAGGGGCGGCGATGACGGACAGGAAACTCGGCAAGGGCGCACTGGCGCTGATCTCGGCGCTGGCAGTGGCCGCGCCTGTCGCAATGACGGCCGTGCCCGCCTCGGCCTATGTCTTCAGCAACGTGCGGATCGAGGGCAACCAGCGGATCGAACCCGCGACCATCCTGTCCCATCTGGACCTGCCGCGCGGCCAGGACGTTTCGGCGGGGGCGCTGAACGACGCGCTGCAGCGGCTGCAGAATTCCGGCCTGTTCGAGACGGTCGAACTGGTGCCCTCGGGCGGCACGCTGGTGGTGCGGGTGGCGGAATATCCCACCATCAACACCATCGCCTTCGAGGGCAACAAGCGGCTCAAGGACGAGAACCTGGCCGAGATCGTCAAGTCGCAGTCGCGCCGGGTCTATTCGCCCGCCCAGGCCGAGGCCGACGCCGCCGCGATCAGCCAGGTCTATGCCTCGCAGGGGCGCCTGGCCGCCCGGGTCGATCCGCGCATCATCCGCCGCGGCAGCAACCAGGTCGATCTGGTCTTCGAAATCCGCGAAGGCGACGTGACCGAGATCGAGCGCATCGGCTTCGTCGGCAACCGGGCCTTTTCCGACCGCCGGTTGCGCAACGTGCTGCAGACCAAGCAAGCGGGCATCCTGCGCACCTTCATCCGCCGCGACACCTTCGCCCCCGACCGCATCGCGCTGGACGAGAAGCTGCTGACCGATTTCTACCGCTCGCGCGGCTATGCCGATTTCCGCGTCCAGGCCGTGGCGCCCGAGCTGGCGCGTGAACGCGACGCCTTCTACATCACCTTCCAGATCCAGGAAGGCCCGCGCTATACCTTCGGCAATGTCACCACCGTCAGCGAGATTCCGGGCGTCGATGCGGCCGAGTTCGGGGCCCAGAACCGGGTCAAGCGCGGCGCCGTCTACAACCCCACCGTGATCGACACCACCATCCGCCGGATGGAGGCGCTGGCGCTGCGCAAGGGGCTGGATTTCGTCAATATCGAGCCGCGCATCACCCGCAACGAGCGCAACCAGACGCTGGACCTGACCTTCGCCCTGACCCGCGGCCAGCGCGTCTTCGTCGAGCGCATCGACATCGAGGGCAACACCACCACGCTTGACGAGGTGATCCGCCGCCAGTTCACCACGGTGGAGGGCGACCCCTTCAACCCGCGCGAGATCCGCAATTCCGCCGAGCGGCTGCGGGCGCTGGAATATTTCTCGGACGTGCAGGCCGAAAGCCGTCCCGGATCGTCGCCCGAGCAGGTCATCGTCGACGTGAACGTCGAGGAGCAGCCGACCGGCAGCCTGAGCTTCGGCGTCAGCTACGGCGTGGCCAGCGGCGTGGGCTTCAACGCCGCGCTGTCGGAAAAGAACTTCCTGGGCCGCGGGCAGGAGGTGAGCCTGTCCTTCGCCACCGGCTCGGGCACGCAATCCTCGGGCCTGACCTTCATCGAGCCGTATTTCCTGGGCCGCAACCTCAAGGCGCGGGCGCAGGTCTGGTACAACACCACCGACCGGCTGAATTCGGATTACAACACCCGCACCGTGGGCGTGCTGACCGGGATGGAGTTCCCGATCTCGGAAAACGGCCGGCTCGAACTGCGCTACAAGCTCAGCAAGGACACGCTCTTCGACGTGGACCCGATCCATGTCGATCCGGAAAGCGGCCGCATCGTCGGCTCGTCGCCGATCCTCTACAACGAGCAGGGCGGTTTCTTCACCTCGGCGGTCGGCTATACCTACAGCTATGACAGCCGCATCGCCGGACTCGATCCGCTGACCAGCTATCGGCTGCGCTTCAGCCAGGATTATGCCGGCCTGGGCGGCGACGTGAAATCGGTCACCAGCACGCTTTACGCCGGCGTCGAAAGCCGGGCCTGGCGCGAAAGCGTGACCATGCTGGCCGAGTTTGAGGCGGGCGCCGTGCATATGCTGGACGACCAGAGCAGCCGGTTCATGAACCGCTTTACCGGCAACAGCAAGGTCCGCGGCTTCGAGCCGAACGGCTTCGGCCCGCGCGACCTCGAGGCGCCGAACCAGGACGCGCTTGGCGGCAACTATTTCTGGGCGCTGCGCACCGAGCTGCAGTTCCCGCTGGGCCTGCCCGAGGAATACGGCATCACCGGCGGCCTGTTCGCCGATGCCGGTTCGGTCTGGGGGCTGGACAACCGCATCGGCGCCAATGGCGTCGAGGTCGACGACGGCATGAAGATCCGCGCCGCGATCGGCGCCTCGGTCTTCTGGACCACGCCGATCGGGCCGCTGCGCTTCAACTTCGCCAAGGCCCTCAAGAAAGAGGACTATGACGAAGAGCAGGCCTTCGACCTGACCATCTCGACCCGGTTCTGATGTTCCGGCGGCGGGGCATCGCGGCGTTCCTGGCGCTGGCTGTCCTGCTGGCAGCCGGGCCCGGCGCACTGGCCCAGCAGCAGGGCGCATCGCCGCCCCCTGCCGACTCTCCCGGCCGCTCGGTGCCGCCCATCGTCGTGGACACGCCGCCGCCCAACGGCGATGCGGTGCTGCCGGTGCTGACGCTGGACCAGGATACGCTTTACCTGCGGTCGCAATGGGGCCAGCGCGTGCAGGACGAGCTGGAGCAGCACGGGCGCGAGATCGCGGCCGAAAACGACCGTCTGGCCGATCAGTTCTCGGCCGAGGAGCAGCAGCTGACCGCCCTGCGCCAGACCCTGCCGCCAGACGAGTTCCGCCAGCGCGCCGACGAATTCGACAAGCGCGTGGTCGAGGTCCGCCGTGCCCGCGACGCCGCCGCCCGCGAATTGCAGGCCGAGGCGGATGAGGAACGCCAGGCCTTCTTCCGTGCCGCGCTGCCGGTGCTGGCGGCGCTGATGCGCGAGCGGGGCGCGGTGGTGGTTCTGGACCAGCGCGCGATCTTCGTCGCCGCGCAAGCCATCGACGTCACCGAGCTGCTGATCGAGCGCATGGATCGCGAGGTGGGGCCGGGCCCCTTGGATGAGCCGGCCGAAAGCGAGGCGCCGGACCCCGCCACGCCCGGCGAAGCGCCTGCCGAGGCCCCGACTGAAGCACCTGCGGAAGCGCCCGGGGAGGGCGGCCCGCAGCCGGAGGCGCCGGATACGCCCGAGGCAGCGGAGCAGTAGGCGGCGGATGTCCAGCCTCGCCGCTACGGCTGCGGCCGGAGCCGACCGGCAGGCCGGGGCAACGGCGGGGCGCGGATTTTCTGCCGCATTCCGGCCCCGGGGGCGGCAGGCCCCCGGAACGCGGACCTAGCCGACGCGGCGGTCCAGCGCGCCGATGCGTTCCGTCAGCAGGGAAAAGAAGCCCTGCGGCTCGACATCGCGGATGAAGGTGGCGTTCGGGGTCCGTCCGCTGACCCGCCACCAATCGGCGACGGTCATGCCCAGCGTGTATTCGCCCTGAGTCTCGATTTCGACATTGATGTAGCGGCCCGAGAACAGCTCGGGCTTCAGGAGCCAGGCGATGGTGCAGGGGTCGTGCAGGGGGGCGCCCTCGCTGCCGTATTTCTCGCGGTCGAAACGCTCGAAGAAATCGGTCCAGCTGGCGACCGCCTGGCCGACCCGGCCCATGGCGCGCATGCCCTCGACCCAGGCGCGGCTGGTCAGGGCGCGGTGCGTCACGTCCAGCGGCATCACCGTCAGCGGCGCGCCGCTGGCAAAGACCAGTTTTGCCGCCTCGGGATCGACATAGATGTTGAACTCGGCGGTGGGGGTGATGTTGCCGACCTCGAAATAGGCGCCGCCCATCAGCACGATCTCCTGCACGCGCGGGACAATGTCGGGCGCGCGCCGGAAGGCGGTGGCGATATTGGTCAGCGGGCCGATCGGCACCAGCGTGACGCTGCCCGGCTTCTCGCGGCGCAGGGTCTCGATCAGGAAGTCCACGGCATGGCCCGGGGCGAGGGGCATGGCCGGCTCGGGCAGGGTGACGCCGTCGAGCCCGGTCTTGCCGTGCACGTGCTCGGCGGTGACCAGCTTGCGGCTGAGCGGCGCGTCGCAGCCGGCATGGACCGGCAGGTCCGGGCGGCCGGCCAGCTCGCAGATCATCCGGGCGTTCCGCTCGGTGTGGTGCAGCGGCACGTTGCCGGCGACCACGCTGAGGCCCAGCACCTCCAGCTCGGGGCTGGCCAGCGCCAGCAGGATGGCGACCGCGTCGTCCTGGCCCGGATCGGTGTCGATGATGATCTTGCGCGCCATGGGTTTCCCTTTGCTGCGTTTGCGGGGGCAGGGAAGCCCGGCCGGAGCCGGGATGCAAGCCCCCTGTCTAGCCGCCGGCCGGCCGCAGATGGGTGATGCCCGCAGCCGCCGCGCGCGCCAGCGCCGGGTCGAGCGACATCACCACATATTCGCCGCGCCGCCACAGCTCGGCCATGTCGTCGTAATGGCGCGAGAGCGGATGGCCGGACTGCCCGGTCGAGATGATGAAGACCGAGCTGTCGGGATCGGCCAGGTCATAGACCCCGCGATAGGCCGCGCCCGTCACGTTCAGCCAGGGATTGCGGCCATGGCCGAGGAACCCGGCCTGGGCGATGGTGGAACTGCCGCCCGAGGTCGGCTGGATCAGGTTCACGATGTAAGAGATGCCGCGCATGTCCCCCAGCGCCGGATGGACGTGCCGGGCGCGGTGCAGGTCGCCCCAGCGCCAGCTGGCGAGGTCGGGCCCGAAGCGCGCGACCAGATCCAGCAGCGCCGCGTCCAGCGCCTGCCGGGCGATCTGGGTGCAGGTCTCGACCGGGGCGGATTGCCGGATGTCGCACCAGGCCGAGGCGCCTCCGATGTCGCGGAACACCCGGTCGATGAAATCGGGATAGAGCTGGGTCAGCGCGTCGGCCAGCGGCCCGAGATCGTCGCGCACCAGCCGGTCCTGCAGCGCCCGCATCCAGGCGGCATAGATCATCGGCTCGGGCAGGTGCTCGCTCATGGCGCCGTCCCAATTGGCCAGCAGCGCCAGCGCGTCCTGGCGCAGCCGTTCGGGCGTGCCCTGGGCGGCGGGCTCGCCGGTGAACCACAGCTCGGCGCCGACCAGCGGCAGCAGGGCGCGGGCGACCGGGCTGACGATGTCGTTCTGCGCGGCGATGAAGCTGTCGCGGGAATGCACCTCGCGCGTGTCGATCAGGTGGCGCAGCCGGTTCAGCCGGTGGCCGTCGCCCCAGTCATGGCCAAGCCCGCCCGCGCCCGGCGGCGCCGCGCCGGTCGCGGCCACGATGCCGCTGTCCGGGCTGAGCCGGGTCAGCTCGGCGGGGGCAGGGCTGAGCCCCTGCCAGCGGTTCTCGGCGATCCAGCCCGGCGCGGGCAGGCGTCCCGCCGTCTGGTGGCCCGCCGGGCGATGCGGCACGGCGCCGGCCAGGACCTCGCCCACGCCTTGCGCGTCGGCCAGCGTCACCGTCAGGGCCGGGGCGATCATCTCGCGCAGCGCCCCGGCCGCCGCCTGCCGGTCCTGCGCCCGCATCAGCCCGACCAGCGCCGTCATGCTGCGGTCGTTGCCATAGCCGCCGGTCCAGGCCAGCGCCGCGACATGGCCGGCGGGCAGGATGGTGGCGATGTCCAGATGCGCGCCGGGAATGACGGGACCGTTTTCGGTCTCGCGCAGGGTGATGGTCTGCGGCTCGGCGCCGCGGATGCGCAGGGTCTCGCGCCGGGTGGTGAATTCGGTCCAGCCGCTCGCGCCGCGATAGCGGTTCGGGTCGCCGGGCTGCACTTCCTCGATATAGAGGTCCTGATCGTCGATCTGCGCCGGGGTGATGCCCCAGGCAAGGCCGGTGTTGCGCCCGGACAGCACGGCGGGAATGCCGGGGATGGTGCCGCCGATCACCCCGCCCGAGCGAAGCTCGATCCGCGCCAGATACCACAGGCCCGGCGCTGTCAGGGCGAATTGCGGGTCGTTGGCCAGAAGCGCGCCGCCCGCCGCCGTGCGCCCGGCCGCGGCGGCAAAGCCGTTGGCCGAGGCGCCCGCCGCCGGCGCGAGGTAGCCCGCCAGCGTCGCGGTCCAGTCCCGCGGCCCGGTGCCGCGTTCCGGCGCGGCGAATCGCGCGCCGGGGAATAATGTGGCATAGGCCGGCAGGGGCGGCTCTCCGCGCATCGCGACCAGCTCCTGCCCGCGTTCGGGGGCGGCCAGAGACAGCCGCGCCCGCAGCACCTCGCGCCGCATCTGCACGCTGGACGAGGCGGCCAGCAGCTTCAGGATCGCCAGCGAATCCGCCGGTTCCCAATAGGCGATATCCTCGGGATAGAGGAAGAATTCCGGCGCGCCGCGCCCGCGCGCGCCCAGGTTGACCTGTTCGATCCAGGCATTGACGCCCTCGGCATAGGCCTGCAGCGCCTCCAGCACCTCGGGGTCCTGCGCCTGAAGCGAGGCGCGGGCGTTGCGGTAAAGCCCCAGCCGCCGCGCCAGGTCGTCGGCCGAAAGCGCGCCGATCCCATAGATCTCGGCCAGCCGGCCCTGCGCGGCGCGGCGCAGGACGGTCATCTGGAACAGCCGGTCCTGCGCATGGGCAAGGCCAAGCGCGAAGAACACGTCGCGGTCGCTTTCCCCGAAGATATGCGGCACGTCCTCGGTGGTGCGCACGATCTCGACCGGGGCCGAGATGCCCTCGACCGCATAGCTGCCGTCGTAATCGGGCAGCGAGCGGATGGCGAAATACCAGGCCAGCGCCACCAGCGCGACGGTCAGAAAGATCAGCCCGACCGTCAGGCGCACAAGCCAGCGGAAAAGTGTCACCATGAAAAGGCGCGGTCCCGAGCTTGGGCGCGAGAGGTTGACCCCCGCGCCGGGTGATGAAATTCATCGGGGTGAATAGGGCAGGGCGCGTGCCGGATCAACGCGCCTTTACCAGATGAGGGAGAGAATCTGATGGCACGCGTGGCATTTCTGGGACTTGGGGTGATGGGCTTTCCCATGGCGGGGCACCTGGCCGCGGCCGGGCACGAGGTGACGGTCTGGAACCGCAGCCCCGCCAAGGCCGAGGCCTGGGCCGCGCGCCACAAGGGCCGCGTGGCGGCCACCGCCCGCGAGGCGGCCGAGGGCGCGGAATTCATCATGGCCTGCGTCGGCAATGACGACGACCTGCGCCAGGTCTGCCTGGGCGAGGCCGGCGCCTTTGCCGGCATGGGCAAGGGCGCGGTCTTCGTCGATCACACCACGGTTTCGGCGGCGGTGACGCGCGAGCTTTCGGCGCTGGCGGCCGAGGCGGGGCTGGGCTTCGTCGACGCGCCGGTCTCGGGCGGGCAGGCGGGGGCCGAGAACGGCCAGCTTTCGGTGATGTGCGGCGGCACGCCGGCCGATTACGCCCAGGCCGAGCCGGTGATCGCCGCCTATGCCAAGATCTGCAGGCTCATGGGCCCCTCGGGCGCGGGGCAGCTGACCAAGATGTGCAACCAGATCGCCATCGCCGGGCTGGTGCAGGGCCTGTCGGAATCGCTGCATTTCGCCGAGAAGGCGGGGCTGTCGATCCCCGAGGTGGTCGAGGTCATCAGCCAGGGCGCCGCCGGCAGCTGGCAGATGGCGAACCGTCACCAGACCATGGCCGAGAACCGCTTCGACTTCGGCTTCGCGGTGGACTGGATGCGCAAGGACCTGGCCATCTGCCTCGCCGCCGCGGACGAGACCGGCGCCAGCCTGCCGGTGACGGCGCTGGTCGACCAGTTCTACAAGGAGGTGCAGGCCATGGGCGGCGGGCGCTGGGACACCTCGTCGCTGATCGCGAGGCTGCGCAAGTGACGCCCGCGCTTGCCAAGGGCGCGGGGATCGCGCTATCAGCCGGCTCGGGGGCGGTTAGCTCAGTTGGTAGAGCGTCTCGTTTACACCGAGAATGCCGGGGGTTCGAGTCCCTCACCGCCCACCACTCTCCCGGAGCCCGGCCATGAGCGGAACCCTGTCCAGCCTACGCATCGTCGAGATCGCCGGCATCGGCCCCACGCCCTTTTCGGCCATGTGGCTGGCCGATCACGGCGCGCAGGTGGTCCGCATCGGCCGGCCCGGCTCGCCGCAGATCTTTCCGATGAAGCGGGACGTGCTGGATCGCGGCCGTGACTGGCTGGAGCTGGACCTGAAATCGCCCGAGGGCCGCGGGATCGCGCGCGGCCTGATCCTGCGCGCCGATGCGGTGATCGAGGGCATGCGCCCCGGCGTGATGGAGCGGCTGGGCCTCGGCCCCGGGGATTTCCCGGAAAACCCGCGGCTGGTCTATGGCCGGATGACCGGCTGGGGGCAGACCGGCCCGCTGGCGCATTCCGCCGGCCACGACCTGACCTATCTGGCGATCACCGGCGCGCTTTCCGCCATCGGCCCGCGCGATCACCCGGTGCCGCCGCTGAACCTGGTCGGCGATTTCGCCGCCGGCTCGATGTATCTGGTCGCCGGTATGCTGGCGGCGATCCTGCGGGCGCGCGAGACCGGGCGGGGACAGGTGGTCGATGCCGCCATCACCGACGGGGTGGCGCATCTGATGGCGATGATCTCGGGGCTGCGCGTCAACGGGCTCTGGCGCGACGAGCGCCAGGCGAACCTGCTGGACGGCGGCGCGCCCTATTACAGCTGCTATCCCTGCGCCTGCGGCGGCTTCCTCGCCGTCGGCGCCATCGAGCCGCAGTTCTGGGCCGAGCTGGTCCGGCGTCTGGGGCTTTCCGAAGCCGATCTGCCCGACCGTAGCGATCCGGCGAACTGGACCGCGCTGCGCGAGATCCTGGCGGCGCGGATCGCCACACGCAGCCGCGACGACTGGGCGGCCGAGCTGGAGGGGACGGATGCCTGCGCCGCTCCGGTGCTCTCCATCGCCGAGGCGCCGAGCCATGCGCATAACCGGGCGCGCGGGGCCTATCTGGGCGATGATCCGCGCCCGGCGCCGCTTTTGTCGCGCGAGCCGGGCAGCCTGCGCGAGGGGCGGCGGCTCTCGGCGGAGGAGGCGCGCGATCTGTGGCGCTGAGCCGCCATTCCTGTTGACTTGCCCGGCCGAATCCGCGATATACCCGCGACCGGCCGGGCGCATGTCCGTTGCCGGCATCATATTTTGAATCTCACCCGGGAATGGGTGCGCTGTCCGAAGGCGGGGCCTGGCCCCATCAACATCCGCGATGCGGGGCCGAAGGACGCGGCAGAGCAAGGAATGACGGAATGTTCGCAGTTCTCAAGACGGGCGGCAAGCAGTACCGGGTTCAGGCCGGCGACGTGCTGCGCGTCGAAAAGCTGAACGCCGAAGCCGGCGACAAGGTCCAGTTCAACGACGTGCTGATGATCGGCGCCACCGTGGGCGCGCCGCTGGTCGCGGGTGCGGCCGTGCAGGCCGAGGTCATCGACACCATCAAGGCCGACAAGGTCATCACCTATGTCAAGCGCCGCCGGAAGCATTCCTCGCAGCGCACCCGCGGCCATCGCCAGCAGCTGACGCTGGTCCGCATCACCGAGCTGCTTGAAAAGGGCGGCGACAAGACCGATGTGAAACCTGCCGTCGGCGCCCGCACCAAGCTCGAGGCGGCCGAACAACCGGCGAAAGCCAAGAAGTCGAAAGCCGAAGCCTCGGCCGAAGACGCCAACTGAGGCAGAAGGAGACTGAGCCATGGCACATAAGAAAGCAGGCGGTTCGTCCCGCAACGGCCGCGATTCGGCCGGTCGTCGTCTCGGCGTGAAACTCTATGGCGGCCAGCAGGCCGTCGCCGGCAACATCATCGTGCGTCAGCGCGGCACCACCTGGTGGCCGGGCCAGAACGTCGGCATGGGCCGCGACCATACGCTGTTCGCGCTGACGGACGGCCAGGTGACCTTCAAGAAGGGCCTCAAGGGCCGCACCTTCATTTCCGTGCTTCCCGCCAATGTCGAGGCCGCCGAGTAAGCCGATTTTAACACTCGGGTGCTAAAAGGGGATCGGCCGCAGCCGGTCCCCTTCGCGTTTTCGGAATCCGCACCCATATCATTGCGAGTAATTGGGGGAGAATAGAGACATGAACGAATTGATTGCCTCGGATGCGCGGCAGATCGAGATCGTGACCGAGCGTTTCGTCCTGCGCCCGCTTCGGGCGTCGGATGCGGGGCTCATCGCGCATTACACTGCCGATCGACGCGTGGCCGAGGGAACCCGTTCGATCCCGCACCCCTTGCCGCCCGGCGCGGCCGAAGCCTATGTCCGCCGCGCGATGTCGGCCGACCGGGACGAGGATGTCTGGGCCATCGACGGTTCGGCCAACAAGCTGGCCGAGCTGCTGGGCGTGGTCTCGCTGACCCGGATCGACAAGGAACAGTCCGAACTGGGCTTCTGGATCGGCGCGGGGTTCTGGAATACCGGCTTCGCGACCGAGGCGGTCTCGGCCCTGGTCGAGGCGAACCCGCACCGCTCGCGCACCCTGTTCGCCGAGGCGTTCCAGGACAATCCCGGCTCGGCCCGGGTGCTCACCAATTGCGGCTTCGAATATCTCGGCGATGCCGAAAGCTGGTCGGTGGCACGCGATGCGCGGGTACCGACCTGGACCTATCTGCGCAAGATGTCCTGACCGCCAAGCCCGCGTGGCGCGCGCAGAAGCCTGCCCGCGCCGCGAAGGCCGGGTCGGGCAATTGCCCCGGCCTTGCGAGCAGGGCCGGAGCGCGTGCGGCTGTCCGCACGGGCTTTCCGGCCCGGATCTCGGGGAGCGGGCCGCCTTGGGGCTGGCCGCTGCCGAAGGGGCATCCCCTTATCCAGGACGATCCGAAGTCCGGTGATTGTTCTCTCGCCCTTCGGCATCTGAAGAGCGCGGATCTTCAGCGGAGCTTTCTTCCACCCTTCCGTCGTAGCAGCGCGTCTCAAAACAGCCCGCAAGGCCCCGAAGCGCGCCGACCGGAGGAGACTGTCCCGCAATCGCTATAGTCCTCCTCTGCGGTGCCCCCCCCTGCCGGCGCCATTGCCCCGAGCAACTGCGCGTGCCGGCCTCCGCCGCAGCAGCGCGAAACGACCAATCCTGCATCACCCAGGGGCGTCCGGCCGTTTCACCCCAGCCCGGGAATATGCGGCCCGGGCCGCCCGCTGTCCCGGGGGAGGCCAGGCATCAAGACCGGCAGGGCCGGCCGGCATCCGCCTTGTCCCTCGCCGCACCCGAAATCGGGCCCGCCATCTGGCCTGACCCGGACGGTCCGTCAAGGCTTCGATCAGACCGGCTCGGCCCTGCCGGAAGCCCGCCGTCCCAAGCTGCGGCGCAGTTGTGCCCTACCCGGGCTTTCTCTGTTTCATAAATACCCATGTCGCGACCGTGCCGCAAAACCCGCGGCTGCCGGTGTTTCCGGCTCCGCAGCCCGCCCCGCCTGTGACCCTCAGCGCCGCAGGCTTACGGAATTGCTCGCGCCCGAGATCACCACCTCGCGCAGATCCGGCAGGACGGCATTCGGAATGACCAGCGCCACCGTTGCCGCATCGGCAAGCGGATTGGCCGGGTTGGCCGCGGCGAAGGTGTCGGGTTGCGGCGGCTTGCCGACCAGGCGCAGGCGCAGCACGCCGTTCTCGTCCGGGCGGATGCGTCCCTTGGGCATGGGAACCTCGGTCACCAGCGCCAGGTCCCACCAGCCCTTGCTGGCGGCCAGCCCGGTCACGACCAGCATCCGCCCCTCGTAGAGCGGCTCCCACTTCGCTCCGGTGACATGGGCCAGCGGCACGCGGCCGTCATTCACCTTGGTCGGATAGCCGCCCTCGGGCTCCAGCGTCTGCGTCTGCGGCGTGTTGCCGAACCAGCGCATCGGGTTCCAGCTGCTGTCTCCCATGCGGCCGCAGCCCGCCAGCACCAGCGCCGCACAGGCAAGAATGCCCAAGGTTCCTGACCGCATGAAGCCTGCCCCCGTTTTCCCGCTTCTTTGCGGCAGTGATAGGCCAAGATGCGCGGGGGCGAAAGCCTCTTTGACCTCGCCGACCCATCGCGCTATGCAAGATCGCCCGACGCGAGAGGATGCCCCGATGGCCACGCCCGCCTTTGAAGAGATCGCCGAGACCTTCGATTTTCTCGAGGACTGGGAAGAGCGCTATCGCCATGTCATCGAGCTGGGCAAGGCGATGCCGCCCATGGACCCCTCGCTGCAGGTGCCCGCCACCAAGGTCGAGGGCTGCGCCAGCCAGGTCTGGATCATGCCCCGGATCGAGGGCGGCCATTTCGATTTCCAGGGCGACAGCGATGCGCTGATCGTGCGCGGGCTGATCGCCATCCTGCACGCGCTTTATTCCGGCGTGCCGGTGCGCGAGGTGCCGGCGATCGACGCCAGCGCCGAGCTTGGCCGGCTGGGGCTGGAGGAACATCTTTCGGCGCAACGGTCCAACGGGTTGCGCGCCATGGTCGAGCGCATCCGGCTGCTGGCCGCGGCGGCCTGAACCCGACTGTCAGCCGCCGCGCCGGTGCGAGATCCAGCCGCCGCCCAGCACGCGGCTGCCCTCGGTGGCATAGAACACGCAGGCTTGGCCGGGGCTGACGCCTTCTTCCGGGGCCAGCAGTTCGACCTCGGCGCGCCGCTCGCCGGTCACGCGCAGGATTGCCGGCCGCGGCGGCCGGGTCGAGCGGATGCGGGCGGTGATGGCGATCTCGCCCTCGAAGGGCGCGTCGCCCAGCCAGTTCACCTCGGTTACCGGCACGATCTTCGTCGCCAGCGCCTGCTTGGGGCCGACGACGACCCGCCGCGTCTCGGGCTCCAGCCGCAGGACATAGAGCGGATCGCCGAGGCCGCCGATGCCCAGGCCGCGGCGCTGGCCGATGGTGTAATGGATCACGCCGCGATGCGTGCCCAGCACATTGCCGTCCATGTCCACGATCTCGCCCGGATCGGCCGAGCCGGGGCGCAGCTTCTCGATCACGCTGGCGTAATTGCCGTCCGGCACGAAGCAGATGTCCTGGCTGTCGGGCTTGTCGGCCACCGACAGCCCGTATTGCGCCGCCAGCGCGCGGGTCTCGGCCTTGCTGGCCAGGCCGCCCAGCGGGAAACGCAGGAAATCCAGTTGCTCCTGGGTGGTCGAGAACAGGAAATAGCTCTGGTCGCGGGCGGGATCGGCGGCCATGTGCAATTCGGCGCCCTTCGGGCCGTCGAAGCGGCGGATGTAATGCCCCGTCGCCATGCAGTCGGCATCGAGTTCGCGCGCGGTCTGCAAGAGGTCGCGGAACTTGACCCGCTCGTTGCAGCGGATGCAGGGCACCGGGGTGGCGCCGGCCAGATAGGCGTCGGCGAATTCCTCGATCACCGATTCCCGGAACTTGTTCTCGTAATCCAGCACGTAATGCGGAAAGCCGATGCGCTCGGCCACCCGGCGGGCGTCGTGGATGTCCTGCCCGGCGCAGCAGGCGCCCTTTTTCGCCAGCGCCGCACCATGGTCGTAAAGCTGCAGCGTCACGCCGATCACGTCATAGCCCTGCGCCGCCAGCATCGCCGCCACCACCGAGCTGTCGACGCCGCCGGACATGGCGACGACCACGCGCGTCTGCGCCGGGGGCTTGGCAAAGCCCAGCGAGTTCACGGTCGAATCGGGTGCGGCCGGGCACAGAGAGGAAGCTGGCGCTGTCATGGATCGTCCTTTCGCGGGGGCGCATGTCGTCCGGGGCCCGCAGTTCCCAACATTTATAGGAAAAATCCGGCAATTCTCAAGGGCGGGGAGCGGAAAAACCCGGCGTGACTTCACCTCGACTTAAGAAGTTTGCGGCAGAACGGGGCAAGGAAGACAAGGACTTGCCGATGTTTCTGAAGAAAACCCCCGGCCCGCGCACCGCGATCCTGCCCGATGGCAGCATTCTGTCCCTGGCCGACCTGCCCGATCCGCAGACCCGCTGGGTGGCCAGCCGCAAGGCGGCGGTCGTGGATGCCGTGCAATATGGGCTGCTGGCGCGGGAGGAGGCGATTCGCCGCTACGGCCTGACCGAGGAGGAGTTCGACGCCTGGGCCAGCGCCTTTCGCCGTCACGGACGCAATGCGCTGAAAATCACGCAGTTGCAGAGATTCCGGCAACCGTAAGTTGAGACATATTTGATGATTTATCCGGTAACGTGATATTAACCTTTTGCGGAGAAATTTTACCAGTCGTCTGGTTAGCAAGGGGAAAAGACATGCGAATCCTTCTCGTGGAGGATGATCCGACCACGGCCCGCAGCATCGAGCTGATGCTGACTCATGCGAGCTATAATGTTTATCGTACCGATATGGGCGAGGAAGGCATCGACCTGGCCAAGCTCTATGACTACGACCTGATCCTGCTGGATCTGGACCTGCCGGACATGCACGGGATGGAGGTGCTGCGGCAGATTCGCATGTCGCGCATCGATACGCCGATCCTGATCCTGACCGGCTCGGACGATACCGAAAGCAAGCTGCGCGGCTTCGGCTTCGGCGCCGACGACTACATGACCAAGCCCTTCAACCGCGACGAGCTGATCGCCCGCATCCAGGCCATCATCCGCCGCTCCAAGGGGCACAGCCAGTCGGTGATCCGCACCGGCGATATGGTGGTGAACCTGGACGCGCGCTCGGTCGAGGTGGGCGGGCGGCCGGTCAACCTGACCGGCAAGGAATACCAGATCCTGGAACTGCTCAGCCTGCGCAAGGGCACGACGCTGACCAAGGAGATGTTCCTGAACCACTTTTATTTTACCGTAACGTGTTGATTTTTCATAGTCCGAATATGCCGTTTCAGACTGCATTTCCCGATTCGCGCTTCGTTCGCCGTGCGTTCTGGGCCTCTCTGGCCTTCGCGCGCATGTCGGCTTTCCGGCTGTAGTGGCGCGCCATTTGCTCGCTCGAATGGCCCGTGATTGCCATCACATGCTCGATGCTCATGCCTGGCAGGCTGGCAATTTCGGCGGCGGCTGAATGGCGCAGAGCATGTATGTCCCAAGCCATGGCGTCGATCTTGACCCGCACCTCCGTCACCAGTTTGTGGGCGAACGAGTAGCTGCACGGCCGGCCGTTTGGCTGCGCTATGATTGTCTCGCCCTGTCGTGGCGTCTGTTCGAGGATAGCGGCCAGCCCATCGGTGAACGGCACGAAGATGCCGGCCCCGGTCTTCTGCTGCCGAACCCAGATCCCGCCGTCCTCAATATCATCCCAGCGCATTTTCAGCACATCCCCGATTCGCTGTCCTGTCCCCAGCAGCATCTCGAAGATGAGCAAGGGCAGGGGCGCGGCCTCCCCTCTGAACGCCTCGATCTTGGCCTCCGGCCACGGCTCGCGCGGTGGGCGCAGGCCTTTGAGCTTTTCGACCCCCTCGGCCGGGTTCCGGTCCAGCCAGCCGATCCGAACGCCATGCGCCAGCAGCGTGGATAGGGTGCCGATTTTGCGGTTGGCATCGGTCGGCGTGTCTCGCAGCGCGTCCCGCATCTCGTAGATATGGGCGGTGCGCAGCGTAGCCGGGTCGATGTGCCCCGCAACCTCTTCCAGATAGCCAAAATGCCGACGATAGGATTTCTTCGTGTTCTGAGCGAGCGCGGGCCAGCGTTCGGATTCCATGTATTTCTGGATCAAGCCCTTGATCGTTCGCTTCGGGGCAGGCGGGCGTCCTCGCATCAGCAGGGCATATTCTGCGGCAAACTCTGCTGTCCCAGGGGCGGCATACATCCGCTGGGTCTTGCCCCAACGGCAGAAGTAGAGATAGCCACGCTTCCCCTTTGCATAGACATATGCCGGCAAAGACCGCTTCACTTCTTGCGGCTCCAATTGATCAGGTCAGCAGGCAGGGCATCCTTCGGCGTCTCGAATATCAGTTCGATCTTGTCGCCCTCGGCTTTGGCGCCGGCCACGATATAGCCGGCTTCCTTGCTGGCGATCAGCATGCGCTTGAGCGTGGTTTCCGGCCTCCCCATCTACGCCTCCCTCTGTGCGGGGCGGCGGTATTCGTGCCGCCCTGCGAATGGCAGCAGCCAGCGACCAAGCGCGGTGTCTCTGAGCCAGAACGGCGCGCGCATCCAGAAAGTGTATGCAAGGCGATCCATCACTTCTCCCCCGTGCTGGACAGGGTGGCGCGGGCTATAGCCTCCATGAACATGACCGCCTCGATATCGAAGCACCGCCGTAGATGCCCCATGTCGTCGTCGTATGCATGAGCCTCCTCTCGATAGTTCGCGATCCTTTTCAGCGCCTCGCGCAGCCTCTGATTCTCGGTCTCCATCGCCTCGACCAGATCGGCTCGGATGTATTCCGAGGCCGCGCCATGGAGGCGGTGGGTGAACGGCCCATCTTGCGCGGCAATAGGGCTATTGCCGCTCATGTATACGGTGCAGTTGCGTTCCGGGACCGCCCATATGCGTTCCGGCGCTTTGTCATAAGCGCTCATTCCCCGACCTCCTTCTCCATGGCATCGAGGACGTATTCCGCCCAGTCGATGGCGTCGGCATAGGTCAGTGACGGATTAATCTGACCCTCGTGCTGCAAGCGGTTGAGCATATGCTTCATCCCCTCCCGCATCTTCTCGCGGCCATAGGCTTCAAGGGCGGCTTTGGCGTGGGCAGGGGTCATTCCACGCAGACTGTTAGCCAATGCGTTGATGGAGGCGCGTTGATTATACGGCGCACCACGCGCGTAATTTTCCGATCTGATAGCCACCGCCTCATACGCCATCGCCACCTGTGCCCGTGCTTCGTCGCGCTCCTTGACCGCCGAGGCATAATCATCCCCATGGACCCAAATGACGTCATCACTGTCCATGATTGCCCTCACGCCATTCCAATCAATGACCATGGGTTTAAGCCGTTCGATCTCGGCGAGGGCTGTGGCGAGGTCTTTTTCGAGATTGCGCAGCATAGCGCACGCCTCAGAACGGACAGCAACACCAGCTTTGCTTTCATGGATCAGCCAATAGACCCTCTCAACCGCCTCTTTGCTCGTATCAGTCATGCGTCACCGCCTTTCCCAGCGGCGATCATGGCATCGGCGAGTTCATAGGCCAGTTCCGCGCACTGCTTTGCCTTAACGCCGCAATCCGGTGGGAAGCTTGCCAGCCAGCCCGCCAGCGCCTGACCGGCAAAATAGTCCCGCAGGCTCATGCCGGGGTGCGCAATAGGACCGATTTTGGTCATGCCCGCCCATTTTGCGATTTCACCCTCGGTGATACTCGGAAACGCGGGTCCGCCGTTGTTGGTCTCGGTCATGGTCATTTCTCCAACAGGTGCCGCAGTCGATCCTGGATGCGCGGCGTGTAATCGAAATCGTTGCCGTAGACCTCGCGCCATTCCGTTTTGGCGAGGTGGATGGCGATCTTGGTCTTGTCGGGGCCGTTGCCTTCGTGATGGTCGAGGCAAAGGGGGACGGCCATTTCGTCCGGCGTCTTGCGTTGGCTGAACCGGCCGTGGAAAACGTGGTGAGCCTCGGTGCGGCTAGCCTGCACCAGCCCCCATTCCTCGCAGATGATGCAGGGCATTTGGCGCACCGCATCGAGGTAATCAGGGCGGGCCTTGGCCTTGGGCTGCTTGAGGCCAAGAGACGGCTTGCCGGCGAGGTTTCCGAGGCGGGCGTTCATGCCGTTTCCATCCATGCGAGCGCGTCATATCCAAGCGCGTCTGACAGAGCGGCCATGGCGGCGTCGAAATAGGCGCGGAATTCGTGCTGCGTCATCGCGTCGAAGGCGGTGCTGTCTGGCTTCATCCCGATCACCACGCCTTGCAGGTCAAAGATCGGCTCGACGCGGCCCAGCTTGACCTTGAGCGCCGTGTGGAGTGCTTCCCGGCTCTGCCAGCGGCCTGTCGCCTTCACAGCCTTATCCAGAGCCCGCCAGTATGTCCGATGATGCGGCAGGCTGCGCTTGGTCCGGGCTGTCAGATCGAATTCCGTGCCGTCCGGGAAGGCATCCAGCGCCTCGGCGTCGAAGCCGCTGACCGCCATAAGACGGCCGGCAAACTTGCGCACGATGGGCTTCGGTGGCGCGTCCATGCGGGCCATCACTCCGCCTCCTGCCGCATGGCTTCCAGCACCGGGCGCAGGTAAACCCGAGCGTGCTCAATTGCCTCGTCGGAAGCCTGAAAGCCGAGGATGTGCATGGCGGAGGCGTCAAGCAGCAGGTCGTCGCCGTGATGCCATCCGCCTTGCTGCACCGCTTTGATGGCGGCGCGGCAGACGGCTGCGGGGATGGGGCGAAGGGCGGTCATGGCGGGCCTCAAAACGGAATATCGTCATCGAAATCAGGACGGCTCGGGGGCAGGTTGTCGCCGCCGTAGCTTTCCTCCTGACCGCGAGCCGCACCGCCGCCTTCCGGCCAGTCGATCACGTCAAGGCGCGCGCCAAAGCCTGACAGAACGACCTCGGTCGAATATCTGTCGTTGCCGCTCTGGTCCTGCCATTTGCGGGTGCGCTGCGGACCTTCCGCATAGACGCGCTTGCCTTTCGCCAGATACTTCTCCGCGATCTGGGCAAGTGGCCCCCAAGCTACGACCGTGTGCCATTCGGTGCGCTCTTTCTTCTCGCCAGTGCTCTTGTCCTTCCACTGTTCGCCCGTGGCGATGCGGAAGGTTGCGACCTTTTCCCCGCTCTGGGTCTGTCGGATTTCAGGATCGGCACCGAGACGGCCGAGAAGGGAAACGCGGTTCAGGTCAGCCATCAGAAAGCCTCTTTCTCTTGCCAGACGCGGACGCCATTGATCGCCCTGGTCTTGTGGTTGCGGCGCACGTAGTCCTCGATGAATGCCGTGACGGCATCCCGGTCATTGGTGGCTATGTCGTGCAGGGCGGCGCGGTGGTCCTCGATCTGGTATTTCGTGACCGTGCGGAGGCCCTTCACCTTGTCCTTGCTGGCTTCTGCGGCACGGCGCTGCGCTTCTTCGGCTTCGCGCTGCGCCTCGGCGGCTGCGCGCTGCGCTTCAATGTCAGCGGCGTTCGCGGCGCGGGCAGCTTCTTCGGCCTCGCGCATCTTGCGGGCCGCCTCGGCCCTTGCCGCGCGCTCGGCGGCTTCCTTCTTAGCAGCCAGCTTCTTCTTGAATCCGTCAACCAGAGAGACAAGGCCGCTTTCGATGCGCTTGGCGTCGTCAATGCTTGGCTTCCAGCGCGCGCCCTCGGCCTTGTAGGCGTCATAGAGCGGGGCTGTGGCCGATTTCTGACCGGCCTCAAGGCCGAGTCGGAACTCGCGCATCGCCTTGCGCAGCGTATCAACGGCCTTCATCTGGTCTTCGTTTTCAACCGGCGTTCCGTCCAGCCAGTTCTCGGCCTCCATCCGTTCGCCCTCGTATTGGGCGCAAATCGCGTCGATGGGGTCAGGGGGATTGTTTGCGCCGATCACGGCACGGGGGTTCATGTCGTTCATGGCGGGCCTCAATAGGGGATTTCTGATGCGTCGATCACGTCCGGCTTTCTGGCGTTGATCGTGGCTTGCAGCTTTCGCATCAGCGGCTCGAAACTGTCCGCGGGCAGGTCGTGCAGATGCTCGATGCCTGCGGCTTTGGTGATCTGGTCCTCGGACACGCCGGCTTCATCCGCCTTTTCGCGGATCTGGACGAATTGTTCCTGGCTGATCGTTTTGACCTCGGCCGGGCGCCGCATCTGGTTGTCAGGGCGCGGCGCGGCGCTCTGCGCATCGTCGTCAATCTCGGCTGACAGGCCGAGAGCCGCTTTGAGCGTGTAGCGCTGCAAATAGGTGACTGCGCTTCCGACAGCCTGGAACGGGTTCTTGCTGCCCGAGCCATCCGGCGCGCACGTCAGCGACGTTTCCTCGCTATGCCCGTGCGCGTGAGCGATGATGCAGGTGACGCGGACGCCGCCATTGCCCTGATCGGTGCGGAACCGATACGACAGGCCGAACTCCGACAGGATCGGGTCGATTACCTTAGCAATGCCGGCCAGCGTCTCATGCTTGTAATGCGTCCGCCCCTTGCTTGACGTGAAATCAACCGTGGCGTCTTTGACAATTGGCGGAATCTTGGACCGGGCCGCTGCCAGCGCAGCAGCGAACGCAACGCGGGCGTTGTCCCGGTCGTGGTCGCGCTTGAGCGCCAGCATCCGTTCCAGTTTGTCAAGATCAGCGTCCGGGTTCAGCACCAGCCGCTCGATCATGTTGACCATGGGGTCGGCCGGAAGATGCGCGACAGACTCATCATGCTTTGCGATAGCGTTCATGGGATGCTCCTATTCCGCTGCTATGGGCTGCGGGAAACTCATCTCGAACCGGCGAACATCGGGCATATCCAAGCTGCGTTCGACGGCGATTTCCTGCGCCTCATGCTCGAATTGGTCGGTCACGTCCTTTGCGCCGACGACCATGCTGCCGATGGTGTCCAGCCGGATCACAGCGACCGGATCGCCATTTTCAACGGCATCGGTGAATTCGTCATAGGCGGCGTCAAAGTCGTCGGTCACATCCGGGCTTCCGAGGCCGATATGGCGCCACTCGGCTTTTCCTTCCGCGCTTTTGGTCAGCACGTCGCCGTGGTCGCGGACGATCAGGTAAAGGGTCGAGGGAAGGCTTGCCATCACCGCTCCCCCATGACGGCCGCGCAATCCGAGCGGGCATAGCCTGCGCAGGCGGCGGGATTGCTGGCGGCCTCTACGATGGCCTTGGCGGCCGGGATGATGAAAACGGCCAGCCAGAAGGCAATGACGAACAGGCCGAGGCTTCCGTATGCGGCCCGCACCCAGCGGGCGTCTGCGTCGGTGTTGCGATCCATCACGTGGGCTCCGAAATGCAGGTGTTGAAGAAATCCGCCGCTGCCGCGAACGCATCGCCGCCGACCAGGCCTTGGGCGTATCCCGCCATGTAGGCGGACAGCATCATCTTGCGTTCTTCGGACTGCGGGCGGGTCGGGATGTATCCGACGGCCCAATCTGCGCCGGTCTCGAAGCTGGACAGGGCGCGCCCATCTTCGACGCCACGGTAGACTACAGCGGCAACGTCGCGGCAGACCTCCTCGACGGCTGGGTTGGCCAACGCGGGGGATGCCGACAGGGCGAGGATGGCGATGGCGCGGATCATTGCCGGATCTCCCGATACTCGGCACGATCCAGCGTGATGGCCGGGCGCTCGGGAATGGTCGGCAGGGGCTTCATCTGCCAGTCGCGCTTGGCGGCTCGGAACCGCTCGACGCGGGACAAGTCGCGAAGGCACAGATCGGCGATCAGGCCGGGCGGGACGGGGGATAGCGGGGCTTGCATGGCAGGATGCTTCTCCATCTCGGGGTGGGGCCGGGCACTTGTGTCGCCGGCTGTGAGATGAAGGTAGTGGGGAAACTCCCCCACGTCAACGCCAAAGTGGGGGAACGCCCCCATTTTTGTTTTCCGCCACCCTCTACCCATGCTATACCTACCGTGCCGGGAGTCGGTTCCTGGCGCGGAAGAAGGGGTGTGATTCGGGGATGAAAATTCGACTCGCAGAATCAGGGGACCCCCGCCAACCTCCTCGCATCTATGCGGGGGATGAGTTGATGCGCCGGGACGACGAACTGCTGCGAAAGCTGATGCTTGATTTCGAGGCACAGGATGACCCGCTCTTGGTTCATGTCCAGACACTCGGTGCGGACGAAGAGGATCAGAAGATCTATTACCACCTGCGTCTGCTTGCGGACGCCGGGTTCCTGCAGGAGACCGGAAGGACAGGCGGCGTCTTTCGGATGACCAATGCGGGGCACGATTTCTGCGCCGCAGTCAGGGACGATACGGTTTGGCGAAAGACCAAGGAGGCATCGGCAAAGGTCGCCGGGGTCAGCCTTGGCATTATGAAGGACATCGGCGTCGGCTATCTGCGCGCAAGGCTGGTGGAACTTGGCATCCCTCTTGGGTGATGGCTAAGCCGGCGCAGCAAAAAGCCCGCCGGTGAGGGCGGGCATATGAGTCCGTGCTATCAACCCCGACCTGTGTTACAATGTATCATCCCGGCGGAATTCTCGCCGTGGTGTGATGGAGGACCTGTCATGGTCCGAGAAAGCAAAGCCCCGCAAACCGAGGCCCAGATGCTGCAAACTGCGGTGGATGCCATGGACAACGAGGGCGGCCCCGGCAACGCCACCGAAGTCAAACGCGACAAGGAAAAGGCGGCGCAAGCGGCTCACGACGCAAAAGTCGCTGCATGGAACAAGGGCTACGAAGCCTTGGCCGACTAGCGGAGCGTTCATGGGCAAGTCGGCGGCGGGGGAAACCTCGCCGTTTTCGTTCCTGGAATGAAGAAGCCCCGCCGGAGCGGGCGGGGGAGGACGTTTCGCAATAGTCTAGAACAGTCCCCAGGTGGTTGCAAACAGCAGCCTAAAGCGATAGGTTGATGTCGCGGCCCTTGCTTAGTGATACGTGCCCCTGGGCACTTCGATTGATAGCTAAGATCGCCGATATGGCGGGCCGCACACCCCACCGCCTCACTCCCAATCCCTCAACATATCCGCCCAGTCACACAACATCCGCTCTGCGCCAAAGTCGCCTTGGCGATGGCGTTCCTCGGCGGCTTCCAGCAGCAGGAAGGGCAGGGCCTTCATCTCCACGGAACCCGGGTTCTCGACCAGGCTGCGCACCAGTCCCAGCACTATGCGCGCCGCTATCGCGACCTGCTCGGCGTCCTCCTGATCGTGGTCGATGGGCATGGCTGTCTCAGTCTACCCGCTGCACGAATTCGGGCGGCAAGCTAAACCGAACAGGCGCGGCCCACTTTAGCCGAACGCCGTGTATATTCTCGGTTTCCGGGTTGATCGAAAGCAGGCTGAACTTGCCGTCCTCTCGACCGACCTTCACCTGCTTGACCCAAGCTTTTCCGTCCTCGTCCTCGCAGACGCATACCTTCCCGATAGCTTCGGTCGGGACCCCCAGGGCATCGCGTGAGTAGAAGAGAATCGAGCCGGGCTGATAGGCTGGCATCATGCTGTCCCCGACCACCTCGACGGCAACGATCCCTTTGGGGCTGATCTGCGGCGGGCAGGCGACATGGTAGATCCCATCGCCCTTCTCGTATGCGTCCACCAACTCAACCTTGGCGCCGGCACCCACCTGACCTGCAACAGCAATGACCGCTCGGGACGGGATCACATCCATCGACCCGGCCTCGCCGATGCGCACCAACTCATCGATTGACCGTCCCAAGGCGGAAGCCAACGCGTAGGCGTTGACCACCTTAGGCGAAGAATCGTTTCGAAATAGATCGCGAACGCCGGACTCGCCCATTCCGGCGGCCAGCGACAAAGGCTTCATCTTCCATCCGTCCGCGTCCATTGCAATTTTCAGGCCGCGAACGAAGGCGTCAAGGTGTTGTTTTTCCATGTGGGGAAAATACCCCATATGATAACTCGCTGCGATGGGGAAGTTCCCCTTGCCTAGATGGGGGTGTTCCCCCATAATGCCGGCCATGGAACAACTCATCTCAGACATTGAGGCTTACTGCGCCCGGGCCGGGATCAGCCCTCAGAAGCTGCTGCGCGATGCGATCAACGCGCAGTGGGGTCAATGGCAGAAGTGGAAGGACGGCGAGGCCAGCCCGACGATGAAGGTGGCTGATCGCATCCGAGAACACATGAAGAAAAACAGCGCGGTGCATGGAATTGCACGTGGGGACCAATGCCCATCCCGTCAACCCCGCCAGTCCGGGACCGGAAGGCGAGGTGTGGCATGAGTGTGTCATTTGTTGGGTTCAGCCTTCATCTTTCGGGCGTTCGCTGCATCCACCCGAGCCGGAAGCTCGAACAGGTAAATCAGAAGAAGGTTAGCGCAGTCCGCTGCCAACTTTGCCTCGGACTCCGTGGGTTCACTATCCTCGTGGATGTCATTGCCGAAATCGCGAACGCTGTGCATCAGGTCCAACAGGGTTTTTGGGATCGCGTAGCTCTGCGCGAATTTCTCGATGCGCTGATAAAGGTTCCCCTTTACGGCAACGCTATCTGCATCGAGGGCGCGGATAGATCGTTCAAGCGCGGTTCGGTAGGACGCGACGGCGCTGCGCCAATGACGGGTGGCCATGTGCTGTTCGCCGTCAGTGTAAGCGCGCTCAACATTCTCTGGCAAAGATTGAACCAAGCGAGGCTTAGGTCATGTTGACAAATGGCGAAGCCAGAGCCTGATGCAGGCGATGTCGATGAA
>WKJB01000043.1_pt1 | contig 51004 bp, 47 predicted proteins | sample 5403331 | NCBI WGS metagenome assembly WKJB01 (sample SAMN13198853, study PRJNA488119) | plastic metagenome | isolation source: water-polyurethane dispersion (WPUD) containing a polyether... | place: Mexico: Mexico City | collected 2016 | reverse complement strand
ATGATGCTCCACCTTACTCAGGAGTTGGAGCCTCCGGCAAACCCGGCGCGGTTCAACCCGCAAGCGTGCTTCGCTGTTCAGCGGTTTCCTGTCGCATTACCTGATCCGGGATCGGTATGGCCGCCCGGGCAAGGGTAACGACAAAGGCAATGTCGAAGGCCTGGTGGGCTATTGTCGTCGCAACTTCATGGTGCCGATGCCGGAATTCGCGACCTGGGACGCGTTCAACCTCTGGCTGGAGGAGCAATGCGAGCGGCGCCAGCTCGATGTCCTGCGCGGCGAAAGCGAAACGATCGGCGAGAGATTGCAGCGCGACCTCGCCGCGATGCGCCCGCTCCCGGCGGCACCGTTTGATGCCTGCGATCAGGCGACCGGGCGCGTCTCGTCGCAATCTCTGGTGCGCTACAAGACCAACGACTACTCGGTGCCGGTCGCTTACGGCCATCAGGACGTCTCGATCCGGGCCTATGACCGGGCTGATGGACGTGCTGCCGATCGTCGGCTTCATCCTGCTCTACGTCTTCGCCGCCACACGGGACTATTTCGGGGCGCGTCCCTGGATCGCCGCCCTGGTAACGGCGGGCTTCATTCCCTACGCTGCCGCGACGGTGCCGGTCTTCGCGATGATCCCCGGCCTCGGCTCGTCTGCCAGCTATGCGCCGGTGCCGCTGCTGATTCTGATCTATGCGCTGCTGCTGCGCAGACGCCTGCCGGAAACGGCGCGCGGCCTCGCCGTCGGCGCCGGGATCCTGATCGTCTCGCTGACCTTCCGCACGCTGGATCAGCCCCTCTGCGGCGCCCTGCCCTTCGGCACGCATTTCCTGTGGCATGTCCTCAATGCGGTGATGCTGGGCTGGATGATCGAGGTCTGGCGCCGGCATCGGTCGCGCTGATCCCGGATTCCGGCAAGTCATTGCACGACGCCGGAGCGCGCTGCTCTACGCCACCCTGCCTTGCCGCACCCCGGCCCATGCCATTCACCGCCGATTATTCCACAGCGATTTCCATTGCTTAAGCGGATCTCTGTGCCGATGCTGGCGATTATGACCTTGCCAGCTTCCCGAACCCAGGCCACGATGACGCGGAGCGAACGCGAGGCGCTGCTCGACGCCCTGCTGCTCGGCGAGCCGGAACTCGGCTTCACGCCCCGCGGCAATCCCGACCCGCGCCTCGTCAGGCTGGTGCGCCTGCTGGGTAGGCAGGCCGCCAGAGGCAATTTCGAGGCGCAGGGCAAGACCAGGGAACCCGGCGCCTCCTGATCCGACAGGGAGTGCCGCCATGAAGGTCGCAATCTACGCCCGCTACTCCTCCGACCAGCAGCGCGATGCGTCCATCACCGACCAGTTCCGCATGTGCCGGCTGCGGGCCGAGAAGGAAGGCTGGCGGGTGGTCGAGGAATATTCCGACCATTCCATCTCCGGCGCCAGCATGATCCAGCGTCCCGGCATCCAGGCACTGGTCATGGATTCGACGCGCGGCCGCTTCGACCTAGTGCTGGCCGAGGCGCTGGACCGGATCAGCCGCGACCAGGAGGACATCGCCGGGATCTACAAGCGCATGCGCTATGCCGACGTGAAGATGTTCACGCTCTCCGAGGGCGAGATCAGCGAATTGCATGTCGGGCTGAAGGGCACGATGAACGCGCTGTTCCTGAAGGATCTGGCCGACAAGACCCGGCGCGGCCAGCGCGGCCGGGTCGAGGCCGGCAAGTCCGGCGGCGGCAATTCCTACGGCTACGACGTGGTCAAGAAGTTCGACGGCGATGGCGAGCCGAGCCGCGGCGACCGCACGATCAACGCAGCGCAGGCCGAGGTGGTGCGCCGGATCTTCCGCGACTATGCCGCCGGCAAATCGGCCAAGGCCATCGCCATGGCATTGAACAAGGACGGCATCCCCGCCCCTTCGGGCGGAGATTGGGGCTTCAGCACGATCAACGGCAACCCGAAGCGCGGCAACGGCATCCTCAACAACGAGATGTATGTCGGCAGGATCGTCTGGAACCGGCAGCGCTTCATCAAGGATCCCGATACCGGCAAGCGCCAGGCGCGTCCCAACCCGGAAGAGGACTGGGTGATCCAGGAGGTGCCGGAACTGCGCATCCTCGACGACGATCTCTGGAACGCCGTGAAGGCGCGGCAGAAGACCAATACCGTTGCACGGGACGCGCGCGGCATCGCCGACGTCCGCAAGGTGAACCACCGCCGGCGGCCCAAATACCTGTTTTCGGGGCTGACCAAGTGCGCCTGCTGCGGCGGCGGCTATTCGGCGATCTCGAAGGAGCTGATCGGCTGCTCGACGGCGCGCAACAAGGGCACCTGCGACAACCGGATGAACATCCGCCGCGACGAGCTGGAATCTCGGGTGCTGAACGCCCTGCGCACCCGCCTGGTCGACCCCGACCTCTTCGCCGAGTTCTGCGACGCCTATACGAGGGAGACCAACCGGCTGCGCATGGAAAGCGGCGCCGGCATCGACAAGGCCGAGGCGGAACTGAAGCGGATCGCCCGCGAGGAGGAGAAGCTGATGGATCTCTACATGCGGGACGCCATCTCGATCGAGGCGGTGAAGGAGCGCGGCGACAAGCTGCGCGCCCGCAAGGCGGAGCTGCAGGATTTCCTGGCCAGTACCGACGAGCCCCCGCCCCTGCTGCATCCCTCGATGGCGCTGCAATACCGGGCGCGGGTGCAGCAGCTCTACGAGACGCTGCAGAGCGACGACGAGACGCAGCGCATCGAGGCGGCGGAGATCATCCGCTCGCTGATCGACCGGATCGTGCTGACGCCGGGGGAGGATCGGATCGAGATCGACGTTCAGGGCGATCTTGCCGGAATCCTTACGCTTTCGGCGCAACGCAAAAACCCCGCGGCGGATGCAGCGGGGTCGCAAGTAAAGATGGTTGCGGGGGCAGGATTTGCGAACTGTTTCGCAATGTCCAAAGCGATCATCCCGCCCTATCTTACAATAGCAGCCTGAAGCCTTGCGCGCAACGCATACTCAACTGCGCGCCCTGCTCCGCCGAACCCAATCCGCCCCGCCATAGCTTACCGCATAGATGAAGACCTCGCGCACGTCATCATCGACTGCGAATACCACGATGCCCTTTCGTCCGGCCGGGATCGCCCGAAGCCCCGGAGAGATCTCATCGCGTCTGCTCCCCTTGTGCGGGGTCAGCGCGAGACTGCGGATCACCTGTTCGATTTCATCAAGCTTGGCCGCAGCATTGGATGCTCCCGCATAGTCAGAGATCCATTCGGCAATCCAGTCGAGGTCGCCGGCTACCGAAGGATGGAAACGAATGCGGTAGGTCACCTCTCACCAGATGCCAGGCGGGCGCGAGCCCGGGCGAATACCTCATCACCATCAACGAAGGCATCGCGTGGCGTCTGCAGCCTGCTTCGGATCTCGTCGGCGAAAACGCCCAACGCGATCTCGCGCTCCTCCTCGTCCTGGATCATCTGCTCCAGCGCAGCCGCGACGAGCGCAGATTGCGAGGCGAAGACACCTGCCCCGACCTTCTCCGTCAGGAAACGGTGATGGCGATCCGTGAAACTCAGCGTGGTTTTAACTGTCATGAAAGCCCCCACAGTATGACTACATCATACCTGAAGCAGCTTCGGACACAATCCTTTTCGACGAGCAGCATACAGCATACAGATGATCAATCTGCATTCATGAGCCGGACCTCCCCGAACACCCCACATGCTTCAATAGCAACTTCACCCCCGAGATTCCTTCACCATTCGCGCCTATGTTTTACTTATCGCAATCGGTGCGCCGGCCATTCTGTCCCCACTGACACCGAAGACCGCAACGGAGATCGCCCTGGCCTGCGCCGCTTCCGACGCACTAAAATCATGCCGATGCACCCCATCGACTCGCCATCCTCCAAAGCCCTGATCAAGGTGGATCGTCAGTTGACGCCCATCTTTCAAGGTGATCGCCAGGCTTCTGTTATGCGCCATCTTTGCCTTTGTAAGCAGACGGACATCCGCTCCCAGCACCAGTTGGCACATAACCTCACGCCGCGCCGTGTCGGCGGGAAATGTGTCGTGAAGGAAACGTGGCTCTTCTCGCGGCCTGTCAGCGAAGGCCAGCGTGATCTCCTTGCGGGCGTCACCTGCGCCCGGCGCGGATTTCAGCACCTCGGACAAAAGCCGAAGCGTGTAGGGTGAAAGCAGATAGCGATCACTGTAAGATAGGCGATGCACTCCGACAGACTGCATCGCCGCGATCTCCAGCGGAGCCTTTCCTGACAGCCAGGACCAGAACCGCCGACCAAAGCCAGAGACAGGTCCATCCATATCTGTGCCGACACTCAAAAGATGGGCATTACCCACGCCAAGCTCGATCCGGATATCTGCAACTCTCCTTTGCAATTTTGTATTCTACAGCGGGACATCACCCTCTCTACGCCCGTATGGGGTTCGGTTTGGCAAAGTGGCACGCTGCCTGCTGCGCGCCTGCGGCGGTTGCCAACGCAGGCCTTTCCCGTCGGCATATTTCCTGTGCGATGGGGCAGCGCGTATGAAAACTGCAACCCGGAGGGACCTTCGTCGGGCTGGGCACGTCACCGCCGAGGATCAACCGCTTGCGGCGCTTTATCCGGCCGATTTCGGGTGCGGCGGATAGCAGCGCCTGCGTATATGGATGCTGCGGCGCCTCATAGATCTGCTCTTTCGGGCCGATTTCGACGATGCGCCCCAGATACATCACGGCGACGCGATCGGCGATGTGACGCACCACGGCCAGATCATGGGCGATAAACAGGGATGCAAAGCCCTTTTCGGCCTGAAGATCCTGCATCAGGTTGATGATCTGCGCCTGAATCGACACATCCAGCGCCGAGACGGGCTCATCCGCCACGATGAAACGCGGCGAGACCGAGATGGCGCGGGCGATGCAGATCCGCTGGCGCTGCCCGCCCGAGAACTGCCGTGGATTGCGATCCATAACCGATGTCGGCAATCCGACCTGACGCAGAAGCTCTGCGACCTTTTCGCGCCGGTCGCGCTTGTTGGTGACGGTGCCGAAGACCTCCATCGGTTCGGCGATGATCTGCGCGATCGTCCGGCGCGGTGACAGTGAGCCATAGGGGTCCTGAAACACCATCTGCGCATGACGGCGGAACTGGCGCATCTGTCGGCGCGTCAGGCCGGTGACCTCGGTATCGTCCAGCCAGACTTTGCCTTCGCTTGGTTCGATCAGACGCAAAAGCAAGCGGCCTAGGGTGGATTTCCCGCAGCCGGATTCGCCCACAACGGCCAGCGTTTCGCCAGCCTTCATCGTCAGATCAATGCCGTCAACCGCCCGCACGGCAGCACCTTTGCGGCCCAGCAGGCCGCCATTGCTTTCAAAGGTCTTGGCCAGCCCTTCGACCCTGAGGATATCCGCAGTCATGCGATTGTCTCCGTTTCCATTGAGGCGTCTGCGGTAACCCAGCACGCTGCCTGCTGATCCGGGCCACGCGAGGTCAGAACGGGCATTTCGCGGGTGCAGATATCGCGTTTCAGGTCGCAACGCGGCGCAAAGGGGCAACCCGCCTTGATGGTGCCGGGCGGCGGAACCGAGCCGGGTATCTGGTAAAGCCGTCGCTCGCTGGCATCCAGTGAAGGCACTGCGCGCAGAAGGCCGCGGGTATAGGGATGTTGCGGATTGTCGAACAGGTCCTCGACTGTCGCCGTCTCGACCACATGGCCCGCATACATGACCACGATGCGGTCGCAAAGTTCCGAGATCACGCCAAGATCATGCGATATCATCAGCACCGCCGTGCCCAGCCGCTGCCGCACTTCGCGCAGCAGGTCCAGAACCTGCGCCTGAATGGTCACGTCCAGCGCGGTCGTCGGCTCATCCGCGATCAGCAGGCGCGGGTTGCAGGCGACGGCGATGGCGATCATGACCCGCTGGCGCATTCCCCCGGACATCTGGTGCGGATAGGCCTTCATCCGGGCCTCGGGATCAGGAATGCCCACAAGGCGCAGCAGTTCGACCACACGGGCGCGCCTGTCTTCCCGCGACATCTGCTGGTGCAGCATGATCGCTTCGGCGATCTGGGCCTCGATCGTCATCACCGGGTTCAGCGAACTCATTGGTTCCTGAAAGATCATGGCGATGTCGCGACCACGGATGTCCGGCATCCGGTCGGGTGGCAGCGCCAGCAGATCGCCCTGACCCTCCAGCCGAATCCGGCCATTGGTCAGGCGGCCCGACGCAGGCAACAGGCGCATCGTCGCAAGCGATGTCATCGACTTGCCCGACCCGCTTTCGCCAACCAGGCCGACGGCCTCGCCTGCCGCGACTGACAGGCTGACGTGATTGAGAACGCGCACCGGATTGCTGACGGGGCCGAATTCCATCGTCAGATCGGATATTTCAAGCAGTGGTTCAGCCATTATTTGATCTCCGGGTCCAGTGCATCGCGCACGGCGTCACCGATGGTCGAGATCGCCAGCACGACGATGGTGATCGCAAGCCCCCCGGTCAGGATCGGCCACGGCGTGGCGAACATGTTGCCAAGGCCCTCGCGGATGATGTTGCCCCATGACGGCGCGGGCGGCTGTGTGCCGATGCCAAGGAAGCTGAGCGTGGCCTCAAGCCGGATGGCCGAGGCGCTCCACAATGTCATCAGCACCACGATCGGCGCCGAGATATTGGGCACGACATGACGAAAGATGATGACGGGGGTTGAAACGCCCGAGGCAACTGCGGCCTCGATATAGGGTTCCTGCTTGACGGCCAGCGTCGATGCGCGGGCAACACGTGCAAAGCCGGGTGTGAAGGCGATGGTCAGGACGGCGACCACGTTCCAGAACCCGCCGCCAAGCGCCGCCGCCACCAGAATGGCCAGCAACAGTTCGGGAAATGCCAGCAGCATGTCGATGATACGGGTCACGACGCGGTCGATCCAGCCGCCGAAATAACCTGCGGTGACGCCAAGGAACGTGCCCGCGATGGCCGCGAAAACCGGCGACAAGAGGCCGAATATCAGCGAATTGCGCGAACCATAGATCAGTCGTGACAGCAGATCGCGCCCGAACTGGTCCGTGCCCAGCAGATATTCTGACGAGGGCTTGGCGTTGATGGCGATAAAGCTTTGCGCCATCGGATCTTTGGGCGCGATCCATGGCGCCAGAATGGCGATGACGGCAAAGACCAGCACCGTTATCAGCGAAATGATGACGGCGGGCCGTCCGGCCACGACCTCACCCGCCAGACGGCGCAGTTTGGGGGCTTCGGGCAGCGGGATTGCTTCTGAATTGGCCATTATTGCACCCGGATTCTGGGGTCGATGATGACGTAGACCAGTTCCATCAACAGGTTTACGATGACGACGGCAGAGGCAAAGACCACGACACCCGCCTGAACGATCGGATAGTCACGCTCGGTGATGGCGGTGATCAGCAGCTTGCCCAGACCGGGGCGATTGAACACCAGCTCGACCGCGACTGACCCCGACAGCGTGGACAGGATCGACAGACCCAGCCCGGTCGATAGCGGCAGCAGCGCATTGCGCAGCGCGTGGCGATAGATCACCCGGCCTTCCCGCGCGCCCTTCGCGCGGGCGGTGCGGACGAAATCGCGGCCCAGCACCTCAAGCAGCGCGGTGCGGGTCAGGCGGCCAAGAAAGGCGACCTTCAGGAGTGCCAGCGTCAGGGCGGGAAGAACCAGATGGTGCATCCGATCGGCGAAACCATCGCCCGCCCCGCTGATGGGGAACCAACCCAGCGACAGCGAGAAAGCGATCAGCAGCACCGCCCCAAGATAGAAATCCGGGATCGCATAGCCCAGCAGCGAAAACACCCGGAACCCCGCATCCGGCGCACGGTTGCGATTGAGCGCAGCCATGACGCCCAGGGGAATGCCGCCCATGATGCCCAGCAGAACCGCTGCGATGGTCAGTTCGACGGTATAGCCAAGGTTCGAGATCAGCAGTTGGGCCACCCGTTCGCCCGACATCAGCGACGTGCCGAAATCGAAGGTCAGCATATCACGCATGAAATGCAGATATTGCAGCCACAACGGATCGTTCAGGCCAAAGCGTTCGCGGAACTGCGCGATTGCCTCGGGCTGAGCGCCGTCGCCAAGCGCGGCCAGCGCCGGATCACCGGGCAGAACGCGCATAGCCAGAAAGACCAGCGTCAGGACCAACAGCATGGTCGGCACGGCATCAAGCAGCCGTGTCAGAATATAGCGTGCCATGAAACCTCCGGTCGCGCTCAGGCGCGCTGCGCCAGATCAAGACGCCAGCGCGCATAACCGCTTTCGATCTCATAGCCGAGATCGACTTCGGGATTGCGAACGATCGCGTAACCAAGATTTCCGATCCCCATCAGGGGCAGATCTTCTTGCACCTTCTTCTCGATCTCGCGTCCGATTGATGAATATTCTTCGACAGTGGTGGCCTGTCGCATCGTCTCCAGCTGATCATCCACGCCGGGCATGGCGATACCGTAATGGCTGAAGTTGTCGCCGCCGGTCCCATCGGATTTCACCACCGCTGCGCTGGACAGATAGCGCGACATGTATTCCAGCGGCACCGGGGGAAGGGTTTGCGAATACAGCACCAATGAATTCGCATCCTGCCGATTGGCGCCGTGGAAGGCCGCATGATCCATGATGTTCAGGTTCATGTTGATGCCAGCCGGACGCATGAGTTCTTGCAGGATCAACATGATCGAGCGGTAATCCTCGCGCTGGCTGATACCGGCGGTGAAATTCAGGCCGTTTCCGTGACCGGCTTCGATCAGCAGTTCGCGGGCGCGATCGGGATCGTAATCATAGCGCAAGTCGTCGGGCAATTCTTCTGCGGCCCAGCCAGAGGGATAATCCGGCGGCGAAAGCGTCCATGTCTGCGCGCCGAACGGAGCCAGCGCTTGGGCGACCACCGCACTGTCAATTGCGGTAGCGATCGCCTTGCGCACCAGAGGGTTGTCGAAAGGTGCCTTGGTCAGATTGAAGAACAGGGTGTTGAATGATCCCGGCTGCGTCTGATCGACAATCAGAGCGTCGTTCTGTTGCCGGATCTGCTGCACCCATCCGGGTGCGCGCACGGCCTCGATCATGTCCACGTCGCCCGACATCAGCGAAAGAGTGCGCGAGGTCGTGTCAGAGGTATAAAGGAACTCGATCCGCGCGGTTTTCGGGGTCTCGCCCCAATAGCCGTCAAAGCGCAGCGCGTTGACACCGCTGCTTGACATGCGCTCGACCGCATAGGGGCCAGTGCCGATGGGTTCCTTGCCGAAATTCTCGCCCTTCTCCTCGACCGCGTTCTTGCATACGATCTGCGACGTCGGGATCGAGATCACGCCCCCAAGGAAGAACGGGTCCGGTCCATTCAGCGTGAATGTCACCTCATCGGGCCCTGAGGCCACGACACTTTTTACATTGGCATAGGATGCCGTGGCGATCCCCTCACGCATGGCGCGTTCAAAGGTGAACACGACATCCTCGGCGGTCAACGTACCATAATCGCCATGAAACGGGACATCCTTGCGCAGCTTGAAAGTCCATGTTCTGGCATCGTCGGACTTGTCCCAGGATTCGGCAAGCATCGGGCGATACTCGTTATCCTGCGTCGCGAACTTTCCATTCGGCGGCGAGACGAGATGCTCATAGACCTGAAGATTGACCCAGTTATCGGCCCCTAGCGTGCTGAAAATCGGGTCGATCACGCGCGGCGACGTGGCGGCAAGCGCGATACGAATCGGACGATCCGACCCCTGCGCGCGCAGCAGCCCCGGAGCGGTAAAACTTGCCGCAGCCGCTGCGACGGACATGTGCAGAACTCTGCGTCGATTGATCAGCATATTATTCCTCCCTTGCTGCCCCGTCAGGGGCTGATGCCATCCGGCCGGACCTCTCCAGCGATCACGAACCGGTGGGTTTTGATCAGCGTCTGCCGGTGAAACGCTTTCTTGATTCCAGGACATGGCGCCGCATCGCCTCCTCTGCGGCGGCGCTGTCGCGGGCAACGATGGCTGCGACGATGGCTGCATGTTCGTCATTCGCCTCGGCCGTTACGCTGGCGAGATAGAACAGCCGGAACAGATGCACATGCGTGTAAAGACGGGACAGGGCATCGCGCACCAGTTCGTTACCGCTGCCCTGCGCAATCAGGTCGTGGAACTGCCCGTCCGCTGCGGCGAACTCGCCGTAGCTTTCCTTGCCATCCGGATGGATTTCATCCATGCGGGCATCCAGCGCCACCAGTCGCGCGATGTCTTCGTCATCCATATGCACGGCAGCGCGCCCGGCAGCATAAGGCTCCAGCAGCAGGCGCAGATCATAAAGCTGCTCCAGCCTCTGCTCATCAATCTGGGACGCGGCGCTATAGCCTATCAGGTGGGTTTTGACCACCAACCCCTGCGCCTCCAGCCGTGACAGCGCCTCGCGGATCGGGGTTTGCGACACGCCAAGTTCGCGGACAAGATTGTCCACCGAAATCCGCGCACCGGGCGGAATTTCCAGCGCCATAAGCTGCGCATAAAGAGTTTCATACACTTCGTCCCCCAGCCTGCCGGGGCGCTGGATAGAGCGCCCTTTCTGCCGGGGCTGATCCTTGGTGCGACCTGTCATCGTTCTGTCCGTTCGGTGTGACTTGACGATTCGGTAATAGCAATTTACCCATGATCTCGCAATCAAATATCCGATCGGATCGGAAATATGACATGAAAATTGACGCAAAACAGCTGGAACGCACAGCGATGACGGCGCTGTCAAAGCTGACATCACAGGAAAACGCCGCCCAACAGGTTGACCTGCTGCTGGAGGCAGATCTGCGCGGCGTCGCCTCACATGGGATGCTGCGCCTGCCGCGAATCATCCGCCGCATCCGCAATGGCGTGGCCGATCCCGCGCAAACGGGACAGCATGATTGGCGCGGCAGTGCATTGCTGCAGGTGGATGGCCGCAATGGTCTGGGCCCGATCGTGGCCAATGCCGCTATTGCCGCGCTTGAAAGCCGGATTTCCGAAACCGGGGTCGCGGTGGCCGCCATCCGCAACTCGAATCACCTGGGGATGCTGGGCTATTACGCGGAACGCGCGGCATTGAAGGGTCTGACCATGATCGCGCTTACCACAAGCGAGGCGCTGGTTCACCCCTGGGGCGGACGACGCGCGATGATCGGCACCAATCCCATCGCCATCGGCCTGCCCGCGGGACGGAAGGGCCAGGCCGATGTGTTCATGATGGATGCGGCCACCAGTCTTGTTTCCATGGGTGAAATCCACGATCACGCCAATCGCGGCATGGCCATTCCCGACGACTGGGCGTTGGATGCCGAGGGTCGCCCGACCACCGATGCCAGCGCCGCCAAGTCAGGCGCTATCGCGCCTTTCGGCAAGGCCAAGGGTTACGCGTTGGGACTGGCATTCGAACTGCTGGTGACGAGCCTTTCGCGCGCCGCCATCGGGCGCGACGTGACAGGCACGCTGGACGACACGACCACCTGCAACAAAGGCGATCTGTTCATCCTGATCGACGGGCCGGGTTATGACCTGCGCCCCTATCTTCAGGCGCTGCGGGACGAGGCTCCGGCAGAAGGTTTCACTCAGGTGACGATCCCCGGCGAACGGGGTCGGGCGGCGCGTGACCAGCGCCTGCGCGACGGCGTCGATCTGCCCGAGCCGCTTTGGCAGGAAATATGCGACCTCGCCCGCTAACGGCAGGATAATTGGGAGGACAGGAATGGATTTCATGAACTTGGGCGTCATGCGCGCGCCGCGACATCTGGTCTTTGGTGCGGGCCAGCGCGGCTCGCTGCCACGTTACGCCAGCGCATTCGGCACGCGCGCATTGATCGTCACCGATACCCGCATGGCGCAGGACGAAAGCTTTTTGCAGATGCGGCAGGCCCTTGAGGCGCAGGGCATTGCCACGCAGGTTTTCGACGGCGTGGCTGCGGAACTGCCACTGTCCTGCATCGAAGCCGGTGCCGAGGCCGGGCGAACGGCCGACGCGCAAATGATCATCGGCATCGGCGGCGGCAGTTGTCTGGATGCAGCCAAGGTCATCGGCGCCCTGCTGACGCATGGTGGAGCGCCGCAGGATTATTACGGTGAATACAAGGTTCCCGGTCCGATCATGCCGCTGATCCTGCTGCCCACCACCTCGGGGACGGGATCCGAGGTGACGCCGGTCGCCGTGCTGGACGATCCGCAGCGGGCGATGAAGATCGGCATTGCCAGCCCTTATCTGATCCCCGAGATCGCGATCTGCGACCCGGAACTGACGATCAGCTGCCCGCCTGGCCTGACCGCAGCATCAGGCGCGGATGCCATGACGCATGCGATCGAAGCGTTCACGACCCTGCGCCGCGCGCCCGATTCCGGCCTGTCGCTGGATCACGTCTTTATCGGCAAGAATGCGATCAGCGACAGTCTGGCGCTTGAGGCGATCCGTCTGATCGCGGCCAATCTGGCCCGCTGCGTCAGCCACGGCGACGATCTGGAGGCGCGTAGCGCGATGATGCTGGGCTCGACATTGGCCGGGCTGGCTTTTGGCGTGGCCGGAACCGCGGCAGCCCATGCGATCCAGTATCCGGTCGGCGCCATGACACATACCGCGCATGGGCTCGGGGTGGCGACCTTGATGCCCTATGTCATGGCGTGGAACCGCCCCAGCTGCGAGGCTGACTTCGCCCGGATCGGCGCGGCGATGGGGCTTTCGGCTACCGGCAACACCACCCGGCAGGCCGAGGCCGCGATTTCCGCCATCGCCGCGCTTTTCGCGCAGGTGGGCATCCCTGCCACCATCGCCGAGCTTGGCGTTCCCGAGGACCGGCTGGACGAAATCGGCCAACTGGCGCTCAGCGCCGAGCGGCTGATCAAGAACAACCCGCGCCTGCTTGACGCCGAAGGCATGGACCGGATCGTCCGGGCCGCGCATTCGGGCGATCTCGACCTTCTGACCGCTACATTGCCCCGAAAGGCTGCATTCCAATGAGCTATCACGATACCATCTCGCATGAACTCGGCTTTGACCCGCAGGCGCTGCGCGGCGATTTGTGGATCGACGGCGGCTGGCGCAAGGGTCGCGGCGGCGATCCGATCCCGGTCATCGACCCCTCGACCGGGAATACGATCACGCAGATCGAAAACGCCAGCATCGACGACGCCATGGATGCCGTCGCCGCCGCCGAGGCCGCGCTGCCCGGCTGGGCCGCGACCCCGCCGCGCGTGAAATCCGAAATCCTGCGCCGCTGCTATGAGTTGATGATCCAGCGCAAGGATATGCTGGCCCGGCTGATCAGTCTGGAAAACGGCAAGGCGCTGCCCGACGCGCAGGGCGAGGTGCTGTATGCCGCAGAATTTTTCCGCTGGTTCGCCGAAGAGGCGGTGCGGCTGAACGGCGAGCTTTATACCGCGCCCTCGGGCGCGAACCGCATCATCGTCACCCATCGCCCGATCGGTGTCGCGGTGATGGTCACGCCCTGGAACTTCCCTGCCGCCATGGCCACCCGCAAGATCGCGCCCGCGCTGGCGGCGGGCTGCACCTGTGTGCTGAAACCTGCAACGGAAACCCCGCTGACCGCCTATGCGCTGGCCGAAATCTATGCCGAGGCGGGCGTGCCGGCGGGCGTGGTCAATGTGCTGACCACCAGCCGCTCGGGCGCGACGGTCAGCGCGATGCTGCATGACCCGCGCGTCCGCAAGCTCAGCTTCACCGGCTCGACCGAGGTGGGGCGCAGGCTTCTGCACGAGGCCGCCGATACGGTCATTTCCTGCTCGATGGAGCTGGGTGGCAATGCGCCCTTCATCGTCTTTGACGATGCCGATCTGGATCTGGCGATCGAGGGGGCGATGGTCGCCAAGATGCGCAATGGGGGCGAAGCCTGCACTGCCGCCAACCGTTTTCTGGTGCAGAAAGGCATCGCACCCGCCTTTGCCGAAGGGCTTGCCGCACGGATGAAGGCCATGACATTGGGGGCGGGCTATGCCGGGAAAACGCTCTGCGGGCCGCTGATCAACCGTGAGGCGCTTGATCGCATCGCGGGTCTGGTCACCGATGCCGAAAGCCACGGCGCCAAAACCCTGACCGGTGGCCGCCCCGTTGACAGGCCGGGTTTCTACTTCCCGCCGACGGTTCTGACCGATGTGTCGCCCGAGGCCGAGATCACCAGCGAGGAAATCTTCGGTCCCGTCGCGGCCCTCTCGACCTTCGAGACCGAAGAAGAGGCCATCGCCCGCGCCAATTCGACCGAATACGGGCTGATTTCTTATGTCTTCACCTCGGATCTGGTGCGCGGATTGCGGGTGTCCGAGCGGCTTGACAGCGGCATGGTCGGCCTCAATCGCGGCGTGGTCTCGGACCCGGCGGCACCATTCGGCGGCACCAAACAAAGCGGGCTTGGCCGGGAAGGCGCGCATCACGGCATCCTCGAATTCTGCGAAGTGCAGTATATCGCCGCAAACTGGTGATCGAGGCCAAGCACAGCATCAACGGAAGGAACGCGGCATGAAAATCGCGAAAGTCGAGGCATTGAGCGTTGCCATGGGCGACGGCACGGGCTGGATGCCAACCAGCGCCTTCGTGCGCATCACCGCCGAGGATGGCACTGTCGGCTGGGGTGAGGCCTCGCCGATGCTGGGGGGCATCGCGTCACTCGGCGTCGTCGCCCGCGACATCGCGCCGTTTCTGGAGGGCAAGGAGGTGCTGGACCACGCGGTCCTGCTCGACACGCTGATGCATCGGCTGGTCAAGCTGGGGCCGGAGGGCATCGCCACCGCCGCACTGGCCGCCTGTGACATCGCCTTATGGGATCTGAAAGGCAAATTGCTGGGCCAGCCGGTTTATAAATTGCTTGGCGGAGCATGGCGAACCCGCCTGCCCTGCTACAGCTCGATCGGTGGCAATGCCGCGCGCAGCGTGGACGAGGTGGTGCGCGAGGTCGCGCGCCGGGTCGAGGCCGAACAGCCGGCCGCCGTCAAGATCCGTTGGGACGGCGACCGCACCCGCTGCGATGTCGATATCCCCGGCGATATCGCCAAGGCCCGCGCCGTGCGCGAGTTGCTTGGCCCGGATGCGGTGATCGGGTTCGACGCCAACAACGGCTATTCGGTCGGCGGCGCCATCCGCGTAGGCAGGGCTCTGGAGGATTTGGGCTATAGCTGGTTCGAAGAGCCGGTGCAGCATTATCATGTCGGTGCCATGGGCGAGGTCGCACAGCGGCTGGACATCACCGTATCCGCCGGTGAACAGACCTATACGCTTCAGGCACTGAAGGATCTGATCCTGTCCGGCGTGCGCATGGTGCAGCCCGATATCATCAAGATGGGCGGCATCACCGGGATGATGCAATGCGCGGCCCTGACCCATGCCCACGGGGTCGAGCTTGTGCCCCACCAGACCCAGCCTGCCGTCGGCCACTTCGCGAATATCCATGTGCTGTCCACGATCATGCATATGACCAGACCCGTGGAACTGGCCGACAGATGGGATCGCGGCCGCCCCGTGTTCCACAACCCTGCCGAGCCGGTCAACGGTCACTTTACCCTGAGCGACGCGCCCGGTCTCGGCATCATCGTGGACGAGGACGAACTCGCCAGTCGCGCGACAGCGATCACCGTCGCCCAGGAACAGCGTCCTCCTGCCAGCGGGCAATATTGACCCGCCTTTCTCGTTCAGAACGAAACTGGACGACAAACACACAACGGAGATGACCGATGAGACTTTTCCGGCATGGCCCGCCCGGACTGGAACGACCGGGATTGTTCGATTGCTCGGGCGGTATGCGCGACCTCTCATTGGTCATCTGCGATTTTGACGCCGAGACACTTTCGCCACGGGGATTGGCGCGACTGGCGGCACTCGACGCCCGAAACCTGCCGCTGCTGCCCGAAGACACCCGCTTCGGCGCCTGCACGGCCCGCCCCGGCAAGATCATCTGCGTCGGGCTGAACTATACCAGCACGATGATCGAACTGGGCGTGCCGCGCCCCGAAGCACCCTCGATCTCGATCAAGCCAAGCTCGGCGCTGGCGGGGCCGGATGATGACATCATCCTGCCGCACGGCTCGACCGCCACCGATTGGGAGGTCGAGCTTGCCGCCGTCATCGGAACATATGCACGGTGTGTTTCGCCGCAGCGGGCGCTGGATCACGTTGCGGGATATTGCCTTGCCAATGATCTGTCGGAACGTGACCACCAGCGCCACCACGGCGGCGAAAGCGTCAAGGGCCGGGGACATGATGGCTTTGCGCGGTTGGGTCCGTGGATGGTGACGGTCGACGAAATCCCTGACCCCCAAGGCGTTGATCTGTGGCTTGAGATCGACGGCATACGCATCCAGCAGGGATCGACCTCCGACATGCTGTGGTCGGTCGCGGAACTGATCGCGCATATCTCGGACTACATGGCGCTGGAACCCGGAGACGTGATCCAGACCGGAACCCCCGCCGGCATCGGTATCGCGCAGAAACCGCCGCGCTTTCTGCGCGAGGGCAATTTGGTCAGTTTGGGCGGGACCGGGCTTGGGGCGCAGAGATGCAGGGTGGTCAAGGCATCGTCACACGACTATCGAAGCTGAGATGCGATGGGGCTCTCGGATGGCGACGGCCCCAAAATCATTGCCTGCCGTGGGTCAGATCAGAACTCAACTGCCTGACTTCGTGTTGCCTGATAACATGGCACGACAAGCCTTACCCCATATTATCGGGCTTTGTAAAAGGCTGCTGCTCCGCCTGTGAGGCCCGCCAAGAAGGGGAAATGATTGTCGGGGCATGACCAGAGATCCTCCCACCTGATCGGCAGAGAACAGATAAACGGCTTTTATTCCGATACCGAATAATGCCAGCGCGCCTGCTCGCGGCGGCTCGGAAACCGCCGCAATAAACGCTTGGATGTCCGGCAGAATGCAGCCCCGCCGCATTATCCGCGCTCAATCCACTGCCTGTCGAAGCGATAGACCCTTGCCCTGTCCGGATCGACATGCCGGGGAAGGCGATACTGAAACGACCTCTGCTCACCACCCGGAACCAGCAGCGCCGCCTCGCCCAGCAGCTTCACCGCCGGACCGGCCGGCATGCCGGAGGCGATTTCGGTCCGGAAGGCCTCGATGCCAAGATAGTTCCGGCGCTCATCACACCAGCCGATGGCATCCGGGCGCGGTGGGCAAGCTCTACATTCGCAACCTGCGCTCCTCGGGGGAACATAGGCTTCTTCAGCGACCCGATGGCGCAATTCAGCTTCAGCCATACACCCGAAGCATTGGACCACCTGGACCTACCGGACCGATTGGACCGCTGGCGGCTCAAGGCCGGTCCATTGGTCCAAGTGGTCCAATGGATTCATCAGGCGTTTTCCTCGTCATCTCTCCGGCATGCTCCGCTTGCGCGAAACTGGTCAGGGTCATCAGAAATTGCCCGCCGTCGCGCGTAATCCACAAAAAACATCAGACATTCACCGGTTGTCCACATTCGAGCGCCTGCCCCACGGCTGCTTTTTGGGGCGAGGCGACGCATCTTTGACGGGACGATGCAACCCTGAATTGGATACCAACCATGCCCGACCACGACGTTTCCCCGATGCCCGAGCACCGGGCGCCGCAGTCCGATCTCGAGACGGCCGATCCCGCGCTGGCCGACGCTGCGCTCGCTGTTCCCGCGTCCAATGCCGGACAGGCCCAGCTGCCCGCCCCCGTTGCCACCGCTACCTATGTCGCAACCGCTGACGCGGCTTCGCCCATCGACCCGCAGATCAGGGCTTTCTTGCTTGCCATGCTGGAGGAAATGCCTCCGGGCTGGCACTATCTGGCGCGCGAGCGGATGCTGGGCTTTGGCGGTCGGGAAGACGATGACTGGACGCCGATGTGTGGCCCCCTGCGGGTTGAGTCGCTGGTCCGCGACGGCCACGGGCACAACTGGTCGCGCCGCATCCGCTTTCTTGACCGCGACGGCATCCTGCGGCATGTGACCATCGCCGAGGAGGAGATGATCGCCGGTCCCCGCCGCGTCTGTGCGCAGCTGGTTGCGGCCGGCCTCGCCATCGAGGGCAACCGCGATTACATCGTCGATATGCTCCGTCGCTGGCCGGTCAGGGCGCGCACCCGCCTGGTCTCCCAGCCCGGCTGGCAGCAGGCTGGCGACACGCCGGTCTTCGTGCTGCCCGATGGCAGCGTTCTGGGCCGGCCCGGCCCGCATGAGGACGCGATCGAACTCTCGATCACCCGTCCCGCGGCCCCGCCCTGCGGATCGCTCGAGGGCTGGAAGGACAGCATCGGGCAGTTGGCGCTCGGCAATCCGGCAATCATCTGCGCCATCTCGGCCGCGCTGACCGGGCCGCTGCTGAAGTTCGCCGGGATCGACACGCTGGGGCTGAACTTCCATGCGCGCACGAGTTCGGGAAAGACCACCGCTTTGGTCGCTGCGCTTAGCTGCATGGCCCCGCGCGAGGCGCTGGCCACCTGGAACGCGACGAATACCGGGCTGGAACTGACCTGCTTGCAGGCAAACGACGGCGCGCTGCTGCTGGACGAATTCCCCGCGCAACCCTCGACCGAGATTATCGCGGCGCTTTATTCCACCGGCAACGGCACCGGTCGGCTGCGCGGCAATCGCAAGCTGGCGCTCGAAAAAACGACGCATTGGCGCACGGCGATGCTCTCCACCTCCGAGCGCCCGATCGCCGCCATGCTGGCCAGCGCACGCATCGACATGCCGGCCGGCCTCGGCGTGCGGCTGATCGATATCCCGGCCCGCTCCTGGACGCATGGCATCTTCGAGAACCTGCATGGCTATGCCTCGGGCCACGCGCTGTCCGAGGCGATCCGTGACGCTGCCGGCCGCCACCATGGCCACGCACTGCCGGCCTTCGTGCAGCGGCTGATCGAGCATCATGCCATCATCGCAACCACGGTGCCCGCCCTGATCGAAAGGTTGCAGCCCGACATGCTGGCGGCCGTCGGCCTGACGGTGGAGTCGCCTGACGGTCCGGTGCAGCGCGTGCTGAAGCGCCTGGCGCTGATCGCTGCCACGGGCGAGATCGCCGCGCGGCTGGGCGTCCTGCCCTGGCCGCAGAACACCGCCTCTGTGGCGCTGACCGAGATCGCCCGTCTTTGGCACCGGGCCCATGCGGCCCAGCCCCCCACCAGCGCCGAGGCGATGGCACATCGGCTCACGGGATGGTTGCGCGCCAACCGGCACCGCTTGCTCCGGCCCGGAGCGGTCCTTGGTGACAATGACGTGGGTTGGATCGACATGAACTGGATCTATCTTGGGGCCGAGGCTTTGCGCACCGAGGTCGCTTCCGGCATGCAGGCCGAGCGGGCGGTCAAGTTGCTGCGTGAAGCCGGCATCCTGGTGCCCGGCGGCGAGCGGGTGTCCTCGCAGTACAAGCTCCCCCGCAGCATCGATCCGGACCGCAACCGGGCCTACCGGCTGGATCGCTCCATGCTGGAGATGGGCTAGCTCAGGGGGGAGACTGTTTCCCCTCGCACCGCACCCGCTCGGACCGGGCCTCGCCGCATGGGCGTTGTTGCAGAAGTCAGTGTGTGAGCGCAGTTTTCCCTTTCCGCGTTGAGTTCATGCCACGCGTTTGATCTCGGCGGATCCGAGGGCATTGAAGCGGTTCATGAGGGCGATGCGGATATGGATTTCGGCGGTCTGGCGGTCCGGGTCTCGTGATGAGATGCGTTCACCGAAGACCTTGAGGCAGCGCATCCTTGCCTCGATCCTGCTTCGGACGTGATAACCTGACCAGCGCTTCCATATGGCCCTGCCCAAGCGCTGGGTTGCCCGGAGGATCTCGTTGCGCGCCCTGGCTGCGGGGCAATCCTCCTTCCAGAGACGGCCATTCCTCCGGATCGGGATGATAGCGGTGCCGCCTCGATCCAGGATCGCGGTGTGGCAGCGTCGGGTGTCAAAGGCACCGTCGCCGGTGACGGTGCCGATCTGTTCATCCTCTGGGATCTGGTTGAGCAGGTCGGGCAGAACAGGGCTGTCGCCTTCACGGCTTGAGGTGAATTCGACGGCGCGGATGTCACCTGTAGCCGTGTCCATCGCCAGATGAACCTTACGATATTGGCGTCGGCGATGCGGGCCATGCTTGCGGGCAAGCCATTCCCCATCACCAAGAAACTTGATCCCGGTGCTGTCCACCAGCAGGTTCAGCGGCCCCGGCGCACGGCGGCTCGTGATCTGAACCGTGATGCGCTTCTGCCTGCGGCTCAGGGTCGAGAAATCGGGCACCCGCCAGTCGAGCCCGGCCATCGAAAGGATGCTCGCCACCATCCCTGTCGTTTGCCGCAGAGGCAGGCCGAACAGAACCTTCATCATCAAGCAGAACTGGATCGCGGCATCAGAGAAGACCGGCGGCCGACCATTGCATCCGGATTTGGGTGCGCGCCAAACCCTGTCCTTGTCCAGCCAGATCAGAAGGGACCCGCGCCGCTTCAAGGCATCGTTGTAGGACTTCCAGTTCATCGTGCGGTAGCGGGTGGGCTCAGGCTTGCTCATACTCGCCCCTTTGCCCACTGGATTCACAGTGTGAATGAGCTGCTCCCCGATCCTTGGACAGTTTTCGGGGATATTTAAGCTACTGCCTGCGCCTGCTGATCGATTTCGATACTGTTGAAGTAAACCACGGCGGGTGGTCGTCCGCCATGGGCGGTGTGGGGCCTCTGGTGGTTGTAGAAGGTGATCCATCGGCCAATGGCAGCCTTGGCCTGTGACCCCGTTTGCCAGGCATGCAGGTAGACGCATTCATACTTCAGGGACCGCCACAGGCGTTCAATGAAGACGTTGTCGATGCAGCGCCCCTTGCCGTCCATCGAGATCCGAGTGCCAGCGCGCTTCAGCCTGTCCGTCCAGGCAAAAGACGTGAACTGTGAACCTTGGTCCGTATTCATGATCCCCGGCGCGCCGAAGCGGTGGATGGCCTCGTTCAGCGCTTCGACGCAAAAGTCCGCCTCCAGCGTGTTCGATATCCGCCACGCCAGCACCTTTCGGGTGAACCAGTCCATGATGGCGACGAGATACAGGAAGCCGCGCCGCATCGGCAGGTAGGTAATGTCGGCGCACCAGACCTGACCGAGGCGATCGACCCGTAGCCCGCCCAGCAGATAGGGATAGGTCTTGTGCCCTTTCCTCGGCTTGCTGGTGTTGGGCTTCTGGTAGATCGGCATCAGGCGCATGAGCCGCATCAGCCGTCGGATGCGCTTCTGGTTCACGCCGTGCCCCTCGTTCTGCAGATGCCAGGTCATCTGCCGGACCCCGTAGAAGGGGGTGTCGAGGAACTGCTTGTCGATGAGCTGCATCAGGCCGAGGTTCTGCTCCGTCTCTCCGACCGGTTCATGATAGAAGGACGAGCGCGAGATCGACAGCAGGCGGCACTGCGCCCCGATCGACAACGCCGGATGGCCCCGCTCAATCATCCCGCGCCTCACTTGCCGGTCCACGGCTTGAGCTTTCGTGACAAAAAATCGTTGGCGACAGCCAGTTCTCCAATCTTGGCATGCAGTGACCGGACCGTCTCCTCATCCACCTCCGCAACAGGCTTTCTGCCACCGCGCTCGAAGATATCCGCAGCTCCGTCGAGCAGCGCCTTCTTCCATTGATGGATCATCGTCGGATGCACGCCGTATTCGGCCGCCAGCTCTGACGCCGTGCGCTCGCCCTTCACGGCCTCAAGCGCCACGCGCGCCTTGAAGCCTGCGTCATAGTTTCTGCGTTTCCGCATTCCTGATCTCCTCGTTCTTGGAGACCAGCAAACGTCAGATCGTAGCTTCCGTCACTGTCCGATTTCCGGGGAGTAGCTCAAACCATGCCAATGATTGCTCCGAACACGCGATACTGATGCAGCCTATATTCCCGGCTGGCCGGTTTACGGCCGAAGGGATCGGCAGCGTCGAGCGCTTGGTAACAGGCAGATATTTGCTCACGCGTTGCTGTTATAATCAGTCTCTTGCGACGGTAAGCATCAGATTCCGCGCCAATCTGCCTCAGATCCCACCGGAGTGACCCGGCTGGGTCAAAGCGGCTAGCTCCGCCGCCGGCAGGTCGGGATCCAGCCGATCCAGAGCCGCCATCAGGTCGGCGGCCTGCACCTCGCCGATGACACGATTGGTCAGTTCAGCGAATTTCTGGTCCTGATCGGAGCGAGGCATCGGATTATGGGCAGTGCCGATGGGATCCTCGACGAAGACATGCTGCGCAGTCCCGTCGGCAAAGGTGATGTTCAGATCGGCCACGAATTTGCCGGGGTATTGCCGGTCCATTTCCGGAACCACCTCCAGATGGATGCGGCGCGCGGTATCGACCACCGAGGCGAGGTTCAGATCGCCCCGCAGATAATCGAAATGCGCAGCATAGCCGTTGCCCAACCCGTGCAGCGTCAGCGCCATCTGGACCGGCGCGCTGTATTGCACATGCACGATATTCTGCGGATTCCAGGCGTTCACGTTAACGGTGCCGACCACGACGTCGGCGCTTGGCTGGATCCGGGCATCGATGCGGGCGATCTGCGCATGCTGACCGGCATAGGGGCGCATGGCGTCAATATAGGCGTGGTTGCAACCGCAGCAGCAGTAGGGCTTCAGCCAGACCCTCTCGATCTGGAACGGCGCATCGGGGGCAAAGACCGCCTCGGCGCCCGCGCCGGAACCGCGCTGCAGATAGGTGCGGTAAAAGCCCTTGTTGCCGGTCAGGAAGGCGCGCGGCCCGGTGATGCCCGCCGCCGCCATATAGGCGGCGCGCATCCCGTTCGTCGTGCCGATGCCGGCATGGACCCGCTTGACCGAGCCGCCGGTCGAGGTGAACTCCGCCGCGCCCGAGGCGTGACTCATGGCGATGGACAGCGCGTTGAGCGTGGTCTCCTGATCGAAGCCCTGCAACTTGGCGACCACCGCCGCCGCACCGAACACCGACAGCACTGCATGCGGCTGGAAACCGCGGGTCAGCAGGTCGGGCGCGGCGAGATTGCCGATGCGGGTATAGGCCTCGTAGCCCGCGACGATGGCGGTGATCACATCGCGCATCGGCAACCCGCGTTCCGTTCCCAGAGCCAGCGCGGCAGCGACCACGCAAGAGCCCGGATGGCTGGCGCTTTCGCGATGCGCGTCATCATATTCGAAAGCATGGCCGAAAGTGGCGTTGACGAAGGCCGCGTCGATGGGCGCCATGGTCTCGGACGTCCCGGTGATCACCGCACGCCCCGGCCGGCCAAGCGCGCGGGCATAGTCCAGGACCTGCCCCGACCAGGGCAATTGCGAGCAGCCGATCTCCAGCGCGATCTGATCGCGCATCAAGGTGCTGACCCCGGCAAGCGTCTCGGGGGGCAGATCTTCGTAGCGCAGGCCATGGACCAGGCGGACCAGAGCCGCTTCCACGGGCGGGCAGGCCTCGGCGCCCGTGGGCCAAGCCGCGCTCATACCGACACCGTGGTCGAGCGGGACACGTCTTCCCATTTCGCGATCTCCTCCAGCACCTGCGCGCATTCCGCCCGCAGATGGGCCAGCGCATCGACGCCCAGAGGCAGGCGCAGCGGCGGGTCCTCGGCATCGACGATGCGGCACAGCGCCGGGCCGATCCTGGCCGGGTCGTTCGGCTGCGTTCCATGGCGCGAACTGCTGTAGCTGCTGATCCAGTCCCCCAGATCCTTGTAATCGGGGATATCCGACAGCTTGCTGTCGAGCGAACCGCCCGCGAAATCGCTGCGGAAGGGGCCGGGCTCGACGATGGTCACCTTGATGCCAAGCGGACCGACCTCGCGCGCAAGCGACTCGGAATAGCCTTCGACGGCGAATTTCGCGGCGCTGTAGAAGGAAAAGCCGGGCGCCGCGCCGAAGCCCGCAGTCGAGGAAAAGTTCAGGATGTGACCGCTGCTGCGCTTGCGCATGCCGGGCAGGACGGCGCGGATCATCTCGGTCGTGCCGAAGAAATTGACCTCGAACAGCGGGCGGTATTTCTCGGGCGGGGTTTCCTCGGCCACCGAGGTCAGGCCGTAGCCCGCATTGTTCACCAGCACGTCGATGCCGCCGAAATCGGCCTCGGCCTGCGCCACCACCTCGGGGAAGCGGGCATGGTCGGCGGCGTTCAGGTGATAGGCGCGGGCGTGGTCCGGGAACCGTTCGACCAGCGCGCTGCGGCCGTCCTTGTTCAGAACGGTGACGATCACGTTGTCGCCCCGCTCCAGCGCCGTCTTGGCGGTCTCATACCCAAGGCCCTTGTCGGCGCCGGTGATCAGCCAGGTTTTCATCGTCAGCCCTCCGCTCTGCTCGCGCGCAGCTTAACGGCGGCGCGGGGCGGCGGTGGAGTCCCGCACCGCATCCAAAGGCCGCCCCATCGCTCCCCATAGGAAAATCCTTTCGCCGATCGCCATCGGCGCGGCGAGCCATAGGTCATTCCGTTGGCAGCAATCGAAAGCGGCCAATTCTCAACGCATCGAGTTTCCCCCCAATGCCGCCAACAGGCGTCGATCCGGGAACAGGGAGGTCCTCATGACGACGGAAACTGCAGCAAAAACCGCGCGCACATCATTCACGATCACACAGGAAGGCATCGTCATCGCGCTGACGGTCGCGCTGCTGGCGATCTTTTCGGTCACATTGCCCGGCTTTCTCAGTGGTGCGAATCTGGTGAACCTGCTGCGCGGGGTCTCTGTTCTGGGCATGCTGGCATTGGGAATGAGCATCGTGGTCATCGGGCGCGGCCTCGACCTGGCCATGGTGGCGACGCTGGTCGTGGGCATGGGCTGGGCGCTGACGCTGACGGCGGGAGGCCACGGCTTCGGCACCTCGCTACTGCTGGGGGCGGGCTTCGCCATCCTTGCCGGGGCCGCGATCGGCATGATCGTGGCCTTCGCCGAGATCCCGGCGGTCTTCACCTCGCTGGCCATGGCCTCGGTGATCTTCGGCTTCGGCAACGCGGTGTTCTTCCGCAACGACGTGCACAACGCGCCGGCCAACGTGGAATGGCTGTCCGCGCTCGGCTATGGTGCGTTCCTCGGGGTGCCGCTGGTAATCTATGCCTTTGCTGCGCTGGCGCTGGCGGTGCATCTGTTGCTGCGCTTCACCCGCTTCGGCCAGATGATCTACGCCATGGGCGACAACCCTGCCGCCGCGCGCCAGACCGGGATGCCGGTGCGACCGGTCATCGTGGCGCAATATGTCATCAGCAGCCTGATCGCCTTTCTGGTCGGGCTGGTCATCGTCGCCTCGAATTCCGGGCTGAACACGCGGGTCTACAATTCAACGCTGGTCTATGACGTGCTGCTGGTGGTGGTGCTGGGCGGCATCGGCCTGTCGGGCGGGCGCGGCAATGTGCGCAACGTCATCGTCGGCACCCTTCTGGTCGGCACGCTGTTCAGCGGGATGACCATCATGAACCTGTCCTACACCACGCAGAACCTGGTCAAGAGCCTGGTTCTGCTGGCCGCGCTGATCGCCGAGACCCTGATCAATCCGCGCGACGAACAAACAGCACAACAAGGCGACATCTGATCGCCGTCACTTCCGGGAGGAAACCATGAAAGCCAAGACCATCCTGGCGGGCGCCGTTGCGCTGGCCCTGTCCGCCCTGCCCCTTGCCGCGCAGGAAAGCGGCGTGGACAACCCCACCCGCAACGCCGTTCTAAAAAAACTGCAAGGCAAGCGCGTCGTCTATATCCCGATGAACATGAGCGTGGACCTGACCATCGGCTGGAACGAGATCATGCAGAGGCAGGCCAGGGAATACGGATATACGGTCGATGTGCGCGACGCGAACTGGAGCACCGAGGCAGGTTCTCGCGCGCTGACCGCCGCGATTTCCGAAAAGCCCGACCTGGTGGTGCTGCAAAATCCCGACGTGCAATCCTATGCCCGCCTGATCCAGCAGGCCACGAATGCCGGTGTCAAGGTTCTGCAACTGAACATGGAATCGCTGGTCCAAAGCGACGCCTATACCGGCGCCGACTGGGTGGGCATCGGCTATACCGCCGGCAAGGAGGTCGCGGCCCGCTGCGCCCCCGGCCAGGGATCGTCCACCAAGGCGCAGATCGTGATGGGCGTGCCGACCGGCCCGTCGGACCTGTATCAGGTCTTCGGCTTCAAGCAGGCGCTGGCCGAGGCGGGCGACGAAATCCAGATCGTCTCGCAGCAGGCGGCAGCCTATGACCCGACCAGGGCGCGCTCGATCACCGCATCGGTGCTGCAACAGCATCCCGACCTCTGCGCCAGCTTCGGCATCTGGGACAGCATGGACGCGGGCACCGGCGCCGCGATCAAGGAGGCGGGCAAGCAGGACCAGGTCTTCGTCGTCACCTCGGGTGGGGGCGCGCAGGCGTCCTGCGACAAGATCAACGAGGACATTTTCGACATGCTGGTCGCCTACGACGTGCGCCAGCAGGGCGCGGCGATCAACACGCTGATCTCGTCCATGCTGCAATCCGACCAGCCGGCGGGTTCGGGGAACACCACGGTCTATACGCTGAACACGCCAATCACCAAGGACAACATGACCCCCAATTCCTGCTGGTCGATGGACGACCTGAACTGACGGGAGCAGCCCAATGTCCGCATCCGACACGCTGACCAGGTGGCGCTACAAGTATTTCCCCAGCCACCTGCTGGGCGAGATCCTGTCCAAGCGCTGGACCGACAACGCCATCCCCTTCATCGCCCTGATCGCCGCGCTTGCGATCTTCATGGCGCTGACGCCTGGCATGTTCTCGGCCTTCGGGCTATTCGACCTGACCGGACAGATGGCCGAGTTCGGCCTGCTGGCCATCGCGCTGACGGTGGTGATGATCTCGGGCGGGATCGACCTGTCAGTGGGCTCGATCTTCGCGCTCTGCGTGCTGACGATCCTGACCTGCCTGAACGTCTGGCAGCTGCCGCTGGGCGTGGCGCTGCTGGTCACGCTGGCGGTGGGCGGGTTCTGCGGGGCGATCAACGGCTTCCTGATCGGCTATATGCGGCTCAGGGCCTTCCTGACCACGCTGGTCACGCTGATCATCTTCCGTTCCGTCTATGAGCTGATCTTCCCGCAATTCGGCACCCGGATCATCATGGGCATGTCGGATTCGGCGCTGTGGCAGGTGATCGGCACGGGCTCTTTCCTGGGCCTGCCATGGGCGGTAGTGATCGCGGCGGTGGTCGCGGCGGTGATCCATGTCATGCTGTCGCGGTCGCGCGCCGGCTGGCATATCGCGGCGGTGGGCGGCGCGCGGCGCTCGGCCTATAACGCGGGCATCCCCGTCCGCCGCGTGGTGTTCCTGACCTATGTGTTCGGCGGCCTGCTGACGGCGCTGGCCGCCACGCTTTACGGCGCGCGGCTGGGCAGCATCGGCTCGGACACCGGCATGGGGCTGGAGATCGCGATCCTGACCGCGACCGTGCTTGGCGGCGTCACCCTGGGGGGCGGGCGCGGCTCGGTCGCCAAGGCGCTGATGGGCGCGGTCATCGTGCTGCTGGTCCAGAACGGGCTGTTGCAGATGGGTGTGTCCGGCCCCATCGCCTCGATGGTGCTGGGCGTCATCCTGCTGCTGGCGGTGTATCTGGACGTGCGCTGGCTGAAGAACCGGCAGAAGCTGCTGAACAGCACCTATGTCTCACCCGGCTATTATGCGCAGGACCCGCTGCCCACGACCGATCCCGGCTCGGGTTCGATCTTCGCGGTGAACGACCGGCTGCATGATGTCGAGGTGATCGGTCTGGGCCAGATCGAGGGTCCCGAGGACGTGCTGATCGACCGCGAGGGCAATGTCTATTCCGGCAGCCGCCAGGGCGACATCGTCCGCTTCCTCGCCCCCGACCACAAGAAGATGGAGATCTTCGCCCATATCGGTGGCCTGCCGCTAGGCATGAACTTCGACTGCGACGACAACCTGGTGGTCTGCGTCGGCGGCATGGGCCTCTACATGGTCACGCCCCAGCGCGAGGTGGTCAAGCTGACGGACGAGACCAACCGCAGTCCGTTTTCCATCATCGACGACAGCCAGCTGCGGCTGGCCGACGACCTGGACATCGCGCCGGACGGGCGGATATTCTTCTCCGAGGCGACGGTGCGCTATGGCGCGCATGACTGGCCGCTGGACGCCATCGAGTGCCGGGGCAACGGGCGGCTGATCTGCTACGATCCGAAAACGAAAACCACCCGCACCGTGCTGCGCAACCGCATCTTCCCGAACGGCATCACCTGCCTGCCGGACGGCGAGTCGCTGCTGTTCGCGGAAACCTGGGCCTGCCGCATCAGCCGCTTCTGGTTCGACGGCCCGAAGAAGGGCACGGTCGAGCCGGTGCTATCGAACCTGCCCGGCAACCCCGACAACATCAACCGCGCCTCGGACGGGAACTACTGGGTCTCGCTGGTGGGCATGCGCGGGCCGGCGCTGGACCTGGCGATGAAGAAGCCCGGCTTTCGCCGCCGCATGACCCGGCAGGTGTCCCCGGCGAACTGGCTTTACGCCAATATCAACACCGGCTGCATCATCCGCTTCACCGAGACGGGCGAGATCCTTGAATCCATCTGGGACGCGGGCGGCGAGAACCACCCGATGGTCACCTCGGTCAAGGAACACAAGGGCTATCTTTATATCGGCGGGCTGTCGAACAACCGCATCGGCAAGTGGAAAATCCCCGGCGCCGACCCGAACTGGTCCGGTCCCGAGAGCTATTGGGGGGCAAAGCCATGATCGCTTTCCTGCGCGACCGCATGGACGCCTGGCTGGGGCGCGGCCAGCACAGCACCTCGGTCCCGGTGATGGACGGGCCGCTGCAACCGAACCAGCGCATCGAGACCGCGCCGGTCCTGCTGCGGGCTGAGGGGCTGGACAACCTGACCGCCGGCGACGGACTGTTCTACAGCGCGGGACCCATGCTGATGCGGCATGAGGGTGAGGAACTCGCGCGGTTCGACGCATCCGTCTCGGCCCTTGCCGCGCATGGCCAGGCGCTGGCCGTGGGCGTCGAGGGCAAGGGCGTCACCTTGCGCGGCGGGCCGCACGACGCCCGGCGGATCGAGCGGCTGGGCGGCCAGCCCGCCGCCTGCCCGACCGCGCTGCTGTTCGACGGGCCGGACCGGCTGATCGTGGCACTGGGGGCAAGCGACCGCCTGCCCGCGCAATGGAAGCACGACCTGATGAGCCACGGCCGCAGCGGTTCGGTCTGGGCGGTGGACCTGCGCTCGGGCGCCGAGGAGAAGCTGGCGGACGGGCTGGCCTGGCCCTGCGGCGTGGTCAAGGCAGGCGACGGCTTCGTCGTCTCCGAAGCATGGCGGCACCGGCTGGTGCGGCCGGGCGACAAGCCGCTGATCGACCGCCTGCCCGGCTATCCCGGCCGCCTGATCCCCCATGGCGAGGGGTATCTGCTGGCGATCTTTGCCCCGCGCAACCAGCTGGTCGAATTCGTGCTGCGCGAACGCGACTATCGCGAGGACATGGTGCGGGAGATCCATCCCGACCACTGGATCGCGCCCTCGCTGCAAGCCGCGGTCAGCTTTCTGGAGCCGCTGCAAGGCGGCGCGGTGCGGCAGATGGGCGAGTTGAAGCCATGGGCGCCGACGCGATCCTATGGGCTAGTGGTGCGGCTGGACCGGAATTTCCTGCCCGTCGAAAGCTGGCACAGCCGCGCGGATGGACGCCGGCACGGCATCACCTCGCTGGCGGTCTGGGAGGGCCGCGTGATCGCCGGGTCGCATGGCACCGGCGAGGCGCTGATCCTTGAGGAGGCAGCATGACCACGATCCTTGAAATCCGCGGCGCGACCAAGGAATTCCGCGGCGTCCCCGCCATCAGGAACATCGACCTGGTGCTGAAGCAAGGCGAGGTTCATTCCGTGCTGGGCGAGAACGGCGCGGGCAAGTCCACGCTGATGAAGGCGCTGGCGGGCGTGCATCAACTGACCGCGGGCGAAATCCTGATGGATGGCAAGCCCGTGGACCTGTCGTCGCCCTCGGCGGCGCTGAAGGCGGGGATCGCCATGGTGTTCCAGGAAACCAACCTTGTCGGGTCGATGACAGTGGCGCAGAACATCTATCTGGGCGAGGAGCATTTCCTGAACCGCCTGCGCGGACTCTACATCCGCGCGCAGCAGTTCCTGGCCTCGATGAATTTCGACGTGGACCCGACGGCGCTGGTCAGTTCGCTAGGCGCCGCACAGCGCCAGATGGTCGAGGTCGCCCGCGCGGCGCATCACGCCGCCCGCATCATCATCTTCGACGAACCCACCGCCACGCTGACACCCGAGGAGAAGCATCATTTCTTCAGCCTGTTGCAGCGGTTGAAGGCGCGCGGCACCTCGATCTTGTTCATCAGCCACGCGCTGGAGGAATCGCTGCAATATTCCGACACCCTGACCATCCTGCGCGACGGCGAGCGGGTGGCGGGCGGCCCGGTCGCGGAATTCGACCGTGACAAGGTGGTGCAGGCCATGGTCGGGCGCAGCCTGTCGGCCGATCTCTACGGCGCGCGCAAGGGGCACGAACTGCCGGTGCGGCCCGCCGGGACAAGGGTTCTCAGCGTGGACAACCTGTCCATGGGCAAGATCGTGCGAAACACGTCCTTCTCGATCTATTCCGGCCAGATCACCGGCATGTTCGGGCTGGTCGGCGCGGGCCGGACCGAGATGATGAAGGTCGTCTCGGGCGCCTTCAAGCGCGACTTCTTCCACGGCGGCGAGATCAGCTTCGAAGGCAGGCCGGTGCGCTACCGCGTGCCCCGGCAGGCGGTGCGCGACGGTATCGTCTACATCACCGAGGACCGCAAGCTGGACGGCTTCTTCGAGACCATGACCATCGACCGCAACATCCAGATGGGTGATCTGGCGATGAGCTCGAACCCGCTCAGCGTCGTCTCGATGGGACAGGCGCGCAAGCTGGCACAAAGCTGGTGGAGCGAACTCAGCATCCGCGCCATCAACAAGGATTCCAAGGTGCTGGAACTGTCCGGCGGCAACCAGCAGAAGGTGGTCATCGCCAAGGGCCTGATCCAGAAACCCAAGCTGGTGATCTTCGACGAGCCGACGCGCGGCGTCGATGTCGGCTCGATCGTCGAGATCCACCAGTTCATCAACAAGCTGGCGGACGAGGGCATCGCGGTCGTCGTGATCTCGTCCTACCTGCCCGAAATCCTGGCGCTGTCGGATCGCATCCTGATCGCGCGTCAGGGCCAGATCGTCGAGGAGATGCGGGCCGGGGAGGCCACGGAGAAACGCATCATGTACGCGGCGGTCCATTAAAAAGGCAACAACTGGGAGGAAAACCAATGAAAACCAGACGGATCGCCGCGCTTTGCGGGGCGGCAACGACGGCGCTTGCGCTGGCGGCAGGCACTGCACAGGCCATCGACATTCAGCCGATGGACTGGACACCCCTGCCAGCAGGGACCAGCATCGCCGCGCTTTACGTCCTGCACGGCCGCAATGACGGCGTCACCCTGAATGGCAGCGAAATCGACGGCAAGCTGACCACCACCTTTGTCCTGCCGCGCCTTGCGCATTATTTCGAACTTGGGGGGCGTCCGGCGGCCGTCAGCATGATCCTGCCCTTCGGCAAGCTCTCGGATGGCGAGATCGACGGCGCCGGGCTGAATGCGCCCTCGGGCCTGGGGGACATGATCATCTCGGGCGGGACCTGGCTGGTGAACAATCCCGAGCAACGGCAATCTGTCGTGCTGGCGGGCTACCTGAAGCTGCCGACCGGGAGATACGATTCGAGCCGGGCGCTGAACATTGGCAGCGACCGCCATTCCGTCGCCTTGCAGATCGGCGGCCAGACGGCGGTCAGCGAAAAGCTGACGCTGGAGGGCACCATCGACGCCGAGTTCTTCGCCAATAACGACAACGCCGATGGCGCCGGCGAGACGGGCAAGACCGACACGCTCTACTCCTTCCAGTCCTACCTGACCTATGCCGTATCTCCCACCACCTTCGTCTCGGCGGGCTATGCGGCCTATAAAGGCGGCGACCAATCGATAGGCGGAGTCGAAACCGGCTTCAAATCCGACCGCCAGCAGGTGCGGCTGGGCGTGACCACCTTCCTGAACGAAACCACCACACTGTTCGGCGAGTTCACGCATGATTTCGACGTGAAGGGCGGCTTCAGGCAGGATACCGGCCTGATGGTCCGTGTGGCGAAGTTCTTCTGACACGAACACACCGCCCGGATCGAGATCCGGGCGGTGTAACGTTGAAGCGCACTGAAGTCCTTTTTTCAAGGTAAGCCTTGCTGCCGGGACAGCTCCACCCGTGACGCCGGAGAAGGGAGCGGATCTCCTACCGCTAGCGGATCCGGTCGCGCATGGCGGATTCCCGCAGGCGCACCGGACCTCGCATGGCCTCATGAGCCGGATCCGGGATCTATATCTCCGTGGGTTCGCCCGCCCGCAGCAACCGCGCCAACCACTCGGCATCCCCGCGGCTGATCTTCACGCGATCACCGCGCAGCTGCGCCCGAGCGACTCGATCAGGCGTTTCAGGCCGTCGCCGGACGGCCCCGCCTCAGAGCAGGACCGCAGCTCAACGCCCGGGCGGGCCAGCTTCTTCACCACCCGCCGGACTGATGCGTCATCCGAGCCGATCTCGCCAAGATACCGCCCCCCGGCGACCGCCACGGCGTGCCGGTCCTTTGAAACATCCGAACCGACAAAGACGATGCCATGCTCGTTCGGTTTGTCCTCCTGGCATAAGGATCGGCTCCTGGAGCAACCATCGTTCAAACGCTGCCAGTGCAGGGCGGACCACCCGTCTGTCGATGCGCCCCAAAAAGACATACGGTCTTACGCGGTGGCGTCGGGCGAAGTCAGTCGCATCACCCGGCCCAGATCATCCAGTTTCCGCAGGTCCATGACCAGATCGACGATCGCCTCGGCATTGGCGCGGGGTAGGATGCCGTCCACGTTGCCCATGAACTTGGCGATCAATTCCTCATTGGTCATATAGCTGGCCGGGTCAGGCGACTTCGAGCCCTTGGGATAGCGCCGTTCGCCCTCGAAGGTCTGGCCACGGGCCTTGATTTCCAGCTTGGCCGGACGACTGGCGGCGTTGCTGGTCAGCAGCTTGACGTAATCGGGATGGACCTCATGCGTCACCTTGTCCATCAGCCCCATCACCGAATCGCCGAAGATCAGGTCCGGGTCCATCCATTGCCGTCCTGGCGGCACGCGATGGGCGCCGACGGCGATGCCATGCGCGATCGAGAATTGCGCGTCATGCGGCAGCAGAATCTCGCGGTTCAGCCAAACGGGCTGCTCGACCATGCCCTCGACATAGACCTTGATGCCGTCGATGTCCGCGACCGCGATGTCATGGCGCTGCATCATGTCCTGCATCTCGTCGATCAGGGCGTGCAGGATGCGGCAATGCGGATAGGGCTTGAAGGCCGACAGCTCGACGAACCGCCATTCTTGGCCCAGGTCGGCGACCATCCTGTCGGCGAACCAGCGACGCGTGCCGATGAAGCGGCGATAGCCGAACTCCTCGTCGTCGAGGATCTGGATGTCGCCGCGATGCCCCAGTTCGGCGGCATAGGCGGCGGTAAAGGCCGATTGCGTCAGGATGCCGGCGTGCAGATACTTGATCGTCGAGCTTGGCGCATGCTGGAACCAGGCCGTCTGCGAGTTGACCGGAGAGATCGAGCCCGCAACGCCCAGTCCGTTCGCCGTCACCTCGGCCGAATGGCCGCGCAGCATGGAAATCGCGGCGGTGGCGCCGAAGACCGTCTCGGCATAGCCGAAGACCGGGGGCGGGTCGACCTTGCCGTCCTTGGTGTCGCGCAGATAATCCATGCCCATGCCGATGCGGCAGGAAATCTCGTGGCTGACGGCGATGGCCTCGATGACCGACCTGCCATCCTTGGCCAGCGATTCGCCCACCGCCATGATGCCGGGCAGCACATAGGGGGTGACATGGCCAGGCGGCATGATCGCGTCCATGTCCAGCGTGTTGATCAGCTCGCCATTGGCGAAGGCCGCGCCGAAGACCGAGACCTTGTCGCCCGTCCCCATGATCGTCGCATCGCCCTGGGTGCCGCCGATCAGCTTGCCATACTCGATGCCCGCCTTGCCCTTCAGCTCATGGATGCCGCCAATGGCGACGCCGATGGAATCCAGCAGGATACGTGCGCTTTCCTCGACCGCTTCGGGCGGCAGGGCGTCGATCCGGGTATTGGCCGCAAGATCGGCGAATTTCTGAACCATGGTCGTCATTTGGAGGCCCCCTTCGCCGCAAAGGCCTTGACCGAGGCGATCATGGCGGCGGATTCGTTGCGATAGCGGTATTGTATCCAGCGCTCGTGCGACAACGCATCGCTCAACGGCAGTTCGATGCCGCGCCGCACCATGATCTTCATGTTGGCGATGGCGCGCGCATCGCGGCTGGCGATCTCAAGGGCCAGCGCGCGCGTCTCCGCCTCAAGCGTGTCGCCCGGAACGGCCAGAGAGACCAGCCCGATCTCGGCCGCCTCGCGCCCGGTCATGCGCCGTCCGGTCAGCAGGTAATACATGCCCCGCGCCAGCCCGATCTTGCGCGGCAGCCGCTGGGACGACCCGCCCGAGGGCAGCAGGTTCTTGCGCATATGCTCGTCACCCATCTCGACCGCCTCGTCGGCGACGATGATGTCGCAGGCCAGGGCCAGTTCGAACCCGCCGGCGAAGGCCAACCCGTTGACCGAGGCGATCACCGCCTGCGGCGCGGCGCCGATCATCTCATAGGTGCGCTGCATCAGGTCCTGATGGCGCATATGCGCGCCCAACTCGTCCAGCACGCCGCTGGCCAGCCATTTCAGATCGTTGCCGGCGCAGAACGCCCGCCCGGTGCCGCGGATGATGATGACCCGGGCCTCGCCCGCCGTTTCGATTCCGTTGGCAAGCGCCGCCAGCGTGTCGCCGTCCAGCGCATTCAGCCGCTCGGGACGGTTCAGGGTGATGGTGCGGATACCCTCGGAATCCTCGACCAGAACGGTCATGCCTTGTCCTCCGCCCCAGTCTCGGCCATGTCCTTCAGCCGCGTCAGAGCCGAGACGGCGCTCGGCCAGCCGGCATAGAACGCCAAGTGGATGATCATCTCGCGCAACTCGTCCAGCGTGACGCCGTTTTCCAGCGCGCGGGGAAAATGGCCGGTCATCTGCTCGGTCTTGCCGCTGACGACCAGGGCCGCACAGGTGATCAGACTGCGGTCGCGCTTGGACAGATGCGGGCGTTCCCAGATCTGGCCGAACAGGAAGTTCTCGGTCAGATCCACGAAATCGGGAGAAAACTCTCCGATCAGGGCGCGGGCCCCGCTTTTCGGTTTGCTCATTTGGGGTCTCCTTTGAAATCTGCGGGCGCGGCGGCGAAGGCATCCAGGATGGCCTGTCCGGGACGACCGGTCTTTTCCATCTCCTGCGCCCAGGCCTCGGCGACGGGGGCGAGCCGCTCCTCCCAACGCCCGCGCTCTTGCGGCGAGGCTGTGACGGTGGTCAGCTTGCCCTCGGCTTCCAGCTTGTCCACGATCTCGTCCTGCAAGCTGTCGAGGCGGGCACACAGCTCTGCCTGAGTCTCAAGCCCCGCCTCCCGGATCGCCTGCTGGGCCTCGGGGGCAAGCTTGTCCCAGCGGCGCTTGCTGATGGCATAGACCGTGGCGCCGCCACCCAGGCGCGTGCCCTTCAGCGAATGGCGCACAATGGCGTCAAGCCCGGTCGAGACCAGCGAGCCCATGTAATAGACCCCGCCGTCCACCGTGCCGCGCGACAGCGAGTCGTAGAATTCCGTCGTCGTCACATTGACTGGGATCGCGCCAAGCGCACTGACGGTCTTCATCATCGCCGTGCCATTGCCGCGCAGCTTCAGGCCCGCCACGTCCTCAAGCGTCTCGACCGGCTTCGTGGCCGTCACGAGCTGGAAGGCGGGCAGCACGTTGGCATAGATCGGCACCATGCCCTGCGCCGCATATTCGGCCTGGTCGAGCGGACCGCCCTCCTTCAGCACCGCCCACAGCTTGGCTGTCCCCTCGCACGACGTCTCGTAATAGCTGGGCAGTTCGGCCACAGAGGTCAGCGGCAGCTTGGCGGGCTCATAAGAGGGTACGACGACCGACATGTCGGCCAGCCCGCTTTGCAGGATGCCCACCCCCTCCTTGCCGAGCTGACCCGCGGGGAAGCTGTCGAAGGTGATGGCGCCCTTGGTCTTTTCCGTCACGCGCTCGGCGAATTTCGCGCCACCCTCGGCCCAGACCCAATGCGTCGCGGGAAAGACCGAAGCAAAGCGAAGCGTCTCGGCCCGTGCCACTCCTCCGGCCAATGTCAGAGCCACGGCCAGCACGGTCAATGTCGATGATCTTTTTCCCACCACGTCTCTCCTCAATCATTCCATTTCGCCACGGACTTTCCGCCTTTGATGAGAGCAGGAACAGGAAAAACGGCGTGAGGCGAGGCAGTGCCAAGCCTGCGCTGGCAAGGCCATAGACTGGACCTATGACCAAAAGGAGCGGCCCGCAGCGCACAGGACGCGCATGCGGGCCTTTGTCGGGATCAGGCGGAATCCGTCACATGAAATAGGGCTTGTCGGCCTCGGAGCCGGGTTTGTCCACGCCCAGGTTTTCTCCGACATGCAGGGCCGGCTCGCGCAGGATGCGGGCGATCAGGTCCGCCACGCTCTTGCGCGACACGACGCTGCCCTTGAAGGGCTGGTCGCGCGTGGTGGTCTCGTAATCCACCTCGTCCTCGTCCATCAGCCAGGCCGGGCGCAGGATGGTGTAATCCAGACCCGATGCCTCGATGGCATCGGCCGCGCGGCGGAACGGCTTCAGATCCTCGCCAATGATGCCGTTGTTCCACTCGCCGAACTTGCCCGGCACCTCGTCGTAGATGCCCAGCGACAGCACGAAGATCAGGCGGCGCACAGACTGTGCCTGCATGGCCGCGATCACCGCGTGGGCCTGAACGTCCAGATCCTCGCCGGTCAGGTTGGCATAGACCACGTCTTGTCCCTTGACCGCCTCGGCCAGTTGCGCGCCGTCCAGCACATCGCCCTGGACCACGCGAGCCCCGGCGGGCACATCGCCCAGTTTGGCGGCATTGCGCAGGAACAGGGTCATATCGACATCGCCCTGAACCATCCGGATGACATGGCGGGCGATCTGCCCATTGGCACCAAGTACAAGAACTTTCGTCATTTTCATTCTCCTCAGGCGCTCATATAGGCGCCGTTATCGACGGTCAGAACCCGGCCGGTGATGGCGCGGGCCATGTCGCTGGCCAGAAACAGGATCGCATTCGCCTGATCCTCGGGCTGCGTGCCCGGCACCTCGGTATTGGTATAGGCACGGGCATATTTCAGCATCTTGTCGCCGCCTGGCAGCGCGCCCGCGGCCCATGCGCGCGCCATAGGGGTGTCGGTTTCGCCCGGCGCGACCGCATTGCAGCGGATACCCGTGCCAGAGAAACGGATGGCGATGTTCTTGGTCATCGTGTTCACCGCCCCCTTGGTCGAGGTATAGGCCACGCCGCAGACCGGAAGGCTGCCATTGACCGAGGTGACATTGACGATGGCACCTTCGCCGCGCGGGATGAAATGCCGCACGGCTTCGCGGCAGAAACGAAAGACACCGGCGAAATTCACCTGCACCACCTCGTCGAAATGTGCGTCCGAGGTTTCCTCGATCGAGGACATGTCACCATAGCCCGCGTTGTTCACCAGGATATCCACCTGGCCATAGGCTGCCACGGCCCGTTCGAACACTGCCTTTGGCGCCTTGGGATCGGCGGAATCGGCCAGCACGCCAAGCGCCTTGCCGCCCTCGGCCGTTATTTCAGCCACGGCGGCGTCCAGATCGGCCTGCCCGCGCGCGGTCAGCACCACATTGGCGCCTTGGGCGGCGAAAAGCCGGGCGGTGGCAAGGCCGATGCCCTTGCTGGCGCCGGTGACGATGGCGGTCTTGCCCTTCAGGATCTGTTCCATTGTGCTTCTCCTATGGATGTCACGCCGCTTGCCGCAGCGGGAACCAGCCCGCCGTGGCAGAGATCACGGTTTGCAGCTTGGCCGGGATGGCCAGCTTGCCGGCGCGTTTCAGATCCAGCTCGGTCACGATCCGGTCCGCGCGGTCCGAACGGGCGTCCTCGACCCAGTCCGGGTTCATCACCAGCCCCTTGCCGATGGCGACTAGCGACAGACCCAAAGCCAGCGCCTGCCGCGCCTGATCGGGGGTGCGGACCTGCCCGGCTGCAATCAGCGGCACCCGGCCCGCGACCTGGCGGGCGAAAAGCTCGGCGGTCAGCGCCTTGTCCTGCCCGTCCAGCGGTCGCGCGGTCAAAAGGTCGGCAAGCGAGACATGCAGGTAGTCGACGCCGCCCGCGATCAGCGCTTCGGTCAGCGCAAGCACATCGCCGATCCGCAACCCGCCCTCGCCCGGTTCCTCGGGCGAGACGCGATAGCCGACAAGGAAAGGCCGCCCCGCCGTCGCCGCGACCCGCCGGACCTCGGCCAGCACCGCCAGCGGCAAACGCATCCGGTTTTCCAGCGATCCGCCCCAACCGTCGTTGCGCCGATTGGCACGCGGCGACAGGAAGTTCTGCAACAGGAACCCATGCGCACCGTGCAGTTCTACCCCGTCGAAACCGGCCGCGATGGCGCGGCGGGTGGCGGCGCCGAAATCGGCGATCAGCACCTCGATCTCGGCCTCACCCAGCGCGCGCGGCGTGATCGAAGGCGCAAAGGGCGAAGCCTCGGTCGCAACGGCGCTGGCGCTGACCACGTCGCCCGCAAGCATGGGCACGGCCTTGTTGCCGGCGTGAAAGATCTGCAGCACCGCCGTCGCGCCGCCGGATTTGCTGACCTGGGCCAGTCGAGTCAGGCTGGGGACGAAGCGGTCGTCGAAAGCCGCGAACTCGTCGGTAAAGCCGATACCGTTGGCCTGCACATGGGTGCAGCCGGTGATGACCAGCCCTACCCCGTTTACCCGCGGCCGATACCAGTCCAGTTCCGCCTGCGACACGGTGCCGTCGGGATTGCCCGACCAGGTGGTCATCGGCGCCATGGCGATGCGGTTGCGTAGGGTAAAGCCCTGGGCGAACTCAAGCGGGGCGAAGGCGCTGTCGGTCATGATCTGTCCAATCTGTCTCGGGGTGGTGGACGCTAAATAGGCCCTACCCGTTTCAGAGATTAGACGCTTGGAATTGATTGAGCCTATAAGCTGGATGATAGATCGGGCCGCCGTCACGCGGCGACCCGATCCTTCGTTTGGTCACTGGCTTTTGGTGGCGGCGAAGGCCTCCAGCATGGCGGTGCCGGGGCGGTTCAGCTTGTCGAGTTCAGCCGCCCACTCCTCGGCGACGTGGCTCACGCGGTCCTGCCAGTCCTTCGCGGCCGCACCCTCCAGCGTCGTCACGCTCAGCCCGTGATTCGCCACCAGATCGTCATGAACAGCCTTTTCCTCGGTATCCAGCCACTGGCACAGGTTTTGCTGCGCGGCCGCGCCCGCCTCGGTCAGGATCGCCTGGTCCTCGGGGCTGAGCGTGTTCCACGCCTTGTCGCTGATCGCGAACACCGTGCTCCCCGAGCCCAGTTGCAGCCCATCGACGGCATATTTGAACACATCATCCAGTTGATAGGTCCGAACCGAGTGATAGGGCCAGAAGCCGCCATCCACCGTGCCCCGGCTCAGGCTGTCGTAAAGTTCACCCGCCGTGACGCGGATCGGGGTCGCGCCCAGGCTGCTGACCGTCTTGTCCATGGCTGCGCCGTTTGCCCGGATCTTGAGCCCCTTCATGTCGTCCAGTTCCTTCACCTGCTTGCCGACGGTCATGACCTTGAAGGGGGGCAGCACGATGGTGAACAAGACATGGATGCCCTGCGGCTTGTACTCGGATTCGTTCAGTGCGCCGCCGGGCTTGCTGATCTCCCACATCATGCGAGTCGCCTCGCAGGATTCCGAATAGAACCCCGGAAGTTCTGTGACCGAGGTCAGCGGCAGGCTTTGCGGAGTATAGGAGGGCACCAGCATCGCTGATTCCGCGATGCCCGATTTCAGCAGGCTGACGGTATCCTTGCCCAGCTGCGCGGCCGGGAACACCTCGAAACTGATCCGGCCGCCGGTCTTTTCCTTGACCTGCTCGACAAAGGGTTTGGCGCCATGTTCCCAGAAATAGTGATCTGCCGGAAACACATGCGCGAACTTGAAGCTGTGCGTGTCCTGCGCAACAGCCTGCATCGGCACGGCCATGGCGGCACCAAGCCCCAGCACCGAAACGATCCCGCGAAACTCTTTCATCCTTATCCTCCCTGTGTCGGTGGCCGCGTCCTCTCTGTCTGTCCGGAAAGCGCGGAACATGCACCAGTCATAGGCCCCAATTTCGCCCACGTCGCCTTTTCCGCACGGGCTGACGGCCAGCTATAGGACAGATCTATGGCTGGACCAGAAATCCCCGACACCGGCACCGGCAGGCTTGCGGTTCAAACAGGTGTTAGATTATGTTTTCCCCGTAAACGGCAAGGACGGGGAAGCCATGCTCAAGACATCCACGATCGGCGACAACGCGACCGAGGTACTGGAAAGGCTGATGACCGACCGCTTCAGTTGTCGCGGCTTTCGCCCAGATCCCGTGCCCGACGAGGTGATCGGCACCATCTTCGAGATGGCGCGTCACGCCGCCTCGTGGTGCAATACCCAACCCTGGGACATGATCGTGACCCGCCCGGGCACGACCGAACCTTTCGCCGAGGCTTTGACCCAGGAAGTCCTGAAGGGCGGCGGCATCCAGTCGGACCTGCCTTTTCCCCCGGAATATCGCGGCGACTTCCTGGCGCGCCGTCGGGCTGCCGGCTTCGCGCTTTACGGTGCCGTCGGCATCGTCCGCGGCGATGACGAGGGCCGGGTTCGCCAGACGATGGAAAACTTCCGCTTCTTCGGCGCCCCGCATGTCGCCATCATGACCACGGCCGAGGAACTGGGCCCCTATGGGCTGGTCGACTGCGGCGGCTTCCTGGCTAACTTCCTGCTGGCGGCGCGCGCGCATGGCGTGGACACGATCCCGCAGGCCGCGCTGGCACAGCAGTCTGCCTTCATCCGCGACTATTTCGCGATCCCCGAGGGGCGCCAGGTCGTCTGCGGCGTCTCGTTCGGCTATGCCGATCCCGACCATCCCGCAAACAGTTTCCGCACCGAACGCCGGGCGGCGGAAGAGATCTTCCGCTTCGCCGACGCATGACCCATCCAGAGATTCAGACCGGACCTTGCCATGTTTGACCAGCGCACCGACGAATACCAGGACATCCGCGACGCGGTTCGCGCACTTTGCTCCGAATTTCCCGACGAATATCACCGCAAGATCGACGAGTCCCGCGCCTATCCCGAGGAATTCGTCGATGCCCTGACCAAGGCGGGCTGGATGGCGGCGCTGATCCCCGAAGCCTATGGCGGCTCGGGCCTCGGCCTGACCGAGGCCAGCGTCATCATGGAAGAGATCAACCGCTCGGGCGGAAATTCCGGCGCCTGTCACGGCCAGATGTATGTGATCAACACGCTGATCAAGCACGGCTCCGAGACGCAGAAGCAGAAATACCTGCCCCGGATCGCGACCGGCGAATGGCGCCTGCAATCCATGGCGGTGACGGAACCGACCACCGGCTCGGACACCACCAAGATCAAGACCAACGCGGTGAAGAAGGGCGACCGCTGGATCATCAACGGCCAGAAGGTCTGGATCAGCCGGGTGCAGCATTCCGAACTGATCATCGTGCTGGCACGCACCACGCCGGTCGAGCAGGTGAAGAAAGCCTCAGACGGCATGTCGATCTTCATCGTCGATGCGAAAGAGGCGCAGGCGAACGGCCAGCTCGTCGTGAAGCCGATCCCCAACATGGTCAATCACGAAACCAACGAACTGTTCTTCGACAACCTGGAAGTGCCCGAGGAAAACCTGATCGGCACCGAGGGTCAGGGCTTCAAGCACCTGCTGTCGGGCCTGAACGCGGAACGCGTGCTGATCGCGGCGGAATGTATCGGCGACGGCTACTGGTTCACCGACCGGGTGGTGAAATATGTCAACGAGCGCGTGGTCTTCGGCCGCCCCATCGGCCAGAACCAAGGCGTGCAGTTCCCCATCGCTGAGGCCTTCATCGAGGTCGAGGCAGCGAACCTAATGCGCTTCAAGGCCGCCGCGCTCTACGACGCCGACCAGCCCTGCGGCGCCGAGGCGAACATGGCGAAATACCTGGCCGCCAAATCCAGCTGGGAGGCGGCGAATGCCTGCATCCAGTTCCACGGCGGCTTCGGCTTCGCCAATGAATACGACGTGGAACGCAAGTTCCGCGAGACGCGGCTTTACCAGGTGGCGCCGATCTCGACCAACATGATCCTGGGCTATATCGGGCAGCATGTCCTCGGCATGCCGAAGAGCTACTGATGCGCGCGCTTCCCCTTGCGGGCCTTACGGTCGTCGCCATCGAGCAGGCCGTCGCCGCCCCCTTCACCACCTCGCGCCTGGCCGATGCGGGCGCAAAGGTGATCAAGATCGAACGGCCCGAGGGCGATTTCGCCCGGGGCTATGATGATGTCGCCAAAGGCCAGTCGAGCTATTTCGTCTGGCTGAACCGGGGCAAGGACTCGGTCACGCTGGATCTTGGATCCGAGGCCGGCAAGGCCGAACTCGCCCGGCTGCTGGACAGCGCCGATGTGCTGGTCCAGAACCTCAAGCGCGGCGCGCTGGCAAAGCTTGGCTTTTCCTTCGAGCGTCTGGCGCGGGACTGGCCGCGGCTGATCACCTGCTCGATCACCGGCTATGGCGAGGACGGCCCCATGGCCAACCGCAAGGCCTATGATCTACTGATCCAGGCGGAATCCGGCCTCTGCTCGATCACCGGCGGGCCCGATGAACCGGCTCGCGTCGGCATCTCGATCGTTGACATCGCCACCGGCGCAACGGCGCATTCCGCAATCCTCGAGGCGCTGATCGCGCGCGGCGTGACCGGCAAGGGCGCACAGATCTCGGTCTCGATGTTCGACGTGATGGCCGACTGGCTGACCGTGCCGCTGCTGAATTACGAGGGCGGCAAGTCGCCCAAGCGCATCGGCATGGCCCATCCCTCGATCGCACCCTATGGCGTGTTCACCACGAAAGACGGCCAGCCGCTGCTGATCTCGGTCCAGAGCGACCGGGAATGGCGCAAACTGGCAGACGTATTCCTCGGCCGCCCGGATCTGGGCACCGACCCGCGCTTCGCCACCAATGTCGCCCGCGTGACGAATCGCGCCGAGACCGACGCCGTGGTGGCCGAGGGCTTCGCCGGGCTGAATGCAGACGAAGCCATCGCCGTGCTGCTTGAGGCCGATGTCGCCCTGGCCTCGGTCAGCGACATGCAGAAGCTATCTAATCACCCCCACCTGCGCCGCATCACCGTCGAGACGCCAAATGGTCCTGTATCCTATCCAGCGCCGGGCGCAGTCTTCGCCGACGAGGCCCGCAATTATGGCGCGGTGCCCGCGCTGAACCCCCTCGATGCCGCCGCCCGGGTGACAGGTTGACGAAACAACAGGAGTAACTCGATGAAGATCCTTGTCCCCGTGAAGCGGGTTATCGACTACAACGTCAAGGCCCGGGTTCGAGCGGATGGGTCTGGTGTCGATCTTGCGAATGTGAAGATGAGCATGAACCCGTTCGACGAGATCGCGGTGGAGGAGGCGATCCGTCTGAAGGAGAAGGGCGCGGCCTCGGAGGTGGTGGCGGTCAGCATTGGCGTCAAGCAGGCGGCCGAGACGCTGCGCACGGCCCTGGCGATGGGCGCGGACCGGGCGATCCTGGTGGTCGCGGCCGATGACGTGCACCAGGACATCGAGCCCTTGGCGGTGGCGAAGATCCTCAAGGCGGTGATCGACGAGGAACAGCCGAAGCTGGTCATCGCCGGCAAGCAGGCCATCGACAACGACATGAACGCGACCGGGCAGATGCTGGCGGCTCTGCTGGGCTGGGGCCAGGCGGCCTTTGCCTCGAAGATCGAGATCGAGGGCGAGGCGGCGAAAGTCACCCGCGAGGTCGATGGCGGGCTCCAGACCATCGAGGTCAGGCTGCCGGCGATCGTCACCGCGGACCTGCGCCTGAACGAGCCGCGCTATGCGAGCCTTCCGAACATCATGAAGGCGAAGAAGAAGCCGCTGGAGGAGAAGACGGCCGCCGATTACGGCGTCGATACCGCCCCGCGGCTGGAGATCGTGACCACCCGCGAACCCGAGGGCCGCAAGGCCGGGACCAAGGTCGGCTCGGTCGACGAACTGGTGGGGAAACTGAAAGAAGCGGGGGTGCTCTGATGGCCGTTCTTCTGTTGGGTGAAGTCACCAATGGCGAGCTGAACCGCGACGCCACGGCGAAATCCGTCAATGCGGTCAAGACCCTGGGCGAAGTGACGCTGCTCTGCGCCGGCGCCCATGCGAAGGACGCCGCGGCGCAGGCCGCCACCATCGCCGGCGTCGCGAAGGTGCTGGTCGCCGAGGACGCGCGCTACGGCCACCGCCTGGCCGAGCCGACCGCGGCGCTGATCGTGTCGCTGGCGGGGGATTACGACCACATCGTCGCGCCCTCGACCACGGATGCGAAGAACGTGATGCCGCGCGTCGCGGCGCTTCTGGACGTGATGGTGATCCCGGATGTCTCGAAGGTCGTCGATGCCGAGACCTTCGAGCGCCCGGTCTATGCCGGCAACGCCATCCAGGTGGTGAAATCGCGCGACGCGAAGAAGGTGCTGACCATCCGCACCGCCAGTTTCGACGCGGCCCCCGACGGCGGCAGTGCCCCGGTCACCGAGGCCGCGCTGGCCGAGGATCCGGGCCTGTCGTTCTGGGTCGCCGACGAGGTGGCCGAGAGCGACCGCCCCGAGCTGACCTCGGCGGGCCGGGTGGTCTCGGGCGGCCGCGGCGTGGGCTCGAAAGAGGACTTCGCGATCATCGAGGCGCTTGCCGACAAGCTCGGCGCGGCCGTTGGCGCCTCGCGCGCGGCGGTGGATTCGGGCTATGCCCCGAACGACTGGCAGGTCGGCCAGACCGGCAAGGTGGTCGCCCCCGAGCTCTACGTCGCCGTCGGCATCTCCGGCGCCATCCAGCACCTTGCGGGGATGAAGGACTCGAAAGTGATCGTCGCGATCAACAAGGACGAGGAAGCCCCGATCTTCCAGATCGCCGACTACGGCCTCGTCGGAGACCTGTTCACAACCGTCCCCGAACTCACCGAAAAGCTCTGAGGCTTCTTCGTTGCTCAAATACCCAATGGTGCCCCCGCGCGGTCGGGGGCGCCCGATCCGACCCCCAGCCAGTGGAGCTTCCCAGCCATGACCACCTCCACCCGCGAGTCGATGGAATACGACGTTGTGATCGTCGGCGGTGGACCATCTGGCCTGTCTGCGGCGATCCGGCTGAAGCAGATCGACCCGGAACTGCAGGTGGTGGTGCTGGAGAAGGGCTCCGAGATCGGGGCGCATATCCTGTCGGGCGCGGTGCTGGACCCGGTCGGGCTGGACCGGCTGATCCCGGACTGGCGCGAGCGGGGCGCGCCCGTGACCACCGAAGTCACCGACGACAATTTCTACGTCCTCGGCGCGGCGGGCCAGGTGCGGGTGCCGAACTGGCCGATGCCGCCGCTGATGAACAACCACGGCAATTACATCGTTTCCATGGGCAATGTCTGCCGCTGGCTGGCCGGACAGGCCGAGGAGCTGGGCGTCGAGATCTTCCCCGGCATGGCCGCCAGCGCCATCGTCTGGGAGGGCGACCGCGTGCGTGGCGTCGTGGCCGGCGAGATGGGGCTGGAGGCCGACGGCACGCCGGGGCCGATGTATGAGCCCGGCATGGAGCTGCACGGCAAATACGTCTTCATCGCCGAGGGCGTGCGCGGCAGCCTCGCCAAGGAGATCATGGCGAAGCTGAACCTGTCCGAGGGCCACGAGCCGCAAAAGTTCGGCTTGGGCATGAAGGAGATCTGGGAGGTCTCGCCGGAAAAATTCCAGAAGGGCCGGGTCGTGCACACGATGGGCTGGCCGCTCGGCAGGAATGCGGGCGGCGGGTCCTTCATCTATCACTTCGAGGACAACCAGGTTCTGGTCGGCTTCGTGGTGCATCTGAACTACGAAAACCCCTACCTTTATCCCTATATGGAGTTCCAGCGCTTCAAGCATCACCCGATGGTCGCGGAACTCTTGGAGGGCGGCAAGCGCATCTCCTACGGCGCCCGCGCGATCTCCGAGGGCGGCTGGCAGTCGATCCCGGAGCTGAGCTTCGATGGCGGCGTGCTCTTGGGCTGCTCGGCGGGTCTGGTGAACGTGCCGCGGATCAAGGGCAACCACAATGCGATGCTCTCGGGGATCGCGGCGGCCGAGGCGGCGGCATCGGCCATCGCCGCGGGCCGCGAGGGCGACCGGCTGGAGGCCTATGACGCGGCGGTGCGGACCGGCGAGATCGCGAAGGACCTCAAGCGGGTCAGGAACGTCAAGCCGATCTGGTCGCGGCTGGGACTGTGGCCCTCGCTGGCGCTTGGCGGGTTTGATATGTGGGTGGCGAACCTGACCGGCTGGAACCCGCTGGGGACCTGGAAACACGGCAAGACGGATGCGCAGGCGACCGGCAAGGCGGCGGATTTCAAGCCGATCGACTATCCGAAACCGGATGGCAAGCTCAGCTTCGACCGGCTGACCAACGTGGCCTTCAGCTTCACCAATCACGAGGAAAGCCAGCCCTGCCACCTGCGGCTGCGCGACCCGCAGGTCCCGATCGCGGTGAACCTGCGGGAATATGCCGAACCCGCGCAGCGTTACTGCCCGGCCGGGGTCTATGAGGTGATCGAGGGTAGCGACGGCCCGCGCTTCCAGATCAACTTCCAGAACTGCGTGCATTGCAAGACCTGCGACATCAAGGATCCCAGCCAGAACATCGACTGGACAACCCCGCAGGGCGCCGACGGGCCGAATTACCCGAATATGTGATCCCATCGCAAAAACCTTTGGGCGGTCGCGAAAACCAGCGATGGCCCTAAAATCTACCATCCGTTAGAATACACCCGAGGAGGTCGCTGCTGCAGCGACAAAGGTTTCAGGAGGGGAAATGCCAGAAACAATCCGCACCGCGTGCCGCCGGACATTCCTCTGCGCCCCCTATTCCCATTACGGCACCGAGCCAGCGGAGACATGCCTATGACTTCCACCAAAGCCTGGACCCCCGAAAAGCGCCATTTCGACAGCGCCCATGTGCTGAAACTGGCCGAAAGGCTGGGGGTCGCCGACTATGACGCACTGCTGGCGCTGTCGGTGGAAAAGCCCGAGGTTTATTGGCAGACCGCCAGCGACTTCCTGGGTATCAGGTGGGACAAGGCACCCGATGCCTATGTGGACCTTTCGCGTGGCAAGGCATTCCCGCAATGGTGGCCGGGCGCGAGACTGAACTGGGTCAACACGGTGCTGCAATATGCAGGGACCGCGCCCGACCGCATCGCCATCATCGACGAGACCGAGACCGGCGAGGTCCGCCGCGTCACCTATGCCGAACTGGCCGTCATGGTGCGCCGCTTCGCGCACGGGCTGCGCCAGCGGGGTATCCGGCGCGGCGACCGCATCGGCCTGCTGATCGACAACGGCATCGAGGCGACGGTTTCCGCGCTGGCGATCCCCTATATCGGCGCGATGATCGTGCCGCTGTTCTCGGGTTTCGGACACGAGGCGGTGGTCTCGCGGCTGGAACCCAGCGCGGCCAAGGCGGTGATCGCCACCACCGGCTTCGGCCGGCGCGGCAAGTATGTCGACATGCAGGCGGTGATGCAGGAGGCGCGCAAGCACCTGCCCTCGGTCGAAACGATCATCTGGAAGGACGCGCCCGGCGTGGCGATCCCCCAAGGCGACCCGACCTGGAACCAGGTGGCGCAAGCCGAAGACGACCACCGCCCCGCAGAAAGCATGGGGCCGATGGACCCGTTCATGGTGATCTATACCTCGGGCACCACGGGCAAGCCCAAGGGACCGGTGCATACCCATGGCGGCTTTCCGCTGCGCATCGCGCATGACTCGGCGGTGCATTTCAACGTCGGGCCGGGCGATGTCTTTTGCTGGCCGGCCGACATGGGCTGGATCGCCGGCACACTGGTGCTGTCTACGGCGCTGCTGCGCGGCGCGACGCTGGTGCTTTACGCCGGCGCGCCGGACTTTCCTGACTGGTCGCGCATGGGCAAGCTGATCGAGGATCACCGGATCACCCATTACGGGTCCGCCCCGACGCTGATCCGCGGCTTTGCCGCCAATGAGGAACTGGCGCTGAAGCATGACCGCTCCAGCCTGCAACTGCTGATTACCGCGGGCGAGGTCATCGATGCCGAGCATTTCGCCTGGTATCAGAACCGCTTCGCGGCCAATGGCAGCCCGGTCATCAACTATACCGGCGGCACCGAAGTGTCGGGGGCGCTGCTCTCCAGCGTGCAGGTCAAACCGATCGCGCCGGGCGGGTTCAACACATCATCCCCCGGCATCGACGTGACCGTGACCGATCCCGAGGGCAAGCCGGTGATCGGCGAGGTCGGCGAGGTGGTGATCCGCGCCCCCTTCATCGGCATGACCGCCAGCTTCTGGCAGGATGACGCACGCTATATCGACAGCTACTGGTCCACCATCCCCGGCTGTTGGGTGCATGGCGATCTGGCGGTAAAATCCGAGGACGGGGCCTTCGTGGTCATGGGCCGGTCAGACGATACGCTGAAGGTCGCGGGCAAGCGCCTCGGTCCTGCCGAGGTTGAGGAAGTCGTGCTGGAACTGCCCGAGATCAGCGAGGCGGCCGCGGTCGGCCTTGCCGATGCACTGAAGGGTCAGAAGCTGATCGTCTTCGTGCTGCCCATGCCGGGTTTCGATGGCAACAGGGACGACCTGGCCAAGCGCGTGGCGGCGGCCGTGGGCGATCGCCTGGGCAAGCCCTTCAAGCCCAGCAAGGTGCATGTGGTCACGCAACTGCCCAAGACCCGATCCGGCAAGATCATGCGCCGCCTGATCCGGCAGGCCTATGCCGGGGAAAAGCTGGGCGACCTATCCTCGCTCGACAACCCGGCGGCGCTGGATGAGATCGCGGCACTTGGAAAATGAGGGAATGATGGACGCCTATTCGCATTACACCGCCTTTGCCGCCGACATGCCGCATCCGGGCGTGCTGCGGCTGACGCTGAACCGGCCCGACACGCTGAACACGCTGGACAAGCTGGGCCATGTCGAGATGGCCGATGTCTGGAAACAGATCCACAAGGACGATGCCGTGCGCTCGGTCCTGCTTTGCGCCGAGGGGCGGGCGTTTTCCGCCGGCGGCGACTTCACCCTGGTGCAGGAGTTGATTGACGATTTCGGCGCCCGGGTGCGCATGTGGCACGAGGCGCGGGAACTGGTCCACAACATCCTCGATTGCGAAAAGCCCATCGTCTCGGCCATCCAGGGGCCGGCGGTCGGGGCCGGGCTGGTGGCTGCGCTGCTGGCCGATATTTCCATCGCTTCGAAAAAGGCCAAGATCGTCGATGGCCACACCCGGCTGGGCGTGGCGGCGGGCGATCATGCCGCGATCATCTGGCCGCTGCTCTGCGGCATCGCAAAGGCGAAATACTACCTGATGCTCTGCGAGCCGATGACCGGCGAAGAGGCCGAGCGCATCGGCCTGATCTCGCTCGCCGTCGAGCCCGAGGAACTGGCCGAGCGGGCGATGAACGCCGCGATCCGGCTGGCCGATGGCGCCCCGACCGCGATCCGCTGGACCAAGCATTCGTTGAACAACTGGATGCGCGCCGCCGGTCCCGCCTTCGACGCCTCGCTGGCGCTGGAACTGCTGGGCTTCGGCGGTCCCGAGGTGAAGGAGGGGCTGAACTCGCATCTGGAAAAACGCAGGCCCGATTTCGGCAACCGCAAGGACTAGACCATGAACCTGCCCCCGCTCGAGGAAGCCGTCGCCCGGCTGGTGACCGATCTGCGTTACGACGCCCTGCCGCCCGAGGCCATTGCCGGTGCGCGCCAGCTGATGCAGGATCAGCTTGCCTTGCAGGTCGGCAGCGCCAGCCTGCCCTGGAGCCAGGCGCTGCTGGCGCTGGCCAAGCGCAGCCATGTGCCGGGCAAGGCCCGCGTCGCCGCCTCGGGCGAGCGGATGAGCGCCGGGGACGCCGCCTTCGTCAATGGCAGCTTCGGCCACGGCTTCGAGTATGACGACGCCCATCGCGCCAGTTCCAGCCATCCCGGCAGCTGCGTCGTCCCCGCCGCGCTGGCCTTGGGCGAGGAGATGGGCGCGACCATGGGGCAGGTGATCGAGGGCATCATCGCCGGATACGAGGTCTATACCCGCATCGGCAACTTGGCCGCGCCGCAGCTTCTGGAAAAGGGCTGGCATCCCCACGCGATCCTGTCGAATTTTGGCGCCGCCGCCGTGGTGGCGAAGATGCGCGGCTTCAATCGGGAACGCACGGCGCACGCGCTGTCCATCGCGCTATCCCATGCCTCGGGGACGACGGAATACACATCCTCGGGCGGCTCGATCAAGCGCGTCCATGCCGGGATCGGCACCCGTAACGGCATCCGCGCCGCCGAGATGGCCGAGGCAGGGCTGACCGGGCCAACCACCTTCCTGTCGGGCTCGAAAGGCTTCTTCCGCACCTTCGTCCAGAAGGACATTCCCGCCAGCGAGGCCGCCCGTTTCGGCGCTGGCGAAAGCTTCGAGATCACCCGCGTCTGGATCAAGCCCTATTGCTGCTGCGGCATCAACCACGCCTATATCGACGGTGCCCGCCAATTGGCCAACCGCGCCGGCCAGATCGAGGCGATCGAGCTGGGCATCCAGTCGGGCGGCGACGTGGTGATCGGCAACCGCAACGCCAATGCCTTCGCGCCCAAGACCATCGAGCATCTGCAATATTCCCTACCCTTCCAGTTCGCGCTTTCGGTGCTGGGCAAGGGCAACGGCTATGAGACCCATTCCGCCTATATGCGCGGCGAGCTGGATATTTCCGAGGACAGCGACGTGGCGCAACTGGCGCGGCGGGTGAAGATCACGGTGAAGCCGGAACTCGACACCGCCTATGCCGGCAAATGGGTCGCCGACATCACCGCCCGCATGGCCGATGGCGAGGAGGAGAAGCTGTT